>OOAU01001205.1_pt1 | contig 11223 bp, 9 predicted proteins | sample 1670931 | NCBI WGS metagenome assembly OOAU01 (sample SAMN06348105, study PRJEB24527) | human gut metagenome | biome: human gut; feature: ankylosing spondylitis patient; material: feces | host: Homo sapiens | place: China | collected 2015-10 | reverse complement strand
GAATGACAGATGGTGAATAATTCATGGCATTTAACACATGACTGGGAGCCCCTTTGGTGCAGGCTGATCCTGTGGAAAGATAGATCTGGTGCAGACTCAAGAAAGAGACCAGCTCATGGGATTCAATGCCGGGAAAAGAAACATTTAAGATAAAGGGAGAACCATCTTTCGGACTATTGATGTGAACAATCGGGAATTCAGTGAGCAGCAACTGTAATAAATATTTTCTGATGTCAGAGACTTTTTCAGCATTGGAGGTCATGGAATATAGGGCACGGTCTGAAGCGAGACCAAAAGCACATGCAAGGGGAACGCTTTCTGTTCCGGGATTGACTTTTCCTTCCTGGCTTCCGCCGAACTCCAGAGGAAAAACCAAATCAGGGCGACGAAGGTATAGCGCACCAATTCCTTTTGGGCCATGAATTTTATGGGCGCTGGCAGAAATCATATCCACATCATAAACATGAAGTTTGAAAGGGAGCTTTCCAAACCCCTGTACGCAGTCACAGTGAATAAGGGTCTTTGGGTTTCGCTTTCGCACCCCATTTACGATTTCCTTAATAGGAAGAATTTCTCCTGTTTCGTTATTAACGAACATCACGCTTACCAACACCGTATCGTCACGAACTGCATCAATAATATCCTGCGCAGCAATATGATGCGTATCTGGATTTGGTGCTACATAAGTTACTTGCCATCCGCCCGATTCCAAATACGCACAAGCTTTCAAAATGGAATCGTGTTCAATGGCAGTTGTTACAATATGCTTTCCCCAACGACAGGCGCGGGCCGCACCTTGCACCGCAATATTATTGCTTTCCGTGCCGCCCGAAGTAAAGTAGATATCGCCGGTTCTCGCCGCTATCATTTTAGCAATTTGGTTTCTCGCAATGCCAAGTTCCATGTACGCCGAGGAACCGACTCCGTGAAGCGAAGACGGATTGCCAAATTGGCGGCACATTATTTCTACGGCGCGATCTGCAACCTCTGCATCCACACATGTTGTTGCACTGTTGTCAAAATATATCATTCTGTCCCTCCGCTCGGCAATTTGAGACAACGGCCTGCCAGTATATGGCAGGCCGTGTTTGGAAAGCTTATGCGCGCATGACCTCCAAGCCCAAAGCCTCGGCAGCTTCAGCAATTTGATCACCATAATCCCCATAAACAAGAGCGAAATGATGTCCCACATATTTCTGACAGTCGTGGAAATGCTTGGTATCAGCGACCTTGTAGCGGACAGCCAGTTTGCACTCCGGTACGAGGTAGTTGTCACAGCCTGTAATCTCGCCTTTGACGATCATGATTTTCTTCATATCAGGGCTGAGGTTGATTGCAGTGATGGTTTCTCCGACATCCTGCGCAAAATCATAACGCAGCGTAGTGCCCCAACCATCCATTGCAAAGGAAACCAGTTCCACAGGAAGAGCAGGCTTGTCATACCCTTTCATATAACGAGTGGGGACATCATGCAGGGTCCGGACCTCATTTTCTTCCGGATTCCAAACCAAGGTGTTACCCATATATGGAGCCGCGTTGGAGACAGCCATCAAGATGGCTTTGGAGATAACAGACCCGACATCTCCGGCACACGCTGCAGGAATACCATCTTCAGTCAAAATAGATTTGGCAAGACAGAAGGTAAACTTACGGGCATTGAGCTGTCTGGTGGCACAGACTTCAAAGCAGGGGATGGTAAAAGCATTGCAACCATGGTGCGCCATCAGCTTTTTGATTGCAACATAGAACTCCATATCATTTTTCACATATTCTGCCGGCATGTGGACCCCTTTTGCAGAGGATACTAGTTCGTCGGCCATGTGAGAAGCCTCGGCTTTTTCTTCCGGAGTCAAGGCGTCAATCTCATCAAAAACCTGCTCTGCATTGATATGGGAAAAACGGGTGCCAAACTGTTGCGTAATACCATCGAGTGTCAGATAGGAGCTCTGGCAGCCGAAGGTCAGCTGTGCATTTTTCAGGGGGAAGAAAATCTTCAGGTTCTTCAGGATCTTTTTCACACGGAGAACGTCTACTGCTTTTACGAAATCGTCCATGAAGCGCCAGGGATAAACATCTTTGCGGCCCATTGCCAGAAGATGTGCGCTCATGTCGACATCATCACAGGGAGAGTGGGATGCCTCGTGGGGGACAAAGGCGATTGCTTTGGCGGTACGACTTGCCAACTCCACAGTAAAGTAGCCGGAAATGCGCAAACCGCAGACGAGGTAGATATCCACTTTTTCGTCTTCGGCCAGAGCCTCTTCCCATACATTATCATGGATTACGAAGTCTTCGTTCCAGTGCAGCAGGGAGCCATCCAAGACCTCAACCTTTTTCGGATCTACTGCCTCATGAAGGAAGCGATTGTATTCTTTTTGGGCAACTTCCATGTCGGCTTCGGTCGTCAATGCATAACCCTGGCCATACCGGCACGGTCCTTGATATGCATGGATATGATACATGGTCCACAGGATGGGCTTGACAACGATTTTCTCTTCCAGAGGACTTTTGATTTCAGGAACGACGCTCATGATGATATCTCCTTTATCATGTTTTGAATGCGCATTCATTTTGTAAAATAAAAAAATACCGAATCATCCCCTCTGGTATTACGGTATAATTCCATTGATATGCTCGATATCAATAGAAATGACTGCGCATTCATTTCTGGAATAAAATATATACCCCTTTCTCCTTACCTGTCAATATGAAAAAAACGCTGTTTTTGAGGCTTGGAATTTATGCATTTTGCTCGGCTTGATGCTTCCTCATTTGAGTTGAAGTGCGAATAATGAGTTTCATGGGGCGGATGATCTTCTTTTTCGGTGTTTCCGGTTCTGCAATCAATTGGAGCAACAAGCTGCGTAGTAGGCTGCGCAAGAGCAGTCATGGAATATCCCTGAAAATCACCAATAATGGGAGCGTCATATCCAGAGACTCCGATATCGAATCCCAAACGCAGAGATGTCTGCTGCCGGATGGCGTCGATTACGCCGAATCCGTTGATATCGCCACTGCAAAAGATTGCGTCAGGAACATCTTTCTGACTGAGGAGAAAGGTGCCTGCTTCCCAACCGCTCTTATAACTGTATGCCGCCGGAATAATCTGGCATTTATCAATTCCGTGTGCAATTAGCCCACTGAGAAACCCCTCTTGACGAGAGCGGAGATTCAAGTGTGGGCTTTTTTCTGCTGTGACATAGGCAAACCGCTGATACCCCATTGCCGTCAGATATTCAGCCATTTGCTCACCACTGTGAAAATGATTGCTTTGTACCATGCTTACTTCGGCATCCGGGAGATCACTGTTGAAGAGTATTACGGGCATACCCTTGCGAGTCCAGGAACCAGTGACATTCTGTCCAAGAACTGCGGAAGTGACAATTACACCATCAACCTGATATTGATACAGATTCTGCAGGAGATCGTTGATATTATCTGTCGGCGCTGAAGTAAATACCATTGTTCGCAGGTCGTACATTTGAAACACATTGGTTAAAATTTGGAGAATATGATAATGGAAAATATTATAGTTACTTGGAACTACGATGCCAATAATGCGGGACCGTCCGGATGCCATGGTTTGTGCAATGGCATTAGGAACATAGCCGAGCTCTTCTGCAGCCTCAAGCACCTTCTTTCGCGTTTTATCACGAACCAGTAATCGGCTATCCGGATTAAAAACTCTTGAGACTGTGGATTGCGATACGCCTGCACGGTTCGCAACATCAGTGGCTGTAACAAATTTCCCCCCAGTTGCCATTTAGCACCTCTTTTGGTATAGATGTTGTAAAATAATGCATTTCATATCCTTTACCTATATTATCAACGATAAGGAGCCCTGTCAATTATTAGCTAATGATAAATCTGGTGCTAGGAAAGACGATGTTGCTTTTCCAAATTTAGCACCGTAAAATAAGTAACGAGGGAAATAGAATGGCGAGCACCGGAAGGAGATAAAGAGACTATGATTGACGCGAAGAGCTTGATTGAGATGCTGGAGTCCTCTTATGATGGGATATGGATTACGGATGGGAACGGCAGGATTCTCTTTGCCAACTCCGCCAATGCGTCTTTACTGGGGGTGACCAAAGAGGACCTGATGGGAAAGAGCACGGAGGAGCTGCTGGAGAAAAAGATCTTTTCCGACTCTGTGTGCCTTGAGGCCATTGAGCAGAAGCGGCAGACCTCCAAGGTTTGCTACAACTATAATACGCAGTTGACGGTCCTGGCCACGGCCACGCCGATCTTCGGTGAAAATGGGGAAGTGCGCTACATATTCAACAATGTGCGGGATATCACATCTCTGAACAATATGCAGGCCAGCCTCCGGGATAAAGAAGAAATTATACGCAGGCAAAACAAGCAGCTGGAAGATATGAAGATCCGTTTGGGCGTTGGGACCATTATTGCAAATAGCGAGTCGTTCCGAAAGGTCGTTGAACTCGCCCAGCGTGTAGCGACCTTTGACGGCGCCACGGTCCTGATCCTTGGGGAGTCCGGAACGGGCAAGGAGCTGGTGTCCGAGCTTCTGGTCAACAATAGTCCCAGAAAGGATATGCCATATCTCCAGGTCAACTGCGGGGCCATTCCGGAGAATCTGATCGAGTCCGAGCTGTTCGGGTATGAGAAGGGCGCATTCACCGGGGCGGACAACAGGGGACACAAGGGCCTCTTCGAGGCGGCGAACGGCGGCACGGTCTTTCTGGATGAGATCGGCGATCTTCCGCTGCACATGCAGGTGAAGCTGCTGCGGGTGCTCCAGCAGCGGAAGGTCACCCGCGTGGGGGGCACCGAGCCCATCGATATCAACGTCCGGGTCATCGCGGCCACCAACAAGAATCTGGAGCAGATGGTTCGGGAGGGACAATTCCGGGAGGATCTGTACTACCGTCTGAATGTGGTCAGTGTCCAGATTCCGCCCCTGCGGGAGCGGAAGGAGGACATCGTACCGCTGCTCAACCACTTTCTGACGGTGGTGAATCAGAAGTATCACACCCAGAAGACGATTTTCTCCGACACCATCGACGCGTTTGAAAACTATCCCTGGCCTGGTAACGTCCGGGAGCTGGAAAATGTGCTGGAGAACCTGGTGATCACCACTCCGGGAGATGAGATTCGGCGGGAAAATCTTCCCAAGAAATTCTGGTCGGAGAACGGGGAACCCGCCGCCATGGGCATGCGGGAGATCCTGCCGCTGAAGGTGACAGTGGAACGGGTGGAGTTGGCTGCTATCCAGCATGCCATCGACCAGTGCGGCTCTGTCCGCAAGGCCGCTGCGGCTCTGGGAGTGGATCCCTCCACCATTGTCCGCAAGATGCAAGGGCATAAAGAGAAGTAGGAGTGTGACAGGCACCATTCCGGCAGCCTGACACGGATGCAGCTCCCGGCAGGGGAGCGGCCTGACAGCCGCGCCCCCTGCCGGGAGTTTTTTCAGCCGAAAGGAGGGGGGCGGGAAAAGCGTACGCAAATCAGCAACGGATATGAAAATGCGCATACGCACACAAGGGCAAGAAGGGAGTACATCTGGCTAAAACGGTTTGACGAAAGCCAAAAGCTCACGATTTGTTTTGTCTGAACGCACAAAAAGAAAACGCGGGTATTTGGCATTTGTCCAAAAAAAACGCCGGTTCTGTGATATGGACAGATGTGGCACGTGTTTTGCTATATTAGACGGCAGAAAATTCTGAATCAAAGGGATGTTGTTATGCGCGAAAATCTTTTGAAAAAGAAGATCCAAAATGGGGAAAGTGCCATCGGCACCTTTGTGAAGCTGACGGACCCTGCGGTTCCGGAGCTGCTGGCCCTGGCGGGGTTCGACTTCTTCGTACTGGATACAGAGCATGTGGCGGTGGACCGGGAACAGCTGACCAACATCGTCCGGGCAGCGGACGCGGCCGGCATCACGCCCATTGTGCGGGTTCGGGAGAACCAGCAGGTGGAGATCCTGCAGAATCTGGACCTGGGATATGCAGGCGTGCAGGTGCCCAATGTGGATACCCCGGAGCAGGCCCGGAACCTGGTGTCCTATGTGAAGTATACCCCCCTGGGCGTGCGGGGCCTGTCCCCCAGCGTGCGGGCTTGTGACTACGGCACCTGCGGCGTGCAGGAGTATATCGACACCGCCAATGCCAACACGATGATCGTCTCCCACTGTGAGAGCAAGACCTGTGTGGAGAATCTGGACGAGGTCCTGAAGGTGGACGGCATCGATGTCATCTTCATCGGACCCATGGACCTGTCCCAGTCCTACGGTGTACCCGGCAAGACCACGGACCCGGAGGTGAAGGCGGCCATCGACACCATCACCGCCAAGACGCTGGCAGCCGGCAAGGCAGTGGGCACCACGGCGGCTTCCGCCGAGGCGGCCAAGGCGTTGATCGCCAAGGGCGTGCAGTACATCCTGCTCTCCTCTGACGAAGGGATCATCGTCAAGTGGGGCAAGGAGACCATCAGCCGGATCCGCGGCTGAGAAGGAGCGTACATAAACATGGAAAAGGTATTTCTGACCGAGCATATCCACCCGGATGCGGTGGCGTATCTCCGGGAGAATTTCGAGGTCGTGCAGGGCACTTCCACGGAGAGCGGCGAGATCATCCGGCAGGCGCAGGGATGCTCCGCGATCCTGATCCGCTCGGCGAAGATCACGGCGGAGATCATGGACGCCATCCCGACGTTGAAGGTAGTCGCCAAGCACGGCATGGGCGTGGACAATATCGCGGTGGATCACGCCACGGAAAAGGGGATCCTGGTGGTCAACGCCCCCTTCTCCAACCTGAACGCCGTGGCGGAGCATATCGTGATGCTGCTGCTGGCACTGTCCAAGCGGACGGTGCAGATGGATCAGCTGACCCGGGCCGGCCAGTTCAAAGAGCGCAACACCTACAAGACCATCGAGCTGAAGGGCGCCACGGTGGGCATCATCGGCATGGGCAAGATCTCCCGGCTGGTGGTGAAGAAGCTCTCCGGCTTTGAGATGAACATTCTGGCCACGGATCCCTATGTGAAGCAGGCGGATGTCGAGGGACTGGGGATCACCATGGCGACGCCGGAGGAGCTGTATGCAAAGTCCGATTTCGTCATCGTCCACACCTCTCTGTTCCCCTCTACCTTCCATCTGGTGGGTGCGGAGCAGTTCAAGGCTATGAAGAACACCGCCTCCATCATCAACGCCGCTCGAGGCGCTGTGATTGACGAGACCGCCATGATCGAGGCCCTGAAGTCCGGCGAGATCGCCGGGGCCGGCCTGGATGTGTTTGAGCAGGAGCCGCCGGCTGATGACAATCCGCTCTTCTCCATGGAGAATGTGATCGTCTCTCCCCACAATGCGGCACTCAGCGACGGGGCGCTTCGGGCTATGGCTATGGACAGCGCCCAGGGGATCACTGAGTATCTCACCGGCAAACCGGTCACCTATCCCGTCAACAAGGAAGTATTGAAATAATTGCATTCAAATCAAGGAAAAAGGAGTGGACGCAAATGTCTTACACAACTGTATACCGCTTTCAGGACCTGAACGGCTATGAGAGCGTGATCTCCAAGGCCAACTCGGATATGACCTATGAGGGATTCGGCCGAATCCTTCTCAACCCCGGCCAGACGCTGGAGTACAAGGTCACCGGTGAGGAGCAGGCCATCGTGCTGCAGCAGGGCGACATGACCTGCTGGGTGGAGTATGAGGGCGTGACCGTTGTGGACGGCGCCAAGGGCCAGCGCGGCAATGTCTATGACGATCTGCCCACCGCCCTGTATGTGCCGCCCAAAGCCACAGTGAAGCTGTACAGCGAGAAGGGCATGGAGGCGAGAGTCTTCACCGCCTATTGTGAGGAGGGCAATGCCCCCTATTTCTGCCCGCCTGAAAATATTGAAGAGGGAGAACCCGGCGAGTACATCTACAAGCGGAAGTACCGCTTCATCTTCGGCCAGCCCGGCAAGCACAACGACCACATCACCAAGCTGCTGATCGTGGGCGAGACCGTGTCCGTGCCCGGCGGCTGGATCGGATTCCCGGCGCACCGGCACGACTACGAGCGCCCCGGCAAGGAGTGCGTGCTGGATGAGATCTTCTCCTTCCAGATGACCTCCACCGAGGATGGCCCTGGCCGCGGCGGCGTCATGCAGCACGGCTATGATCTGACGGACGAGAACAAGAAGATCTGGGACGAGGTCAATGTGATCGAGGAGAACAACACCGCCGTGGCGCTGCCCACCGGCTACCACACCACGGTGGCACTGCCCGGCACCCGTGCGTATCTGCTGTGGGGCCTGGCCGGCGATACGAAGAAGTACAAGGTCCAGTTTGACGAGCGGTATTCCTGGCTTGAGGGCTGCTTATATTGAGGAACTGAGAAAGGTAGTAGGATGAATCTCGCAGAGGAAATCCGCAGGACACAAGTGTCACAGGGAGAGCTGATGATCTGCTGGCTGGGGCAGGCGGGCTATCTTTTAAAAGATGGACACGGCTGCACATTGGCTGTGGATCCTTACCTGACGAACTGCGGTGAACGGATCCGCGGCTTCAAGCGGCTCTCGCCGATGCTGCTGCCGGCGGAGGATTTTGCGCCTGATTACTATGTGATTACGCACACCCACTTCGATCATCTGGACTACGACGCGATCCCCGTAGTGAAAGAGCGGTCGCCGAAGACACAGTTTTTCGGCCCCACCAGCTGCCTGGATGTGCTGGCAGAAATGGGAGTGGAGAAGAGCCGCTGCCACCGATTGGATCGGGGGATGCGCTATGGGGACCGGCGGGTGCTGGTGGAGGCGGCCACCGCTGACCACGGCACCATGGCGCCGGACGCCATCGGGGTTTTGCTGGAGATGGGTGGGCACCGGCTCTATTTCTCCGGAGATACAGCCTTCCATGAGGAGCTGTTCTGCGGGGTGGCGAAATTCCAGCCGGAGATTGTGTTCATGTCCGTCAACGGGAAGTTCGGCAACATGAATGCGGAGGAGGGCGCCAGAGCGGCGGAGCTGACGGGCGCCCGGTATGCGGTGCCGTGTCACTGCTGGACCTTTGCGGAACACGGGGGAGATCCCGGCTTGTTCTGTGAATGCCTGCGGGGCGGGCGCTGCGTTCCGGTCTGCTTCCGGCAGGGAGAAGCCCAGACATTGGACTGCAAAAGACTATTTCAGCAAATGGAGGAATCGGCTTAATGAAAGCAATTCGTTTTATGGAGCCGGAGGTCATCGAGTATTCTGGGGTGGCAACGCCCGAGCCGAAGGACAATGAGGTGCTGGCGCAGATCGCGTACGCAGGCTTCTGCGCCACGGATATCGAGCTGCTGACCGGCGACATGATCCACATCAAAAACGGCTTTACCAAGTATCCCATCATTCCGGGGCATGAGTGGAGCGGCACCATCGTGGCTGTGGGCAGGGACGTTCGGGACCTCAAGGTCGGCGACCGCATCACCTCCGACGTGAGCCTGGGGTGCGGCGAGTGCGACGAGTGCCGGAAGGGTCACTACAACCTGTGCCCCAACCGGGAGGTGGTCGGCTCCTACCGGAACCGGCAGGGCGTCTTTGCCGAGTATGTGGCGGTGCCCCAGCGGCATGTGTACAAGATCCCGGAGAACGTGTCCATGGAGGAGGCGGCCCTGGCAGAGCCGGCGGCCACCGCCATGTACGCGGTGAGCAAGGCCAAGATTCCCGCCGGGGCGGAGGTGCTGGTGATCGGCGACGGCCCCATCGGACAGCTGGCGGCACAGCTTGCGAACATCGCCGGCGCCAGCAAGGTCATCATGGCCGGCAGCTGGGATGAGAAGCTGGCCATCGCCCGCTCCTGCGGCATTCAGGAGACCATCAACTACCACAAGGAGGATGTGGTCCAACGGGCGCAGGAGCTGACGGAGGGCGGTCCGGAGATCGTGATCGAGACCTCCGGCAGCAACGCTGCGCTGGATATGGCCGTGCGGGCGCTCAAGCCCACGGGCCGGATCGTGGCGGTGAGCTGGTACAACGGCCCCTCTGTCGCCGTGGCGATGAATACCGTCATTGTGAAGGACGCGGAGCTGGTTGGCTCCCTGGCAAGCCCCAACTCCTTCGGACCGGTCCTGCGCTACATGGCGGAGGGCAAGCTGAAGGTGAAGCCCCTCATCACCCATGTCAAGCCCCTGTCCGAGCTTGCTGATGTGGTGCAGATGATCCGGGAGAAAAAGGAGATGCGGATCAAGGTTTTGCTGAAGCCGTAAAACAGTTGATTTTGTTGGTCAAAAGCCGACTGGAAATCATAAAGAAAGACATACATTTTGGAAACAAAGAAAGGACTTGAGAAACATGGCTGAGATGAAGAAGCAGACGGAGTTCAAGCTGTATAAGAGAGACTCTGTGTTTTTTGACCAGAACACCGCACCCGTAAACATCGCGTATGCCCACGAGGTCAACGATGTGGCGATCCTGCCCCTGGGCGCCATTGAGCAGCACGGCCCGCACTGCCCCAACGGCCTGGACAGCTTCAACGCCATCTGCCTGGCCAAGAAGGTGGCGGAGAAGTCCGGCGCCACCGTGCTCCCCTGCCCCATGTACGGCGGTCATCCCTACATGCACATGGGCATGCCCGGCACCATCACCCTGAACTATGAGACCAACATGGCCCTGCTGCACGACATCATCGCCAGTGCCTCCAATGTGGGCTACAACAAGTTCATCATGCTGGTGGCCCACGGCGCCGACTCCAGCTTCATCCCCGCCGTTCACAAGCTGGGTATGGAGGGCTACTTCGTTCTGGCTTCCACCTGGTATGACTTCCTGCGGGACAACAAGAACGTGCTGGAGGACTTCATGTGGCACGCCGACGAGGCGGAGACCTCCATGGCGCTGTCCCTGTACGGCGACCTGGTCCACATGGACCTGGCCATCGACGGCGGCGGCACGCCCCTGGTGGACCCCAAGTGGAAGATGGCTCCCGGCGAGGCCTCTCACCGCTGGCAGTTCTACGGCGCTGAGGGCACCTTCGCGCTGCTGGAGAAGGACGACCTGGATTACGGCGTCATCGGCAACCCCACCAAGGCCACCAAGGAGAAGGGCGACAAGCTGGTGGAGGCCGTTGTGGAGGGCTACAGTGAGCTGATCAAGGAGCTGCTGGAGACCCATCCCGTGGGCAAGAACCCCCTGGGCTTCCGCAATCCCCTGGGCTACAACGGCTTCAACGGCGGCGCCTATCCCACCTTCGACAAGGACCACGACGAGAAGGGCCGACCCACCTACTACAAGAAGTAA
>OOAU01001199.1_pt1 | contig 11290 bp, 5 predicted proteins | sample 1670931 | NCBI WGS metagenome assembly OOAU01 (sample SAMN06348105, study PRJEB24527) | human gut metagenome | biome: human gut; feature: ankylosing spondylitis patient; material: feces | host: Homo sapiens | place: China | collected 2015-10 | reverse complement strand
GCGACAAGAACATTGTCCGCGCCGCCTACATCCTGAGCACCCTGGACGGCGTGTACGCCGGTCAGATCAGTGTCGCTACGGCCGCTGAGACTGGTGTGAATACCAACAGCACCAAGCTGGCCACCGCGACCGTGACCAAGCCCGCCGGCGGCACCGGCGCCCTCACCTACGAGTGGTTCAAGTGTGATGACGCGGCCGGGAGCAAGCCTGTCTCCCTGAAGAACGATGCCAACTACACGGTCAGCTCCTCTGGTGTCACCAGTGTCCTGAATGTGAAGGCTGGCGTCCTCACCGCTGGCGATCACTACTTCAAGGTCGTGGCTACTTACACTGAGACCGGCAAGGTTGCCACCACTGCTGACGATGTGGTGAAAGTGACCGTGGCCGCCGCCCCTGCGGCTGGCAGCCTGACTCTGAAGCTGCCCGACGCCAACAAGTTTAACGCTGCTTCCCTGCTGGTCAACTTCAAGGCCGGTAACGAGATTACGGTTGGCACCGACAAGTGGTACACCGGCATCAGCGCGGGCGACACCGTGAAGATCATCTCCACCGACTTCGTTGTGGGCTCTTATTGGGCCATCCCCGGTATCGCTGCCCCCGTCAAGATCACCTCCGCCAATGAGCTGAGTTTTGCGATGCCCGGTTCCGACGTCACCCTGGACAAGACCGCAGAGGTGGTTATGGTCCACGCTGGTGACGGCGTGACCGTGAAGGATACCAATAGCAGCGGCGCTCTTCTGGTCGGCAAGAACGACTCTGCCTATGTCCCCACCAGTAAGACCCTGCACATCACGGTCGATGCTGGTAACGGCACCGGCGTCATTCGGGCGAATAGTGCGGATACCCACTGGGCTCTGACTGCGAATGCCACCGCTACCAACAACACCGTTGCTCTCACCTCTGTGCACGGTGACCTGTACCTGATTCCCGCCGCGGTTCTTACAATTACCGATGTCAAGGCCTACGACGGTATGGACAACCAAGCCACTGAGATTACACCCAGCGGGTCCTATGTGGCTACTGGCGTAAGCATCTTCTTGGAGTCCAACGCCAACACCGATACTTATGTTATCAAAAACGGCGGAACTCAGATTCCCGGCAGCACCGCCGCCAATGGTACCAATAAAGCCACCGCTACACTTGCTATGCCCGCCACCGGCGCCACTATCACATTTGCTGCGCCGTAACCAAGAACGTCAACTGTATAAACATCCCCCCGGGCTTATGCCCGGGGGGATGTTCTATTTCACCGCGAAATAATGGTATTTGGTGCCGCTGTAGTTCATATAGGAGCGGTTCCGGCTGTCCTGGGTAACGGCGAAGCCGCTGGCCTGGATCTGGATGGCGGGCGTGCATGGTCCGTTGATGTCCTGATAGAACACTGGCCAGCCGTCTACCGCCAGGCCGCCGCTGATGCTTTCGCCGCCGTTGCTTCCATAGCGGTTGCCAAGCGCCATCTCCACCAGAACCGCCCTGGGCCGGAATCCCAGGTGAATCGTGCGGCTGGCGGCATTGTCGCCGGTATAGGCTCCTGTGCTGATCTCGGCCTTCTCCCGTTCCAGCCGCTCCGCCTGGGCCTTGGCGGCCCGCATGCCTGTGTCGATCCTGGCAAAGTCCTGATTGAAGTCCGTCCGCAAAAAGCTGTCGGACGGCTCCCATTGGTGCAGTTGATAGTGTTCCGTATAATTTGCCATATTTTTTACATCTCCTCCCCATGTAGGGACACCCCACTATCCGCCGCACGCCCAAACCCGGACAGTCTACAGCCGTGTTTGGAGATTCCGTCTACCAAATGTCTACCACCTGAGGCCCTGAAACCCTTCTGGTTTCAGGGCCTCAGCCCTTTTTCCCTGTCAGGATTGTCTACCAAATGCCTACCAAGCAAACCTTTCCATGCCGTCACCGAGTTTTTTAGGTGAAAACGAGCAGATATTTGTACCTATTTCTCCTTTGTAAGGGGCGTTATACGCCCCTCTGGCTCAAAATTCAGAAGGAGGAAATCCAAATGAGAAACCTCAAGCGGACTCTCAGCCTGGTAATGGCCATGGCCCTGATTGTGGGCATGATGGTCGTCTCCGCCAGCGCTGTGAGCAGTGATTTCAACGACTCTGCTGAAATCACCAACACTGAGGCGGTTGATGTGATGACCGCCATCGGTGTGTTCGAGGGCACCGACAAGGGCGCCTTCAACCCCACCGGCATCCTGACCCGTGAGCAGGCCGCCAAGATCGTGGCTGTCATGCTCCTGGGCGAGGAGGACGCCAATAAGCTGAGCACTAACTCCACCACCTTCAAGGACGTGGCCGCCAACCGCTGGTCCGCGGGCTACATCGGCTACTGCGTGCAGCAGGGCATCCTGGCGGGCACCGGCAACGGCAACTTCGACCCCGAGGGCGAGCTGACCGGCCTGGCCTTTGCGAAGATGATGCTGGTGGCCCTGGGCTATGACGCGAAGGTTGCCAACTATGTGGGCAACGACTGGGCCATCAACGTGGCCGCCGACGCGGTGAACGCGGGCATCGCCCCCAAGGGCATCGTGCTGGCCGACGCCATGACCCGTGAGCAGGCCGCCCAGATGGCGTTCCAGACCCTGACCGCCGACACTGTGTACTACACCAACAAGGGCACCACTGTCATCGGCTCCGACGGCATGCAGGTTATCGTGGGTGCTTCCGCCCCTGTGAAGGTCGCCAACAGCACGACCGATGATTACCGCACCGTGAAGGGCGACAAGGACGAGGTGCAGCAGTTCTGCGAGAAGTACTTCTCTGACCTGACCCTGAACAGCAATAACCACGACGATTTCGGCCGTCCCTCCGACCAGTGGAAGAACGGCACCAAGGAGATCGGCACCTATGCTTCCACCGCCGATGCCTCTTACTCCGAGAAGGTCAGCTCCAAGACCCTGTACTCCGACCTGGGCCTGGATAAGACCACTACTGTGGATGTGACCGAGGACGGCAAGGCCAATGGCACCTTCACCATCGAAAAGGGCAACAGCGACGACGAGCTCGGCGGCAACGGCGTTCTGGTCGAGGCTTTTGTGGACAACGACGACAACGTGACCCTGGTGGTCATCAACACCTACGTGGGCGAGATCTCCAAGGTTACCGCCGCGAAGGACGGCGATGACCGCTATGTCACCGTGGACGGCAAGAAGTTCGAGACTGAGTCCTTCGAGAAGGACGACGTGGTTCTCTACACCATGGCTGATGGTGAGATCCAGACCATGACCCTGGCCGAGGTGGTTGAGGGCGTCGAGGTCACCAAGACCACCGGCGATTCCAGCTTCGTGGCTGACGGCGAGACCTACAAGTACAGCGCGAAGATGTCCAATAAGGGTGATGTCAAGGTCGACAGCGTGCTGGACCTGTACCTGGATTCCTATGGCTATGTCATCAAGGTCGACGTATCCAAGGCCTCCAGCGACTACGCCTACGTCGTGAACACCGGTGCCGATGAGGGCCGCTATGACGACGAGAGCTCCTACTATGCCAAGCTTCTGCTGGCCGACGGCACCGTGGTCGAGGCCGAGCTCGACGAGGACTGCCTGAAAGGCGACGACTTTGATGCTAAGAAGAAAGAACTGGATAAACTGCCGGGCTACATCGTAGAGTACAGCAAGAACTCCAAGGACATCTACACCATCAAGGGCGTCAGCGATTCCAGCCTGACCAAGGGCAAGAAGGTCGAGATCAACAAGGGCGAGTCCGCCATGACTCTGGACACTAAGACTATCTACGCCAACAGCAAGACCGTCTTCCTGGTGCAGACCGGCACCGGCAGCAAGGCCACCTATAAGTCCTACACCGGCTATGCCAATGTTCCCGACCTGAAGGACAACAGCGGCAACTTTGTTTACTACTGTAAGAGCGGTAGCACCGTGGCTACCATGGTCTTCATCTCCGATGTGTCCGCCAGTTCTGACGACATCGTGTATGTCCTCAGCTCCAAGGAGGGGACCAAGGTGAAGGACAGCGACAACACCTACTACGAGTACAAGGCTGTTGTCAACGGCGAGATCACCACTGTCAAGATGGATGAGGAGCTGAAGGACAGCTATCCCAGCGGCAATGTCCTGAAGACCGATATTCTGCTGAACGTTATCGCCTATGCGGATGCTGAGAACGAGATTCTGGATGCCTCTGCCTGCAAGGAGTACAGTAAGAAGGATACTGACGACACCTATCAGCTTCCCGGCGTGGAGGTCAAGGCTGAGGCCGAGGATGGTATCATCGACCTGGGCGGCAAGAGCTACGCTGTTTCCGACGATGTAGAGGTCTATGCCGTCACCAAGGGCAAGAAGATCGAGACTGGCTCTCTGAGTGATGTGGAGAAGGGCATGACGGTTACCGCCATCGTGAAGAACGGCGAGATCGTCACCATCTTCTACGGCTCCACCACCTCCTCCGGCAGCGACAAGGCTGAGATTTCCGGCAGCGGTGTAAATACTGCTACCGTTGTTAACGCCTCTGATCTGAGCAGCGAAGCCAATGGTGCCTATGTTCTGACCAAGATGCCTGAGGATAAGAAGGATGACATCGGCGGTGAAATCACCGACAACATGTTCTTCACCTTCCGCATTACTGACAAGGATGCTCAGGATGTTGCTCTGTCCATCAAGAACAGCAAGGGTAATCTGATGTACAAGGAAGATGCCAAAGGTGTGACCACTGGTTTCCATTACTTCTATGTGCAGGTCATTGGTGAAGGCATCAATAATTCCTCCAAGGGCTATGAGATGAGCGATAAGGCGCTTGTCGATGGCACTTATACTTGGACGATTGTCAATACGACCACCGGCGATGAGCTGATTGGCGGTACCTTCACTATCCGCTGAGTTCTGATCACCAAACCCCAAGAAGCAAGGAGGCCCCGGGTATTTCCCGGGGCCTCCTTGCTTTCTTGGTATAGCGCCGCGTAATAATAGGTGGTTCCCTTTTCATTGAGCTGCTGGTAGTCGTGATTGTAAAGTCCTCCCCCCAGCTTCCAGCTCAGGCCGTCTTGCGTCCACTCCACCTCAAGCAGCTCTCCATCGCTGGTGCTGAAATTAACCGCCTGCGTGTTCACCCTCAGAAAGACAGCGTGGCGTGAACCGCAGCTTACCCAAAGCGCCTTGGCTGGAATCCCCAGTGTAAGTACGGTAGGCTCGGACGGGCCGCAAGTTCCCGTACCCACATAAGAGCCGAACAGCAGGCTGCAATCTCCCCGTCCGGCGAGGCCCGCGTCAATTTTCTGAAAATCCTCGTTGAAGTCTCTCCGTAAAAAGCTGTCCTCCGGTTCCCACTGGTGCAGGTGATAGTGCGCTGTATAGTTTGCCATCTATATTACCCCCTCCGCAGACAAGGCCACCCCCGCGTCCGGTAGACAGCCGGACGCGGGGGTTCCTTTCCCGCAGGGGCCGCGTTTTCCAGTACAGCAAAGGCACTGCCCGGCCCCCCTGCGGGAGGAATGAAAATGGCAGCTTATACGGAACACTATCACCTGCACCAGTGGGAGCCGGAGGACAATTTCCTGCGCACGGATTTCAACGAGGATTTCCGTGTGCTGGATAAAGCACTGGCCTTAAAGCCTGAGATTCTAAGTGGAAGCTATACAGGGGATGACGCCCGAAGTCGGGATATTTCGCTGGGGGTATCGCCCCGGGCAGTCTTTGTGGTAAGGCAGGACGGCGCAATGCAGTCCGACATGTATACCTATGGCGGACTGGCGCTGCAAGGAGCACCAGTCACCATGCGGGATGGAAACCTGGTGGAGATCACCAGCAGCGGAATACGGGTGGCCCGCGGCGACCTGATAGAGGGCAGATTCTACGCGGACGCAAACCAATCCGGAATGAGCTACCACTATATAGCTTTCCACTAACAAAAAGAGCCGCCCCCAAGCGGGGGCGGCCCTCTTCGTTTGATTTGCCTGTGTCTAGCAGACTATATTACTGCTGAACCCAGCCAGTCGCAGTATTATTGCTCGCATCGGTGTAGTAAGAACCCCAAACAAAGGTCTTATTCTGAAGATCGCCGGCACCACTGCAGGCAGTGGAGGCGGTAGACGCATTGCCATCATTCTTAAAGAAAGAACTATAGGGCATAGCGGTCATCGTGGTAGCAGTGTCGAATTTGACAGTCACACCAGTCTTACCGCCGACGATCTTAGCAGTACCGGTAATATTCATGGCATCCTTAGCGCCAAACTCGGTATTGCTGTTCACGGTAATGGTGCCAGAGGTAGCCCCCAGCTCCCAGCCGCCGTTAGAAGTCTCCTTAACGGTGACGTCGGCATCAGCAGACAGGGGAGCGTCAGAACCACCAATCAGCTTACCGTTGGGGACATTCATCACACCGCCAGCCTTTACCGTAACATCCAGAGTAGCCGCAGACTCGCCGCCCTTTACATCCAGAGTAGCGCCCTTCTCAACCGTTACAGTGAGCTTGTTGGTAGCGTTAGTACCAGTAAGGGTCAGAGTCTTGCCAGCAGGCACATTTACGCTCTCAGGCTTGGAAATCTTGCTGGCATCCAGGCGGACATCAGTATACTTATTCCAAGCATCGTTCAGGTTGGAAGGGTCCGTCACAGTGATGACGCTGTCAACCGCGGGGATGTTGCCGTAGGTGTCAACCACCAGCAGCTTCACCTCGTCGCCGGCGCCCATCACATAGTAGGCGTTGGCCTGGTAGACACCGGAGGCAGCGGTCTCGATGGCGATGGTGGGCACCGCGCCCGCAACGCCGGCCTTGTCATCGCTGTTGATGCCGATGATAACGGTATCTTTGGTGATCTCAGCGTTGACATTGCTGCCCTTGTCGCTCAGAGAAGCGTCGGTGAAGCGGATATCGCCGTTCTTCTCGTTGTAGGCAATGATGGCGGTACGCAGCAGGTTGTCGACCTCGGTGACAGTGTAGCTGCCGTCCTTGTTCTCCTCGTAGGTGAAGATGTCGCCCTTGGACAGGGAAACCTTCTCGTCGGTCATGATGTCCTTGTGCTCGGTGGCGCCATCCCAGAAGGTGAAGGAAGACACGGTCTCGCCGTCCTTGTTCTTGGTGGTGGACACGGCGCTGGTCACATAGCCGTAGTTGCTGGTGATGGAGTTAACCTTCGCGTCCAGCTCTACGTAAGCCAGGACAATGCTGTTGTAACCGGTGGAGTTGTCCTTGTTAGCGTAAGCAGTGATATTCTGGGTCTTTACAGAGCTAGTGCTGTACTTGGCAAAGTCGGAACCAGCCATAGTAGAGAACTTGCCCGCGTTATCCTTCACAAAGATCACGGCGTCGTCCGCGATTCTCTCGCCGTTAATCTTGCCCTTGCCAGAGTCGTTGACATACTTGCCAGTCACAATCTTGTCAAAGCCGGCCTTGTCGGCATCGGAAGTCTCAGCCTTGGTCAGGACATACTCGCCCTTCTTGACCTCGTAGGTCACCAGATCGCCAACATTGGCGCGGCTGGAGGTTCCATCATACTTGACATCAGTGGTAACCACCTTGGTGGTGCCGTCGGCAAAGAGCAGCTTGGCCTGCTCGCCGTTGATATCCTTGTCGGTGTTCACGATCAGAGCGTAATCCTTCAGCTCGTGGCTGGAGGTGACAACCTCGGACTTCACGATGTAGCCGTTGAGCACAGCAGCCTTCACGGTGCTGTCCAGAGCCAGATCCTTGTCGGGAGTGGTGGTAACATAGTTGTACCAGGTACCGTCAATGCGGACGGAGTCGCTCTTGGTGGCCTCGATCTTGCCCTTGACCGTCTCAGCCAGGACATAAGTATCGGTGTCATCCACGGTGTTGGCGGCGTCGCTCTTGATGACATAGTCGTTCTTGGCCATGTCGTCGTAAGCGTTCACGTCCTCAAACTTAACATTGGTGCTAACATCGGTGTTGAAGGACTTCTCGCCCACGTAGCTCACCTTGGCGGCGGTGAAGGGGACGTAAACAACGGTGTCGATCTTGCCGTTGTCGTCATTGTCGTAAGCCTTCACAGCGGCGGCCTTGTTGCCGCCCACAGTCAGGCCGTCAATCAGCTTACCGGTGTAGAGAGCGGTGGTGGTCACATTGCTGTCCACCTTGTAGGTGGTGCCGTCAATCTTGACCTCATTATTGCTGAGAGTACCAACCTTACCAGCAGTGCTCTCCACGATCAGGGAGCTGTCGGTGGAGGCATAGACGCCGTACACATTCTCGCGGTCCTTATACAGAACCTCGACCTTCTGGCCGATCAGGTTGCTGTAGTCACCCTCGACCTTGGTGTACTGGCCCTTGGTGGTGATGCCGTTCATGTACAGGGTGTAAGTGCCCTTGCTGTCCTTCTCCACGTCGGTCAGCACAGCGTCGCCGTCGGTGATCAGGGACAGGTACTTGTGGCCCATGGTCTCGTCGGCGTACTTGGTCACGGTGTTCTCGCCGTAAACATTCTGGGTCTTCTGCTCCAGGGTGTACTTGCTAGTATCAAGAGCGGTGCCACCGTTCGCGTCCTTCAGAGTGTCGATAGCATCCTGACGGCTGTTGTAGACGGAGCCGTCCAGAGCCTTGATGGCATCGTTAACAGAGCTGTCCTTGATCTTGACAACCCACACGCGCTCGGTGCCGGTCACGACGGACTCGGTGCCGGTGTAGCTGTACTGGCTGCTGGTGTAGTTGCCAGCGGCGTTCAGCTCAACCATGTTGGCGTCCAGAGCATTGTAGATCATCTGGGCGGCATTGTCACGGGTCAGCAGGGTGTTGGCGTTCAGATTGGCCAGTTTCTTGTAAAGACCGTTCTGGTTGGCCAGCACGTTGGTGTTGATGGCCCAGTCGTTGCCCACCAGGCCGGACTTCTCGGCGCTGTAGCCCAGCACGCCCAGCAGCATCTTGGCGGCCTCGGTGGCGCTCACGGTGCCGGTAGGATCAAACTTGTTGTTGCCGCGGCCAGCGATGATGCCGTTGGCGGCGCAGTACTCAATGTAGGACTCTGCCCAGGTACCCTTGATGTCGGTAAAGGTGGGGGTGTCCTTGACGCCCAGCACGGGATCCACACCGCCGTTGATGGCGACGCAGAGCATCTTGGCCATCTCGGCACGGGTCACGTTGCCGGTGGGGTCAAAGTAGCTGCCGTCTTCCTTACCATTGATGATGCCCAGGGCAGTCATGGTAGAAACGGCGTCCTTGTTTACGATCTCATCCGCATCGGTGAAATCGCTCGCGTTCACCGCGCTGGCACCAACACTCATCATGCCCACGAGCATGACGGAGGCCAGAGCCAGGCTGAGAGTCCGCTTGAGGTTTCTCATGTTTGGAATTCCTCCTTCTAAATTTTGAGCTTTCGGGGCATCCTACTCACGACTGCGCGTTTCAGTCAAGTATAACGCCCCTTACAAAGGAGAAATAGGTACAAATATCTGCTCGTTTTCACCTAAAAAACTCGGTGACGGCATGGAAAGGTTTGCTTGGTAGGCATTTGGTAGACAATCCTGACAGGGAAAAAGGGCTGAGGCCCTGAAACCAGAAGGGTTTCAGGGCCTCAGGTGGTAGACATTTGGTAGACGGAATCTCCAAACACGGCTGTAGACTGTCCGGGTTTGGGCGTGCGGCGGATAGTGGGGTGTCCCTACATGGGGAGGAGATGTAAAAAATATGGCAAATTATACGGAACACTATCAACTGCACCAATGGGAGCCGTCCGACAGCTTTTTGCGGACGGACTTCAATCAGGACTTTGCCAGGATCGACACAGGCATGCGGGCCGCCAAGGCCCAGGCGGAGCGGCTGGAACGGGAGAAGGCCGAGATCAGCACAGGAGCCTATACCGGCGACAATGCCGCCAGCCGCACGATTCACCTGGGATTCCGGCCCAGGGCGGTTCTGGTGGAGATGGCGCTTGGCAACCGCTATGGAAGCAACGGCGGCGAAAGCATCAGCGGCGGCCTGGCGGTAGACGGCTGGCCAGTGTTCTATCAGGACATCAACGGACCATGCACGCCCGCCATCCAGATCCAGGCCAGCGGCTTCGCCGTTACCCAGGACAGCCGGAACCGCTCCTATATGAACTACAGCGGCACCAAATACCATTATTTCGCGGTGAAATAGAACATCCCCCCGGGCATAAGCCCGGGGGGATGTTTATACAGTTGACGTTCTTGGTTACGGCGCAGCAAATGTGATAGTGGCGCCGGTGGCGGGCATAGCAAGTGTAGCGGTGGCTTTATTGGTACCATTGGCGGCGGTGCTGCCGGGAATCTGAGTTCCGCCGTTTTTGATAACATAAGTATCGGTGTTGGCGTTGGACTCCAAGAAGATGCTTACGCCAGTAGCCACATAGGACCCGCTGGGTGTAATCTCAGTGGCTTGGTTGTCCATACCGTCGTAGGCCTTGACATCGGTAATTGTAAGAACCGCGGCGGGAATCAGGTACAGGTCACCGTGCACAGAGGTGAGAGCAACGGTGTTGTTGGTAGCGGTGGCATTCGCAGTCAGAGCCCAGTGGGTATCCGCACTATTCGCCCGAATGACGCCGGTGCCGTTACCAGCATCGACCGTGATGTGCAGGGTCTTACTGGTGGGGACATAGGCAGAGTCGTTCTTGCCGACCAGAAGAGCGCCGCTGCTATTGGTATCCTTCACGGTCACGCCGTCACCAGCGTGGACCATAACCACCTCTGCGGTCTTGTCCAGGGTGACGTCGGAACCGGGCATCGCAAAACTCAGCTCATTGGCGGAGGTGATCTTGACGGGGGCAGCGATACCGGGGATGGCCCAATAAGAGCCCACAACGAAGTCGGTGGAGATGATCTTCACGGTGTCGCCCGCGCTGATGCCGGTGTACCACTTGTCGGTGCCAACCGTAATCTCGTTACCGGCCTTGAAGTTGACCAGCAGGGAAGCAGCGTTAAACTTGTTGGCGTCGGGCAGCTTCAGAGTCAGGCTGCCAGCCGCAGGGGCGGCGGCCACGGTCACTTTCACCACATCGTCAGCAGTGGTGGCAACCTTGCCGGTCTCAGTGTAAGTAGCCACGACCTTGAAGTAGTGATCGCCAGCGGTGAGGACGCCAGCCTTCACATTCAGGACACTGGTGACACCAGAGGAGCTGACCGTGTAGTTGGCATCGTTCTTCAGGGAGACAGGCTTGCTCCCGGCCGCGTCATCACACTTGAACCACTCGTAGGTGAGGGCGCCGGTGCCGCCGGCGGGCTTGGTCACGGTCGCGGTGGCCAGCTTGGTGCTGTTGGTATTCACACCAGTCTCAGCGGCCGTAGCGACACTGATCTGACCGGCGTACACGCCGTCCAGGGTGCTCAGGATGTAGGCGGCGCGGACAATGTTCTTGTCGC
>OOAU01001169.1_pt1 | contig 11592 bp, 13 predicted proteins | sample 1670931 | NCBI WGS metagenome assembly OOAU01 (sample SAMN06348105, study PRJEB24527) | human gut metagenome | biome: human gut; feature: ankylosing spondylitis patient; material: feces | host: Homo sapiens | place: China | collected 2015-10 | reverse complement strand
GATGATATAGATATGTATTCAAAAGTATCCCGGCGTCTTGTAAATGAAGATGTGTTCTCAATTGTAGATACCTATTTTATGCCTTACGGCGTAGAATGCGATCTGTACTCGATTATGGGAGAAATACTGGCCGTCCGGGAAAGATATAACTTCGCAACGGGAGTCAGACTGTATCAGATGAAGCTGAATGTAAATGAGCTGCAGTTTGATGTGTGCGTTCCGGCGGATTCGGTTATGGGAGAACCGGAGATCGGGAGAAGGTTCAAAGGAACAATCTGGCTGCAGGGGTATATCAATTTTTAGTATGCCGCTCTGCAGACAGCAGAGAAAACAGGACCTGTGGAGAATCTTGCAATTCTTATAAAACAGTTGAGAAAAAACAGAAAATATGGTATATTATTAAGCGTGTCCGAAAGGATAAGATAAAAACAGTTTTTATAAACTGTTTTTATATAAGTTTCCGTAGCTCAGCAGGATAGAGCGTCCGCCTCCTAAGTGTTTGCTAAGCGAACACCTGAGGAAACAGGACAGAAGCAGAAAAAGGATCAAATCGGATCCGGTTGGTTATCAGCATTGAAAAAGGCTGTTACCATAGAATCGGCTATCTGACCGAGAGGCTGAAAACCCAGTGTTTAAGCCAAAAAATCAGAGAATGTCTCGTTAGTTAAATGGATATAACAGGGTCCTCCTAAGACTCAATTATAGGTTCGATTCCTATACGAGACGGTAGATATAAGCGGGAATTATTAGCTGGAAAGGCTTTAATAATTACCCGCTTATCTCATTTTCTGAAGAAGAAAATTACCCTGAATGGGATGAAAATCCAGCTAATACACTGTCAAAAATTAGCGGATCTGGCTAATAAAAAAGCTTTGTGGCTAATAATTTTTTTCCAGGCAGATCAGCTAATAACAGTGCTCAGTTAAATGTCAGCCTGTATTTAAAATAGTAAAACATGGTAAAAGCGTGGTATGCGGACTGCACATTTTTCAGAGGTTCATCTGGAAGCCGATACAATATCAATTACATATAATAGTCAAACGGGAAGCTCGTTTGGATCAGATTTACAAAACTGATCTGAACGAGCTTTTTTCGTATCAGAGGAAAGGAGAAAAATTGGAAGAAAAAGAGAAAGTTATTGAAATTGAGATTGAGAGGCTTCGAGACTTTAAAGAGCATCCGTTTCATGTAAAAGATGATAAGGAGATGTCTCTTCTTAAAGAAAGTATCAAAAATTACGGAATTCTAAGTCCATTAATTGTTAGACCTGTTCTGGATGGCGTGTATGAAATAGTATCAGGTCATCGGAGAAAATATGCCGCACAGCAGTTAGGCTATTATAAGTTGCCGGTGATCATCAGAGTAATGAATGATGATGAGGCCATTATTTCTATGGTGGATTCTAATCTCCAAAGAGAACGAATCAGATACAGTGAAAAAGCATTTGCCTACAAGATGAAAAATGAGGCAATGAAAAGAAAAGGCGGTCGAAAAAAAAGTCAATTTGACCACAAATTAAAAGGAAAAAAACTATTGAGCTTATTGGAGAAGAATATGGAGACAGTCCGAAACAGGTTCAGCGCTTTATTAAGATAACAGAACTGATACCGGAATTGCTTCAGCAGTTGGATGATGAAATGATAGGCTTTAATCCGGCAGTAGAGATAGCATCTTTGAAAAAGGAGGAGCAGAAGCAGCTTCTTGATGCTATGGATTACGCACAGTCAACTCCGTCTTTGTCGCAAGCTCAGCGGCTGAAAAAATTAAGTAAGTCAGGAAGTCTCACAAAGGAAAAAATGGAAGATATTATGAGTGAAATAAAGAAGGGAGAAATCTCCAGGGTAACCTTTACAAATGAACAGCTTCATCGATATTTTCCGACAAGCTATACACCAGAAAAAATGAAACGGGAAATTCTGGCAATATTGAAACTTTGGGCAGAAGAGTACTGGGAACAGTAATTTAGGAGGAAAGAATATGTTTAGAGTAATTTCAATCGCAAATCAAAAAGGCGGAGTCGGCAAAACGACAACAGCAGTTAATCTGGGAATTGGATTAGCACGAAGCGGAAAAAAGGTCCTGTTGATTGATGCGGATCCACAAGGTAGCTTAACCGCAAGCCTCGGTTATGTAGAACCGGATTCTGAAGTCATTGGAAAGCTTATCAGAGGCTCAGTCATCGGCAAGAAGATTGACGAGGACGGCTTTGCCATCTGCGGCGCCATCTTCGGATTGTTTAAGGCAGACGAAACGGAATTTACTGAGGATACCGCTATTCTTACCGCCGAGTCCAATGAAATCGGCGTGTTCGGATTTGAAAATGTACCGTTTGGAAATTGGATAATCCGTGAACTAAAAGCTGCCCCGGCATTTGTATTGAACGAAACGACCTACCCGGTGACCATCTCTGAAAACGAAGAAATCGTAGAGATTGAGATTGAAAACCGCTTTATTGTGGGCAGCGTACAGACCACAAAGGTGGATGCCCAGCAGAAATGATGTTCTCCGCCTCCCGTTCAAGGCGATTGCAGATCGTGCCGATCATCCAGTCCTTTTCTCAGCTTGAAAAGAACTACGGCAAGGAAGGTGCGGAAATTATCATAGACAATACCCAGCTCACCATCTTCGGCGGCTTTGCTCCTCAAAGCACTTCTGCGGAAACCCTGTCCAAAGCCTTGGGCAGCCGAACTGTCATGTCCGGTTCGGTATCAAGAAGCAAGAACGATCCGTCCGAATCGCTGCAGATGATAGAACGGCCGCTGATGACGCCGGATGAATTAAGGAGTATGCCCAAAGGGCAGTTTGTGGTGATGAAAACAGGCTTCTACCCGATGAAGGTAAAGCTGAAACTGTTCTTCAAATGGGGCATTCAGTTTGATGAGAAGAATCCCTACGCCGTTGCCGATCAGGGAAACCGCAAGGTGGAGTATGCCTCGAAGAAGGACATTATGGACGGCATCGTGAAGAAATACCGTCTTGACCTGTTAGCGCCGCCCGAACCTGCAGAGCAATGCATCCGGCGGTCAGGATCAGGCGAAGGACGAAAGCAGCCAACCACAGACGAAAAAACAGCAGACAAGGGATAAGAAGAAAACAGGCGGATCAAATCTGCAGACTTCCCCAAGAGCTCGCAGGACTCCGCCTCAAGAACCAAAGCCGGAGGTGAGTGCCAATGGGCAGACTTGATAAGCTATACAAAACCGATGTGCCGCATCGGGCAAAGCTCGTGTATATCTATCTCCATGACCGCATGGATAAGGAGCGAAAGGCGTGGCCGGGGCTAAACACTATCGCCTCCCACCTCTCACTCTCCCGTTCCACTGTTAAACGAGCCGTCAAGGATTTAGAGAAAGCCGGACTGATACGAAAGGAGCCGCACTGCCGTGAAAACGGCAGCGCGACCTCCAATCGATACTATCTGCTGTGAGCCGAAAAAAACAAATCTCGTCCGCCAAGGGAGAACTATGCCTAAACAGTGGACTGAGGGGCGGTTCATTTTGACCCGCCTTGAAGTACCCACTTTAAGAGAGAATACAGCAGAAAGAGAAAACACAGACTATTTGCTGTTACTCCTCTGTTAATGTTTTTCTCATAAAATATTTTGACAAGTCAAATTAAAGCTCGACTTATCAAATTGTTTCTGCTATAATAAATATATTCTGTTTATGAGGTGAACAAAATGGCGGTTCAGTACAATAAGCTTTGGAAGCTGCTGATAGATAAAAAGATAAAGCCTTCTGCTTTGTCGAAAATGACAGGGATTGCCCCCTCTATTATGGCGAAGCTGGACAGGGATGAATATGTGGCTCTTTCCGTACTGGAACGGATCTGCCTGACTCTGGATTGCGACATCGGCGATGTGGTTGAGATCGTAAAAGAACCCTAGGACGGGGGTGAAAACATATGAAACATCATTTTGTTTTTAACAAGCCGGCGATTCACTTTATCCTTTTGGTCGGCATTTTCACTTTTGTCTTTTTAGGTGCGGAATATCTGTTTGTCAATATGATCTCCCTGTCGGTGACGGAAGGGAAAACCGTCATTGCCCAGAACTATGCGCTGGGCGCCAGCGCCGTCGGCTTTTTCCTGTATCCGGCCATGGAACGCTGGGTTGGAAGGCGCTATAAAAGCGCGCTGACCTTTATCCTGGCGCTGGGTGCGATTATCTGTACCTTCATTGTCCAGCAGCATATCTCCTATGCGGCGACTATGACAGCAGGGATGGTGCTGTTTCTGCTGCTGGGCGTTTTCGGCAGCGCCGTCCACTATCTGGCTTCCGTCACCATAGACGGCGACAATGCATTGGCACGGCTGGCGGGGATCGCCTACGCTCTGGGAATTCTGCTCCAGTATGCAAACAACAACCTTGTCAACCTGGAGGTTGCGGAGGCGGCGTTTCTTTCGGTATTTCTGGCGGCTTTGAGCCTGCTGGTCATCCGAACGAGACAGGCCGGCCAAAGCCGCATCGAAATGACGGAGACTGCGGCTTTGGCCTCAAAATCAGAAACAGACATTTCCCTCACCCGGAAAAAACGGACGGCGGGCATTATGCTGGCGCTGCTGGTAGTGCTGATGGCATGTGTGTTCAGCACACTGGACAACGCCGTGACCCTCCGCCATGCGGGCGGGACGGATATCGGGCAGTGGCCCCGCCTGTTGCTGGCGCTCAGCGGCCTCGCCGCAGGCTTTGTCTTCGATATCCGAAAGCGGAAGTATATGGGGCTTATCATGTACTGCGTGATGATGATGTCGGTTCTGTCCATTGTGGTACTGAACCTGGGCGCTCCGTTCCTGATTGGACTGGTGGTCTTTTACCTGTCCTCGGGTTTTTTCGTTGTCTTTTTCACAGCGGGCTTTATGGAGCTTTCCCGGCATATGCGCCTGCCGTCGCTGTGGGCGGGCATGGGCCGCGCCATGAATAACGTGAGCGCCGCCCTGATCGCCAGCGGATCGGTGGCGCTGCTGTCCACCGGCAACAGCCTGGCCGCCATTGTCATCGCCCTGGTGCTGTTCGTGGCGGTCAGCGTTGTTATGGCTGTGTATACCGCCCGCATGAACGCCGTCAAAGAACCCAAGGAGCCGCCTGCTTCCCAAAAGTCGGACGAAGAGCGAAGGGAGGCGTTCATCGCAAAATACGGGCTGACCGAACGGGAATGGGATGTGTTCTCCAAGATGATTTCCTCGGACAGCAGCGCCCAGGAGATAGCCGACTGCCTGTTCCTGTCCAAGCGGACGGTGGAACGGCATATCTCCGCCCTGTACGAAAAGACAGGCACAAAATCCCGCATCACTATGTACCTGCTTTACCGCAACGATTAACATACTGGCTGACACCCTGCTTTCTCTCCGGAGAGGCAGGGTGTTTTTGTGTGCGGTAACGAATTGTCCTGATGAAAAATATCGTTTTCCCCATCTGAAAAATGAAATTTACGCCATTCGGCATCCGCGAAAGGAAAAATCAGGAAAGAAAAGCACACCTCATCCCCTACTTGGAACGATTAGAAGTTATGCATATATAAAGCCTCAAAATAGTTGCTTTGATTTATATAATATGCACAAGTGGCGGTTCACCGCCACCTGTTTTGATACGATTGGCGGGGTTTACGCATAGACAATCCGGCCTCTTTTCACCTAAAATGAGGACTTAGGAATCTACTTCTTCCCGGCGTCCGCCACGATTCCCCAAAAATTCAGGAGGAAAAGAAATGATGGAATACGTTCAAAGAGAACTTCCCTATGTGCGCTCCTATGTCCTGCGCTCGGTGTATGGTATGCTGCGGCAGGAAGGGATTGCTTTTGGGGAGGAAGCGCCGGGAAAGATTATTGCCGAATGCAGAGCAGACGGAACAGACGTCTCCCTTTCCATAACGGCGGAGGAAAAAGCGTTTGGAACTGAACTGACGGTTTCGCTGCGCCGCCCCTGCGACGGGATACCGGAGCAGAGAGCGTACCGGCTTCTGCAGGAGATGCTGGACCAGATCGTCCGGCATTGGGAACATCCTGGCGACCGATCAGGCGTTTTACCAGATCATGTACGACGATATCTCCGAGAATGATCTGAGCTATGAGGAAAAGACCACCAACGCCGACGGCACCCCCGCCGCCTATCTCCCAAAATTCGGCGGCGGCAACCGCTACCGGCTTGTAAAGCTGGAGCTGCTGAGCCGGTATTACAGCGACGTGCTCACCATCGCCCATGATTATATCATCACGGCGGACTACAAGCTTCTCCCCGCCACGGAGGCGATAGGCGAGGACTATGAATCGGGCTACATCGCATACCCGCCGGATGTGATGGAGAAGCTCCTCGCTCTGGATGGCTATTGAAATTAATAAAAATCGATCAGGAGGCATTCTGCTATGAAAAAGAAAAGCGTATTATCCCTGCTGCTGGCGGCGGCGCTGGCGCTCTCCCTCGCCGGTTGCGCCGGGCAGGGGCAGCCGGGCGGAAAGGAGCCTGTCGTCAACAGCGACGGGACCATCACGAAAGAAGAAAACGACGTAAAAATCACTGAGACAGCGGCCAGGTCCATCGAAACCGAGCTGTATGAAACGGCGGATTTCAGCCTGCAGATCCCCAAGGGCTGGACAGTCACCAGCGGCGGTACGGCCATGTACCATTCCATCCGGGTGCAGGATCCCAGCCAGCCCCTCAACCAGATGTTTGTCCTGCTGAAGGCGGAGGGCCTGCTGCACAGCCAGGAGGGAAAGGACGCCTATGCGTATAACGTCACCATGGGGAACACATGGGCGCAGATGCTTTCCCAGGCGCCGGTGCTGACAACCCCCTCCACCGAAAACTTTTTCAAGCTGTTTTCGGAATACGCGGCGTTTGTAGAGCAGTGGGAGCCGAGCTATGCCGGCTATACCTTCCCCCGGTTTGACGGCTTTGCCGTGACCGACCGCTTTGCCTCGGCCAGCCTCCTGTCCTCGTATGCTCTGGGAGAAGAGACGCTGCGGGCGTCCTTTACCGAAAACGGCAAGGAAGGCGAGGGGATGTTCGCCGCGTCGGTGGTGGACTTCGGAAGCGTTGATATTGCCGCAGGACTGCCGGTAGGATATATCATCCCCCGGGCGGACGGCGGCTACTACATGGCATACAACGTCATGGCGGTCACCGCCGCGAAGGATACCTTCATCGAATGGGAGAGCGTCCTCACCAAATGCCTTGGAACGCTCGCCTATTCTGAGAGTTTCGTAAAAGCCACTGAGCAGGCCGGTGAAGAAAAGGTGGCGATGTCAAAGGAAATCAGCCGCATCACCAACGAGAGGCTGGAAATCATCATGGCGGCCTGGGAGGACCGGAACGTCGAGCAGGACATCACCAGCCAGATGCAGAGCGACGAAACCGGCGGCTACGAGCGCGTGTACGACACGCAGACCGGCGAAATCTACCGGGCGGAGGCCGGATGGTATGAAAGCACCGGCAGTGACCGCTACAAGCCGGTGACTGAAAACAAAATGTATGCAGAGCCCATCAGCGGTTACATCGAATAGGGAAGCGGCGGAAAACCGCAAACAAGGAATACATGACAAGGAGGGAAACGGAATGCGTCAGGTGAAAAGGCTCCTTCCCTATGTCCGGCGGTATGTGCAGATGGCTGTTTACGACGTGCTGGACGCGGAGGGGGCGGAATACTGGAAGAATGAAAGCGGCGCGGTGGTCGCCCGGCTTTCGGTTTACGGGAACGTCAGCACCTTCAGCCTTTCGACAGAGATACAGGATGTGGGGACCGGACTGACGGTTTCCATGCGTGAACCCTGTCCCGGCCTGTCGGCCCAGGGAGAGGAACGGGCGGTGACCGCCGTAGCCGATAAGGTTGCCCAGTACCTTGAGAACGAGCTGATGATCAACCGCCGCTGTTTCGTGCCGGATCGGCATTATGCTGTGTAAGGAACAGCGGCCGGCCCCAAGCGTGAAATTCTGTCCGAAATGCAGGGCGCCGCTCTCCCGCAGAGCGCTCCAGTGCGATAAAGGGCAAAACGCCGTCTATATCGTTCTGCTGGTCTCCTGCGGCGTACTGGGAATACTGGACTGCAGGCGGAAAAAGGTGGTGGTCGAGGAATAAGGCTGAGAGATAAAACAAAACCGGCAAAAGCGCCTGCAGGCGGGGCTTCATGCAAAACCTGTCCCAGGCAGCCGGCAGGAAAAATTTTTAGAAGGGGCGCCCCTTCTATCCTTTGCTTACACCAAAGGATAAACAATCTTATTTGACAAGGAGGAAACAATCATGAAGCGAAAAATACTTGCAGGTTTGCTGACGCTTTGCATGGCGGCGGGAATGGCCGTACCGGCAGCCGCAGCCACTACGCCTGCTGAACAGGAGCCGGGCGCTGACGGCCCGAAATACACACACGTAGACCACGTTTTGAATGAGGATACGCATAGAACCAACATGGATATACTGGTTATGCCCGGCGAGAGTTTCACCGCACAGCCCAACATGGATATTCACAAGGGCAATTGCATGTGTATCACGGCGGACGGAAAGTGGAAGTATATAACTACGGTTCAATTCTTTGATGCAGACCTGTATTTGGGATATGTTAATATTCCTAATTACAGTGCTCATGAACCGAGGTATGTAAGTGATGGCTATTTAACAACCAGCACGCCGGATTTGTCAAAGCTGGAACCCATAACAAAATATTATGACAATGCGATAAAGATTGCCTATGAAAACAAGTTATTAGAGATCGACCCATCAGCCTATGGGGAAGAAGAATATAGTAATTTACAGTCCGCTTTGGAAGCGGCATGCGAACTTCCGGGGCATACTTTCAATTCAGAATATGTTAACAATACTGGTTTACCCATGCTTTTAACAGCTTGTTATGCCTCTGGTAAAAAACTCGATGGCGAGGAAGTGGGCACAGAAGGCTGTGGACACGTCGGTCATGGGGCTGTACGATCGATGTATGGCGGAGGTTTCTCTCAGTTCTATGTTACCTTTTATGAGCCTTATTACAATATAAACTATGAAGGCGTGGAAAACTATTTTACCGAGGAAGAATTGGCGGATTTGCCTGACCGCTATTATATCCAGCGGGAAGAGCAGCAGATTGTTCTGCCAAATCCTGTTCGGCCCGGCTATCATTTTAAAAACTGGAGAGAATCAGGGTATGATACAATTATTGGTTCGGGTGAAACAAAAACGGTAAAAGACGGTAAAACCATTATAACCTTTGATTTTGAAAACGGTTTAAGATATGGGGCAGGGGACAAAAACTTGGCGCCAATCTTTACAAGAGGCTGTACGGTTACTTTCAATCCCAACGGCGGAGCATTGAAGGACGGGGAAAAAGCTATCCGTGAAATTGACCTCAAGAGCGTGGAAAACGGACAGTTTTTCGACATCGGAGGGGTTATCCCCGTGCGTGAGGGTTACACCTTTGCGGGCTGGTCTTTCTCGCCGTCTGGCGAACGTAACAGCATAATTGCAAACACCGCAAATTCTGACTGGTTTGCCGATTGGGAAAGCTATTACCGCAGCTTACAATACGGTGAAAACCCCGCTTCCACCAGTATCTATGACATACAGCTTTATGCTGTGTGGGAGAAAAATGTTACCGAGCTGACCGACTCCGACACCAACGTTTCCATCTCCCTGACCGACGGTGTGCCGGAGGACGCGACCCTTTCCGCTGATACTATCGCGCAGGAAAGCGTACTGGAAAGCCGTCCGGAGCTGAAAGAGGAGCTGCCGGGCCTGCTGTCCATTTACGACATCAGCGTCCGCCAGAATGGGGAAACCCTTGAAATCAAGGACAATCCCATGACGGTGAAAATCCCGCTGAACGACCACCTGAAAGGCTACAAATACTATCAGGCGGTGTATCTGGGCGACCCATTGGAACGCTTTGACGCGGTGGTGGAAGGAGACTTCCTCGTGTTTGAAACCGACCATTTGAGCCAGTACGCAATCCTTGGTTCTAACACGCCGTTTGAAACCAGCGAAAAGCCCACCGACCCCACCGACCCAACTGACCCCACTACTCCAACAGATCCGACCGACCCCACCGACCCAACTGACCCCACTACTCCAACAGATCCCACCGATCCGGCTGGGCCGACTGACCCGACCACCCCGACAGACCCCGCTGACCCGGCTGACCCAACCGAGATACCCAAACCCGAACAGCAGGGCAAGCCTTCTGAGCAAATAGAAAGCCCCCAGACCGGGGACAGCAGCAATATGGCGCTGTGGATCAGCCTGATGATGGTTTCCTGCGGCGGATTGCTGGGGATGCTGTTCTACAAACGGAAAAAAACAGCGGCCGGGAAATAAGGCTTAAAGATAAAACAAAACCGGCAAAAGCGCCTGCGGGCGGGCTTCGTGCAAAATCCACAGCCCGCCCCGGCGCAGCCAGCGTTGTTTTGCAGAAGGGATATCCCTTCTTTATGCTTTGGTCTTCACCAAAGCATAAAGAACTTTAACTGCGGCAAAGAAGGTTATTCGTTCCGCCCTGGCTGCCTGAACCGGCGCACCGGGGAACGGATGGCATAGAAATACAGAAAAAAAGGCGGTGATACCCCAAAGAGAATTATCAAACCGTTTATTCACATGAATGTTATCTTGAAAGGAGAAAAATCAGTTATGAAATTGAAGCGAAAACTGCTTGCAGGACTGCTGACGCTTTGTATGGCTGTTGGAATGGCTGTGCCGGCATTTGCGGCGGGAGACCCCCTTACCATCAGCTTCTACTACGGCGGCGCGGAATATGGCTACTATCAAATGGGCTGGGTCGATGTCGGTGATATCGATACCGATGCCGGACGGTTCTATGCTACAAGAACCATCGGACATGTGGAAAACCCAGGCGATGAGCCGGTGTATACCACCATTGAAGGCGATATCAATCCGGCGGACAAAAGCATCTCCAGCAGTGAACCAGACATCACTATGGCGCATCTGTACTATGATGTGGAGGTCGCAGACGCATCTTCCTTTACTGTTCCGCTTCCTGACGGACCAGAATATCGTCCGGAAGGAGCCGGCTTCTATTATACGTTTGCCGCATGGATGGTAAAGGACGGAAAGGGCGGATATAAGGCGCTGAAAGGCTCCGTCACGGCGGAGGACGTCCGGAACGCGATCGAGACGGACGAGAGCGGCAATAAAAGCGTGGTTATCACTGCAGCATTTCATTCAGAGATTGTAGACAAAGATGACCTGACCAATAAAACACCTTCCGGAGAGTATCCGAAATACGCCGTCATCCTGCGGGCCAACGGCGGAACCTTTGCGGAGGACGGCAGCGACCATTTGTATATAAAGCCGCAGTCAATGGAATTCTCCGGCCAGGATGACTTTTTTGTGGAAGCGACCTGTCCCAAGCCGGAAAACGGCGATATGGTGTTTGCAGGCTGGTACAGGGACGAAGCCTGTACCGACGGGCCGATCACCTATCTGAGCATTTACAATGATTTGAAGGATGAGCCCTACGGCGCCGCGCCCTATGCGCCGATTGACCTCTATGCCAAGTGGGAGTCTAAAGGCGCTGAGAGCGGTACCACCGTTAAGGATTTGACTGCTTCCGACACCAACGTTTCCATCTCCCTGACCGACGGTGTGCCGGAGGACGCGACCC
>OOAU01001167.1_pt1 | contig 11601 bp, 9 predicted proteins | sample 1670931 | NCBI WGS metagenome assembly OOAU01 (sample SAMN06348105, study PRJEB24527) | human gut metagenome | biome: human gut; feature: ankylosing spondylitis patient; material: feces | host: Homo sapiens | place: China | collected 2015-10 | reverse complement strand
CATAGCCTCCAGCGTGTCGATCTCGGTGGAAACGTCCATGCTGACGTCCTGCAGAAGGGTGTCGTACAGCTTTTCATACGCTTGGTTCAGCGTGTGCAGGATGCCGGTGATGTCGCGGCGGATCTCCGCCGCGTTCGCGCTATCCGTATCGCCCAGGCCCTGCGCCGTATCCAGCAGCTTGCGGGTCGTTGGCAGGTAATACTCGCGGAAGCGGCGCACGCGGTTCAGCTGCTCCGGGTGGTTGTGGACAAAGCCCATGATCGACGCGCAGGTTTTCTGCATTGCGGCAAGTTCTTCGTCCGCATCGGTGCCCAGCTTCCCGCGGCAGACTTTTAAGTAGTTCAAAAAGTCCATGCCCTCGCGGCGGAACTGTTCGGCATCGGTCAGGGGTTCGGCAGGCTCGGCCTGCGGCGCATCGGCAGGCTTTGCCGCCGTCGGCATGAGCGAATCGTCCAGGTAAAGCGTGCTGTAATCATCGGAAATGGCGGCATTGGGCAGGTCGCCGCTGCCGACAGCCCTCGTCACAGTGTCATAGGCTGTTTCCTGCTTGATCTGCGCCTTGCGGGCCAGCGACGGCAGGTCGCAGGTCCAGTCATTGGCGGCGCGCAGCAGCCTGCGCAGGCGGCTGAAATAGGTCATCTGCTTCGTGCCCACAACGGCCATAAAGAGAAAGCCCAGCGTGACCGGCGTGAATACCCCAAACAAAATCGGGATAGCCATAAATTCATCGTGGGTCAGCCCCAGCGGCCCCGCACCGACGGCGGTCAGGATGCCCATGACGAGCGCCGTGATGCCGAAGCAGCCAGTGAAGGTCCAGCCGACCGCCGTCAGCGCAACGCCGACAGACTGGCCGCCGTTTTTCCATTTGCGCTCCAGACGGCGCTTCCAAGCGGCGAAGCTGTCGGGCTGCGGCCTGCTCATGGCATCGCCCGCCTGTGCAAGGGCGTCTGCAATGCTGCCCAGCACCGACGAGCCGATTTTGCTGCCCGCCTCAACGGCGCTGTCCAGCATATCGCCGAAGTCGTAGTGATCGTATTGATATTTGGGAGTTTTGTTGTCAGGCATTTGGTTGTCCAATCTGTTGTCACTGCATTGTAGGGGCCGGACATGTCCGGCTCTCGGCTTTCCGGTTATAGGGCGGTTTCCTGTAGGCTGCGGGCCGGGCATACCCGGCCCCTGCGGACGCATCAGTCCGCCATCGGTCCCCAATTCTTCATCAGCTCAGCGGCGCAGCGCACACCGTCTACGGCGGCGGTCATGATGCCGCCCGCGTAGCCCGCACCCTCGCCGCAGGGGTAAAGCCCGGCCAGGCCGGTGCATTGCAGGTTTTCTTTATCGCGCAGCAGGCGCACGGGGCTGCTGGTGCGGGTCTCCAGACCCGTCAGCACGGCGTCGGGGGCGCGATAGGCCGCCAGCTTGCGGCCAAAGGCGGTCAATCCCTCGCGCAGGGCACCGCTCAAATCATCGGGCAGCAGGCCGCCAAGGTCGCAGGGCGTCACACCGCGCGGGTAGGTCGGCTGCACTGCCCCCAGCTCCAGCGCACCGCGCCCGGCCAGAAAGCTGCCGACGGTCTCCGCCGGGGCAAGATAATTCCCGCCGCCCGCGCGGTAAGCGGCCTGCTCCAGCCGACGCTGGAACGCGACGGCCTTTGCAGGGTCGTTGTCGAAGTCGCTGCCGTCCACACTGACGACCACCGCCGCGTTGGCGTTGCGGCCATCGCGGGCGTGCAGGCTCATGCCGTTGGTGACAACGCCGCCCGCCTCGCTGGCGGCGGCGCAGACCGTGCCGCCCGGGCACATGCAGAAGGTGTAAACGCACCGCCCGCCGGAGACGTGCTGGCTCAGCTGGTACTCCCCCTTCGGCAGCGCCGGGTGACCCGCCGCGCCGTGGTAGAGACTTTTGTCGATCTCGGTCTGCAGGTGCTCGGCGCGGAAGCCGACGGAGAACGGCTTGCATTCCAGCGGCAGAGCCAGGCCGTGCAGCATGGCAAACGTATCCCGTGCGCTGTGGCCGACGGCTAAGATCAGCTGTTCACAGGACACGGGGCCCGCCGTCGTCTCGATGCCGGTCAGCGCACCGTTCCGGGTGTGCAGGCCGGTCAGCGCCGTGTTGAACCGCACCTCGCCGCCCAGAGCCTCGATCTCGCCGCGGATGCTGCGGATGACGCCGCGCAGCAGGTCGGTGCCGACGTGGGGCTTCTGCCGCCACGCAATGTCGGCGGGCGCGCCGTGGTCAAGGAACGCCCCGGTCACGAACGCGCACAGCGGGTCACCGACGCGGGTCGTCAGCTTGCCGTCCGAGAAGGTGCCCGCGCCGCCCTCACCAAACTGAATGTTGGCGTTGGGGTCCAATGTGCCGGTTTTCTCAAAATGCTCGACGGCCCGAATCCGTTCGTCCAGCGCGGGGCCGCGCTCGAGCACCAGCGGGCGGTAGCCTCTGCGGGCCAGCAGCAGCGCCGCGAACAGGCCCGCCGGGCCAAGACCGACGACCACCGGGCGAAGGGCCAGCGGCGTTTTCCCCGTTGCAAAGTCGAATTTCGGCGGTTGTGTATAACAGACACAGGGCGAGGCCCCGGCCAATGCCGATTCCTCACCCTCGTCCTTGAGTGTGACTGCGATGGTGTAGACAAGCACCGGCGTACCGTGCCGGGCGTCCACGCTGAGTTTTGCCACACCGCAGTGCGCCGCCCGGCGGGCGGGCACGCGGAGAATGGCCAGTGCCTTCGCCGCTGCCTCGGCGTCCGGGTCGGGGCAGGTCAGCGGCAGGCGGATGTTGCGGACTAAAAGCATAGATAAGGTTCCTTAAACGATGGTATTTTGTATGCGCCATGTAGGGGCCGGACATGTCCGGCTCTCGGCTTTCCCGTTATAGGGCGGTTTCCCGTAGGCTGCGGGCCGGGCATGCCCGGCCCCTACTGCGTCGCGTTACTTCGACGTGACCTCGCACTGGACCGTATAGCTGCCGATGGCAAAAATACGGCTGGACGACGGGATCTGGATGCTGACGGCAATCGTCTGCTGGCCGACGGTCAGGTTCAGGCTCTGGCAGTCGATCTGCGCGACGATGCTGTCGGCGGACAGCTTCTCGATTTCATCCGCCGGGCCGTAGAGCGTCACACCGCTGACGATGCTGGACAAGATCTGCAGCTCGTAGTTGCTGGGCACGTTGATGGCGCGGATGTTCGAGACGTTCAGCTTTGTCGAGGTCATCTCCGACGTGTCAAAGTCCAGCGTGACATTCGTGACGCCGTCCAGCGAGACGATGCCCGCGGGCAGCTCGATAAGGCGCTGGTAGTCGCGGCCCGGCTCAAACTCACGGGCCAGGTCAAAGTCCGTCACGGTCAGGGCCTCCAAGGCGCTGATCGTGCGGGCGGGACCGGCCACGCACAGGGTCTGCTGGCTCAGCGAATAGTGCAGGCTCTCGACGTCGAAGCCGTTCGGCGTGCCGATGAAGTCCACCTCCAGCGGCAGCTCCCGCACCTGATAGACCGTCAGCGTGACGTTGGCGGAGTCGCTCTCCATCGAGATATACTGCGGCGTGAAGGCGTTGCCCTCCTCGTCGCGCAGCTCCAGCGTAGCAGGCACCGTCGTGGTGTCGGCCAGCTCGCCGTCCAGCTGGACCGGGGCGACGATGCTGGACACCTGATCCAGCTCGCTCGTCGGGCCGCGCAGCGTGATCTCGGCGGGCACGGCGGTGGTCTTGTTCAGCATATAGCCGCTGGAGATCGTCACCGCGGAGGCGTCCACCGTGACGGGAACGGTCTTTTCGCTGACCTCGTCAAAGACGACGTCGATGGTGCTCGGGCTTTCCACCGTACACTCAATGTCGCCGGGGAAGTCTGTTGTGTTCGTCACACGGGCCTGCAGGCGCAGCGTGACCTTGCCCGCGCCGCTGACACCGGCGTAGCTTGGGTAGACCATGATGTCGGCGCTGCGGATGTTGCCGATGATCGTGCTGTTGCCCTCGACTTTTACGGTCACGCCCTCAATGTCGGGCTTTTCCACAATGTCCAGACCCTGGGCCGTGTAGGTAGACGCGCCGCTCGTGTAGTTGATCGGCACGCCGGTCACCGTCGTGGAGCCCTGCGGGTCGATGTAGACCGTAACGATGATCCACATGGCAAAGCCCATGATGATTGCCAGAACGGCGGAAAACACCGGGTTATCCCAGATCGTGCGCGGGCCCTTGGGCGCTGCGCCGTTCAGCCCCGGCGCGAGAGGGTTATTCGGGTTTGGCATGGTTCAGTGCGCCTCCCTTGCGCAGCAGCTTTTGCAGCGGCGAGATATCGGCCTCCTCGTCCTCGGCGGGGGGAACGATCTCCTCCTGCAGGAGGTTGAAGAGGTTCTGGCGGTCCAGGCGGCGGATGAGCACGCCGTTCTTCGCCATCGAGATGATGCCGGTCTCCTCGCTGACGATGACGACGATGGCGTCGGAGTTCTCGCTCATGCCGAGGCCCGCGCGGTGGCGGGTGCCCATGTCCTTGCCCATCTCAAGGTTGTTGGACAGCGGCAGCACGCAGCCCGCCGCCACAATGACGCCGTCGCGGATGACGACAGCGCCGTCGTGCAGGGGCGTGCCCTCATAGAAGATCGTGCCGAGCATTTCGGGGATGACATCGGCGTGCATCGGCGTACCGGTGCGGATGATCTCATCCAGATTATTGTTGCGCTCCAGTACCATCAGCGCGCCGGTGCGCGTGTCGGACAGCTGCTCCGCCGCGTCGCAGATGGCCACAACGGCGCTCTGCCACGCGCCGCGCAGCGACGGGTCACTGCGGCGGTTCCCGACCAGAAGGTTGGCCCACATTGTGGACTGACCCATGCGCTCGAGTGTGCGGCGCAGCTCCGGCTGGAAGATGACGACGGCGGCCATAAAGCCGATGGTGATGACGTTGTTGAGCACCCAGGTGACGGTTTTCAGGTTGAGCATGACGGCCAGACCGTAGAAAACCAGAATCAGGATGATGCCCTTGACCAGCTGGCCCGCGCGGGATTTGCGCGCGAATTGCAGCAGCTGGTAAAAGACAAAGGAGATAATAAGGATGTCCAGCGTATCGGACAGCGGGTCAAATGTACGCAGGCTGCTTAAAACGGCATTGAACATCTGGTTGGGCAGCATGGGCACCGCAGCCCCCTTTCTGGGTCAAAATAGGCATTAGAACAGGCGTAGAGGCCGGGCATGTCCCGCCCCTGCCGGGAGGCTGGCAAAATCACTCGATCAGCGCCACCGCGTGGGCGGCAATGCCGAGGCCCTCGCCAGTGAAGCCGAGGTGCTCCTCCGTCGTGGCCTTGACGCTGACGGCGTCCACGGGCAGACCGAAGGCGTCGGCAATGTTCCGGCGCATGGCCGGGATATGCGGGGCCAGCTTCGGGCGCTGGCAGAGGATCGTGGCGTCGATGTTGCCGACCTTATAGCCGTGCTCGGCGATGATGCGGGCGACCTCGCGGGTCAGGGCCAGCGAGTCCGCGCCCTTGTAGGCGGGGTCGTTATCCGGGAAGTGCTGGCCGATGTCGCCCAGCGCCGCCGCGCCCAGCACAGCGTCCATTACGGCGTGCAGCAGCACATCCGCGTCGGAGTGGCCGAGCAGGCCCTTCTCATACGGGATCTCCACGCCGCCCATAATGAGCTTGCGATCCTCCACTAAGCGGTGAACGTCGTATCCGTGACCAATGCGCATGGTTTTCTCCTTTTGCAGATCTTCTTTTGTAGTGATTTTATAGTTGGCGTAATCGCCCTCGGTCAGCCTGACGGGCAGACCGGCCAGCTCAAACAGGCTGCAATCATCGGTGACAAGGCGGGCTTTTTCCCCTGTGACGGCGGCAAGCGCCTGGGTGTAGAGTGCGCGGCGGAAGCACTGCGGCGTCTGCACGGCGTAGAGCGTGGCGCGGTCCGGCGTGTCCAGCACGCGGCCCGACGGGTCTGCGACCTTCACCGTATCCTTGACGGGCACCGCGGGCGCGGCTGCGCCGGTCTCGGCGGCAGCGGTCAGTGCGGCGGTGATGACGCTCTCGCTGACAAAGGGGCGGGCGGCGTCGTGGATGGCAACAAGCTCGCCCGTCGCCGCGGCCAGACCGTTGCGCACGCTGTCGGCGCGGGTCGCACCGCCCTGTACGACGGCGCAGGGCTTGGGACAGGCGGCGGCGATGGCCTCGCAGGCGGCGCGGTTGCCGCCGCAGACCAGCACAAGCTGGGTAATTGCCGGGTGCGCAGCCAGTGCGGCACAGCTTGTCTCCAGCACGGTGCGGCCATCCGGCAGACGGTAGCTCAATTTGTCAAAGCCCATACGGCGGGATGCCCCTGCCGCCACCACAATGGCGGTCACGGCGGGAAGATTCGGTTGTGCCATGGGCACACTGCCCCCTTTACCTATTTATAATAAACATTATACAGGGTTATGCCAAGATAATCCACTAAAATCAGGATGATTTTTTTGTGAGAATAAAAAAATATCGCATTCTCCGCAGGGGCCGGGCACACCCGGCCCGCAGCCCTGCGGAAAACGCGATTTTGCGGAAAGGCCGCGGGCGGGACATCTCCCACCCCTACCGTGCGGCAGGATCTTCCGTCACCGGCAGCACCAGCACCGCCTTTGCCCCGCGCGGTGCGTTCCGGGCAAAGGCCGCCGTGCCGCCGTGGGCGCGGATGATCTGCTCGACGACGTGCAGACCCAGAATGTGGGGCGTATTCTCCCCCGCTTCACCGGTCTGCAGGGCGTGTAGCACGGCGGGCGGGTAGCCCGCGCCGTCGTCGGCTATCGTGATCCTCAGTGTTTTTCCTGTGCGCACCGCGGAAAGCTGCACCTGCACGGGGCCTGGGTTGTGGCAGGCCGCATTGTGCAGCAGGTTTTCCACTGCGCGGGCCAGCAGTGCGGCGTCCGCGTCCAGAATCGCCTTGTCGGCGTCGGGTGCAATTTCCAACGCCACCGTGCAGCGGGCCGCCAGCGGGCTGTCACAGAACTCGGCGGCCAGCCTGCGCAGCAGCGGGCCGGCCTGGGTCGGTTGGCAGCGCAGCGGCTGTGCGCCGTATTGCAGCTTGCTGGTCAGGTTCAGATCCTCGATCAAAGCGCGCAGCTTCTCGCTCTGGGTGCGGATGCCGCACGCCTTCTGCCGCGCCGCGGCGGGCAGGGCGGTGTCCTGCTCGAGCTGCTCGGCCCAGCCCAGAATCAGCGCCAGCGGTGTGCGCACATCATGGCTGACCCCCGCGATCCAGCTTGTGCGGGCATCGTCCCGCCGGGCGATGATCTCATTGCGGCGGCGCAGCTGCTCACTCGTGCGGTTGACCGTGTCGGCCAGCTCCCCCGCAAAGCCGTCTGTCGGCAGCCGGATCGTACCGCCATCGGCTACGGTGTCCAGCCCTGCGGCAATCGTCTGCAAGCGCCGCGCACCGCGCCAGCTGAACAGCAGACAGCATGCAGCTGCCACACCCAGCAGCAGCGCCAGCGCGGGCAGCATACCCGCTGCCATGGCGTTCATAAGCTGCTCATTGTTGTAAATATTGTACTTCCAGACCGAACCGCGCGGCACGGCGGCCACAAACAGGCCGTAGTCTGCCGTCCAGCAGAACACAGGCCAGTCGTCAAGATACCACCGCGAGAACGAGGCGATTTCCGACGCTGTGTAGTGTTTATTCAAGTTCTGCGGCAGGTCATGCTGCCAGATCACACTGCCGTCGTCGTCCAGCGCCATCGCCCAGGCGTAGCCCTGCAGCCAGTCCGCGGGCGTGCGGGCGGGGTCCAGCTGCAGGCCGTCGGCGGTAGGGGTCAGGGCCTCTGCCAGCATGCCGATGCGGACGCGGCTGTCCGTGGCCGCGCCGTAGTGCAGCCCCAGATAGACCACCGTCCCCAGCAGCAGCCCCACCAGCAGCAGCACCACCGCCGCCGTGGCCAGCACATAGCGCCCGATCATTCGTGTAAAGGTTTTCAACTTCACACCTCCCCGGTCAGCCGGTAGCCGATGCCCCGCACTGTGAGAAGCCACTGCGGATGCCCGGGATCAGGCTCGATTTTCTCCCGCAGATGGCGGATATGCACGTTCAGGCTGTTCTCGTACCCGTAATAGTCCGCACCCCAGACGGCCTCGCAAACGGCATCATAGGTTACGATGTGCCCGCGGTCATCGGCCAGCCTTTGCAGCAGGGCGCGCTCGGTGGCGGTCAGGGCCAGCGTTGTGCCGTCGGCGCGGCGGACGGCGGCGTCCTGCAAATTGACCGTGCAGTCCCCCAGCGTCAGCACCCGGCTGCGGCGCAGCTCGGTGCGGTAGGCGCGCTGCAAAAGGTGCTGCACGCGCAAAAGCAGCTCCTGCATCAGGAACGGCTTGGTCAGATAGTCGTCTGCGCCAAGCCCCAGCCCGAACAGCCTGTCCGCGTCGGCGTCCCGCGCCGAGAGAAACAGCGCCGGGACGTCCGATTCTGTCCGCAGGGTGCGGAGCAGCCCGAAGCCGTCGCCGTCCGGCAGGTTGATGTCCAGGATCATCAGGTCCGGGCGGTGCGCGGCGAAGGCTGCCCGTGCCGCGGCGCAGTCTGCGGCAGTGCATACGCTTTTGTAGCCTGCCGTGCGCAGGTTGTCCGTGACTAGGGTAAGCAGGTCTGGGTTGTCATCGACCAGGAGGATGGCGGCGTCGTAGATGGTGGTCATAGGTTTTCCCCTTTTTTGAGCTTGTAGGGGCCGCCCATATACGGCCCCTGCCTATCATACTACGATTCACCCCCGCCCACCATGGCACGACCCCAAAATTAAGGCAAAATTAAGCTGCTCTTACAGTTCGTTTAAGGCGCAGGGTGTAGCATAGGGCCATACCGAAAGCAAAGGAGTGTGCAATATGCAAACCGTAATCGAGACAAAGGCCCTGTGCAAGCAGTACGGACCGCATACAGCCGTGGACCATGTGGAGCTGCACGTACCGCAGGGGTGCGTGTACGGGTTCATCGGGCCGAACGGCGCGGGCAAATCCACTACCATGAAGATGCTGCTGGGGCTCATCCACCCCACGGCGGGCCGGGTGCGCCTGCTCGGGCAGGAGCTGACCGAGAAAAGCCGCCTGCCGCTGCTGCGCCAGACCGGCAGCCTGATTGAGTCCCCCGCCGGGTATCTGCATCTGACCGCACAGGAGAATCTGGAGATCGTGGCCGACTTAAAGGGTGTGCCCCATAAGGACATTGGCCGCGTGCTGGACATTGTGCATCTGACGCAGGACCGCAACCGCAGGGTCGGGCAGTATTCGCTCGGCATGAAGCAGCGGCTCGGCATTGCCATGGCGCTGCTGGGCAGCCCGAAGCTGCTGATTCTGGATGAGCCGACGAACGGTCTGGACCCCGCGGGTATGCAGGAGATGCGCGCGCTCATCCGGAACATGCCCGCCGCCACGGGCGCGACGGTGCTGATCTCGAGCCACCTTTTGGGCGAGATGGAGCAGATGGTCGAGCAGGTCGGCATCATCGACCACGGCCATATACTGTTTGAGGGACCGCTGACCGAATTGCAGCGTCACAGCCGCGGCAATGTCACGCTGCGGCTGCTGGACCCGGCCAAGGCCGCACCGATCCTGCGCGCTAACGGTCTGACCGCGCACAGCGACAGCTGCGTTGTGACGCTGCCGCCCCTGCAGGATGCCCTGCTGGCCGACCTCGTGCAAAAACTGGCTGCCTGCGGCGCGGGCGTTGTGGAGCTGACGCCCCGCACCAAGACGCTGGAGGAGATTTTCCTGAGCCTGACGAGCGAGGAGGCGGACTGAGATGGGCAAAGCACTGCATGCGGAGCTGCAAAAGGCCCGCCGCCGCCACGATTTGCTAATCTGCCTGGCCGTGCCGGTGGTCGTGTATCTCTGGGCCGGGGCGGCGGCCCCCACCGGCGCGGACGAGCTGGCCAACGCCTACAGCGCCCTCTTGTTCGCGCTGCCCGTTCTGAACGCCATTTTAATGCCCATTGTGATGGCACTGATTGCCAGCCGCCTGTGGGACATGGAGGTCAAGGGCAGCACCACAAAACTGCTGTACACGCTGCAAAGCCGCCGCAGTATGTTTGCGGGCAAGGCGCTGCTGGGCACGGGCGAGGTCCTGCTGATGGTCACGCTGGAAATGGCCGTATCCATCCTGCTGGGGCGGGTGCAGGGCTACACCGAGGCGTTCCCCGCCGGGCCGTTTGTGTACACGGGCATTTGCACGCTGGCTGTCGATGTCATGCTGTTTTTCTCGGAGCTTCTGCTGATGTTGATTTTTGACAACCCGCTGCCTGCGCTTTGTGTCGGCATTGTGGGGGCACTGATCGGGCTGTTTTCGGCGTTCATGCCGCCCCTTGTCAGTTATTTTGTGCCGTGGGGCTACTTTGTCCCGCTGTCCTGCTATGAGGTTTCCTACTGGGACCAGGCCACCCACACTGTGACCTACGGCCTGCGGCCCTACAGCTGGGGACTGCTGGCGTTTATCGTGGTACTGGCTGCGGCTTTGTTTGCCGCCGCCTGGCGCATGATGCGCGATAAGGAGGTATAACGAATGCTGAAACGTTGTATAATTGCCGAGAACCGCAAGCTGCATGCGTCGCCCATCTGGGTGATCTTCTTTGTGCTGCCGTTGATTTCCGCCGGGTACGGGACATTCAACTATCTGCAAAATCTGGAAATCCTGACCGAGCGGTGGTACAGCCTGTGGACGCAGCACACGCTGTTTTACTCGATGCTGTTCTTTCCCGCGATGGTGTCGGCGTATGCGGCCTACCTTTGGCGGCTTGAGCACCTTGGCCACAACTGGAACCTGATCATGGCAGCACCCGTGCGGCCCTTTGCGCTGTTTGCGGCAAAGCTCCTTATTGTTGTAAAGCTGATGTGCTTTACACAATGTTTTGTCTTTGTGCTGTACGTGGCGTGCGGGCGGCTGTTTGCCGGGTTCAGCGATTGGCCGCCGGTGAGCATCGTTTTCTATCTGGTGCGCGGCATTTTCGGCGGTTTGGCTGTGGCGGCGGTGCAGCTTTTGCTGGCCATGCTGATCCGCAGCTTTGCGGTGCCGATTTTCTTAGGGCTGGTCGGCGGCATTGCGGGAATGCTGATCGGCAGCAAGGGCTATGCCCTGCTGTGGCCCTACTGCCTGATGCAGCAGGGCATGAACGCCAACCGCAGCACTGACGTGCTGGCCGGGAATGTGCTGCCGTTTTTGCTGGCGTGTGCGGGCTGGCTGGCGGTGGTGCTTTTGACCGCAAAAGTGCTGCTGGAAAAAATGGATGTGAAAGCGTAAGGTTTTACCGCGCAGCAGGGACCGCATATAGGCGGCCCGGCGGTATATGGCGGGTGGGCATTTGCAGGAGAGCACCGGGCCGGGCATGCCCGGCCCCTACCGCCGCGCCCTATATTTCTGCTTGCGAAACGCCCTGCCCTGCTGTATAATAAAAGCATCAACAAACAGGAGGGCACGCCATGACTGCCAATGCTGCCGATTTTGCCGGGTCCGGGTGCGGGCGCCGTTATGAGAAAGAGCTGGAGACCCATTTTCGCGATTGTCTGCTGTTTTATCTGGATGGCCGCATCCGCTTTGAGCGCTACTGCTACGGCGAGGCCGCCTGTCTGGTGTTCAGCGTCTGGGCCCACGGCTTTGACGCTGACGGGAACATTTTTTGGG
>OOAU01001156.1_pt1 | contig 11737 bp, 7 predicted proteins | sample 1670931 | NCBI WGS metagenome assembly OOAU01 (sample SAMN06348105, study PRJEB24527) | human gut metagenome | biome: human gut; feature: ankylosing spondylitis patient; material: feces | host: Homo sapiens | place: China | collected 2015-10 | reverse complement strand
TGATTTTGTTCAACACCTGCGCCGTGCGTGAGCACGCCGAGCAGCGGGTGTTCGGCAACGTGGGCGCGCTGAAGGGGCTCAAGGAAAAAAAGCCTGGCCTTATCATCGGCCTGTGCGGCTGCATGGCCAACCAGAAGCATGTTGTGGAAAAGCTGCGCAAGAGCTACCCCTATGTGGATCTGGTGTTCGGCGTGGACGGCATCGACACCCTGCCGCAGCTGATCGCCCAGAAACTGCAAAAGCATAAGCGGGTGCTGCTGGACCCCGCCCAGCGTCCGGTCATCGTGGAGAACATTCCCATCCGGCGCGAGAGCGAGTTCCGCGCATGGCTGCCCATCATGTACGGTTGCGATAACTTCTGCACCTACTGCATCGTGCCCTATGTCCGCGGCCGCGAGAAGAGCCGCAAGCCCGGCGATATCCTTGCGGAGTTCCGCAGCCTTGTGGAAGCGGGCTATAAGGAAATCACCCTGCTGGGGCAGAACGTGAACAGCTACGGCAAGGGTCTGGAAGAGCAGATCGATTTCTCTGACCTGCTCAACCTGCTATGCACCGTGCCCGGCGATTACCACATCCGCTTTATGACCAGCCACCCCAAGGACGCCAGCCATAAGCTCATTGATACCATCGCCGCCCAGCCGAAGCTGTGCAAGCACCTGCATCTGCCGGTGCAGTGCGGTTCCGACCGGCTTTTGCAGCAGATGAACCGCCACTACACGGTGGAGCAGTATCTGGAACTCATCGACTACGCCCGCAAGACCGTGCCCGGCATCACCTTCTCCAGCGATATCATCGTGGGTTTCCCCGGCGAGACCGAGGAGGACTTTGTAAAAACGCTGGAGCTGGTGCGCAAGGTGGGCTATATGCAACTGTTCACCTTTATCTATTCCAAGCGCACCGGCACCAAGGCTGCCGAAATGCCGGACCCCACCCCCCGCAAGGAAAAGACCGACCGCATGACCCGCCTGCTGGCTACGCAGGACGAGATCGCCATGGCGCTGGTCAAGGCGCAGGTGGGGCAGACCGTCCGGGTGCTGGTGGAGGGCTTTGGCCGCAACGAGGGCACCCTTTCCGGCCGACTGGACAATAACCTGACCGTGGAGTTTGCCGCGGACCCGGCACTGCTGGGCAGCTACGCGACTGTACATCTTACCGGTGCCCGCGCCACCGTGCTGCTGGGTGAAGTGGAAGCATAAAAAAGTGATTCCGGGGCAGACTGCCCCAGAAAGAATAAAAACAACAAGGAGAACCCAATCATGGATTGCATTGATCTTTTCAAGCGTGCCGCTATGGCACTTCAGACCGACCCCCGCTACGTCATTCTGGATCAGGCCCGCAAGGCAAACGATAAGGATGAGGAGCTGCAGAACCTGATCGGCGAGTTCAATCTGGCCCGCATGGACCTGAACAACGAGATCGGCAAGAACGAGCGCGACGACGCCCGCATCGCTGAGCTGAACGAGAAGGTGAACAGCCTCTACGGCCAGATCATGGGCAACGAGGGCATGGTGGCATACAACGAGGCCAAGCGCGAGTGCGAGAACCTGGTCAACTATATCGACGCCATCATCAACACCGCCATGAACGGCGGCGACCCCATGACCGTGCAGGAGCCTTCTGCCTCCTGCACCGGCAGCTGCTCCACCTGCGGCGGCTGCCACTGAGCAAACTTTTTTGACCAAAACGCGGCTGTGCAACACAGACCGCGTTTTGTTTGCACCGGCGGTTACAGCCCGCAAACCGGCGACGGAACCATACAAGGGAAAGAGGAAAAACCATGGCAGAGCTTTCGCCCATGATGCAGCAGTATCTTGAAATCAAAAATCAACACAAGGACGAAATTCTTTTTTACCGCATCGGCGATTTTTACGAGATGTTCTTCGACGATGCCGTCACGGCCTCCCGGGAGCTGGATCTTACCCTTACCGGCAAGCAGTGCGGCCTTGCGGAGCGCGCCCCCATGTGCGGCGTGCCCTTCCACAGCTACGAGGGTTATGTGGCGCGTCTGATCGCCAAGGGGTATAAGGTGGCCATCTGTGAGCAGGTGGAGGACCCCGCCAAGGCCAAGGGGCTTGTCAAGCGGGACATCATCCGGGTGGTCACCCCCGGTACAGTCATCGAGAGCAGTATGCTGCAGGACGACCGCAATAACTACATTGCCAGCCTGTACCTCAAGGGCAAAAAGGCGGGCTTGTGCTTTGCGGACGTTTCCACCGGTACGGCGCATATCACCGAACTGGCGGCGGATAAGATCGCCCCGGCGGTCATTACCGAGCTGTGCCGCTACCACCCCAGCGAGGTGCTGCTGAACCCCGGCCTGCTGGACTGCCGCGAGGTGACCGCCTACATCAAAAAGAACATGAGCTGCTCGGTGGAACTGGTCGAGGACGAGCGCTATGCGCCGGGGCTGGTGGCTTCTGCACTGGAAGAACAGTTTGGCCGCGACTGGCCGCAGACCACCGGCATGGTCGCCGAGGGCCTTGTGCGCTTTGCCATGGCTGCGCTGCTGGAATACCTGCACGATACCCAGATCAAGGGTGTGGAGCGGTTAAAGACCGTCATTACTTACAACGAAGCCCAGTTCATGCGGCTTTCGCCGGTTACCCGGGCAAATCTTGAGCTGACCGAGACTCTGCGCGGCCGCGAAAAGCGCGGCACCCTGCTGTGGGTGCTGGATAAGACCAGCACCGCCATGGGCAAGCGGATGTTGCGCAGCTGGATCGAGCAGCCGCTCATTTCCAGTCAGCTCATCAACCACCGCCTGAACGCTGTGGAGGCGCTGGTGCGCCAGACCATGGTGCGCGGCGACCTGACCGAAGAACTGCACTACATTGCGGATCTGGAGCGCCTGATGACCCGCACGGTGTACGGCTCTGCAACCCCCAAGGAGATCTACACCCTTGCCCAGACCTGTGACCGTCTGCCCGGTCTGCGCAAGCAGGCAGAGGGCTGCAACTGCCCGGAGCTTGCCGAGCTGGCCGCAAGTATCGACCCGCTGGAGGATATCAAGGCGCGCATTTATGCCGCAGTAGACCCGGATGCCCCCTCCACCCTCAAGGATGGCGGTGTCATCGCCAAGGGCTACCATGCCGAGGTGGACGAGCTGCGCTCCATCCGCGATAACACCAAGGGCGTGCTGGCTCAGCTCGAGACCCGCCTGCGGCAGGAGACCGGCATCCCCAAGCTGAAAATTGGCTATAACCATGTGTTCGGCTACTTCATCGAGGTGAGCAACTCCTACAAAAACCTTGTGCCGGAGACCTACATCCGCAAGCAGACCCTCACCTCCGGCGAGCGTTACATCACGCAGGAACTGAAGGAGCTGGAAAGCAAAATTCTTGGCGCGCACGAGCGGCTCATCTCGCTGGAACGCCGCCTGTTTGACGAACTGCTGGAAAGCATCGGAGTCCAGCTGGATCGCATCCAGCGCACCGCCAACGCTATTGCACAGCTGGACGTGCTAGCTGCGCTGGCGCAGGTGGCTGCGGAAAACAACTACTGCCGCCCCGTGGTGGACGACAGCGATGTGCTGACCATCACCGAGGGGCGTCACCCCGTGGTGGAGCAGGTGCTCAAGGGCAGTATGTTCGTGCCCAACGATACCACCCTCAACTGCACCACTGACCGCTGCCTCATCATCACCGGTCCCAATATGGCGGGTAAATCTACCTATATGCGTCAGAATGCCCTCATTGCGCTAATGGCGCAGATCGGTTCCTTTGTACCGGCTGCCAGCTGCCATGTGGGCGTGGTGGACGCCATCTTCACCCGCATCGGCGCCTCGGACGACCTTGCTGCAGGCCAGTCCACCTTTATGGTGGAGATGACCGAGGTAGCCGAAATTCTGAAAAACGCCACCGCCAAAAGTCTTGTGGTGCTGGACGAGATCGGCCGCGGCACCTCCACCTTTGACGGCATGAGCATCGCCCGCGCCGTGGTGGAGCATATCGCAGACCCCGCCAAGGGGCTGGGCTGCAAGACCCTGTTCGCCACCCACTACCACGAGCTGACCGAGCTGGAAGGCACCGTGGAGGGCGTAAAAAACTACAACATCGCGGTCAAAAAGCGCGGTGAGGATATCACTTTCCTGCGGCGCATCGTGCGCGGCCCCGCCGACGACAGCTACGGCATCGAGGTGGCAAAGCTGGCCGGTCTGCCCGGCAGCGTGACCCGCCGCGCCCACGAGGTGCTGCGCACGCTGGAAGCCTCTGCTCCCAAAAACAAGGTGGAGCAGATGGATTTTGACGCCTTGCAGGAGTACAATTCCCCGGCAGTGCCCAGCGAGATGATGGAAAAGCTGGAAGCCGTGGATGTGGAAACGCTTACTCCCATTGAAGCACTGAACTTTTTGTACGAGTTGAAAAAGACCCTCAAGGGCAGCCTGAACGGCTGACCGTAAAAATCAACCACAGGGGAGGGAAAAGACCATGGCAGTCATCCATGTTCTGGATAAGCATACTGCGGAGCTGATCGCCGCCGGTGAGGTGGTAGAGCGCCCCGCATCGGTGGTCAAGGAACTGCTGGAAAACTCCATCGATGCCGGTGCAACGCAGGTCACCGTCAGCATTGAATCCGGCGGCGTAAAGCTGATCGAGATCAGCGATAACGGCACCGGTATTGATGCCGAGTATATCCCAACGGCTTTCATCCGCCACGCCACCAGCAAAATTGAAAAGCCGGATGACCTGAACAGCATCCATACGCTGGGGTTCCGGGGTGAGGCATTGGCTTCCATTGCCAGCGTAGCGCGGGTAGAGCTGCTCACCCGCACCGAGGTGGACGAGTTTGCCACCTGCTACCGCATCTCCGGCGGCGAGGAGCAGGGCAGGGAGCCTGCCGCCCGTGCTGTGGGCACCACCATCCGGGTGCAGGATTTGTTCTACAACACCCCCGCCCGCATGAAGTTCCTCAAAAAGGACTCCAGCGAGGGCACCTTTGTGGCAGATAACGTAGGGCACGTGGCGCTCAGCCACCCGGAGGTCAGCGTCAAATTCATCCGGGAAGGCAAGCTGCAATACGTCACCCCCGGCGATGGTCAGCTGCGCAGCGCCGCCTACGCGGTGCTGGGGCGGGAGTTCAGCCGTGACCTTATCGAGGTGCACTCCGAGGAAGGGCTGTACCGGGTTACCGGCTTGATCACCCCACCCAAGAGTTGCCGCGCCAGCCGCAGCATGCAGCATTTCTACATCAATGGCCGCTATGTGCGCAACCGTACCATCATGGCGGGCATGGAAATGGCCTTTAAGGGCACGACCATGCAGGGCAAGTTCGCGGTCGGCATCTTGCTGCTGGAAATGCCCACCGACCTTGTGGACGTCAATGTCCACCCTGCAAAGATCGAAGCCCGCTTTGCCCGGGAAAATGACGTGTTCGATGTCGTTTACCATGCGGTCAAGCTGGCGCTGGCACAGCCCGGCACCGGGGAGCGCCGCTTTACCTTTGAAGCAGACGAAAAAGAGAAGACTGAAAAAGAAAACGATATTAAGGATGAAAATTCTGTAAAGAATAATTACTTTACAGGACTTTCTGCCGTCATTCCGGTTCAGGCAGACCCCGGCACGCTGCCCGCGCAGCGCTGGGAAGCCCCGCAGCCACCGCGCCCTGCCGCTGCACCGGTGAAAACCTCGTCTTTTACGGCAGACACCCCGCCGGTACAGCCCGCACCGCCTGCCCGCGCGGCGGCTGTGCCTTCGTGGCGGCAGTCTGCCCCCGCAGAGGATATTCTGGACCCGGTGGTCACCCTTCACAGCCCGGAAAAGCCAGATGCAACCAAAGTCCAGCCCGCACCGCTGCCCTTCCGGGCAGCCGCTGCTGAGGCACAGCTGGATGTGCACCCAGAGACGGACGCCACAGCCGACCCGCTGCTGGATCACATGGCAGCATGGAACACCGCGCCTGCCGCCCCGGAAATCGAAGCCGCAACGGTGCCCTATCAGCCGGAGGAGCCGGTGCAGTCCGAGCAGCCGGAACAGCTGGGCTTTGATGTGCCGCAGGGGGAAGAGCCGCTGCGGTACGTGGGCGAGGTTTTCCGCACCTATATTTTGGCGGAGCGGGGAGACGAGCTGTGTCTGATCGATAAGCACGCCGCCCACGAGCGTCAGCTGTACGAAAAGCTGGCCGCGAACTACGGCAACGTGCCCAGCCAGCTGCTGTTGCAGCCCGCCGCCATCGACCTTTCCGCAGAGGAAAAGCAGGCGCTGCTGGAAAATCAGCCCCTGCTGGAAAACGCCGGGCTGGATGTGGCCGACTTTGGCGGCAGCACCGTGCTGCTGCGCGCTGTGCCTGCGGACGTAGAGCCGCAGAATGCCGAGGATCTATTGGTAGAGATCGCCGACCGCCTGCTCAAGGGCAGCCGGGACGCGCTGAACGAGCACACCGAGTGGGTGCTGCACTCCATCTCCTGCCGCGCCGCCATCAAGGCGGGGGATAAGTCCTCCCCGCAGGAGCTTATGGCACTTGCCGAGAAGATCCTCTCCGGTGAGGTGCCGCCCTTCTGCCCCCATGGCCGTCCCTGCGTGCTCAAGCTTACCCGAAAGGAGTTGGAAAAGCAGTTTGGACGCATCGTATAATGCAAAACCTGCCGTGGTGGCTGTGGTAGGCCCCACCGCCACCGGCAAGACCGCGCTGGGCGTTGCGCTGGCGCAGCAGTTCTCCGGCGAGGTCATCAGTGCCGACTCCATGCAGATCTACAAAGGTCTGGATGTGGGCACCGCTAAGGTCACCCCGCAGGAGACCTGCGGCATCCCGCACCACGGCGTGGACATCCTCACTCCGGAAAAGACCTTCAGCGTGGCGGATTTCACCGCGCTGGCAGGGGAGTATATCCAGGATATCACTGCCCGGGGGCATCTGCCGCTGCTGGTGGGCGGTACCGGCCTGTATGTGCAAAGCCTTTTATATGGTGTGCGCTTCACCGCCGAAAAAGCCCCGGATGGTCTGCGCGAGCAGCTGACCGCCGAACTGGAAGCCAACGGCCCGGAAGCCATGTACGCAAAACTGCAAGCCGTGGACCCGGAAGCTGCCGCTGCCATCCACCCCAATAATAAGGTACGGGTGCTGCGGGCGCTGGAACACTACCGCGCCACTGGCAAGCGTCTCAGCGAACAAAAGGCCGATTCGCTGCCGCCGGAGCGCCCCTACCGCAGCCTTGTGCTGGGGCTGGATTTCCCGGACCGTGCAGCGCTGTACCGCCGCATCGACCTGCGGGTGGACAAAATGCTGGAGGCCGGGCTTTTGGCCGAGGCAGAATACGTCTGGCATAACCGCGAAGTCTTCCGCACCGCCGCACAGGCCATCGGCTATAAAGAATTTTTTCCGTATTTCCAGCAGACCGCCACGCTTGAGGCCTGCACCGAAAAGCTCAAACAGGCCTCCCGCAACTACGCCAAGCGCCAGCTGACATGGTTCCGCCACATGGACGGGGTTACATGGCTGGACGCCGGGGCGGCGGACGTGCGACAGACCGCTTTGCGCCTGACCCAAGACTTTTTATTGAAAGGATGATCCTTATGCCGGAAACCCCTCAGGAACCGCGCCACAAGTTTTCTGCGCTCACCACGCTGGCGGCTGTGCTGGCCACCTTTTTGCTGGCGGCGGCAGCGTATGTCTGCTGGCAGGCGGCGCACATCCTTTTCCCCCAGAACGTCTACGAAACGGCGCTGCCCATCACCATCTCCGATACCATTGAAGCGGACGGCGTGCTGCTGTTTGACGAGACCTGTATTTCCGGCAGCGGCAATCTGGGTTACCTTGTTGCGGACGGCGAGCGGGTGTCGGCAGGCACTGCCGTTGCAGAGCTGTATACCGATGCCAATCAGGCGGTGCTGCGCCAGCAGCTGACCCAGCTCACCAGCCAGATCGACCTTTTGCAGCGCTCCCAGAACACCGCAGCCACCCAGCTGGACGGCTTGCTCAAGGAGCGCTCCGGTGCGCTGTATGACCTGCTGGACGCACTGGATACCGCCCAATACAGCGATGTGGACGAAAGCACCGATGCCTATTTGCTGGCGCAGAACAAGCTGTGGATCACCACCGGCGATACCGCCGGCTTTGCGGATCAGATCGCGCTGCTTGCCCAGCAGGCACAGACCGTGCAGGCACAGCTGGGCAACCCCACCCAGATCGCCGCCCCCACTACCGGCTACTTTGTCCGAGCTGCCAGCAGCGGACGGCTGAATGCCGGTGCTGCGGACATTCTGGCGCAGAGCCCGGAGCAGCTTAAAGCCTATCTGGACTCTGACCCCGAGATGCCGCTGGATGGCTGCGTAGGCAAGCTGGTGGCCGGGTTCAGCTGGCAGTACGCCGGGGTGTGCTCCGCAAAGCAGGCCGAAAAGCTGCTGGGCGCGGACGGTAAGCCCCTGCGCACGGCGGTGGAGATCAGCTTCCCCGGCCAGAGCGATGCCGCCTTGCGCGCCACCGTTTCCGAGGTGACCATTGATGCAGAAAAGGATGTTGCCCGCTTTGTGCTGCAATGCAACTCCATCAACGGCGATGTGCTGTGCCTCAACCACGCCCACGCACGCATCAGCACCGGCGAGAGCACCGGCCTGCGGGTTCCCGCCGCAGCGGTGCACTACCTCAAGGAGGACGGCACCGAGGCCGAGACGCAGGGCGAAAACTATATTCCCGGCGTGTACGTCAAGTACGGCAACATCGCCCGTTTCTGCAAGATCGACCCGGTGGATGCCGACCATCCGCTGATCTCGGAAGACGATTACATCCTTGTTTTGCCCAAGGGAACGGACGGTTCTGTCAGTCAGGTAAGGCTTTATGACGAAATAATCGTCTCCGGACAAAATTTATATGACGGAAAACTTTTGTAGTTATTGACATCTGCTGCAAAAAATCAGATAATAGTAAAAGCTATTTGCATTCTTTTTGCAAAGAACGCCAGGCAGCCGGGCGCTGCCCGAATGAAAGGAGCAGATAATTATGTCTTTGCTGGATAGCATTAAGAAGGGCCTGATGGGCGAAGGGGACGAGTACGAGGACCAGTACATCGATGACGGCCCCCAGATGGTGAACAACAACAGCGGCGTTGGCATCGGGATGGACGAAGAGACCGAAGAGCCTGCCGAGGGCACCAGCAAGAAGAACAAGGTGGTCAACATCCATGCCACCACCCAGCTCAAGGTGGTTCTGGTCAAGCCCGAGCGGTTCGAGGATGCCAGCACCATTGCCGATCATCTGAACAACAAGCGTACCGTGGTGCTGAACCTGGAGTCCACCAACAAGGAGGTCTCCCGCCGTCTGGTAGACTTTTTGTCCGGCGTGGCCTATGCCAACAACGGCCAGATCAAGCGCGTAGCCAACAGTACCTTTATCATTACCCCGTACAACGTGGATATCATGGGCGATCTGCTGGACGAGCTGGAGAACAATGGCGCATTCTATTGATCCGGCAGCTGGCGCGGTGCGGGGCTTTGTGCCCGCCCGCAATGATGAGGAACGCTATCTCATGCGGCATATCGAGGATCTTGCCGATGCGGCTTTTTCCCGCGGCATAGCCCGGTACTCTGCATTCCTCAGCGACCGGGAACAGGATCTTGCCCGGGCGGCACTGGGGCGTGCCGGTGTGCGGGACGGCTGGCGTTTTGACGGCGGCTGGCCCGAGGCCGAGCGCCGGGTGCTCTGTCTGGAGCCAGAGTACAGCTATGGCGAGTGTCCGGTGCGCTGCGTACAGCTGCAATGCCGGGCGCTGCCCGGTGCGGGGCTTCCGGCGCACAAGGATTATCTGGGCAGCCTGATGGGGCTTGCCCTCAAGCGCGAGGCGCTGGGCGATATCCTGCTGCCTGCCGATGCGCCGGGCACGGCCTATGTGTTCGCGCTGGAACCGGCAGCAAAGCTTATCTGCCGGGAGCTGTGTCAGGCGGGACGCACAGAGGTGTCCACCCGCCTGCTGGAGCCGGAAGAGATCCCGGCCTTCCCGGCACCGGAGCGGCAGCTGCTCACCGCCACCGTGTCCTCCCTGCGGCTGGACGCGGTACTCTCTGCCATGCTGCACGTCAGCCGCGGCACCGCTGCGGAACTGATCGAGGCGGGCAGGGTAGAGATCAACCATCTGCCGGTAGAAAAGCCCCATGCTCCCGTATACGAGCAGGATGTGTTCACCGTGCGCGGCAAGGGCCGCTTCCGGCTGACTGCATTGCCCGGGAAAAGTAAAAAAGATCGTTCGATCATTGAGTTCTTTCAATATTAAAAGCTATGGGAGGAAATGACTATGCTGACCCCGCAGGATGTCCGCTCTGTACAATTTGAAAAAAATCTCCGCGGCTACCGTACAGAGGACGTGGATCGTTTTCTGGACAAGGTCGAGGAGCAGCTGCAGCAGAACGATGCGCAGGCAGAGCAGCTGCGCAAGCAGATCGCTGATCTGACTGCAGAGAACCAGAAGCTCAAGGGCGAGCTGCAAAGCTTTGAGGCCGACGGCGATATGCTCAAGAGCGCACTGATCAACGCCCAGCGCATGGGCGAAAACGTGATCCGCGAAGCAAACCAGAAGGCTGAGGAGATCATCCACCGCGCAAACCTGCGGGGCGACGATATCATCCGCGATGCCAACGAGCTGCTGCAGAAGGCAAGCGACCGCGCAGACGAGATCGAGAACGAAGCCAACGAGAAGCGTCTGGCTGAAGAGCGGGAGTACGACCGCGTCCGTCTGGAGGTCACCCGCTTCAAGGCGGATGTGCTCAATTTGTACCGCAGCCACGTGGAGTCTTTGAGCCGTCTGCCGGAGTTCCAGAAGGACGCTAAGGACGCTGAAAAGGACGCCCCCGCACAGGACGCAGAGTCTGCGCAGGAAGCTGCCGCAGAGCAGCCCGCCGCACAGCCCGAGACTGCCCCCGCAGCCGATGCTGCAGCAGCCCCGGCACAGCAGCCTGCCGAACCGACCGAAACCACCGAACCTGCCGCCCCTGCCGATGACGACAAGGCGGCTGACAGCAGCGAGGATTTCTGGGCAAAGGATGAAAGCCAGCTCAAGCTGGACCCGCCTCCTGCTGATATGAAGCCGGACGAGCCGGACTACGACGCTTTTCAGGGCGTAAAGTTCAGCGAGTAAGGCACCCAACGCAAAAATAGAGGAGAGTGTAAACCATTGGCTAAGAACAAATCGCAGTACGACAGCACGTTGAATCTGCCCAAGACCCTGTTTGAGATGCGCGCCGGTCTGCCCAAAAAGGAACCGGTCATGCTCAAGGACTGGGACGACAACGACCTGTACAACCAGCTTATGAAGCACAACGAGGGCAAGCCCCAGTTTATTCTGCACGACGGTCCTCCGTATGCAAACGGCAACATCCACATGGGCACCGCCCTGAACAAGATCATTAAGGATATCATCATCCGCGAAAAGAACATGGAGGGCTATCAGGCTCCCTATGTGCCCGGTTTTGATACCCACGGCCTGCCCATTGAGCTGAAGGCTCTGTCCTCGGTGGGTGACAAGAAGAAGGACATCTCCAAGCTGGAGCTGCGCCAGATCTGTGAAAAGTTTGCCACTGAGCACATCGACATCATGAGCGACCAGTTCAAGCGTCTGGGCGTCATCGGTGACTTCGAGCACCCCTACCTGACCCTGAAGCCGGAGTTTGAGGCACGCCAGATCGAGATCTTCGGCGAGATGGCCAAGAAGGGCTACATCTACAAGGGCCTCAAGCCCGTGTACTGGTGCCCGGACTGTCGCACCGCACTGGCAGAAGCCGAGATCGAGTACGGCGAGGACGACTGCGATTCCATC
>OOAU01001151.1_pt1 | contig 11837 bp, 8 predicted proteins | sample 1670931 | NCBI WGS metagenome assembly OOAU01 (sample SAMN06348105, study PRJEB24527) | human gut metagenome | biome: human gut; feature: ankylosing spondylitis patient; material: feces | host: Homo sapiens | place: China | collected 2015-10 | reverse complement strand
AGCCCGGAACGAGCTGTCCCGGAAAGACGGCTTCCCGTAAAATGAAAATGCCGTCCACCGGATACAGCTTTCCGTCAGTCTTTAACTGCTCCACTTTCATCGTGCCGGTAATCTCTGCCGGCTTTTCCGTACAGATTTCAATGTTACCGGAAAGCTCCGGCAATACAGCTTCTTTGCCCATTGGAAAGTATAACACTTTTCCCACAATTTCCGCTAAATACTGTGCTTCCTCAACGGATTCTTTAGTATATCCGATAACTGCGACTGTCTTTCCTTTAAAAAACTGTGCATCACACGTTGCACAATAGCTGACGCCGCGTCCCAAAAATTCATTTTCACCCGGAAACGGCTTATCCGCCGTCATGCCGCAGGCTAAAATCACGCTGTCTGCCCGGTACTGCTCATCTCCTGCCTGAATGGCAAAGTAACTGCCCATTGCATAGACGGCATGCACTCTTTTTTTCGTAATCGCAATCTGCAATTCGTCCAAATGTCTTTTATATGCCTGTGCCAGCTCCTCTCCCGAAACGGCAGGCAGTCCCGGATAATTTAAAATCCGGTGTGCTTTTGCCACCTTACTGCTCACCGGCTCAGCGCCGAACAAAAGTATCTCTTTATTTCTGATTTTTGCGGTAATAGCGGCAGAAATGCCCGCCGGTCCTGTACCGATAATCGCAATGTCCGCAGTCTTTATATCCTGTGCCACTTGTCATGCTCCTTTCACTTTTTTGCATTTTCCTTCAGTGCTTTTCAAATTTTTTCGCACCTCTGCACCATATTACTCTGTTAGTATATTGCAAAATATGTATGTCATACCCGTTCTTATCCGCAATCCACGGTAATTTTCGTATCCGATAAAAATCTGTTCTCTGTCCATGTCCTCACATATTTGCACTTACCTTAATTATAAATGGAATACCACCGTTGCCACATTAAAGTATATCAGTATTGAACAGGTATCCACAATCGTTGTAATCAGCGGCGATGCCATAATTGCCGGGTCAAAATGCAGCTTCTTTGCAAGCAGTGGCAGAATGCAGCCGATAAGCTTTGCAAAAATAACTGTAATAACCAGTGAAATTGAAATGACAACCGCCAGCGAAAAGTTCTTATACATCAGCAGGATTCTAAGCCCGTTTGCCAGTGCCAGAATCACACCGACAATAATTGAAATCCGGAATTCCTTAAACATCACCTTAAAAATATCACGAAAGGTAATTTCTCCCAGTGCAATCCCACGGATAATCAGCGTGGAACTTTGTGAACCGCAGTTACCGCCTGTATCCATCAGCATTGGAATAAAGGATACTAAAATCGGCACTGCTGCAAACGCATTTTCATAGTGTGTGATAATCACGCCCGTTGCCGTAGCGGATAACATCAGCACCAAAAGCCACACAATTCTGTTTTTGGCATGTGTCAGTACCGGTGTTTCAAAGTAAGATTTTTCACTCGGATTGACTGCTGCCATGAGTGACATATCCTCTGTCGCTTCATCAACCACAACATCGAGTGCATCATCGACCGTAACGATTCCGACCATACATTCATCGGTATCCAGAACCGGAAGTGCCAGCAAATCATATTTTGAAAATAACTGTCCGACCTGCTCCTGGTCATCTCCCGTATGCACAAAAATAATCTCTGTCCGCATAAGTTCTTCAATCGTTTTGTCGTCATCTGCCACCATTAAGTCTTTGGCGGTCACAATGCCTACCAGTCTGCGCGCTTCCAGCACATAGCAGGTATAAATCGTTTCCTTGTGGATTCCTACTTCTTTAATATGTGCCATTGCCTGCTTTACGGTCATGGTGCGCTTGAGTGACACATATTCTGTTGTCATAATGCTGCCTGCGCTGTCCTGCGGATAATCCAGCAGAATATTAATCTGCGCACGCTTCTGCGGATTGATATTGGATAAAATCCTTGTTACGACATTTGCCGGTAAATCTTCCAGTAAATCCACGGTATCGTCCATAAACATATCGTCTATGATTTCTTTTAATTCCGTTTCCGTGAAAGCATCAATCAGACAGCTCTGTGTTGCATTGCTCATATTGGCAAAAACTTCGGCTGCTTTTGCTTTCGGAATCAGACGGAATGCCTGTGCAAGTTCCTTTTCTTCAAATTCTGACAGCAGTGAGGCAATGTCTACTGCATTCATCACATTTAAAATGCTTCTGATTGCTTTGAATTCTCTTGCTGCCAGAAGTTCCATAAAAATGTTCTTCTCCATTTTCTATGCTCCCTTCTGTCGTATCCGTATTGTGTAAATTTTCCGAATGATAACTGACACCCGAATCCATTTGCCTCACCTCCTTTAATACTAAAAAAACTCCGTCTGACGACGGAGTTTGAAATTCAATCTTAATCTTTGCGCACCTGTTTCTTTATCTGGTGCTGCGCTTCCGTCGTCCAAGCTTTAGCATCACAGGGCATATTAGTTGCATTAGGTTATGCCTTAAACCGACATAGCCTGCTGACCAACGATTTGTGTCTCCACAAATTTGCGGCAGCAACCTTAGGAAAATCCAAATCCCTGTGGTAACCTCACCTACCGAAGTATTTCGTTTTTTTCATTATAGACACAGAAAATAAAATCGTCAACTGCTTTTTTCGTAAAAATCATACTTACCGTGTTTTTTCTTCGTCCATAAAATAAAGCCTTGCGCCGAAATCCGGGAAGTAACGCACTTCATCATTCAGTCCCGTTGCGCAGAATGCCTGCTTTAAGCGCACACCGCAGTACATCAGCGTATCGCCGAATACATGGTAGTCCTCCCGCTCACCGTTTATTTTAATCCATTTGGCGGCGAGGTGCTGTATCAGGGAATCCTGACGGATATGCACCGGCGATGCGGTGTTGACCAAATCCCCGAAATCCTTGATATTGTACTTTAACGCACGATTGTAAAAATGATACTGCTTTTCAGGGTCTAATCCCTTTGCATAAAAGCATGTATGCGGCGTGTTTGCCACCGCAAGTTTATTCATCAGCAGTCCGACCGCTTCGGAAGTATCTTTTTTGACACAGCTCCACTCCATCAGACTGCCGCCGCCCGCCGACAGTACACTGCTGTCACGGATATCCCTGTCCGAAAAACTTCTGCCGCGGTAAAAAATCCCCCGCTGGAACAGCTCCCGCTTTTCTTTATACAAGGTAATCTGTGCTTTCACCGCCTCAAGTTCTTCTTTGGACATATCACAGAAATTACATTCATAACCCAAATTCCCGAAAGCCGCCACGGCAAAGCGTGTTTCAAGCGGTGTGCGGCGCAGTGTCTGGTGATTCGGGCTTGCTGAAACGTGTGAACTAAGCACGGACGGCGGATAGCCGTAAGTGTAATTGTTCTGAATCTGCGCGCGGCTGACCGCATCTGTATTATCGCTTGCCCAGATTTGCGGAAAATAACACAAAATGCCGAGGTCAAAGCGGTTGCCGCCTGCCGCACAGCCTTCAAATAAAATATCCGGAAAACGTTTTGTCAATACGTCCATGCAGTGATACAGCCCGCAGATATAGCGGTGTGCCGCTTCACCCTGTCTGTCCGGCGGCAGATACGGTGAATAATCATCACTGAAAATCCGGTTCATGTCCCATTTGACATAAGAAATATCCGCACTGGAAAAAACACGGCTCATTTCTTCAATGACAAATTCCTGCACCTGCGGATTGGCTAAATCTAAAATCCGCTGGTTTCTGCCCTCGGAATGATTCCTGCCGGGAACGGCAGCTGCCCAGTCCGGGTGCTTTTCATACAAACGGCTGTTGACACTCACCATTTCCGGTTCTACCCAGATACCAAAATCCAGTCCAAGTGCTTTGATTTTCTGCGCAATTCCCAAAATTCCGCCCGGCAGCTTCTTTTCATCGGCATACCAGTCCCCAAGGGAACTCTTATCGTCATTCCGGTTTCCAAACCAGCCGTCATCCATGACAAACAGTTCGATTCCCGCTTCTTTTGCCGCCTTTGCAAGGCGTAGCAGTTTCCTTTCGTTAATGTCAAAATACGCCGCTTCCCAGCTGTTTAACAGCACCGGGCGCAGTTTCCGTTTCCATGTGCCGCGAACAACATGCTCCTGCACAAAATCATGCAGTTGGTGACTCATTTGATTATAGCCTGATGCCGCATAGGTCAGCACCGCTTCCGGTGTTTCAAAAACTTCACCTGTGCCAACCGTAAAGCAGAAATTTTTCGGCTGGATACCGGAAACGATTCTTGTACGTCCTGCCTGCACCTCTACAGCTTCATAGTGGCTGCCGCTGTAAATAAGATTTATTCCGAAACACTCTCCGGTGTCCTCGGTCGTTTCTTTTCTGCCAAGCATGATAAACGGATTGGCACGGCTCGATGACGTTCCCGTAAAGGATTCATTGACATATTTTCCGGTTTCAAGCACGGCTTCACTGCGGTTCATTTCCCGTGTCCATGCGCCGTGAAATGTTGAAAGCACATAGTCTGCCCTGTGTAAATCAAGCTGCATGCTCATCAGCCGCCTAAGCTTCACAGGCTGTTCTCCTTCATTTTTAAAAACAGCGCGCCTTGTAATCACATCGCAGTCTTCGTATACGTCATAATACAGTTCCAGCTTTGTTTTTCCTTCTTTGTCTGCCAATACGACCTTTAGCTGTTCGGATTTGCCGTTTTCATCATATGCACCCGGAAGTGTCTGCAAGCCGCATTTTGTTTCGGAAATCTGTGCGCTCTCAAACAAAAAATCCGCCGTTGTACTGCCATCCGCATATTCTGTTTCAATAAACGGTTCACGGATATCGCCTTTTCCGTAAGACGACATTTCAAGACAGCAATCCTCCAATGAAAGATTTTCAAAACTGCTGTCATACGCAATCGTATTGCCCGGAAGAAATGCCCTTTTTTCCATCATTACGGTCTGCTGTGCATGAATCCGCCTTCCATAATACAAATGCTCCGGATGTCCGCTCTCCATGACACAAAATACATAAGACGTATGCCGTGTATGCAGTGCATACAGATTTTTTTCTATCGTAATCATATCGGAAATCCTTTCTTTATCATATATACCTTTTAAGCCCGCAGTGTATTGCTAATCTCCTCCATTTTACTCTCTGTCAGAATATATTTCTTATGAAAATAAAACACAGCAAGTAACAGTCCTGCAATCGGAAGTACCGTCATTGTCATACGCAGTCCGACCAGCGAACCGCCTGCCTGTATGGCTTCTCCCTCCACAACTGCCGTATCCTGACTTAAGTGGCTCAGCGACAGGCACACGGATACAACCAGTGCCGCTACACCGGAAGCTAATTTTACAACAAATGTCTGCATAGAAAAAATCACGCTCTCGTCCCTGCGCTTATTTTTTAATTCACCATAATCCACGGTATTGGCAAGGAAAATGGTTGTAAGCACCAGTAACATGCCGTTTGCCGCAAAGATGAAAAATGCCGGAATAAACAGTATAAATACATTGGACATTGTTGTAAATACAAGCACCAGCAGCACTAAATATCCTGCTATCGCCATGGCAAAGCTCACGTAAAAAATGCGGATTGTATTTAAAAATTTACGCAGTAACGGAAACAGAATCATCATCGACAATATCTGTATTGCACCGCCAAAGGTGTTAAACAGCGTATAGCCGTTGTACCAGTCCGCACCGCCGAAATCATATTTAAAAAAGTAAATCACCAGATTGGACGTAATGTATACCGATGTATTAATCAGCACAATGGTAATAACAACCGTCATTGCCTGGTCATTTTGCAGTAATGCCTTAAACATCTGCTTTATGGACGGCGCATCGACATCAACCGTTGATTTTTCTTTGATATTCAGACAGGTAATCAGAATGAATACAAAAAACAATACGGATAAAATCAGGGCAAACCACTTAAAGCCCGTTCTTTCATTGCCGTTTCCGAAAAAGTAGACGCACTGCATAGTGATAACCGTTACAAGTGCAGAACCGACCCCGGCGCAGGAACGTGCGAGCGTGGAAAGATTTTCACGTTCCTTTCCTCCCTGCGTAAATGCCGGAATCATGGACCAGTACGGAATATCCATCATGGTATAGGTCACACCCCATAAAATGTATGTAACCGCCGCATAGGCTACCAGCCCGCCGCCGTCCAATGCAGGCGGTGCCGCAAACATCAGATACAACACGATGGCATTGAGCGCCGTTCCCACAAACAGCCACGGACGAAACTTCCCGAACCGTGTCCTTGTCTTTGCCACAATAACCCCCATAACCGGGTCATTAAACGCATCAAACACGCGCGCCGCCATTAAAATCATGCCCATTGCAATCGCGCTGACACCTAAAATATCCTGATAATAATACAAAATATAACTTGCCGAAAACATATAAACCATGTCTTTTCCCACGGCACCCAGTCCGTAAGAAGCCATTTCCCTTTTACTTAACATACCTTACCTACTTTCTGCGGCTGCCAGTTCCACCGCCTTGTATGCCCCATCATATATGCCTGCTTTTTTATTGGCTTCAATGCAGTTACACATCTGAAATAACAGCGTTTCTTCATTTAAAAACAACTCCAGCATTTGCAGTGTATGACCGGTGTCACGACATTCCAGCGTACCGTCACCGATTTCTGCCGAATGGACTGCACCCCACTGTTCATGTCCACCGACACGCTTGATAAACAGCTTCGGCACCGGATAAAATGCCAGTTCGCTCGGTTTCGTAACCAGCACATCACAGCTTCTCATCAAAAGATTGGTACAGTAAACCGCTTCAAATATATTTTCATGCCAGAATCCGTGGATTCCCGTGACTTCTCCCGTCAGGGCTTCCTCTGCAAACTTTTTTGTATTCTCCCAGTTGTTAAAATGTTCACAAGAAAGTGTCTTCATCTGCGGAATTTCTGCCTTTAACTGCTCCCATACATTTTTATAATCGCCCACATTGACATACAGTGCAGCACGTCCGTCCCTGATATGCGGTATTAAATAACGGATAATCTCCGCAAAAATTTCTTTCTGCGCACCCGCACCGCCAATCGTCAAAAGAAAGCGCATCGGTTTTTTCTGCATTTTGCGCGCCCGCCTTGCCGCACAGTCTTCTTCGATTCCCTGCACCAGCTCATGGTCAATGTAGTGGCCTGTATACACAAGGCTGTCCTTTGGCATTGGATTTAACACTTTGTTTTTATCCATGCCGTTTAAAATACGGTAGCCTTGGTAGGCAAAACGCGTCTGCACCGTATGAATACTGCCCTCCGACAAATGCAATGCCATCGGCCAGTTATCCGGCACGGCATTGATAACACGCTTCATGCCCGCATGCACCGCCGCCTGCGCCGGCCATACATGTGTGGCAATGACCGGAATTTCTTTTGGCACATTTGCAAATACAGCTGCCATCAGTTCCGCATTTTTCTGGTCTGATGCATTGTAAGAAAGCTTTCTAAAGCCCTCGTAATTCATCGGTTCCCAGACAAACCGGTTAAACAGACGGCTTTTCTGGGACAATCTTGACCCCAGTGAGTATAAATCATTCTGCGCACGGATAACCTTTGTACAGGTCGTATCTTCATACGAATTCAAATCCATCCAGTACGGTACATAGCCCATTGCATGTGCCGCCGAAGCAATCGCCATGGAAATGCGGTAATGACCGAAGCCCATGCGGATATTTCCCACAATAATGCCTTTTTCCGTATCAAACGGTATCGTTTGATTTTTCTCTCCGGCTGTGCCGTGCTTTTTGGCAACACGCACATCGACAATGCCAAGCGTATCGCCAAGCACCGCATTTTTACGAAGCCGCACCGGATATTTTGTACCGGTATCATCGCCATATTTTTTGATAAATTTTTTCTTAGAATGAATGGCATTTCTGTATGCCTTGCGGCCGATTTCATTGCCGTAAATGATTTTTGATCTGTCTTCCATAACCTTGCCCCTTTCTATGCCTTTTTCTCGATTCCGTCCAGTAAAATGCCAACCACTTCGCTTAACCCTTCCGTATAGGAAAGTCCACTGTTGACTAAAATATCATGCTGGAAAAACTGCTCCAGTGCGGCTTCCATCATCAATTTAAAAATGGATAAATTCACGGGACGGATACATCCTTCTTTTATTCCCTGTTCCAGCAGTCCCATCGTCATTTCCCAGCCGCCTTCCAGCCGCTGTTCTACCCTTGTGTATATTTCAGGATATTTTTCCTTGAGCAGATACAGCTTCGCAAAATTAATGTCTTTATAGCTGTCCGGCATGACACCGAGAATTGCCCTGATTTTCTCCACTGTGGACAATGCTTCATTTTCCAATATGGCACGCTCGCTTTCCTTTATCGTATCAAACAGGTAATCAACCATGGAAAGAAACAGTGAAGTCTTGTCTGAAAAGACCGTATATATGGTTTTCTTGCTCATGCCGAGGATTCCTGCAAGGTCATCCATGGTGAATTTCAATCCCTTTTGATTAAAGGCTTCTATCGTACCCTCTAAAATCTTCTGCTGCAGTTTTTGTTCCTGTATACTTTCTTTCATCGTTCCCTCCTTCTCCGTTTGTGTTTTGTGTAGTACTTTTGTTGGAAACTATTTTTTATTTTTTAGTTTCCATTATTATATCATATTTTATTTTTGTGCGCAATTGCTATTTTTATATGTATTTCTTTTAATTTTTTGTGCATGTATCACATATTTTTGTTCGTATTTTTCATAATCTTCCACTATATTTTGCACCTGACAACCGCAATGATTTTAGGCTTTTGCCCCTGATAGTTTTGTATTAAATAAAAAGACTCCACAGCCTATGAATTTCTCCGGCTGTGGAGTCTTTCTACCTATTATATAGGGTTATTTATCAGCATTTTTGACATTTCATCAAAATGCCTTATAAGTTGTACAATCACAATTTGCAGTTACAGGTTATCCTTCAATGGCAATATACTTATCACCCTTGACCGGTGCCTTTTCTTTCTTTGGAACAGAAAGTTTTAAGATACCGTCCTCGTATTTTGCCTTGATATCTTCCTGTGTCAGGTCTTCACCAACAAAGAAGCTTCTGCTCATTGCGCCGGCATAGCGCTCCTTGCGGATATATTTGCCGTCTTTCTTTTCTTCATCTTTGTCAAGACCTTTAGAAGCACTGATGGTCAGATAGCCATTTTCAAGGCTGGCACTGATTTCATCTTTCTTAAAGCCCGGCAAATCAATATCTACTTCATAACCGCTTTCCGTTTCCCTGACATCTGTTTTCATAACATTAGAAGCGTGCTTACCATATAGAACCTTGTCTACATCCGGGAACTTAAATCCATTCATAAAATCATCATTAAATAAATCTTCTCCAAAAATACTAGGCATTAACATAAGTCATCTCTCCTTTTCTAAAATCGCTGCTCATTTACCTGTTACTCTGGAACCGGGATGTTTTAAAACAAATTCAATTTCTTTATTTGTTCCTTTCCTTTGTTCTAGTTGTACTATAGCACTTATTATTAGCACTGTCAATAGGTGAGTGCTAATTTTTTTTAATTTTTTTGTGTACCAGATGATCCGTCAAAAAGCCTGCGGCTGTTATGAACATTTATATCGTTGAATAAACTGTTCTTTTTCACAGGGTCTGCCATAATAGTATCCCTGTAAATAATCAACCTGCATTTCTTTCATTTTAAGGCTCCATTCTTTTTTTTCAATGCCCTCTGCACATATCCTGACATTAATACTATGTACCATCGGAATGATGTTTTTATACAATTCATAATCTCTTGCATCATTCATCGCCTTTGCAGTAAAATCCCTATCCATTTTCACATAGCTGGGATTCATGTCGCGTATGCAATGAAAATTAGAATAACCCGTTCCAAAATCATCAATTACAAAGCTGATATGATTCTCATCCAACGCTTTCCTGAACTTACAGAATGCCGGTGTCATATCCATAAATCCGCTTTCGGTCATTTCAATACATATTGAATCCGGCTTTAAAACATACTTTTTAATCACATCCAATATATCATGTTCAACATTGCCATGCATAATCTGAACATATGAAACATTTATATTCATCTTAAAATCAGGAATATATTGCTGCATTTCACAACATGTTTTCGCTGCTTCATCTAATATATATCTTCCTGCCGGGATAATTAACCCGGTTTCTTCCAGTAATGGGATGAAGTCTACTGGTGAAACTGTCTCCGTATCTTCTTCAGAGGTCATTGAGAAACGCATAAGCGCCTCTGCACCAATAACCCGCTCTGAGCTGCAATCCACAATTGGCTGGTAATACACCTCAAAGCCGTTGAATCCATTCACAACAGAATTACGGAGTGCCGCTACTATCTTTCCTGTTCTTAAAAAGCTCTCGTAGTCGTTATCATCAAATATATAGAATCCATTTTTTCCCATTTTTTTGGCTTTTTTAAGGACAAATGCAAATTTCTTGCGGCACTCCTCGTAGCCTTCGCAAAATGTTACCGCATCCACAACACCAACAGAAATCGAAAAAACAGCCTCATATTTTTCAGATACTATAAACTTGTAAAGTCTGGCATCAATCATCTTCTTAAGCTCTGCGGCATATTCCTCTGAAGAATGTTCCAAATCAACAATCACATACTGGTCGGCTACAAGATGATATATCCTCTGTTTATCAGAAAGACATTCCTTCATGCAGTCAGCTACACTTTTCAGAATATAATTGCCGTAAGCCGCTCCACGTGAACTATTGATTGCTCCAAAATCATCTATTCCTATATGCATAAGAAATCCCTTAGAAAGGTGTGTCTTCTGCGAGCGCATATAGGCATTAAATTCAGGACCTCCAAGCAATCCTGTGACATTATCTGCTCTTCTTTGATTGCCAGTCTCTTTCATGCAGCCAACCAAATATTGTGCGTTCCCTTGTGAATCATCAATCACTATACCGCGGCAGTTAATCCATACCGGCATGTCTTCTTTATCAAGCCATCTGTAATGAAGATTATGTACCTTTTCTTTTCCTTCATATATAGCCGCAAGGTGCTCCTGGAGCATCTTACGGTCTTCTTCATAAACCAACTGTAAAACATCATTAGTAAAATTATTCATAACATTATCCGATATCTTAAAACGGTTCACAGCCGATTCAGAAAATTCTATTGTATTATTCTGCAAATCATATACATATAGATAATCATCCATACATTTTGCGATTATTTCTAATAAAGTTTCTTTTGGCAGCTTACCAAATACCTTAAATATATTCTCACTCACAACAAGAACCTTTCTTTCCTAATCGTATCATAAAATACCAGAGTTAAAAGTCCTAACCCCACATGAACCTGCTCATAAGTGGAATCAGGTCTTTTATGCCCCAATATCATTATAATTCTCTTTTAACCTTTAGAATAACTTAAATCTGTTTACACGCTCATTCATCTTATCTGCACCCTCTGAGAGATTAATACTAATTGCTGTATTCTCTTCTGATGATGCTGCTGTACTCTGTACAACACCTGAAAGCTGTTCAATTCCCTGTCCGACCTGCTCTAATGACTCTGCCTGTGCATTGGCTTTCTCCATTGTATTCTCTGCCATTTCTGCAAACGAATCCATGTCCGAAATAATCTGATTGAAAGCTTCTGCCGTTGTAATTGTAACTGAATTTCCTCGTTGAATTTCAACTAAAGTTTTATCTATTAAATCTCTTGTATTTACCGCTGACTTAGCACTGTCTGCAGCAAGTTTTCCTATCTGATCTGCTACTACCGCAAAGCCCTTACCTGCCTCACCTGCCCTGGCAGCTTCTATCGAAGCATTAAGAGCTAACAAATTAGTCTGTGAAGCAATATCTTCAATATCTGTAATAATATTACCTATTTCCTTAGATATTTCTGTA
>OOAU01001137.1_pt1 | contig 11980 bp, 10 predicted proteins | sample 1670931 | NCBI WGS metagenome assembly OOAU01 (sample SAMN06348105, study PRJEB24527) | human gut metagenome | biome: human gut; feature: ankylosing spondylitis patient; material: feces | host: Homo sapiens | place: China | collected 2015-10 | reverse complement strand
CCGATCTGGTGGAGCGCCGCCCCGTGCCGCTCTCGAAACTCAAGCTTGGGGTGAAGTGCGGCGGCTCGGACGGCTTTTCCGGCATTTCGGCCAACCCCGCCATCGGGGAAGTCTCGGATCGCGTGGTGACGCTCGGCGGCGGGTCCGCTCTGGCGGAATTCCCCGAGCTGTGCGGCGTGGAAGCCAACATGATTTCCCGCTGCATCCGCAAGGAAGACAAGGCGCGCTTCCTTGAGCTGATGCGCCGCTATGAGGCCGCCGCCAACGCTTGCGGGGCTTCCATCTCCGACAACCCCAGCCCCGGGAACATCCACGACGGGCTGATCACCGATGCCATCAAATCGGCTGGCGCGGCGAAGAAGGGCGGCAAGGCCCCGATCAGCGCCGTGCTCGATTACGCGGAACCCATGCCGGACGCCGGGCTGTCCCTCGTCTGTACGCCGGGCAACGACGTGGAAGCCGTGACCGGGCTCGTGGCCGCGGGCGTAAACGTGGTGTTGTTCTCCACCGGCTTGGGGACGCCCACCGGAAATCCCATCGTGCCCGTGATCAAGGTGGCGACCAATACGGCGGTGGCGGAACGGCTCAGCGACCTGATCGATTTTGACTGCGGCCCGATCATTGACGGGGAACCCATTGCGGCGGCGGCCGACCGGTTGCTCGAAAAGGTGCTCGACACCGCCAGCGGGCGGTACTCCACCAAGGCCGATCGGCTCGGGCAGCATGATTTCCTGTTCTGGAAGCGCGAAGTGTCGCTGTAGCGGGCGGAAAGGCTGGGGAAGGGATGCCTTCCGGAGAACGGGAGCTCCACACGGGCCTCTCTCTTCCGGAAAGAGTTCCCTCTTCTTTGAGGCCGTTGCCGTTGGCGGGGGCCGGGATCCCATACAAGGCTGCTTCGCTGGGGCCTGTGAAGGAGGAAGGCGATGAGTACGGTATGGCGCGTGGACGCGCATCAGCATTTCTGGCGGTTCGATCCGGCCGCATACGGCTGGATCGGCGATGATATGGCCGTCCTGAAACGGGACTTCCTGCCCGCCGAGCTGCGGTTTGAACTGGACATCCTGCACATCGGCGGTTCGGTGGCGGTGCAGGCCCGGGCTTCGGAGGCGGAGACGGACTTCCTGCTCGGGCTGGCGTCGTCGAATCCGTGGATTCTGGGGGTCGTGGGCTGGATCGATCTGCTGGCCGGCGATCTGGAATCCCGGCTTGAGGCGCGGGCTTCGTCCGTCGTGCTCAAGGGATACCGCCATCAGGTGCAGGATGAGCCGTCTCCTTCGGCGTTTCTGGAAGATGGGCGGTTCAACCGTGGCGTGGAAACGCTCCAGCGGGGGGGCAAGGTCTACGAGGTCCTGATCCACGCGAAAGATCTGCCCGCCGCCATTGCCTTCTGCGGGCGGCACGATCTGGGGCCGCTCGTGCTGGATCACCTCGGCAAGCCGGACGTCCGGCATGAGCTCGCGGCGCAGGAGCATGTGAGCTGCAAGCTGTCCGGGCTGATCACCGAAGCCCATTGGCACGGCTGGGACGAGCGGGATTTGCTCCCATACCTCGACGCGGCTCTGGAATGTTTCGGGCCCTCCCGGCTGCTGTTCGGTTCGGACTGGCCCGTTTGCCTGTTGTCCGGAACGTACGATCAGGTGTGCGGGCTGGCCGGGAAGGCCACGGCGTCCCTCTCCGAGGCGGAGCGGGATGCCGTATGGGGCGGCAACGCCTGCCGCGTGTACGGCATCGGCAATCTCTAAACGCAGGAGCATGTCATGGATTTGCGGATAAAGGACAAAGTGTATCTCGTGACCGGCGGCGGTTCCGGCATCGGCGGCGGCATATCCGTTGCGCTGGCCCGTGAGGGCGCGATTCCGGTGATTCTGGGGCGCAGCCCGCTGCAAAAGAGTTTCCGGGCCGAAGTGCGGGCGCTCCAGCCGCTCATGCATTTCATCCAAATCGAATTGACCGATGAGCAAGCCTGCGCGGACGCCGTTCAGGAAGCCGTGTCCATGTACGGGCGCATCGACGGCCTGATCAATTGCGCCGGGGGCAACGACAACGTCAGCCTCGAAACCGGGGTGGAGGCATTCCGGGTTTCGCTTGAGCGTAACCTCGTCCATTACTACACGATGGCGCACTACTGCATCGGGGAATTGAAAAAGAGCAAGGGGAGCATCCTCAACGTCAGCTCCAAGACCGCGCTCACGGGGCAGGGCGGGACCAGCGGCTACACCGCCGCCAAGGGGGGCATTTTGTCCCTGACGCGCGAGTGGCCGCATCCTATCTCAAGGACGGCATCCGGGTGAACGCCGTGGTCCCCGCCGAGGTCTGGACCCCGCTCTATGAACGGTGGGTGAACACATTCCCCCGCCCGGCGGAAAAGCTGGAAACCATCGTCCGCAACATCCCCTTGGGGCACCGGATGACCACGGTGGAGGAACTGGCGGACATGGCGGTGTTCCTGCTTTCGCCGCTGTCGTCGCATACCACGGGCCAGTGGGTCGTGGTGGACGGCGGCTACACGCATCTCGACCGTACCTTGACGGCCCGCTGAGGGAGGTGCGCCGTGAGCCAGATAACCAGTCCGCAATACCGCAAGGCGTTTATCCTCGTCACCACGCTGTTTTTCATGTGGGGCCTGTCCTACGGGCTCATCGACGTGCTGAACAAGCATTTTCAGGTGACGCTCAACGTGTCCAAGGCCCAGTCCGGGCTCATTCAGGCCGCGTATTTCGGGGCCTATTTCGTCGTGGCGATCCCCGCCGGCCTGTTCATGGAATGGAAAGGCTACAAGGCGGGCATCCTGTGCGGCCTGAGCCTGTACGCGATTGGGGCCTTGCTGTTCGTCCCGGCGGCGGGCGTCGCAAGCTTCACGTTCTTCCTGTTCGCCCTGTTCGTCATCGCGCTCGGGCTCGGATGTCTGGAAACGGCGGCCAACTCCTACTCCTCGGCGCTCGGTTCCACGGAAACCGCCGAAACCCGCCTGAACCTTTCCCAGTCCTTTAACGGGCTTGGGCAATTCACCGGGCCGCTGCTCGGGGGGCTGCTGTTCTTCGGCGGCGACGAGGCCAGCGGCGGAGGCGGGCTTGATGCCGTCAGGATGACCTATGTGGGCATCGCCTGCGTGGTGATCCTGCTGGTCATTTTGTTCGCCAAGGCCGAACTGCCCGATTTGCGGAGCAGCGAGGAGGCGGACGAGGCGGCCATGATGAAACATTCCCTGCTGGCCCATAAGGAATTCGTCGCCGGGGTGGCGGCGCAGTTCCTCTATGTGGCGGCGCAGGTCGGCATCGGGGCGTTCTTCATCAACCTGTACATCGAATGCTGGCCCGGCGGCACGGCGCAGCAAGGCGCGTTCTTCCTGTCCATCGCCATGCTCTGCCTGTTGATAGGCCGTTTCGTGAGTACGGGCATCATGACCAAGATCGCGCCCGCGAAACTGCTTGCGGCGTACGGCGCCGTATGCGTGATCCTGACGGGGGTGGTGTTCACGGCTGTCGAATACGTGTCGGTCATCGCGCTCATCGCGGTGTTCTTCTTCATTTCCATCATGTTCCCGACCATTTTTGCGATGGGGACCAAGAACCTCGGGACCCGCAAGAAGCTCGGCGGCTCGTACATGATCATGGCTATCGTGGGCGGGGCGATCATGCCGTATTTTATGGGGCTGATCGCGGACTACACGCACACCGCGGCGGCGTTTCTCCTGCCGCTGTGCTGCTTCGTCTGCGTCGTCCTGTACGGTGCGGCATATGGGCGGCTGGTGAAGGAATAACAGGGAGGAGGGGACTTCCCCCTCCCGTTTCCAAGGCTTTCGCCTGATGGGGAGTTGTCCGTTTTCGCGGACGCGCCGCGCCGTCCCATGCATGGGGGGATTGCGCGGCCGCTCGCTCCCCATCAGCCGAAAGCTTTGGAAACACCCTCTTCGTCAACAGTGCGGTCAAAGGAGTGAATCATGCCGGAAAACAAGAAAAAATATACGGGAGCGTGGTGCCCTTCGATCACGCCGTTTGACGCGGACGGGAAGCTTGATCTTGCCGCGCTGGAAAAGCATTTTTCCCGGCTGTCGGAAGCCGGGACCGACGGCGTCCTGCTGATGGGGAGCATCGGGGAGTTCACGGCCCTGAGCATGGACGAGCGGGTCAGCCTGATCCATGCGGCGCGGACCATGACCCACTTGCCGCTGATCGCCAACGTGTCCGGCACCTGCATGGAAGACATGACGCGCCTGGCGGATGCCGCCTATTCGGAAGGCTATGAAGCGGTCATGGCCTTGCCGCACTACTATTTCGCCCAGACCCCGCGCCAGCTTGAGGCGTATTTCGATACGTTGGGCGGGCGTTTCGAGGGTGAGTGGCTCATCTACAATTTCCCGGCGCGCACGGGGTGCGACGTGGACGCGGCCCTGATCGCCAAGCTCGCCGCCCGGTTCCCCCGGTTCATGGGGGTGAAGGATACGGTGGACTGCGCCTCGCATACGCGGGCCATCGTGCGGGCCGCGGCCGAGGTGCGCGAGGATTTTTCGGTGCTGTGCGGGTTCGACGAGTATTTCATCCCCAACCTGATGAACGGCGGGGACGGCGTGCTGTCCGGGCTGAACAACGTGGTCCCCGAGTTGTTTACGCAGGCGAAAACGGCGTTCCGTTCGGGGCAGTTCGAGGATCTGTGCGCGGCGCACAGGGAAATCGGGCGGCTTTCGTCCATCTATACGATAGGCGACGACTTCGTGACGACCATCAAGGCCGCCGTCGCCGCCAAGTTCGGCGGGCTGGAGCCCGTTTCCCGGGGATACGGCGGCGCGCTCGACGATACGCAGCTTGGCGCGGTGAAACGGCTGTTCGGGATATAGGCCGTCCGGCGCGGCCTGTGGACAACGGGCCGCGCCGAACGTATGTTCAGGAACCGCGCCCGCGAAAGAACGCGGGCCTTTTTCCCTGAATCAGCTTTCGGACAGGATCATGTTTACAGACATTCATACGCACGCTTTTCACCCGAAAATCGCCCGCCATGCGGTGGAACATCTTAACGAAGCCTATCAGCTCGACTGCGTGGGCGAAGGGACCATCGCCGATCTGTTGCTGCGGGAAAAGCGTTCCGGCATAGGCCGCTGTGTGGTGCTGTGCGCGGCCACCACGCCGGGGCAGGTCGTCCCGGCCAACGACTACGCCGTCACGCTCCAGCGCGAGCACCCCGAAGTGACGGCTTTCGGCACTCTGCACCCCGGTTACGAAGCGTGGGAGAGCCAGCTGGAACGCCTGAAGGCGGCGGGCATACGCGGGCTCAAGCTCCATCCCGATTTCCAGCATTTCTGGCTGGACGATCCCCGGCTCCTGCCCATGTTCGAGGCCGCACAGGACGATTTCATCTTCCTGTTCCATATCGGGGACAACGTACCGCCGGAAAAGAATCCTTCCTGCCCGTACAAGCTGGCGGCGCTGTTGGATCGTTTCCCGCACCTCCGTTGCATCGCCGGGCATCTCGGCGGGTATCATCAGTGGGAACACTCCCTCAAGGCGCTCGTGGGGCGCGACGTGTGGCTGGATACTTCAAGCTGTACCCCGTTCATCCAGCCCGATCTTCTCAAGGCCATTCTCCGCAAGCATCCGCAGGATCGCATCTTGTTCGGCAGCGATTACCCGCTGTACGATCCGGGCGACGCCATGATGCACCTCCAGGAAAAGGCGGAACTCGGCGACGCGGATCTGGACCGCTATTGCAGCAACGCCGACGCTCTGTTCGCATAAAAAAGGGAAGCGCTTTCCGAAGAAAGGCTTCCCTTCATACTTTTGGGCCGTGTATCAGACTTTCCCGAAGGGGCACTTGGGGAACGTGCAGACTTTGCATTCCATGCACAGGCCGCCGTTGCCGATCTTGGCGAGATCGAGGCGGGTGATGGGCACACCGGCGAGCATACGGGGCAGGATGATGTCGAAAACGGTGGTCTTGAAGAACAGCGCACACGCGGGCACGCCGATGATCTGCGCGCCGCCGATGCGGCCGATGAGGGTCATGGTCCCGGGCAGCGCGGGCACGCCGTAGAGGGTGTCCGTAAGCCCCGCCTCGGTGAGGCCCTTGCGGGTGAGGTCGTCGGGATCGACGGACATGCCCGCCGTGGTGACGATGAAGTCCGCCCCGGCGTCAAGCAGGTCGCGCACGCCCCGAACGATGAGATCCGCGTCATCCGGGGCAAAGAGCGTCTTGACCACCTCGCAGTGGTGCTGCTGCGCTTTCTGGGTGATGATGGGTGCGAAACGGTCCTCGATCAGCCCCTGAAACACTTCGGTCCCGGTCACGAGGATGCCGATTTTGGCCTTGCGCATGGGCACGACTTTGAACAGCGGGCCGTCTTCCAAAACGGAAAGCGCCTTGAGGAACCCGGGGCGGGACAGGAACAGCGGGATGGCCCGGCTTCCTGCAAGCCGCGTCCCCGCGGTGAGCACGCTGTAGTTGTGGCGCGTACAGCACATCACGTCGGGCACGAGATTGAAGCGCTCAAGGCGCTCCGTGTCCACCAGCAGCATCCCGTCGCGCGTGGCCCGGAAGTTGACCTTGCCTTCGCGCGGGGCGGCTTCCACTTCCACGCCGTCGCCGGGCATGAGCCGGGCAAAGCCGCGGGCGGCGTCGTCCTCATGCACCCAGCCCTCGGGATGCGGCGTGTTTTCCTGAACGTAGACGCGGTTTTTGCCCATTTGCTGGAGGCGGCAGATGTCTCCGGCGGAAAGCTCCTGCCCGGCGACGAACGCGGCACCCTTTTCCTTGCCCGGGATGATCTGCGTCATGTCGTGCAGGGCGTGCTTGCCGACCGCCTCCTCGACCGGGATCGGGACGGGAGCGGGCATATGGGGCTGCTGCGACAGGGCGAAGCCTGGGCCGTCCTCATACGGGGACTGTCCCTGGCAGGAGCGGCAGATCCCGCCGTAGGCGGCGGGGTAGTGGGAGCCGCAGAGCGGGCAGCGGGTGATCGCCCCGAACGAACGGTGCCCGAGCATGTCCTGACGGATGCGGACCTTGCGGAACGAAAGGATCGACTCGCCCGCTTCCTTGATCTGGGCCTGCAGCCGTTCGGTATCCTGCTCCTTCTTGGGGCGCTCCTTGAGGAACCAGCTGCGGATGGCGTCGTAGGGCTCCAGCTTGTCGTTGTCGAGCTCGACGCGGACGCCTTCTCCGGTAGCTTTGTCGTACAGGGTCACCGCGTAAATGCCGAAGGGCAGGACGCGAAGCCAGCCGTTGCCGAACGTGCATGGCGTAAGCAGCTGTACGGCGTCGGGAAGGCAGTGGGCCGTTTCACTGACGGCGTCGTACAGGACGCCTTCCGGCATGTGGCGCTTGGCAAGCTCCACCATGTAGCCGCCGATGATCAGGCCGGGAGCGGGATACCCGTGAAAGGCACGGGCCTCTTCCATGAATTCTTCATGCGTCCGGGAGCCGATGGACATGGACACCTCGCAGGGCTAGGGCGTTATTGCAGCAGCGGGCGTTCGGGAGCGTCCTGATTCATCAGGTTCTCCACGGTGATGCCCTGAGGAGGCGTGAACTGGAAGGTTCCGGCCTTGATGGACGCGTCGGGCGTCAGCGAGGTCAGGGCCACTTCATTGGTATTGCCGTAGAAGTCCAGAATCTGCGCCTTCTTGATCAACTTCGTGCCCTTGTCCACCCAGAGGAGCGCCTCCACAAGCTGCGGAGAAGGATCTTTGGGGTAGAGCCGGAGCACGGCCAGTCCGTTGTCGTCCGGCTCGGCCTCGACGGTGAAATCCTTGTCGAGGCGGCTCTGGCCGGTGATGACCTGAATGATGGAGCGGGAGTCGTGGACCACTTCCGGCGAATACTGGTAGGCCAGCTCCTCGTCGGGCAGGTAGTCCCATACGTCCTTGTCCGTGATGACTAAAAGTTCCGCATGGGGGGCTTTGGTCTCCCAGCGGACCCGGAGCGGCTTCTGGAAGGCGAGGGTGCCCTGGCGGGTTTCCTCGGAGCCGCTTTCCTGATGGACGAGGCGTTGGGTGAATTCAGCGGTAAAGGACTGCATCGACTCATATTTTTTCTGCATCTCTCCCGTAATGGCGGGAGCCGCCGCGTGCGAAGCGCCCGCGCTGATCAGCAGCAGGGCCACGGCGCAGGCAAAAAGGGTCGGGAAACGCATGATGATCTCCTGAAAAAGAGTGTCTGATACGGAACGCATCAACTGTCTTGCCGCAACGATCGGCGGACTATGGCCGCCGTACTCTGGGAAACCTGCTCGGGCCCGTGAAGGGTGCCCTTTGTGCGTTCCCTTCTCAAAAAGGGCCGTTCGCCGCACGTTCTCCAGCCGCCGATGGGCGCGAGCAGGAGGGCAGGCCCGGGAAAGGGCTTGTAGAACGCGCACTCCTTCCCGGTTCAAAAATCAATCCATCCGCACGGTTCTGGCTTTGTTGGCGCGGGAAGCGGGCGGCAGGATGCCTTCCTCCTCCATACGTTCGACGAAGCGCGCGGCTTTGTTGAAGCCGATGCGGAAACGCCGCTGGAGCAGGGAAATGGACATGCGGCCCTGTTCCTGCACAAAGGCCACGGCCTCGGCATACAGGGATTCCTCATCCGAACTGCCCGGCCCGGAAGCCGGAGCGGAGGACGCCTTGGCGTTTTCCGCGAGGGACGTGCCCCATTCGGTGAAATCCACCTCGTATTGCGGTGCGCACTGGCGTCTCCAGTGATCGGCCACGGCCTGCACCTCGTCGTCGGTGACGAAGGGGCCGTGCAGGCGCTGGAGTTTGCCGCCCGTGGGCTTGAACAGCATGTCGCCCTTGCCGAGGAGCTGTTCGGCTCCGGCCGTATCGAGGATGGTGCGCGAGTCGTACTTGTTGGCGACCTGAAACGAGACGCGGCAGGGGAAGTTTGCCTTGATGAGCCCCGTCACCACATCCACGCTCGGGCGCTGCGTCGCCACGATGAGGTGGATGCCCGCGGCACGGGCGAGCTGGGCGAGGCGCACGAGGCAGCCTTCCACGTCCTTGCCCGCCGTGAGCATGAGATCCGCCAGTTCGTCAATGACGATGACAAGGTAGGGCATGGGCTTGAGGTCCGCGTATTCCTGCGGCCTTTCGTCGCCGAACGAAGCCAGTTTCTTATTGTAGTCCTTGATGTTCTTGACCCCGAACTTGGCGAGGCAGTCGTAACGGCCGTCCATCTCGGCCACGGCCCATTCAAGCGCCGTCTTGGCGAGGGAGGTTTCCGTCACCACGGGATGCACGAGATGCGGCAGATCCGCATACATCGCCATTTCCACGCGTTTGGGGTCGATCATCATAAGCTTCACTTCATCCGGCGATGCCTTGTAGAGGAAGCTCACCAGCACGGAGTTGAGGCACACGCTTTTGCCCGAGCCCGTCGTACCGGCGACGAGCACATGGGGCATGGTGGCGAGATCCCGGACGGCGGGGCGCCCTTCGATGTCCTTGCCGAGGGCCATCGTCAGCAAGGACGGGGCACTCTGGAAGGCTTCCGACTGGATCAGCTCGCGGAAGTTGACGGTGGAGCGGTTCAGGTTGGGGATTTCCACGCCCACGGTGTCGCATCCCGGCACAGGGGCCTGGATACGGATGGCTTCGGCCTTGAGGCTGCGGGCAAGGTCGTCGGTCAGGTTGGTGAACCGGCCCACGCGGACGCCCGGGGCGGGGCGGATTTCAAACAGCGTGATCACCGGGCCGGGCGTCACCCGGACCAGTTCGCCCTGAATATTGAATTCGGCGAGGCAGTTCATCAGGCCGGCGCTCTGTTCCTCCAGCACTTCCCGCGAGGGCAGGGAATCGCTCTGCTGCGGCTGCTGGAGCAGGTCCAGCGAAGGCATGGGATAGGAGCGTTTGCGCAGGATCGGTTTCGCTGCGGCGGGAGCCGTTCCCACGGGCGCGTCGATGCGGGGCTGCGCGGTTTGGGCCGGAGCCTGAGACGTTGCCGGAGCCGCCTGTACGGAGGGCTGAGCGGGCGCGGCTGGAGTTGCCGGCTGTGCGACAGCCTGTACCGGCTGCGGCGCTTGCTGCCACTGGGCAACGGGCTGGGCGGCATCTTGCTGCGGCGCGAACGTAAAGATGTCCCGAGGCTGCTCCGGGGCGTAAGAAATCGTCTGTTGCGGCTCTTCCGCGTGGGGTTGTGCAGGCTGAACCGGAGATTGCTGCTCCGCCGCATACGGCTGCACGGGTTGAACTTGCGGTTCCGCCTGAGGCCGCGCGGGGGCGGGCTGCGTTTCGGGAATGGTGAGGGCCAGCAGCGGGTTTTCCCCGGCGAGAAGGTTCACGGCCTTGGCGGCGGCATCCGTCGGCGAAGCCAAGTGGATGTTCACCTGCGGCGCGAATGTTCCCGTTCCCGCACGCGGTTCTTCCGGCTGAAAATCAAAGGTGTCGTGCTCGGACGGCGGTTCCCAGAGCTTGAGCGGATCCCCTGCGTCCTTTTTCGGCGCGGCGGGCGTTTCCTCAGGCGTCAGGGAGAAGGGCGGATCCATGCTGAGCGGCTCCTCGCGCTTGGGCGCGGGCCTTTCCTCTTCATCATGGATGTCGAACAGCGCGATGACGTCGGCGGCCGTTTCCCCTTCCGCTTTTTTGTCCTTGTGGGGCAACCCGATTTTGGGCAGGGCGACCTTGGGCATGGATACCTTGGAAAGGCGCTCCGGCAGGTCGTCGAGAGAGAAGGGCGTCCCGCTCAGCTGTTCTCTCAGCAGGGCCCACCCCTTGCGGATAAGCGCGATCCACGCGATGCCGAAGGCCATCTCAAGGGAGATGAACAACAAGAACAGCCAGATCAGGGAAGACCCCACCGGACTGAACAGGGTGGTGAACTTGGTATAGAGGCTCATGCCGAGCATACCTCCGCCCCGGACGTCTCCGATGCCGAGGTTCCAGGCCGCACCGAGGGAAATGAGGCAAGCCGCCAGAAGGGCCACCACGGCATGGTGAACCATGTGGAGTCGCAGCCCGCTCCCCAAGCGAGGAAGACGAGGGGCCAGACAAGCGCGGCGAACCCGAAAATATCGACCAGAAGCCCGCTGAGGTACGCGCCGAAGAGCCCGGCGTAATTTTTGACGATTGCAGGGTTGCTCACGGCATGGTTGATGCTGGGGTCGTTCTGATCAAAGGACACCAGGCTCAAGAGCACCAGCAGTCCCCAGAAAATAAGAAAAAGCCCAAACAGTTCCCGGGCGATCTTGCGTCCGTCCGTAATGGCAACCTCCTCCGGCGCTCTCCGTTTTGTCTGCATGATAGAGATATAAGGCGATGAGTTGAAGCGGGGGATCATCCGGCCCGGAAGCGGGTCCCGGGCCGGAAAAGGCATTATTCGCGGCCGAGATAGCCGTTGGTGCGGGTATCGACCTTGACGCGGTCCCCGATGTTCACGAAAATCGGAACCTGAATGACGACGCCGGTTTCGAGGGTGGCGGGCTTGGTCACGTTGCTCACCGTGTCGCCCTTGGCGCCGGGTTCGGTTTCGGTGACTTCAAGGACGAGGGACGCCGGGATTTCGATGTCCAGCGGCTTTTCGTTGTAGAGCAGCACGCGGCATTCCTGGCCGTCCTTGAGGTAGTTGGCCTTGCCGTCGGTGGCTTCGGCGTCCATGTGCATCTGATCATAGGTGGTCATGTCCATGAACACGAGCTGTTCGCCCTCGTGATACAGGAACTGCATGTCGCGGGATTCGAGATTCGGGCGTTCGACCTTTTCGCCGGAACGGAAGGTGTTGTCCAGCACTCGGCCGTTGAGGATGTTACGCAGCTTGGTACGTACCATAGCTCCGCCTTTGCCGGGCTTGAAGTGTTGGAATTCGATGATTTCGAAGGGAGTCCCGTCGATTTCGATTTTAAGCCCCTTGCGGAAATCCGTGGTAGAATACATGCTGCCTCCAAAAACAGTGCTGAATATCAAAACGTACCAAGGGAGTGCTCCGCGCCCCCCGCTTGTTCCTTATCCGGAGCAATCGGACGGCTGCCGCGATTGCTTTTCACGCTGCGGCAGGATAGCCTTGCCACTGCAACTCGATA
>OOAU01001129.1_pt1 | contig 12050 bp, 6 predicted proteins | sample 1670931 | NCBI WGS metagenome assembly OOAU01 (sample SAMN06348105, study PRJEB24527) | human gut metagenome | biome: human gut; feature: ankylosing spondylitis patient; material: feces | host: Homo sapiens | place: China | collected 2015-10 | reverse complement strand
TACAAAAAAGACGATTTTAGAAGTACCGCGTGTAAAATCCGTAGAAATTAAAGATGACGGACAGATTGTCAGCATCGAAGTAGAAAAAGAAGAAGATTTTGAAGAAGTGATGAACCGTGTGGTAAATGTATTCAGAAGAATCGATGACAAATCCGAGGTTTCTTATAAATTTGCATTAAATGCATAGTACTGGGCGAAGAACAGTGAAAAGGGCTGTCACACTAAGGTGAAACATTGCGTTAGTGCGGCACCCTTTCATCATTTCAGGCAGACAGAAAATAAGAAGTAAAACAAGGAGAAATAAAATTGGCTGACATTAGAAGCGAGATTGAAAAAAGAAGAACATTTGCCATTATATCCCACCCGGATGCCGGTAAAACCACACTGACGGAAAAGTTTCTGCTCTACGGCGGAGCGATTAACCTGGCAGGGTCGGTAAAGGGTAAAAAGACAGCAAAACACGCGGTTTCAGACTGGATGGAGATTGAAAAGGAAAGAGGTATTTCCGTAACGTCATCTGTATTGCAGTTTAATTATGACGGATACTGCATTAATATTCTGGATACGCCGGGTCATGAAGACTTCTCGGAAGATACGTACAGAACCTTAATGGCAGCGGATTCGGCGGTCATGGTAATTGATGCGTCAAAGGGTGTGGAAAAACAGACGATTAAGCTGTTTAAGGTCTGTGTTATGCGTCACATACCGATTTTTACATTTATCAACAAAATGGACCGTGAAGCCAATGACCCGTTTGAGCTGTTAGATGAAATTGAAAGTGTATTGGGTATCAGTACCTGTCCTGTCAACTGGCCAATCGGCTGCGGCAAGGAATTTAAAGGTGTGTATGACCGCAATACAAAAGACGTTTCCTTATTTAAAGCGGCAATGAACGGACAAAAAGAGGTTGAAACGAAGGAAATCGCCGTAGATGATGAAGCACTGCTTGCGGAAATCGGACAGGGCTATTTTGACAAACTCACAGAAGATATTGAACTGTTGGACGGTGCGAGTGCGGAATTTGATTTAGAACAGGTGCAGGAAGGAAACTTAACACCGGTATTTTTCGGTTCGGCGCTGACGAATTTCGGTGTGGAAACGTTCTTAAAGCATTTTCTGGACATGACAACCTCTCCGCTGCCAAGACATTCTTCAATTGGGGAGATTAATCCGTTTGAAGAAGACTTTTCGGCATTTGTATTTAAGATTCAGGCGAATATGAATAAGGCACACCGTGACAGAATCGCATTTATGCGAATCTGCTCCGGAAAGTTTGAGGCAGGCATGGAAGCCAACCACGTACAGGGCGGCAAAAAAATCCGTCTTGCCCAGCCACAGCAGATGATGGCACAGGAACGCCACATTGTTGAAGAAGCCTATGCGGGAGATATTATCGGTGTATTTGATCCGGGTATTTTTTCTATCGGAGATACAATCTGCAAGTCCAACCAGAAGTTTGAATTTGACGGAATCCCGACCTTCGCACCGGAACATTTTGCACGTGTCAGACAGATGGATACGATGAAAAGGAAGCAGTTTATCAAGGGAATCAGCCAGATTGCACAGGAAGGTGCGATTCAGATTTTTCAGGAATTTAATACCGGTATGGAAGAAATCATTGTCGGTGTTGTCGGTGTCTTGCAGTTTGAAGTGCTTGAATACCGCCTGAAAAACGAATACAACGTAGAGATTAAACTGGAACAGCTTCCGTATGAATATATCCGCTGGATTGAAAATCCGGAAGAAATCGATGTAAACCGCATTGTCGGTACTTCCGATATGAAGAAGATTAAGGACTTAAAGGACAATCCGCTGTTAATCTTTGTGAACAGCTGGAGTGTCAATATGGTACTGGAAAGAAATGAAGGCTTAAAGCTTTCTGAATTCGGTAAGAACAATTAACTTGTAAACGGCAGAGTAAGTGCAGGAAACAGTACAGAAATGAGGACACTATGGGGAAGAACGTACATGAAAAAAGAAAACGTTTACTGACAAAAATGAAAGCTGCGTGTCTGGCGGTGGTGATGTGTGTTTCAACGCTGCCGGTGCTTACGGCACAGATACAGCCGGTGACGGCTTATGCACAGGAGAAGACGGGAACGGTCAATGCCGGTGTCACAGGACTTCGTATCCGTTCATCGACAGATACCTCCAGTACGGCAAATGTCATTACAAAGGTCAGCGGCGGATTCCATTTTGAAATTCTGGATACGGTGCAGACGAGTGATACCTACGCGTGGTATCAGGTGGGTTTTTATTTAAACGGTACTTACACCAAGGGCTATGTGACGAGTGAATATGTCACGGTAGACAGTACGGATATTGACTATTCGGACGATACGGATTTTGAGAGCTATCTTTCAAGTCAGGGCTTCCCGGAATCTTATAAGGAAGATTTGCGCAGTCTGCATGCGAAGTATCCAAAGTGGATATTTGTTGCGGATTTTGTGGACAAGGACTGGGATACGGTCGTTGAAAATGAAAATGTACTTGGCCGGAGCCTGATTTATGCTTCGGCAAAAAGCTCGTGGAAGTCAACGGCGGATGGCGCATACGACTGGGAGAGCGGTTCGTGGTATGAATTGGACAGCGGCGGCTGGGTACAGGCTTCAAGCGCATTGGTGCAGTATGCCCTTGACCCGCGTAACTTCTTAAACGAAACAAATGTGTTTATGTTTGAGGATTTGTCCTATAACAGCTCCGTGCAGAGTGAAACCGGCGTAAGCAGTATTATTGAAGATACGTTTATGGACGGTTCGTCCCATGACTTGTCGTATGACGGAACGGATTTTAATTATCCTTCGGCGCTGATGTATGCAGGACGGGCATCGGGTGTCAGTCCGTATCATCTGGCAACGCGCATTATCCAGGAGCAGGGCAGAAAAGGACAGGGCAACAGCATTTCCGGAACGGTGAGCGGCTATGAGGGGTATTACAATTACTACAATCAGGGTGCTTATAAAACCGCAACGGCAAGTGCGGTGGTCAACGGCTTGAAGTATGCCGCCAAAACCGATGCGGCGACATTAAGACCGTGGAATACCCGTATGAAATCTGTTATCGGCGGTGCGATTTACATAGGAAGCCGTTACATTAACCGCGGACAGAATACGATTTATTATGAAAAGTTTGATATGGTAACACCGTATACCCATCAGTATATGACAAATGTCTTAGCACCGAGAAGTGAGTCTTCGACCGCTTCACAGGCATACAGCGATACGACCAAGAAAAATACGGCACTGGTGTTTAAGATTCCGGTTTATAAAAATATGCCGGACAGTGCGTGTGAGCTTCCGACAGGGGAGGGCAGTCCAAACAATGCCTTAACAAGTCTTTCGGTTTCAGGTTATTCGCTGACACCGACGTTTGATATGTTTACAACTGAGTATGGTGTAATTGTGGAAAATGAAATTTCTTCTGTGGATATCGAAGCACAAACAGCAGATTCCGGTGCAAAACTTACAGGAACCGGCAGTCATGCGCTAAAGGTCGGCACGAATGAGATTGAAGTGACGGTTACATCACAAAGCGGCGAAACAAAGACGTATATCATCCGTGTTGTGCGCAAAGAAGCGGCTTCCGGTGATAGTGGAAACAACAGTAACAACGGCGGTACAGATTCCGGAAACAGCGGCGGTGACAGCGGCACGGATAACGGAAACAGTGGTGACGATTCGGAAAAGGGCGGATATTCGACAGATTTTTTGCTTGAAAACGGCAAGATATCCAGAGTCGGTGTCGGGAGTGCCGCACAGGACGTTTTAAATCACATTTCCTTTACGGGCGGCGCATACGGAAAAGTAACACACAGTGACGGCAGTGCCAATGACGGTATTGTGGGAACTGGCGATGTGCTTACGATTTACGATAAAAACGGCGGTGAAATGGCACGCTACACGTTTGTGATTTACGGTGATGTCAACGGCGACGGAGCGGTGACGAGCATGGATTTACTGTATGTGAAGCGCCACATTTTAGGAACAAAGCTGCTGGAAGAACCGTATCTGACGGCGGCAGATGCAAACCGTGGAAATGACGGCATTACATCAATAGACTTGTTATATATTAAAAGACACATTTTGGATATCCGGTACATTGAACAGTAGGATTCAGACAGTAGTGGGAGTTGCCAAAGAAATGTGATTGAGGTGAAAAATGACGGGAAAATGGAAAAAGGCAGCCGCAGTGCTGCTGGCAGCAGTAATGGCAGTTTTGCTGGTACAGCTGCCAACGTATGCAAAAGAAACAGCAAAGATATCCGTAGGCTCAGGCTCTTGTGATATTGGTGATGAAGTGACGATATCGGTCAGTGTCAGCAGTAGTGTGGACATTTATATGTGTGACATCTGGCTCAGTTATGATTCAGGTGTGCTACAGCCGGTTTCCGGCTACAGCGGTGGGGGCGGCGGCAGTGTGCGCCTGCTCTCTACTGACAGTACCTCATTCAGCGTGCGGTTTAAAGCAGTATCGGCGGGAAGTTCTTCGATTTCTGTAAGCACTTCCAATACGATTATCAGTTCGGCAGATGAGGATTATATGGCAGTCAGTGCCGGTTCGGGTTCAGTAACCGTAAAAGCACCGGTCAGCTATTCAACCGATAATACGCTTGCATCGTTAGATATCAGTCCGGGCGTGTTATCTCCGGCATTTTCACCGAATGTCACATCGTATACGACGACAGTCGGTTCAGACTGTTCACAGCTGGTTGTCAGTGCGGTTGCAAATGATGAAAATGCTTCGGTATCTGTCCGCGGAACGCGCATGGACCCCGGCAGTAATACGACAACGATTACGGTAACGGCACAGGACGGCTCTAAAAAGGTCTATACGATTTCAACAACAAAGGACGATTCTGCGGCGGCGACAACCAAAGCGGACGAACAGGAAACGACCAAAGCCGGAGAGCAGGAAACAACGACTGTCAGTTCGGAAGAACCGACACAGAGTGAGGAACAAATCCGCAGTATACAGGTAGCAGGTGCACAGTATGAACTGGCTGATGACTATACGGCAAATCCGCTTCCGTCCGGTTATGATGAAGTGGATTATGAATATAACGGCATTACCGTTAAAGCCGGAAAAGGCGTGAATACGAAGCTTATTCTGATGTATCTGAAAAATACGGACGGCAAAGGCACATCGGGCTTTTATGTGTATGATTCAGTTGCAAAAACATTTTCATTATATATAGAAGCAAGTGAACCGGATATTACTTATGCGGTGCTTCCGATTACGGATTCCATGGAAAAACCGGATGGATATAAAAAGACGACTTATACGATTGGCGGACAGACGGCAGATGTATTAATGTCTGAGGATGGCAGTTACTGTCTGTTCTATGGTGTCAGTTCGCTGGGCGTTACAGGGTGGTTCCGTTATGACTGCAATGACAATACAATACAGGTATACAGTGTGATGTCCGCTCCGGCGGCAAATCTCACGACACAGACCGAATCACAGGGAGTAAGCGCTGCTTCTGACAGAATGTGGAAAGTAGTGGCACTGGTGCTTTCGGCAGTTGTGGTTCTTTGTATCATTGCGATTGTAATGCTTGCAGTGAAGCTTTCAAAGAGTAAGCGGGCATTTGCAGCGGCGGCAGATGACGGCTATGACAGATATGATGACGATGAATATGATTTTGATTCTTATGAAGAAGATGATGATGAAGATTTATCGGAGGACGTGCTGGCAGATAAAGAAGATGAAATCCAGGAAGACGATGAAGATGAGGTCGTACGTTCGATTTCAGAAGCATTGAAAAAAAATGAGGATGATCTGGAAGTGTTAGACATTCAGGATGTAGATGACGTTGATGATGTGAAACGGACATAACAGAAAAAGGAACAGACTGCTGCAGAAATGCGGTGGCCTGTTCTTTTTTTGACATTTTTCGGTATAAAGTGTAATTTACTGAATATATTACTGGAATATATATAATACAAATATTAGATTGCCGCCTGCCAGTGTTCTGCCTGCGCCTGATAATCCTCAGCCTGTGCTAAAAAAGCGGCAGAAAGTTCGGCATTTTTATCCTGTTTGGCTTGTGCGGCAAGCGTGCTGTAACATTTTGAAAGACAGGCAAGCGGCGCATCGCCAGACGAGTGGATGTCGATAATGCTCGGTGTTTCGGAAGCTGCGTTTAAATACCAAAGAACAGCTTCTTCATAATCCTTTAATCCGTAAAAATAGTGTCCGAGTTCCATGCAGATTTCCGCACACGGATTCTGTGCCATATCCTTTAAGCAGATTTTAAAGAATTCATTGTATGCATTTGTCAGGCGGTAAATGCGCGCCAGCACGCAGGCAATGTTTTTGCGGCAGTCTTCGGGACGGTCTTCCTTTGCAAGCACATTTTCAAAAATTTCACGGACACTTAAAAAGTCTTCATCTGTTCCCGAAATAAAAAGTTCCTTGCAGAACATAATCACGACATAATTTTCAAGGCGCACACCGCGGCGGACAGCATCGGCAAACACACCGAAATCCCGTTTGGTATGGCTTTGTTCAGGCAGATGTAAAATCTTAATATCACTGTCAAATACAACCGGCTCTAATCGTACGGTTTCGTGAATCGGAGAAATCCATTCAAACGTACGCAGGCGCTTAAACAGCTTCGGGCGGTATTCTTCTTCAAAATTATAAACGGTGTTGTGCGATTTGCTGTTGACGTAAATCATCTGTACAATGTCAATTTCCGGAACAAGCACCTGTTTTAAATTTAAAAACTGGCGGCGGTTTTCCTCGTCTAAGACCTCGTCCGCATCGGCAGAAAAAATGTAGTCGCAGTTTGCTTTTGAAAAGGCAAAATTTCTTGCGGCGGCAAAATCGTTGTTCCATGGATAATCATAAATCAAATCCGTATATCCGGCGGCGATTTCTTTGGTGCGGTCGGTTGAGCCGGTATCTACGATAACAATTTCATCGCAGACCGGACGGTACGAATCCAGACAGCGTTTTAATAACTTTTCTTCATTTTTAACAATCATGCAAAGACTGATTGAAATCATAACGTACTCCTATCTGCCAAACGGCATATATTCCAAATCTTTTATTACTGTAAGTATGACATTTTTGTGGGAAGACTGTCAACGGGAAGTTTCACAATGTGGAAAAGTATGGTATACTGTTTTTAGTTTAGAATAAGTGGAAAGTGAGGCACAAAAGTATGAAAAAAAGAAAGGCAGCAGTGCTGGCGGCAGCTGCGTTTGCAATGACGGCGGCATTTTTTTTAAACGGCATCCAGAGGGCAGAAGCGGCAGACAATGTTGTAGTGATGTTAGATCCCGGACATGACAGTACACATACAGGGGCGGCAGCATATGGTTTAAAAGAGCAGCAATTAAATTTAAAAATCGGACTGGCGTGCCGTACAGAGCTTGAAAAATACGATGGCATAACCGTTTATATGACACATGATACCATTGCGTGTCCGTTTGAAGGCAGTACAACCAAACAGGACTTAATACAGCGGACAGAATATGCAGGAGAAGTCGGAGCGGACCTTTTTGTAAGTCTGCATAACAATTCGGGCGATGACAGCGGATATGAAATTTATTATCCCAATAATCACTATGTATCAGAATTTAATGATATAGGATATGCGGTATCTGAGCATATTGCGGGTTACCTGAGTGAAATGGGCATATACCGGAATGGATTGTATACAAGAGATAGTGATGGCGAGGAAGATGATGATACCAACTGGTATCCGGATGGAAGCCGCGCGGATTATTACAGTGTCATCAGAAATTCCAAGTACAACGGTGTACCGGGAATTATTGTAGAACATGCTTATCTATCAGATGCGGGGGATACACATGTATTTTTGTCCAATGACAACATGCTGGTACGTATGGGACAGGCAGATGCCAGCGGAATTGCAGATTATTTCGGACTGCATAAGAAAAATGGTCTATGTACGGATAAATACGGTGACTGGCATTATTACGAAGACGGTGAAGTATCGGATTACACGGGAATGGCGGTCAATGAATATGGCTGGTGGTATGTTACAGACGGTGAAATAGATGATTCTTATACAGGTATTGCAGAAAATGAGTATGGCCGCTGGTATATGCAGGACGGTGTTGTAAACATGGATTATACCGGAATGCTTTGTGACGGAGCAGAATGGTACTATGTTCAGGGCGGTTATGTAAATGATGCCTATACGGGAATGGCATGTAACGAGTATGGCTGGTGGTACTTTGAAGACGGAAAGTTAAACTGGAATTACACGGGAATGGCGTTGAATGAATACGGCTGGTGGTATTTTGAGAATGGCGTATTAAACTGGGATTATACCGGAATGGTATGTAACGAATATGGCTGGTGGTACTATCAGAATGGCAACTTGAATCGTGAATATACGGGAATGGCGTTGAATGAATACGGCTGGTGGTATTTTGAAAATGGATTTTTAAACCTGAATTATACGGGAATGGCGTTGAATGAGTATGGCTGGTGGTATTTTGAAAATGGCAATTTAAATGATGCCTATACGGGAATGGCGTTAAATGAATATGGCTGGTGGTACTTTGAAGACGGTCAGCTGAATCGTGAATATACCGGAATGGCGTTAAATGAATACGGCTGGTGGTATTTTGAAAACGGTCTGTTAAATGAGGAATATACCGGCATTGGCACAAACAGTTACGGCGAATGGTATTATCAGCGGGGCAGAATCGGATATGACTTTAGCGGAAAAGTGAAATTTGATGATACAGAATATACCGTTACAGAAGGTTATGTCGTAGAAAAAAGGATTGTAAATGAAACAGAAGCAGACACAGCAGATACAGTACATACAGCAGGAACGCTTCCAACAGGCGAAGAAAGCGGTACTCTCGGCAAAGAGGCACGATAAAGGGATTGGAACACTTTCCGAAAAGACGGTACATAGTGTACTGAAAAAATTTTTTGAGCCGGAAGAAGACAACCATGAAGTTGCGCTTGAAGGCTATTTTGCAGATATTTACAATGAAAACGGGGTTATTGAAATCCAGACAAGAAGCTTTGAGCGGCTTCGTGAAAAGCTGGCAGTCTTTTTGAACCACTATCCGGTAACAATTGTCTATCCGATGCCCTGCAACAAATGGGTGTTCTGGGTTGATGAACAGACAGGGGAGGTGAGTGAACCAAGAAAATCACCGCGCCACTACACGGTCTACGATGCTTTTACGGAGCTGTATAAAATCAAACAGTATCTGCATCATCCACAGCTGACGGTCAAACTGGTATTAATGGATATGCAGGAGTATAAGACGTTACAGCAGCGGATTCGTACCAAAAAAGGAATCCGCAGGCACGGCGAAAAAAAGGACAGAATCCCGATAGGCATACGGGAGATAGTGACAATTGAGCAGCTTGAAGACTATATGCAGTTTGTGCCGTATGAACTGGATGGCACGTTTACTTCGGCGGATTTTGCAAAAGCTGCCCATATTCCGGTGGATACGGCAAGGATAACGCTTAATATTTTAAGGGATACGCAGACGGTTACAAGAGTAGGAAAGCAGGGCAGGTCGTATCTTTACGAGGTGAAGGAAAACAATAGATGTATGTAATAAAGGACAACGTAATTAAACTTTCAGTCCGCGGATTGGTTGAATTTATCTGCCGCAGCGGTGATATTGATAACAGAACCGGCGGATTTTCAGATGTGCGTCTGATGCAGGAGGGTACGCGCATGCACAAAAAAATACAAAAAAGCATGGGCGCATCTTACAGGGCGGAAGTTCCGTTAAAAATTGAACTGCCGGAAACGGTGGAGAATATTGATTACATCATACGTCTGGAGGGCAGGGCGGACGGTATTATCAGTGATTTCCACGAAGAAGCGGACGGCAGTAAGACACCGGTTGGAAAGGTTATTATTGATGAGATTAAAACCATGCAGTCCGATGTGGAAAAGTTAGAACAGCCGGTGTCAGTACATGAAGCGCAGGCAAAGGTGTACGGCTATATTTATATGGTACAGAACCATCTTTCCGGTATCGGCGTACAGATGACCTATGCCAATCCTGAAACAGAAAAAATAAAGCGTTTTACAAAAGAATATTCAAAAGAAGAACTGACAGAATGGTTTGAAACGCTGATCAACAGCTTTAAACGGTGGTCAGATTTTGTCTTTTGCGAACGTGAAAAAAGGACGGCATCGATTAAGAAGCTGTCCTTTCCGTTTGAATACCGCAAAGGACAGAAAAAACTGGTAACAGGTGTTTATCACTGCATCGGGGAAGCAAGAAATCTTTTTATTCAGGCATCAACTGGTGTTGGAAAAACCATTTCAACTATTTATCCGGCAGTCTGTGCCATGGGACAGAGTAAGGCAGACAAAATCTTTTATCTGACCTCTAAGACGATTACAAGAACCGTTGCCGAAGAAACCTTTTCAATTCTGCGCAGGCAGGGGCTTTCTATGCGTACGGTGACACTGACGGCAAAAGATAAAATCTGCATTCTGGAGGAAAGAAACTGCAATCCTGTTAAATGCGAGAGGGCAGCAGGACATTTTGACAGGATTAACGATGCGGTCTATGACATGATTACACATGAAATGGTGATTGACCGTGAAAAAGTGATGGAATATGCAAAGAAACATTGTGTCTGTCCGTTTGAGATGTCGCTGGATATTTCATACTGGTGTGACGGCATTATCTGTGATTATAATTATGTTTTTGACCCAAATGTGGCACTCAAGCGCTACTTTGGCGAAGGAAACAGGGGCGAGTATATTTTTCTGGTGGACGAAGCACACAATCTGGTTGACAGGGCAAGGCAGATGTACAGTGCTATTCTTGTAAAAGAGGATTTTCTGACAATAAAAAAATATGTAAAAGATACAGACAGGGCATTGTATAACAGCCTTGAAAAGTGCAATGCCGGATTGTTGGAATATAAAAGAAAATGTGATACAATAGATGTGATTGATTATCTGGGAACTTTTCCTGCGGCACTGGAACGGTGTTATGTAAGATTACAGCATTTTCTGGAACATCATAAAAATCATCCGCAGCAGGAGGAAATTTTGCAGTTTTTCTTTACACTGCGGCATTTTCTGAATATGTATGACTGCATGGATGAAAAATATCTGATTTATACAAAGCATGATGAGAACAATCATTTTTATATGAAATTGTTCTGTGTAGACCCGTCAACGAATCTGTCGGAAAGACTGGCACAGGGAAGAAGTGCCGTGTTTTTTTCGGCGACGCTGCTTCCGGTCAATTATTTTAAAGAAATGCTGACTGCAGATACACAGGATTATGCAGTGTATGCACAGTCTTCGTTTGACAGTAAAAAGCGCAGAATTGTTATCGGAAAAGATGTCAGCAGCAGATATACAAGAAGAAATGCAGGGGAATACCGGAAAGTATGCCGCTACATTGCCGAAACGGTACAGGTGCATCCGGGACGGTATCTCGTATTTTTTCCATCATATGGATATTTGCAGCAGGTAAAAGAAAACTATGAACAGATGTATAAACCGGATGAAATCATCATGGGCGCAGAGGGCGGTACACCAAAGCTTACAGCAGAACAGAATCTGATTGTGCAGCTTCCGTCGATGAAAGAACAGGAAAAAGAAAATTTTCTGTCTTTATTTGAAAATGTGCAGGGAAGTGGAAGCCTTTTAGGATTTTGTGTAATGGGCGGCATATTTTCAGAAGGGATTGACTTAAAAAGAGAAAGTCTTATCGGAACGATTATTGTCGGTACGGGAATTCCGATGATATCAAAGGAAAGAAATCTGTTGCGGGATTACTTTGACGGATGTGGAAAGGATGGTTATGCGTATGCCTATATCTATCCCGGCATGAATAAGGTATTACAGTCGGCAGGGCGCGTTATCCGCACGGAGGAGGACTGTGGAGTGATTATTTTACTCGATGACAGATTCTTAACACCCGGATATGAAAAGCTGTATCCGAGGGAATGGAATGAGGTTTATCCGGTAACAAAGCACAATTTTAAAAATATATTAGCAGATTTTTGGAAAAATTTAGTGCAATAAAGTTAAATATATTGTATAATAATTAAAAGAA
>OOAU01001105.1_pt1 | contig 12320 bp, 10 predicted proteins | sample 1670931 | NCBI WGS metagenome assembly OOAU01 (sample SAMN06348105, study PRJEB24527) | human gut metagenome | biome: human gut; feature: ankylosing spondylitis patient; material: feces | host: Homo sapiens | place: China | collected 2015-10 | reverse complement strand
TTCACTAACTCAGAGAATGACATGTTTTCAGAGAATTGCTGGCGCACCTGGCCAGAGAGTGGGGCAGGCTCGAAACGGGTATTAAAAAGACCTTTTAATGCAGGCACGCCAACCATGTTCACCGGTTGAAGAAAGAGGGTATCTGCTGGAATGGTCGATAAACCGGCGGGTAAATTTACCAGGGCTTCCTGCGCACGCTGAACTATTGCCATTGCTAGTGGGTCATTTTGCTGCCCGGACTCAGGCAATACGCCGTTGATCACCAGATACTGATTTTTAAGACCAATCGCTGCCAGTTCTTCATGAGTGCGAGCGACTTCCTGCAATGTTGATTTTTGCAGGCGTGCAACCAGCACCAGGCGGGTACGCTCAGGATCGGATAATGCTTCTACCGCATCAGCGTACTGCTCACGCTGTTTTTCCAGCCCAGCCATCGGGCCAAGACAGGAGGCACCATCGGGATTACTTTCAATAAAACTGCTCCAGGCACCGGGGAGCTGCAGAAGTCGTATGGTATGGCCCGTTGGCGCGGTATCAAAAATGATGTGATCAAAGCGGGCCAGCAGAGAGGCATCGGTCAGTAAACCGGTGAACTCATCGAACGCCGCGATCTCTGTCGTACATGCTCCCGAAAGTTGTTCGCGTATACTATTTACAACCTCCTCAGGGAGAAGTCCTTTGATAGGGTCAACGATTCTGGCCCGATACTGTTCAGCGGCTTGCTGAGGGTCAATTTCCAGCGCTGACAAATCGGGAACCGCTGTCACAGGAGTAATAGCGTTACCAATAGTTTGATTAAATACCTGACCGACATTCGACGCGGGGTCGGTGCTGACAAGCAGAACCCGTTGTCCCTGTTCCGCCAGATGGATAGCAGTTGCGCAGGAAATTGACGTTTTACCTACACCTCCCTTACCGGTAAAAAACAGATAAGGCGGGATATTCTGTAAGAATTTCATATGTCCCCCTGACCGGCTCAACAACAGTCGGTTTTTCCGCCACAGCAGTGTGTTGGTGCCAGCCCCACCTTCTCCAGCGGGATCCCAAACCAGCGGGCTAGCTCGGCGCGTTTCGGATAACGGCCCGCCATCACGGTTTCGCCTCCCAGTAAGATCAAGGGCAATCCTTCCGCCCCGGAAGCCTCAAGAAACGCTTTCGCTTTTTCGTTTTGCACGAAACTCATCGGTTGCTGCGCGAGATTGTAACGTTCGACCTGAACACCGCGGCTTTTCAGCCATTGCACATCTGCGGAAAAATCGACCAGCACCTGATCAACATCAGAACCACAGACGCCGGTACTGCAACACATCGCCGGATCAAACACCGTTAACGTCTTCATCTTCGACACCTCACATTCGGAAAATCATATATATCCAGGCAAATTTTTTAACTGCAGCTTGCTTTACCGTCTGCAGAGCAGTTGGCTGCGGCCAGCTTACGGGCGATAGCCTGCACGTCGTCCAGTTGGCTTAATCTTGTTTGCTCAATAATTTTCGCTGCCCATGCTGGAATATGCGGCGATAAGCGGTAATGAACCCACTTACCTTGCTTGCGATCCAGCAATAGCCCGCATTCACGCAGCAATGCCAGGTGGCGGGAGATCTTGGGCTGCGACTGGTCGAGAGCAGTGCAGAGATCGCAGACGCATAACTCTCCCAGTTCGCTGAGCAGTAAAACGATGCCCAGACGGGTTTCATCGGCAAGAATTTTGAACAGTTGGATGGGTAACAGAAATGACATATTGCGCTCCTGATTGTTGCAGGTAGTGTCTCTCTTCGAATCGGATAAGTCAAAAACATATATGGTTTAACGAATGTGTAAGTGCAGAGGAAGGTAATAGGTGTGAATTTTGAGTTGGGTATTCATTTGAAAGGAGGTCTGAATCAGGACGTAAAAAAACCGACTTTGCGTCGGTTTTTTACTCTTCAGCCTGAGTTGGTGGCTCTGGCTGGAGTGAGAGAGCTCTTATCTAACAGCTCAATACTATTAGCCAGTGGCTAACATTGCAAGAATTAGCGATTTCTTCAGCTGGCGGAGGGGGCACTTCGGTATATATCGCAGTGACGATTTATATACTTTCACTGGGTCATCGTCATATTAAGCCTTGTCCGAATCCGGATGTAAAAAAACCGACTTCGCGTCGGTTTTTTTACTCTTCAGCCCTGAGTTGGTGGCTCTGACTGGAGTGAGATAGTCATCATCTAACGCATCAATGCTAATACCATACTGAAACTATTGCAAGGACATGCTGGTTTTATAACCCGCAAGTACTGTATGATTATCCAGTTAGCTCTGAGACATTTTCACTCTGGCAATGCGCATAAACGCTTTCAAAGTCCTGGTCAGAAGTACGGGTGGTGCCGTTAACTGATGCTCTGGCCGGAGTGAGATAGTCGTCATCTAACAATGAGACATGCGCCGTGACAGGCAGTGGATGAGTAAGCGGATGCATTCTCACTCCATCGCATGGAGAAAACGGGTGATTGATAAAGCAATCATCGTTCTTGGAGCGTTAATTGCGCTGCTGGAACTGATCCGCTTTCTGCTTCAGCTTCTGAACTGATAGCGGAAACGTAATTAAGGGCTAAGAGCACACTACTCTTAGCCCTTTAACATTTAACGCATTGTCACGAACTCTTCTGCCGCTGTCGGGTGAATGGCAACCGTGTTGTCGAAGTCTTTTTTGGTTGCGCCCATCTTCAGCGCCACCGCGAAGCCCTGCAACATTTCATCCATACCAAAACCAATGCCGTGAATTCCGACAATCTTCTCTTCCGGGCCGACGCACACCAGCTTCATGCGGCACGGCTGGCGATGAGTGGTGACGGCGGTATACATTGCGGTGAAAGAGGATTTATACACTTTCACCTGATCGTCGCCGTACTGCTCGCGCGCCTGCGGTTCCGTTAAACCAACAGTACCAATCGGCGGATGGCTGAAGACCACGGTCGGAATGTTGCTGTAATCCAGATGCTCATCCGGCTTGTTATTAAACAGGCGTTCAGAGAGACGGCGACCCGCTGCAACTGCCACCGGTGTCAGTTCTACTGCACCCGTGTTATCGCCCACCGCGTAAATACCTTCAACGTTGGTGTTTTGATATTTATCGACGACGATATAGCCTTTTTCGTTGGTTTTAACGCCAGCGGCTTCCAGGTTGATGTTGTCATTGGCAGGCTCGCGACCAATCGCCCAAATCAGGCAATCCACCGTTTCACTGCGCCCATCTTCCAGCTCCAGCGTCAGGCTACCATCAGCATTTTTCACTACTGCTTTCGGGATGGCGTTGGTGTGCAACTGCGGGCCTTCGGCGTTCATCACTTCGACCAGCGTTTCAGAGATCATCGGGTCGAAGCTGCGCAGCGGCGCATGTTTACGCACAAACAGATGCGTTTTCGCGCCGAGGCCGTTAATCACGCCAGCCAGCTCAACGGCGATGTAACCCGCGCCAACAACCGCCACGCGCTCTGGCAAAGCAGGAAGGGCGAAGAAGCCATCAGAATCAATACCGTATTCCACGCCCGGAATATCCGGGTGGCTCGGACGACCGCCGGTGGCGATGAGGATATGATCGGCCGTGATGGTTTCACCGTTAACTTCCAGCGTTTTGGCATCAACGAAGCGGGCAAAGCCTTTGATTACATCAACGTTATTTTTACCGAGCACGTTTTCATAGGAAGTATGAATTCGGTCGATATAGGCGGTACGGCTGGCGATCAACGTTTCCCAGTTGAACTTATTGATGGTGGTATCGAAACCATAATCCGGGCCGTACATGTGGATCGCTTCACGGATTTGCGCCGCGTGCCACATCACTTTTTTCGGCACGCAGCCGACGTTCACGCAGGTGCCGCCCAGCTCTTTGGCTTCAATCAGCGCGCATTTCTGGCCGTACATAGCCGCGCGGTTGATGGAGGCGATACCGCCGCTGCCGCCGCCGATGGCGATGTAATCATAGTGTTTAGTCATGACATATTGTCCTTATCGTTGATTACCGCGATTGTAGCGCGAGACGTAATAGGTGCCAGCAATGGCTGCAATTACTCCGGTACGATCCAGCTTACGGTGGCGTGCCCGGTGCCTGCCGGAACCAGTTTGCTGTGCAGCCACGGCAGCACGTTATTCATCTGCTGTTCCAGCTTCCACGGCGGATTAATCACAATCATGCCGGAAGCGGTCATGCCACGGCGATCGCTGTCTGGCAGTACCGCCAGTTCAATTTGCAGAATTTTGCGAATGCCGGTCGCTTCCAGGTCGTGGATCATGCGCTTAATTTGCTGGCGCAGCACCACCGGATACCACAGTGCGTAAGTGCCAGTGGCGAAACGTTTGTAACCTTCTGCTATCCCGCTGACCACCGCCTGATAGTCGGTTTTCATTTCATACGGCGGATCGATAAGGATTAAACCACGGCGGGAAACCGGCGGCAGTTTGGCCTTAAGCTGCTGGAAGCCATCGGCTTTTTCGACGCGCGCACGGCTGTCTTTCTGAAATTCAGAACGCAGCAACGGGTAATCGCTCGGGTGCAGTTCGGTCAGTTGCAGGCTGTCCTGTTCACGCAGTAACTGACGGGCAATCAACGGTGAACCGGGGTAGTAACGCAACTGACCGCTACGGTTAAAGTGTTTTACCACATTGATGTACGCCTCCAGCTCTGCAGGCAAATCGTCCTGCTGCCAGATACGGGCGATACCTTCGAGATATTCGCCGGTACGCTCGGCATGTTCGCTGCCTAACTGATAACGCCCGGCCCCTGCGTGGGTATCGAGATAGAGAAACGGTTTATCTTTCTCTTTCAGCGACTCGATGATCAGGCTCTGAACGGTATGTTTAAGGACGTCGGCGTGGTTGCCAGCGTGAAAGCTGTGGCGATAACTGAGCATGGGTAAAGGTGTTCCGGTAAGTAAAAATCGGCCCGTATTCGGGGCGCACAAAAGCCTATCAGGACAGTATACCGAAAAGAGGCCGCCGCCGCGAAAGCGTAACGTTTCTCATTGAAATTCACTACACTTAACCCCATGCTACACACATTATGTAAAGCGCCTGTTGAGCGCTTCCTTAACCTCTTTAACCAGGACTGCGCTAATGACGAATCCGTTACTGACTCCCTTTGAATTGCCTCCGTTTTCTAAAATTCTCCCGGAACATGTCGTTCCAGCCGTGACTAAGGCGCTGAACGACTGCCGCGAAAATGTGGAGCGCGTAGTAGCGCAAGGGGCACCGTACACCTGGGAAAATCTCTGCCAGCCGTTGGCGGAAGTGGACGATGTGCTGGGGCGTATCTTCTCCCCGGTCAGCCATCTGAACTCGGTGAAAAATAGCCCGGAACTGCGTGAAGCGTACGAACAAACCCTGCCGCTGCTGTCAGAATACAGCACCTGGGTAGGGCAACATGAAGGGCTGTATAAAGCATATCGCGACCTGCGCGATGGCGATCATTACGCCACGCTGAACACGGCTCAGAAAAAAGCGGTTGATAACGCACTGCGCGACTTCGAACTCTCTGGCATCGGTCTGCCGAAAGAGAAACAGCAGCGTTACGGCGAAATTGCTACCCGTCTTTCTGAACGGCGGGAAAAGTACAGCAACAACGTCCTCGATGCGACGATGGGCTGGACCAAACTCGTTACCGACGAAGCGGAGCTGGCGGGGATGCCAGAAAGCGCGCTGGCTGCGGCAAAAGCCCAGGCTGAAGCGAAAGAGCTGGAAGGTTATTTGCTGACACTGGATATCCCAAGCTACTTGCCGGTAATGACCTACTGCGACAACCAGGCTCTGCGCGAAGAGATGTATCGTGCTTACAGCACCCGCGCTTCCGATCAAGGCCCGAACGCCGGTAAGTGGGACAACAGCAAGGTGATGGAAGAGATCCTCGCGCTGCGTCACGAACTGGCGCAACTGCTGGGTTTTGAAAACTACGCCTTTAAATCCCTTGCCACTAAAATGGCAGAAAACCCTCAGCAGGTGCTGGATTTCTTAACCGATCTGGCAAAACGCGCGCGTCCGCAGGGCGAAAAAGAGCTGACACAACTGCGTGCCTTCGCCAAAGCGGAATTTGGCGTCGATGAGTTGCAGCCGTGGGATATCGCATACTACAGCGAAAAACAGAAACAGCACCTCTACAGCATCAGTGACGAACAACTGCGTCCGTACTTCCCTGAAAACAAAGTGGTTAACGGCCTGTTTGAAGTGGTGAAACGTATTTACGGTATCACCGCTAAAGAGCGTAAAGATGTTGATGTCTGGCATCCGGATGTACGTTTCTTCGAACTGTATGACGAGAACAACGAACTGCGCGGCAGCTTCTATCTCGACCTGTACGCCCGTGAGAACAAGCGCGGCGGGGCGTGGATGGATGACTGCGTAGGCCAGATGCGTAAAGCCGACGGTTCGCTGCAAAAACCGGTCGCGTATCTGACCTGTAACTTCAACCGCCCAGTAAATGGTAAACCGGCACTGTTTACTCACGACGAAGTGATCACCCTGTTCCACGAGTTCGGTCATGGTCTGCACCATATGCTGACCCGCATTGAAACCGCTGGTGTTTCCGGGATCAGCGGGGTGCCGTGGGATGCGGTCGAACTGCCGAGCCAGTTTATGGAAAACTGGTGCTGGGAGCCTGAGGCGCTGGCGTTTATCTCCGGTCACTATGAAACCGGCGAACCGCTGCCGAAGGAGCTGCTGGATAAAATGCTGGCGGCTAAGAACTACCAGGCGGCGCTGTTTATTCTGCGCCAGCTGGAGTTCGGCCTGTTTGATTTCCGCCTCCATGCCGAGTTCCGCCCGGATCAGGGAGCGAAAATCCTCGAAACTCTGGCAGAAATCAAGAAACTGGTTGCCGTAGTACCGTCTCCATCCTGGGGCCGTTTCCCGCACGCTTTCAGCCATATTTTCGCCGGTGGTTATGCCGCAGGTTACTACAGCTACCTGTGGGCCGACGTGCTGGCGGCAGATGCCTTCTCGCGCTTTGAGGAAGAGGGCATTTTCAACCGTGAAACCGGACAGTCGTTCCTCGACAACATTCTGAGCCGTGGCGGTTCAGAAGAGCCGATGGATCTGTTCAAACGCTTCCGTGGTCGTGAACCGCAGCTGGATGCGATGCTGGAGCATTACGGCATTAAGGGCTGATCATTCAGTGAAAATCTGCTTAATTGATGAAACAGGCACCGGAGACGGTGCCTTATCTGTTCTGGCGGCCCGCTGGGGGCTGGAGCACGATGAAGACAACCTGATGGCGCTGGTGTTAACGCCGGAACATCTGGAATTGCGCAAGCGTGATGAGCCAAAACTTGGCGGCATCTTTGTTGATTTTGTTGGCGGAGCGATGGCGCACCGACGCAAATTCGGCGGCGGACGTGGGGAGGCAGTGGCGAAAGCGGTGGGCATTAAAGGCGATTATTTGCCGGATGTGGTGGATGCCACTGCAGGACTTGGGCGCGATGCCTTTGTGTTGGCTTCAGTCGGCTGCCGCGTGCGGATGCTGGAGCGTAATCCGGTGGTTGCTGCATTGCTCGACGACGGCCTGGCGCGTGGTTATGCGGATGCGGAAATCGGCGGCTGGTTGCAGGAGCGGTTGCAGTTAATTCACGCTTCCAGCCTGACGGCGCTGACCGATATTACTCCGCGCCCGCAGGTGGTCTATCTCGATCCGATGTTCCCGCATAAGCAGAAAAGCGCGTTGGTGAAAAAAGAGATGCGAGTCTTTCAGTCGCTGGTGGGGCCGGATCTTGATGCCGATGGATTGCTGGAGCCTGCACGCTTGCTGGCGACCAAACGCGTGGTGGTAAAGCGCCCGGACTACGCGCCGCCGCTGGCGAATGTCGCCACGCCAAACGCGGTAGTGACCAAAGGGCATCGCTTTGATATTTATGCCGGAACGCCGGTGTAAAAGTAAAGCAGGGTAGCGTTATCGCTACCCTGCTTTCTGCAAGAATAATTAATGGCTTTCGGGCGTCGCAATCATTCGTTTCAGCCACGGCACCATCAGCAGCATCACCACCGCAACGCCCAGCGTAACCAGGCCAATCTTACCAAACACGTTGGTATAGACGGGCAACGTCTCAAGCGGATCGGTAATGTTGTCTGGTACTGCGGTAAATGTTGCCACATAGCCGCCCAGCAAGAACGCGGCAGCCTGCGTCAGGAACCACATCCCGAGAATAAAGCCCATCAAATGCTGCGGCACCAGGGCAGCAATCATCGCCAGACCCAGGGCGCTAATAAACAGTTCACCCAGGCTCTGGAATAAGTAAACCAGCACAATAAACCACGGCGATGTCAGCCCCTGGGCATCCGCAAACCACATTCCCGCAGCTGCAGCCGTCAAAAAGCCCAGTGAGCACATAAACATGCCGAGAGTAAATTTCATCGGCATAGAGAGATCTTTGCCTTTGTTACCCAGATGCGTGTAAATGCCTGCCAGTATTGGGCTGGCGAGTACCACCCAGAACGGGTTAAGCGCCTGGAAGCTGACCGGGTTGATGGAAAAGCCGAGAATTTCATGATGCACGTTGTTGATGGCAAAGAAGTTCAGCGACGTTGGCATCTGGGCGTAGAGAATGTAAAACACCACCGCTTCGAGCATCAGGACAAAGGCGACAAACATTTTATTGCGCCCGGTTTTATCCAGCTTGAATGCCTGACGAAAGAAAATGATGGTGACGACGATGGAGAGAACAATCAGCACCAGATTGGCGACTTCTACGTTGTGCATCAGCCATGCACAGACGAAGATCATCACCACGCTGCCAAGTAACACGTACAACAGTTTGCTGAAGCTCATCGGCCGGAAGTCGGGTTCAGAACCAATGTCTTTCACCATTCCGCGACAGGCGATGTAAACCAATAGCGCGATAATTAATCCTGCACCGCACAGGTTGTAGGTGACTGAATAGCCGAATCTATCAGCGATCACAGGGGCCAGCGATAACGCTATCAACGAGCCGATGTTGATCGACATATAGAACAGGGTAAATGCGCCATCAAGCCGCGGATCTTTCGGCGGATAGCACTTCGAAAGCAAGCTGGCTGGGTTAGCTTTAAACAGGCCGTTACCGACAGCGATAGTCCCCAGGGCGATGAAAATCAGGTCAGGCTTAAGTAGCGACAGGCCGGTCATGAAGTAGCCAATCGCCAGCACAAGTGCTCCGAGAACAATGGTGCGTTTGGTCCCCAGCAGGTGGTCGTGGAAACTACGCCCAATGGAAATGAGGCCATAGACCAGCGCAGCAAAAGCACCAAAAGTGACAAAAGCCTGTTCTTGCGAGAATCCAAGCTGCTTAACGAAGAAAACCGCCAGTACGCCCTGCACGCCGTAGTAGCCGAATCGCTCCCATAACTCGACAAAAAAAATCATGAAAAATGGGCGAGGTTGCTGCAGCATCCCCATGGGTGTTGTTGTATTCATATTTATTAACCTTCCAATACCATCCTGAAAAGTATGAACGCGTAAGTGATAACGCGCGAAAAAGTTTACATCTGTCAGAGATTCTTAATATTGATGCGGTGAATAGATTAATACACTATTACAACAGAAAATAACCAGCTGATCACACTAATGATGGAAAATATGATGGTGTTAAATGTTGTATTGGCAGGGGATTTTGATTGCGTACGCAGACCGTAGGCCAGATAAGGTGTTTACGCTGCAAGGTAACAAGGCGCGCCAAAAAGCAAAACGCCCGCATATGCGGGCGTTCAGGAACACGTCGTAGAGGGAAGATTATTCTTCTTCGTCGCGCAGCGGAACAATCAGCATATCAACGTGAACGGTGTTGATCAGCTGACGTGCGGAAGACATCAGTTTGCTCCAGAAGTCCTGGTGGTGACCACAAACCACCAGATCCATATCGTATTTCTTGATTGCATCGACCAGAACCTGGCCCAGATCGCCGCTGCCGCTCAGGGTTTCAGTGATTGGGTAGCCTGCATTAGTGGAAAGCTCGGTCAGCGCATGATGTGTCTCTTCAGAGATGCGTTTCTGCATATCACCCAGATTCACATCAATAAGCCCGGTGTATAGGTCAGAGTAGTTTACATCTACGTGGATCAGAGAAACTTTCGCATTGTAGGGGCGAGCCATAGAGACTGCTTTCTCTACCAGAACTTTGCTTTCCGGGGAGAGATCGACCGCGATGAGAATGTGTTTATAAGCCATAGTGTTACTCCTTCCATAAAGTTGTCGATGACTGGCCAGCTAGCGTTTCTTGTGCCGTTACGTCACCCGCGTCCTGCGAACTACGTGCGCGGGGCTAACCCAGCCGTAAAGATTCAGTGTTAAGACCATCCTTACCTTATAGCGACCCGGATGATCCGTCAATCCGCCTTGCTTACCCGTTAGATAAACAAATTTTCGACATGAATATATTGATAGTGGTTAACCTTCTGGAAAAAAAACAACCTGATCTCCTACACTATCTATAGAGCCGCTCGGATGTTGGTCACCACAAAAGCGGTTTCTCCAGGACCTGGTGTTAACTGATTGGCAGCGTATCGGGAGCGGTAGCCCCGGGGTGGAACTCCGCGGGCAGGTCGCCGGGGAGGAGGTATGATAAGCACCGTCGCATTATTTTGGGCTTTATGTGTCGTTTGCATTGTTAACATGGCGCGCTATTTCTCATCACTACGCGCGTTGTTAGTGGTACTGCGTAACTGCGATCCATTGCTCTATCAATATGTTGATGGAGGGGGCTTTTTTACCTCACATGGCCAACCCAACAAACAGGTGCGTCTCGTTTGGTATATCTATGCCCAACGTTATCGCGATCATCACGATGATGAGTTTATTCGCCGCTGTGAGCGGGTGCGTCGGCAGTTTATTCTGACCAGCGCATTGTGTGGTCTGGTGGTGGTCAGCCTGATTGCATTGATGATTTGGCATTAAGCACTTCAGCAAAAATAACGGGCCAGTAAACTGACCCGCTCGTTTTGGTGCGTGCGATTACAGGAACTGCAAGGAGAGCCAGTACAGCCCGCCGGAAAGCAGTACCGCAGCCGGAAGGGTAAACACCCAGGCCATCAGAATACTGGTTACGGTTTTACGCTGTAAGCCGCCGCCATCTACCACCATCGTCCCCGCGACAGAAGAGGAGAGTACGTGAGTAGTGGAAACCGGCATCCCGGTATAACTTGCCAGGCCGATGGACACTGCCGCCGTCATCTGGGCAGACATCCCCTGAGCGTAGGTCATGCCTTTCTTACCGATTTTCTCACCGATAGTCGTTGCCACACGACGCCAGCCAATCATCGTACCGATACCTAACGCCAGCGCGACCGCCATGATGATCCACACCGGCGCATACTCGATGGTGCTAAGCATGTCGGACTTCAGTTTCTTCAACAGGCGCTGATCGTCTGCACTCACGCCAGGCATCTTCACCACTTTGTCGATAGTGTCAGAAACGCACAGCATAATGCGGCGCATCTGGCTACGTTGATCAAGCGACAGCTTATCGTAGCTTTCCACATCGGTAGTCAACATGCCTTTCAGGCGGTTGAGCGCGTTAATGGTATTCGACGGATGGCAATGGAACTCCGCAGGTTGCGTTGCGCCAGCTTCCGGAGCCGGTACTAACTGATCAGCACCGGTAGCCTGTTTCAGCAGCGCAGGATGCTGCTCAAAGTAAGCTTCGACGTTGTTGATGGCATCACGGGTACGGGTGATTTCGTAGCCAGTGGCATTCATATTCACCACGAAGCCTGCTGGTGCGACGCCAATCAATACCAACATAACCAGACCAATGCCTTTCTGACCATCGTTCGCGCCGTGCGAAAACGCCACGCCGATAGCGGAAAGGATCAGCGCTATACGCGTCCAGAACGGCGGCTTTTTCTTGCCGTCTTTCTTTTCACGCTCCGCTGGGGTCAGGTGGATACGGGCGCGTTTCTTGGTGCCGCTCCAGTAGCGACGCAGCAAGAAAATCAGACCGCCAGCAAACACCAGGCCGACAATAGGGGAAACGATCAGAGAACCGAAAATACTTAATACTTTCGGGATATTGAGTGCATCCACCACTGACGTCCCGGTCATCAACGCATTGGTTAAACCAATCCCGATGATCGCGCCAATCAGCGTATGAGAGCTGGATGCAGGTAAACCAAAGTACCAGGTACCCAGGTTCCAGATAATCGCCGCCAGCAACATAGAGAACACCATGGCAAGGCCATGAGACGATCCCATATTAAGCAGCAGATCCGTCGGCAGCATATGCACAATGGCATAGGCAACACTCAGACCACCCAGCAAAACACCCAAGAAGTTGAACACCGCCGCCATAACCACGGCGAGCTGAGAACGCATCGCGCGGGAATAGATAACGGTT
>OOAU01001089.1_pt1 | contig 12514 bp, 29 predicted proteins | sample 1670931 | NCBI WGS metagenome assembly OOAU01 (sample SAMN06348105, study PRJEB24527) | human gut metagenome | biome: human gut; feature: ankylosing spondylitis patient; material: feces | host: Homo sapiens | place: China | collected 2015-10 | reverse complement strand
GTTGGAAAGAGTTAACCCAGGCACAACCGACCATTTGCATGTTCATCTATTCACCCCGGGGGGGGCTGTGTGCGATGCATCAACTGTCTGCCGTAATCTGTTAGTTCGCCTGTAGCACGATCGTGCAATCGGTTGTGTTCCGAGCGCGACACCGCAATTAGATTCCAACTCTTTAAACGATATTCCGGGTAAACAGATAGCGGATAGATGTGGTGTACGATCTCCGCATCTACTTGTTTCCCATACCGTTTCGATAGTTGGCACCGATACCCGTCGCGTTTCAATATCACTTTACATTTGTCCTTCCATTTTTTAGATTTATAGAATTTTGCACGCTCTTGCTTTGTCATTTCATCCCCACGCAAAAAGCACCCGATCTCCCGAGTGTTTTTTATACCAATTATTTTCTACTTTTCTATTGACTTTTATACGTACGTATAATATAATATAACCATAGAGAGGAGGTGAGTAATTGAGCAAGAAACGTAAAAAGAAAAAGGCTGAAGCTAAAGAAATAGCAAGCCTGATAATCGAAGCAGTGATTGCCGTCGCAGCATTGATTACAGCAGTTAAATCTTAGCCCAGCCTTGAGCGGAGATAACCTCTCCGCTCCCCTTTAAAGGGTAGTATTATTTTATCATATATTGGAGGTAAACACATGAAAAAAGATCATTTTTTAATATTGTCTCTCATTGCTTTCTGGATTATCGGTGTTGCACTCGATTGGAATCCATGGACAAAAGCTCTCGTTATATTAAACTCCATTTGGGTTTTATTCCGTGTCGGTCAGCGTTTTAAGGAGATTTGCGATGCCAGAAAGTAAATATTCTAAACAAGCGAATCATATCCGCAAAAACTACGTCCGTTTCCCGCTTGATCTAAAGCCTGAAGTTCTCGACGCTTTTAAAACAGCTTGTGAGAAAAACGGTACGAAACCAACTACTGAAATAAAACGTTTCATTGCTCAGTATTGTGAAGAGGCTGGAGAGTAATCTCCGGCTTCTTTCCCTCCACAACAAAACCCCGCCGCTCTGCGACAGGGTTTTGTTGACCGTTATATCCAATATTCACGAAAGGAGGACAAAATGTACGCTTATTATCATACACATTTCCTTGATACCATAGTAACAGTGAAAAATACGACATGTACGACATTTATAAATTTTTTAAAAATCTTTCTGCTCTCTTTTGTACTGCTTTTTCTGTTGAATTGCATATTCGTGCGACCTCCATCCAACTCAATCCCTGCTCGTATCTCAAACGCAGAATATTTCGCATCTCCGGATTATCCAGTTTGTCCAAATACTTTTCCACTTCCAACAATTCCCTCTCCAGTTTCTTTTTCTTCCGCTGGAGTCTCATCTGTAATGTGCTTTCCCTCGACTGATCCACGCCCTCAATTCGGAAATGGCGGATACTGTAAGGAAACTCGTCCGATGATCCAGAAACGATATCGGTTGCCATTGTCTTTCGGTTGCTGTGAATTATGAGTTCTAATCCTTTGATTTCTCGACGTATCTTAGCTATATTCTTTAAATTTTGCTCAAATTCCCCCACCCTCATGTCACCTTTCTTCCTGCATTCTGTGCTAACCATTCATCCGATCCGACACATATCTGATTTATGCGTCGCTTTTTCGTTCTTGGCTGATACTTGTCACAGTTCTTTATATCATCACCATATCAGGACATCTGTCATTTCTTCCGCCAGTCCGACACGGCATCCTATCTGCTCCGTATGGTTTTTAGCGCGCTTGTACTTTGTAATTTCTTTGATCAACTCCGCACATTCTTCGGTACAAATTGTCAGGGTTTCGTCTGCACCATGATGATCGATCAGCTGTTTGAGCTGCTTTTTGTATTCTTTAGATTCCATCTTCACCCTTACACCTTATTTCATTTCTATTCGGCATTCTTTTCTGCAATTTCCATCCCGCAAGCCGCGTATCCTGCCAGATCAATGTAATTATCCGCCTTATATTTCCCGGTAGATGCCCGCGCTATTTTAAACAAAGCCATCATCATCGATACGTCTTCTGCTGTTACAGGATATCCTAAATAGGCACACCATAAATCTGCAATTTTGCGAAATTATCTTCCGGCGCCCCGTACTGGGATTCTCTGTCCGTGCATACAATTTCCATAGCCTTCTTCAGGCATTCTTCTCTCGTTGTCATTCTTCTTCACCCTCTTCATATAACTTTTCATCTTTTATCGTTATTCTTAACTCAATCTTACGTCCGTCTTTAAGATCCCATTCATATCCTCCGGTGGTAGCTTTGCTACAATCATAACCACCTAAACAGTCCATGACCATATATGAGACAACAGAATTTATAGCTTCGTCTGTACACTCCGTCTTGTTTTGCCACATAGATTTATTTTTATTATTTAGTGTCCCAGCATATATACCAAAAGCACCACATCCAACATGATATTCCGCCATTATTCCGCTTCCTCGTCCGTACTTAAGGGCTCAATCTGCAATTTTGCAATCTCAGCAGCGGCTCTATATACGGATGCATGTTTATTTTCTCCGTGTGTTTCTGCCACTTTTTCGAGGAATTCCTCAATTATTCCATTAAAACAGCCGCACCTTACCTCAATTTTTTCATTCTTGTTTCTATAAAATGTGGTGTATTCGTTACGGCTCCCGATAGGTCCGATCGAAAAAATATGGTTTACAGAATATACCTCGGCGTCGCCGTACACTTCGGCGTTACCGTACACTTCGGCGTTGCCGCACACTTTGGCGTTACCGTACACTTCGGCGTTGCCGCACACTTTGGCGTTGCCGTACACTTCGGCGTTACCGTACACTTCGGCGTTGCCGCACACTTTGGCGTTACCGTACACCCATGCGTCGCCGCACACTTCGGCGTTACCGTACACTCTGGCGTCGCCGTACACTTCGGCGTTACCGTACACTTCGGCGTTGCCGCACACTTTGGCGTTACCGTACACCCATGCGTCGCCGTACACTTTGGCGTTACCGTACACTCTGGCGTCACCGTACACTCTGGCGTTACCGTACACCCATGCGTCGCCGTACACTTTGGCGTTACCGTACACTCTGGCGTTACCGTACACTCTGGCGTCGCCGTACACCCATGCGCTACCATCATGAGACAGATTCTCCTCTTTTTCAATCCAGCCGCCTATATCTCCGGCTTTGACGACTCCGAATGCCGTAACCGCTCGTATTCTGCGCAACACTACCTCTGTGCCTATCAATTTAATCCGCTTTACTTCGCCCGTAAATTCATACTTTTTCATTTTATTTCCTCCATCTTGCTCCGCAGCGAGGGCAGTAGTTTGGTTTTGACCAGTCCATTCCACATTCAAGACACGCGCCATTTTTAACAGGTTCAACGTCAGGCAAGGGACAGTCTTCGAAAAACATGTTGGACGAATATCCTCCGTCTATTGCCCCTTTCGTGCAAAAGTCTCGTTTTATGTCGTAATAAGCACATTCATTGCAGGCATCTATCCCTTTCATTCCTCCACCCCCATCTTCGCTCCGCACTCTGGACAGGATGTACACCAATCGTATTTTTTGTTTTCTTGCTGTGCCTTTATTCTCATATTCCATAGCTTTTCATCTTGCGCCGTAGCGCGACAATCAAGACATTCAACAACATATCTTTTTACTACATTGTTGCTCCCGCAAAACGGGCATGGTTTAAGTTTATTTTTCATCCAAAATACCCATTAACCAAATCTTCGATATAAAACTTTTTCTTCTCTTGCATGCAAATGGTCGGGTAATGCGCTAAATACCTTCTGCCCGTTATTAATTGCAACATCGATATCACACAGCACACTTTCCGCGTCTATTCCGTTTTTCGCCGCAAATATCTCGTTATGATTTGGGTAAACTACAATCACCCTATTATCCTCTACGACGATACCCTCAGCATTGTCGAGATTCCATGCTTCGTTATTTACAGTTATCCACATATTGTTATATCTCCATCTTCGCTCCGCAGTTTGGGCAATAATTGTAATTATTCTCAGCTGGCGATCCGTCTTCCAGCACAAACCAATAATTACAGTTTGAACATTCAAATATGTTTACATATGGATCTCGTTCTATCCATTGTCCATGTTCATGTTGTGCAGCCTCTTCCACAACATCCAAAGCCTCCATCATGGCACACCATTTCAAGCCGTGCAATCCGTTTTCATCCACCCAGGAATATTCGTCTATATATTCTTTTAACTGCTCTGCCACCTTGTCCGCATCTATGTATCTACTCACTTCCTTACCTCCCATCCCTGCACCGTCTTTCTCAGCTGCTCCACCTCATTTTTTAAATCACAAATTTCAGCCGATTCTGACGTCCTGATTCTATTTTCGATGAAAGAGGTCACTGCATCGCTAAAAGTCCGCGCATAACCGCTCACGCGTCTCTCAACGGTCTTTTCTTCTCCTGTCTTCTTGTTGGTTGATGTCACAAGACAGCTGATCCAGTAGCAGTATTGATCACTGTTTAAAAAGTGCTTTTCATCGAGTGCGATTTTCATGTTTCTTCCTCCTCAATCAGCTCCACCACAATCCGTGGATTTTTCCTATCCACATAAAACCGATCCTCAAAGCCAGAGATGTCTTTCCAGCCATCATTCGGTAGGATCTTAGATTTTACAAGCGCATCCTGAATCACTTTCCGTCCAAAAGAGGAAATATTGTCTTTGTCTCGCCTTCGGTCTGCGCAATACCAGTGATATATCATGTACACTGGTCCCTCTGCCTGCCATTTGCCAAGTCCGCGCAATGAGCGAAGCACAATACTTTCCGCCCGCTTTTTCAATTCTGCACCCTTATAGCGGTTTGTCCGTTCTGCTGTGATGTACTCATTTAGACCAGGCAGGGCGCCACGGATAATAATTTTTTGCTTCAATCACACCACCTCAAAGCCTGTTTCTTCTGCAAGGGTGCGCTGGATATCTTCCGGGGTCAGTCGTCTTTCCAAGATATCCGTAGCGACAGCAAGGATCTCCTTATGTACTCTTTCGAGACGTTTTTTTCCGTAATTTTCTTTGTTTCGCAGCGCCCACATCGTGCAAAGCATACACAGATCTACGATCCTTTTCGCCGTGATCCGTTCCTGATTCGCGAGCTCCTCTCTGACCAGTTTTAACTCTCCTTCGGTCAGCGGAAATCTCTGATCTACATTCCGGCTTTTCTTTTTCCGTCCGGCTTTCGTGTTCCGTGCCATCGTCACCCCTCCGACAATAACTGAAAGTGATTTGAATCAATCAGATTCCGCACATCTGCCGGCAGCGCATCAAGCTGCTGCTTTCTGGCCACAGCAGCCCGATAGGATCTCATAAAGTTCGATGCGATTACCTGCTCGCTGCCATTCATATCCATCGCCCAGTCTCTCATCAGCTCCGGAGTGACGCAGGCTTTGATCTCGTCCGGCAGCTTCTCATATTCTTCTCTCGCATGATACCCGCTGTTCTTCAATGCTTTTTGCATCACAGCCCATGCGGCCGTCTCCGGTAATTGTTCCTGTGCATGGATATCACGGATTTTCGCTTTGATCTGTCCGATCACCGGCGGGAAACCTTTTTCGTCCGATGCAATGAAAGCTTTTACCGCGCCCGCGACCAGCTCCGGTGAATCCTCAGAAAACATCGTCGTCCATAAATCCACCGCATCCGCTCTGTCCTGCGGACTGGCTCCCCGATAATAGTTCGGGTAAGCCGCATAAATCACCGCCATAAGATGTTTTATCTGTTCTCTGTCCAAATTACGCCCCCTTTACAGATTCGGATCCAGGAATGGATTTAAATATTCTTGATGCTGTGGTTGCTGCTTTTCTTTCGATGGCTGCAATCTATCCCATGCGATACCTTTCCATCCGTTGGACATGGCGAGCTGGATCACATCTGCAACAACCTGATCTCCGTATTCCTGGGCTTCGCGCTCCACTCGAGACAGAAAGCTCTTTAAACCTGTAGGTTTATACGCTTCTCTGCGTTCCTGCTTGTAGGACAGCCAATCATCCACTGCAGGAGCAAGCACCTCGCCAAATCGATCTATGAGATCTTCGATAACGGGACGAGTATCGCGCGCACGCGCGCGTCTTTCGGATTCGGATTCTACTTCGGATTCGGATTTGGATTCGGATTCAGGCGGTAACTCACCGTGAGTCACGGTGACATACGGTGAGTTATCATAACAATGCGTGTCTTCCTGTATTTCATCCTTTTCTTCCTCAATAGGTTCCGGGAATTTTGAACGTTTCTGCTGTATGCGTTGATGCTGTGACCAGGTTGGAAAATACAAGTACGACTCCCCGCCTACCTCGTAGAGGTGAATCAAGCCTGCATTCGCCAAATCCGTAAGTCCTTTTTGTATCGTAGCCTCAGTAACGCTCTTACGGCGCGGAAAAACAAACCCTTTTAAAAGTTCCGGGTCGGCGCTCCCGCGGCCGTAATCATCCACGTAGGTTATCAAGTAAGCCCAAAACCGAAAATTGAAATCCGAAAGTTTGTTAATGCTCTTGCTGGTACGGATGCTTTCTTTTATAATTCGGTTCGGCATTTATTTCACCTTAAACCGTCATTTGAAAGGTTTCCGAAAAGTTTCATATAATTTTCGTTTAATAGATCAAAAAGAATATTGGCTTCTTCTACCGTTAGTGCTATGCCTTTTAACATCTTTGGAATATCTCCGCGATGATCCCAATGTCGAATATCTATTTTTGGCATCGAGTTATTGTGACTGATGAGATTCACTTCTGTCGTAAATTTGCCCTCATCGTTTCCGCTCAATACACCTATTTGATCCATGATCTTATACTGATATGCCATGTCATCCTCCAAAGTTGATATTAGTTAAAACGGAAGGTCTTCATCGCTGATCGCATCGAATCCCGGCGGTGCTGATGATTCCTGTTTCAGCGGGCGATCCTCAGGAACGGTATATTTTCCTTCGCGGATCTCCGACACTGTTTTCCAGTACTTCGGTTTCGTTGTCCAGTGCAGCATGTCGTCATTGCCTTCAAACTGTTCTCTGCCGAAAGTGACTCCGATCAGCTTTCCTTTCAGGCCGCTGCAGAAATGATCTCCCCATGGGATTTCGATCCTGTTGGATTCTTTCATCTTTTCGCAGAAGCTCTTAAAACTTCGATTAGTATTTCCGTCTTTATCGTAGATAAGCTGATTAAAAATACACGGCCATTTCTTTCCCAGCCGGGTATTACTGTCAAATTTATCCTGATAAAATCCCGCATACTGCCCCTCATAGATATCGAGGGCGATTTTCAGCATTGCATTTCCGCTTTTGCTCGTGGTTTCTTCAATCTTCTTTACATGGCACACATACCCGCCCGGCGGAAGTTCGCCCTCCACAAACATCGGAGCACTGTCATAATCATTCGGTTTGTTCATTTTCTCCTCCTGTTAAGTCGTAATATTCTCGTATGATTTGATCCACCATGCGCAGATCATTATCTATTTTTAAATCGAACATCTCCATCGGAGATTTTGCTGTAGAGCTTCCGTCCGAGTTGGTCAGGAAATAATGTTCCGTACCTTCTGCCACTGTCAGCAAAACGATAGAGAATAATCCCTCAACGGTAAGTTTTTCGTCCAGCATCTTGCCGATGGTTTTCGCTTTGAGCCTTCCCGACATATCCTCTTCCGTATGATGCAGGAAGTAGACGATCACGTCCTCCGGCGTCTGCTGAATGACCGTCTGCAAAAGATTCCGAAAATGCAGTCCAATGTCCGTAAACTTCTGGTATCCGGTCTCCTTCGCCCGGTCGAAAAATTCATTTGCCATCAAATATTGACTGTCGTCGATCACATAGGTCTTTTTGTTCTTTTTTTTCAGGCTTCCCGCAATCATCTCGTAAGTAGCGTTATTCGCCGTCGGAAGCTTCTTTCGAAACGGCAGCGGTTTATTTGCCACATTAAAGATGCCCACTTCCTCTGGTTCAAAGTTGCGGAGGCTGGCGCTTTTTCCTGATCCGGAAGGACCGAGAATCAATACCGGTATTCCCATGTTCTCCTCCTCACTTTATCTGTATATTCTGGTTTTCCACCAGCCGGCAGCCGGGGATTTCTTCCCCCGCTTTCAGCGCCTTCTTCGCTGCAGTCTTATCCAATTCCGGCGGCTTGATCCGCAGATATGCGTCCGGGACTTCGCTGATGTCCTCACATTTCACCTGCTCTGATTTGCGAAAATAGATCTGCACGCGCCCGGTCTTCATTTTCTCGCCGCAGAGAGCATCTGACAGATATCTTTTCAGGCTCTCTGCCTTGTTCTCGGCCGCTTTTCGTTTGTCAGCGAAGCTCTTGCTCTCTTTCTGGAAAGCATCCGCATCTGCTTTCAAATTTTTGTACCAGAGGGCGATCCCCTCCAGCTTGTCTTGCCGCTGCATCAACAGATCATTTAGAGCGTCCGAATCGATGATCTCCTCCGTTTTCACTTCGATAATTTCACCGGTCTCTTTGTCGATCACTTCCTCTTCGACAATCCGGATGCAGGCTTCGATACGGGCGTCGATCTCGTACAATGTCGCCATCTCTACACCCCCATATTGTTCATGAGCTTAAACATGCGCCTCACATCATCTGGTATGTAAGTGTTGTCTTCTTCGTACTTCGTACGAAAATATTCATACACCACTTCTTTCGTTAAAAGCTCCTGCAGCCTTATCACTTCGATTTCCGCTGTTGGTATTGTCTTTTCTTCCATATTGTGATATCCTTTCTTTGTGTATTTATGAATGTATCCACATTCACCGGCGCATGTTCTGTTCCCGCAGACATGCGCCTTTTCCTTTTAACTGACCTTTTCAATTCCATCTGTCCCCTTCGCTACTTTGATATATGTAGGCTCGTTATTTCTTCCTTCCTAATCCCGTTCCGGCAGTTTGTCCAAAATCAGATATGCCGCTGTCGCCATAGCAATCACGATCAGATCTCCGTCTAATGCCCAGTAGCCGCGCATCAGACGACAGAGAATGAGATAGCCGGCTGCAAGTGCGGTGCCAACAATTAACTTTTTCATTCACAAGACTCCTTTCCTGCTCTATGCGTACTATCCCAAAGATGACTAACGGCGTCTTTTTTCTGCAATTCGTTCTGCGACATCGGATATTAAGTACCTTTTCTCGCGCCCGGATGGCAGATAATCCAATCCCGCCAGGAGTGTCCGCGTGTGGTCTTTTCCCATACCGAGACATCGGGCGATCTCTGAGATACAAAGAAATGATTTGCCCGTTGCAGACTCCAGCTGACGTTTGATATCCGTCTTTGTCATGTTTTCACCTCCTCTGCTCCAATCACAGCCGATACTCCCAGCACTTTCAGCGCCTTATCCGCTGTATCTATCGATATCCTGCGTTCTCCAAGTTCCCAGTACCGAAATGCTCTCTGAGTGCAGCCGATCATCTTCGTGAATTCTTTCTTTGAGATGCCTTGTTCTGCTCTTTTGGCGTTGATATAAGAGAATATTTGTTCATGTTTCTTCATATAGTGTTGACCTTTCTAAAACAAGGATGTAAAATACAATATGTAGATGAACATTTGTTTAATCACTACAGAAAGGAGGAAGCAAAAAATGTCATCTGTCAAAGTTACCGGACTTGATAAGCTATCAAAGCAGTTAAAAAAGATGGAAAAAGGCGCAGAGGAATTAAATAAAACCAAGCAAGTACCATTTGATGAATTGTTTCCAGTTTCATTCATGCAAAAATATACATCTTTTTCCTCTATAGATAAACTGCTTGAATCCGGCGGTTTTAATGCGACATCGCAAGAAGAATTTGAATCTATACCAGATGATGAATTCGACAGACACATAGCAACCACTACAACATTTGAAAACTGGGAAGCTATGTTAAGCGAAGCAACGTCACAGTATGTTTTAAATAAATTAGGTTTCTGATTTTTCTTGATCACAAAGCGAATCAATAATCTGCTGAGCTTCTTTCAAAAGCTCAGTGAGATGGTTCGCCTTTTCTATGGCCGCATCTAATTCTTTTGTGTCTACTTCTATTTCTATTGATGTTTTTTTCTGCTTCATCCGATCAAATTCCTGATCCATTCGTTTCACCTCCTCAGCCGGCGTCCCTTGCGCCTTTGGCACCTTCCAAGAGATAACCGATTTCAACGCCGAACAATTTCGACATTTTTAATAACGTTACCCTCCCCAGTAACCCAATGTTATATATTCCCTACCCGGCCTGTTCATGTGATATAATTCTATTGTTATCTGTTACAGCAATAGAATTGTAGAAGAAGGAGGGATATATGCCACTTTCTAATATTAAGCAGGTTTTTGAAACTACCAAGTGGGAAACAGCAAATGAATACTTAGACTTAGGCTGGATACTCCTTGACGTATATCACCAAGCTGAAGATGTCGTAAAACCATGGTGCGACTATCAGAAAATATACTACTCTCTTGGTTGGCTCAAAGAATCCAACCCTGTCCATCCTGAAAATCCCTATACACGTTGGTGTGAGGATGAGATTCTCTAATCATCTATCCGAACCAAAACCCATGTAATATCATCACCTGTGTTCGCTGCGTGTACTGCAACCCATTTTTTAGTTGCAAGTAAACTCGCAGCTTTTTCTTTGTCTCTTGTTTCATACACCTCAGCAGCTAAATTAAGAATATATTCTCTGTTGTTCATTCAACTTCACTCCCTTCATCCGGCGTCGTTTGTGATTTTCGCTTCTTCAAACAAATAACGAATTTCTTTATCTGGAAATACCTTGTTTTGGATTCTGAAAGCTTCATCTAAATTTAATGGCGTCTTCTTGGATAATTTTCTTGCAAGTGTGTCCCTATTGAATCCGCAAACCTCCGCTACCTGTTCTCCTCAGCTGGCGTCGTTTATGCTTCCCGCTTGAAAAAGTTCGTTTACGTCAACATTCAACGCATTTGCGATTCGCGGCAAATATTCAGCTCTGATAACCTTTCTCCCGTTTAACATGTCGCTAAACTGCTGATCTGAAAAACCTGAACGTGCAGCCACAGTTTTCTGATACATTCCTTTGGAAGCCATAATACATTTGATTCCTGCGGCTATGCTGCTTTTCATACTATCACCTCCCAACTACAAGTTTCTTGGTTCTCCTTTATATTATTACAAGCATATTGGTTTGTCAATACACATTTACAAGTTTCTTTGTGTTAATATTGACTTTCCAATACCGTATTGTATAATGAGCTTATAGGAGGTATTTATATATATGAGTTTTGGAAGAAGGCTAAAAGAAAGACGAGAAGAGCTTGGACTAAAGCAAAGTGATTTAGGGAAATTATTAGGAGTTACTGGCTCAGCTGTTGGAAATTATGAAAACGGTGTTAGTTCTCCAAAAGCAGATATTCTATATCGTGTATTTGATGTACTAAAATGTGATGCAAATTTCCTCTTCCAAGACGAAATGAAGGAATTGGAAACAAACATTTTTTCCACAAGTGAAGTTAAAATAATAAAAAAATATCGTTCTCTTGATAAAAATAGTCAGGATTTTGTAAGTTTGGTGTTAGATAGAGAATATGACCGCTGCTTATCCTCTGCCGACGAAGCGCATGAAGAACGTGCAACATACAACGTCATTTATCTTCCGTTTCCTGACAACCGTGCTTCCGCTGGTACTGGCGACGAATTCTTATCCGATGTTACCCGCTCTATCTCCGTAAAGGAGAACCGGTTAACCATCCGCGCAGATTTGGTCATTAAAGTTGATGGCAATTCGATGGAACCTGTTTATAGTGACGGCGATATGGTGCTGGTACATCAGCAACCAGCAGTAGACATCGGAGCGATCGGGTTATATGCAGCAAATGGAAAAGGATATATAAAAAAGCAAGGAAAAGATCGTTTGATTTCTGTAAATCCTGATTATCCTGACATTATGCCGGAAAAGAACTATGCATACAAATGTTTTGGGCAAGTTATTGGTAAGTTAAATCCCGAATGGATTATTTAATTCTCCTGCAACATTTCATATTTTAATTTAGTCTTATCTTAGGTTAGATTTAACTTTTTTAATTTGGAGGTTATGAACATGGAATTCAATGAATCAATTCATCAGTTTACACGTCGAATAATAACATTAAAGGATCAAATTCAAACCGAAGAAGCAACAAAGACTTCTTTGGTAATGCCTTTCTTTCAACTTCTTGGATATGATGTATTTAATCCTTTAGAATTTACTCCGGAATATACTGCAGATGTTGGTATAAAAAAAGGGGAGAAAGTAGATTACGCCATTATCATTGATGAAAAGCCATTAATACTAATCGAATGTAAATCATGTAATGAAAATTTGGATAAACACGGTTCACAGTTATTTAGATATTTTGGAACAACTGATTCTAAATTTGGAATTCTGCCAAATGGTATTATGTATAGATTCTACACCGATTTGGAAGATCAAAATAAAATGGACGCAAAGCCTTTCCTGACAATAGATCTTTTAGACCTTAAAGATCGAGATCTAACTGAAATTGAAAGATTTTCCAAGGAAAACCTTGA
>OOAU01001087.1_pt1 | contig 12573 bp, 8 predicted proteins | sample 1670931 | NCBI WGS metagenome assembly OOAU01 (sample SAMN06348105, study PRJEB24527) | human gut metagenome | biome: human gut; feature: ankylosing spondylitis patient; material: feces | host: Homo sapiens | place: China | collected 2015-10 | reverse complement strand
GGTGTACTGGCCGGCAGCACCGGAAGTGGAAGCGGAAGCAGAGCCGGAGGCGGCATTGCAGGCAGCCAAAGCACCGGCGGTCACACCGCTCATGGCGGCAGCAGCGGCGATCTTGATAAAGCCCTTACGGGAAATCTTGTTCATAGGTACGCTCTCTTTCTTTTTTCTCTTCTTGTTTTCCTTCTTGTTGTGCAGCAAGGTGAAGGCCACTTTGCTGAATCCTTAACAATTGTAGCGTAGAAAAATGCTGTTTACAATTCAAGTTTATCATATTATAATTAAGGAAAACCTAATGTATTTGGGAGGAAGGAAAGAATGAACCAGAGCGCGATGGCGGGCTTTGTAAAGATCGTGGAGATGAACAGCTTTTCTGCGGCGGCAGAGGCACTGTATCTTTCACAGTCGGCACTTTCGCAGCAGATCCGCACGCTGGAAGGGCAATTGCAGTTTGAACTGTTCCAGCATGTGCCGCGCCGTGTGGTGCTGACCCCGGCGGGATGGGATTTTTACCCCAAGGCAAAGCAGCTGCTGGAATTGTACGATGAGGCGGTGCATCATGCGCAGGCAGTAAAGCTGAATGCAAATCCACCCAAACGGCATCTACTGATCGGACATCAGAATATGCCGCTGCAAATGCTAGGCTTTGACCTGTTTGCCGCTACAGGGGAGTTGAGCAACCGCTTTTCTCCTATAATGCACCGCTGTGCCAGCATAAAGGATGTCTGGAGGGCGTTGCTGAATGATGAGATCGATCTTTCATTACAGATCGAGTGTGCAGAGATCGCGGCGCGAGGCTTGCACTTTTATCCGGTAGTGTATATGCCAGAGATCGGCGTCCCATTTCATACGCCGCCGGAGGTGCCCCGTGGATATATTACGCTGGAACAGGCGGTGCAGTATCGGTGGATGTTTGCAGAAACACCAGAGCAGTCACTGTATGAGACCGCATTGCTGCACGAGGCTGCGAGACGACAGGCAGAAATCATTCGCAGCGTAAAAAGTGTACAGTATGAACTGCCCAGCCTGATGCTGACCCCGGCAGTGTACTACCGCAGACCGGATCCTTCACAGGTGTTTATTCTGGATTGGAACAAGGGAATGCGGTTTGGTATTGTTACGAAAGCGGAGCCGGACTCGGTGGTGATGGCCTATGTCCGCGCCTTGCAGCAACAGCTGCCGTCCCTCTCGGAAAAGCTGTTCGGCCTGAAGCTGGAAGCGGGGAATCATAAAGAAAAGACGAAAACCCTCTCAGACACTTTCGTGCCAGCTCTCCCTTCAGGAGAGCTGGCACCGGCAGCTGCTGAAAAGCTCCCCCTCTCGGGGGAGCTGGCATCGCGCAGCGATGACTGAGAGGGTAAAACAAAGAGCACCTATTGCCCTAAAAAGGCGACAGGTGCTCTTTGTGCAATTATATTGTGACGACAGGTGCTTTAATCCACCACGTCCTCAAACTGGCTGTTGTACAGGTCAGCGTAGAAGCCGCCTGCCTCGATCAGCTGGTCGTGGGTGCCCTGCTCCACAATGTCGCCGTCCCGCATCACAAGGATGAGGTCGGCATCCCGGATGGTGGAAAGGCGGTGGGCGATGACAAAGCTGGTGCGCCCCTCCATTAGGCGGTCCATGGCGGTCTGGATGCGCTGCTCGGTGCGGGTATCCACGCTGCTGGTAGCCTCGTCCAAAATCAGGATGCGGTTATCTGCCAGAATGGTGCGGGCGATGGTGAGCAGCTGCTTTTGTCCCTGACTGACGTTGGAGGCGTCCTCGTTCAGTTCCATCTGGTAGCCGCCGGGCAGGGTGCGGATAAAGTGGTCGGCGTTGGCTGCCTTTGCAGCGGCGATCACCTCTTCATCGGTGGCGTCCAGCCGGCCGTAGCGGATGTTCTCCATGATGGTGCCCTTAAACAGCCATGTGTCCTGCAGCACCATGCCAAAGCCCTCGCGCAAGGCGCTGCGGTCAAAGTCCCGCACATTGTGGCCGTTCAGGGTGATAGAACCGGCATCCACATCGTAAAAGCGCATCAGCAGCTTGACCATGGTGGTCTTGCCCGCGCCGGTGGGGCCTACGATGGCTACCTTCTGGCCGGGCTGCACCGTGCAGCTGAAGTCGTGGATGACGGTCTTGTCCGGGGTGTAGCCGAAGCGCACATGGTCAAAGGTGACCTGTCCGTCAATGTCGGCAGGGTCGGCGCGGCGGGCGGGGTCGGCCAGCTGCTCCTCCTCCGGCTCGTTCAAAAACTCGAACACCCGCTCGGCGGCAGCGGCCATGCTTTGCAGCATATTGGACACCTGCGAAAGCTGCTGGATGGGCTGGGTAAAGTTTTTGACGTACTGGATAAAGGCCTGAATATCACCAATGGTGATGACCCCGTTTGCAGCAAAAATGCTGCCCACGATGGCCACCGCCACATAGCCCAGGTTGCCCACAAAGTTCATGATGGGCATCATCAGGCCGGAGAGGAACTGGCTCTTCCATGCGGATTCGTACAGCTTATCGTTGGCGGCGTTGAAGTCTGCCAGTACCACGGCCTCGCGGTTAAACGCCTTGACCACATTGTGGCCGGCGTAGATCTCCTCGACCTGACCGTTGACCACGCCCAGCGTGGCCTGCTGTGCCTTGAAGTACTTCTGGCTGAACTTGACCACCACCAGCACCAGCGCCAGCGATACCGGTAAGATCAGCAGGGCAATCAGGGTCATGCGGGGACTGATGGAGAGCATCATCACCAGCACACCGATCATGGTGGTCACGCTGGTGATCAGCTGGGTGATGCTCTGGTTCAGGCTCTGGCCCAGTGTGTCCACATCGTTGGTGATGCGGGAGAGCACCTCGCCCACGGTGCGCTTTTCAAAGTACGCCAGCGGCAGACGGTTGATCTTTTCGCTGATCTGACGGCGGAAGTCGTAGCAGACCTTCTGAGAAAGGCCGGTCATCAGCCAGCCCTGAATAAAGCTGAAGGCGCTGCTCAGCAGGTACATCCCCAGCAAAAACAGCAGGATACGGCCGATATACACAAAATCGATGCTGCCGGTGCCACGCAGCCGGGCGATCCAGCCGGTGGCAAGGGCGGTGGTGGCCTTTGCCAGCACCTTGGGGCCTGCAATGTTGAAGATGGTAGAAAGAATTGCAAACAACATGGCTGCCGCAAGGGGCAGCTTGTAGTGGCTCATGGTGCGGATGAGCTGCCGCAGCGTGCCTTTAAAGTCCTTGGCGCGCTCGGTGGTGGGACGTCCGGGTCTGGGCATATCACTCACCCTCCTTTTCTGTATTCAGGGTATCCAGCGCCAGCTCCTTCTGGCTCAGCTGGCTGCGGGCGATCTCCTGATATTCCGGGCAGCTGACCATCAGCTGGGCGTGGGTGCCCTTGCCCACCAGCCTGCCTTCGTCCAGTACAAGGATCTGGTTTGCGTGCAGCACGGTGGAAATGCGCTGTGCCACAATGATTACAGTGGCGTTGTCGGTCTGTGCCTTCAAAGCGCGGCGCAGCGTTACATCGGTCTTGTAGTCCAGCGCCGAGAAGCTGTCGTCAAACAGATAGACCTTGGGATTTTTGGCAATTGCCCGGGCAATGGAAAGCCGCTGCTTCTGGCCGCCGGATACGTTGGAGCCGCCCTGCGCAATGGGACTTTGATAGCTTTCGGACTTTGCCTCGATAAAATCAGTGGCCTGTGCAATGGCGGCGGCCTTGTGCACCTGTGCGTCGGTGATATCCTCGCCGCCGAATTTCAGGTTGCTGTCAATGGTGCCGCTGAACAGCACACCCTTCTGGGGCACATAGCCCAGCAGGTCGTGCAGCTGTGCCTGTGACATCTCGCGCACGTCAATGCCGTCCACGGTCACCCTGCCACCGGTCACATCGTAAAAGCGGGGGATCAGGTTGAGCAGGGTGGACTTGCCGCAGCCGGTGGAGCCGATGATGGCGGTAGTCTCGCCGGGCTTTGCGGTAAAGCTGATGTGTTCCAGCGCATCGCTGTCTGCACCGGGGTAACGGAAGCTCACGTCCTCGAACTGCACAACGCCCTGCCAGTCGGTGTGCGCCTGTGCAGCTTTTGCGGTGGCTTCGTCCGGGTCGTGGATGGAGGCTTTGGTGCGGATGACTTCGTCGATACGATCCGCAGCCACACCGGCGCGGGGCAGCATGACGGCCACCATGGCCAGCATCAGGAAGGACATGACGATCTGCATGGTGTAGGTGATAAAGGCAATCATTTCGCCCACCTGCATAGTGCCGGCATCCATGGCCTTGCCGCCGAACCAGACGATGAGCAGGCTGGTGCCGTTCATGATCAGGGTCATAAAGGGCATCATAGCCACCATAGCGCGGTTGGTGAACAGCTGGGTGCCCATCAGCTCCCGGTTGGCCTTGTCAAAGCGCTGCTCCTCAAACTTTTCGCGGCTGAAGGCGCGCACCGGCATGATGCCGGTCAAAATTTCGCGGCTGACCAGATTCAGCCGGTCCACCAGCTGCTGCATCACCTTGAATTTTGGCATGGCAACGCTCATCAGGAAGAGCAGCAGCAACAAAAGCAGTGCCACGTCCAGCACCACGATCCAGGAAAGGCCGCTGCTGCTGCCTACAACGTGCAGCACGCCGCCAATGCCCAGAATGGGCGCGTAGGCCACCATGCGCAGCAGGATGACGCAGACGAACTGCACCTGCTGGATGTCGTTCGTGGTGCGGGTAATCAGCGAAGCAGTGGAAAATTTTTCGATTTCGGCGTTGGAGTAGCCGACGACGGTCCTGAACACGTCGCGGCGCAGGTCACGGCCAATGGCGGCGGAGACGCGGGACGCGATAAAGCCGACGGCGACGGCCACGGCAACCATGAGCAGCGTTAAAGCCAGCATCTGGCCGCCCGTGCGCAGCAGATAGGACATTTGCACGTCATGGGCAATGCCCTGAGCGTCATATTCCAGCGCGACGAGCAGCATGGCCTGGCTGGACAGGCTGTCGGCGACGGTCTCGTCCAGCTGGGCGAGGCCGTCCGTCAGCTGGCTCTGCAGCATTTCCCGTGCGCCGGGGGCCTTGGACGCGGCGGCCAGCTGCGTGGCGACGGCGTCGAGGTCATAGGCCGTGGGAACCACGGTGTCGGTGGTACCGGCGGCAGTGGCGGCAGTGGCGGCATTCTTCGCCGCGGCCATGTACAGCACAACGTCCGGCGTTGTGAACGCATTTTCCAGCGCGGCGGTGTCCGCGTCCGGGTTCAGTGTGCGCACACCGTCCGCGTCGGGGTCGGTGTAGGCTTCGTCCGCCAGTGCGGCGTCGTCCTCGGACATGAGCAGCTCGAGCGCCTGCAGCGTTGTGCTGCGGACGGTGTCGGGCACGGGGCTTTCAATGCCGCCCTGCTGGATGCCGGTGTCCACAATTTTGCTTGTGTAGTCGGGCAGGCTTAAATCGCAGTATGCCTGCACGATGAGCAGCGCAACGACGGCCAGGCAGGCCGCCCAGTGCCGCCCCAGCTGCTTAAAAATTTTCGTCATGCGGGGGTTCTCCTTTCAAATCGGTTTTCATAGCGGCGTTCTCGGCCTCGATGGCGGCGAGCAGAGCGTCCTTTACGGCGTTGGCCTGCGCCAGCTGCTCCGGGGTCAGCCGCGCCATGATGCGGGCAAAGTAGTCGTTCATGGCCTGCTCATTGGCTTTGCGGGCGCGCTCCCCTGCCGGGGTGATGCGCACCAGCGTCTTGCGGCGGTCCTTGGGGTCTGTCTCGCGGACGATGTGGCCGGTCTGCTCCATCTGACGCAGCCCGCGGGAAATCGCCGGCATAGGCTGGTGCGTCTGCCGTGCAATGTCCGAGACATAGATCGCGCCGTCGCAGCCGTGCTGCTCAATGAGATTGTACAGACTTTGCAGCATGCCATAGCGGCATTTTGGCTGCCCGGCCAGTGCCATGCGCATCCCGCGCTTGGACAGTGTGTGCAGCCGCGCCACAAAGCGGAACACCCCGCTCAGATAAGGGGCTTCAGTGCCCATTGGTGAACACCTCCTGTTAATAGTTGGATTGTGTTAATTATTAAAACATGATAATAATACACCCTCCTGCACCGCGGTGCAAGAGGGTGTAAGGAAGTTTTAAGATTTGTTCATAAAGTGGGGAGAAAGGCCTCCCTTGTCAAAGGGAGGCTTTAGGCTTATTCCTTCACACACGCAAGATTGCTCAGCGTCACACCCCTGCACAGCCCCAGCGGCAGGGCGACGGACGGCTTGGTGATGGTAATATCCTTAAAGACAATGTCCTCGACCTCATAGCCCGGCTTGTCAAAGCCCGCGATCTCGATCGGGGCGGCATCGTGTCGGCTGCGGTCATGGTCCAGCACCTCGGCGGTCAGGGTAAGCCGCTCAAAGAAGCAGTGCTCGAGCTTCGGCGGGGCACCGGCGGGCACACCGTCGTCATTGTACGGTACGCTGTGCAGCATGACGCGGGGCGTGATGCAGTCCCGCACGGTCACGCCGCGCACATAGCCGCCGCGCTTGGGCGTGGCCTTGATCTCAATGCCGGACAGCGAGTTCGCCAGATCGCAGTCCCAGATCTGCACGTCCTCCACGCCGCCGCTCATCTCGCTGCCGATGCAGATGCCGTGGCCGCAGTCGCTGCGGCAGTCAAACACCCGGATATGCGCGCAGGGACGGTTGATTTCGTTGCCCTCGGGGTTCTTGCCGCTCTTGATGGCGACAGCGTCGTCCCCCGTGGAGAACTCCGACGCAAACAGCGTGCAGTTCGTTGAGGAATCCGGGTCCCAGCCGTCGCCGTTCCAGACGCCCTCGGACACAAAGGTGCAGTGGTCGGTCTGGATGTCGTCGCAGTAGATCATGTGGACGTTCCAGGACGGGCCGTTTTTCAGCGTGATACCGCTGATCCAGACGTTCTCACAGTTGCTTAAATTGATAAGCCGCGGACGGACGCGGCCCGGGATCGTGTCGCTGTTCTCGCAGCTTTCGACGAGCTCCCGGTTGTCGTCCAGAAAGCTCTTGATACGGGCGCGCTCGTCCTCAATGATCTTGCGGGCCAGCTCCTGCCCGCCGCCGCAGATCGTGCCCCTGCCGCGGATGATGATATTGCGGCAGTTCGGGCCGGTCTTGTGGTTCATGTCGCCCGCGTTCAAAAGGCTTGAGTAGCAGCGCATCTCGGTGCCCTCAAACCGGCTGGGGATGCGGGGCGAATAGTCGTGAATGTTCGTTGTGCCCTGCAGGACCGCGCCCTTGGCCAGATAAATTTCCAGATCGCTGTGCAGCCGCAGTGCGCCGGTCAGGAAATCGCCCGCCGGCACGTACAGAATATCGTCCGCGCCGCAGTCGTTGATGGCCCGCTGTAAATTGTCGGTGTTCAGGATATGGCCGTCGCCCTTGCAGAAGTAGGGCGCGGCGGTAATGTCGATGCGGCGCTTTTCCCTGCCGAACTGCAGCGTGGCCGAGCCGATGCAGTAGCTGCCGCTGACCACGTCCACCCGGAAGGCACTGCCGTAGCTCAGCCCCTCTATCGTAAAATGGGTGCGGTCTGTGCGGCCAATGGCCTCGCCGTTCAGGGAGACCGTGTATTCCGCCCCGCTGGGTGCGGCGGCGGGTTTATCCCAGTACAGCACCGCGTAATCTTCGGTGCAGCGTATATTCAAATTGCCTTGTTTCATGGTGACGTCCTTTGGTTATGGGGAGTTTGCTCTTTCTTACATATTGTACCACAGTGTGCGCGTTTATCCAAGACTTGGGGGTGACAAAATACGCGGGCTGAAACGCTGCAGGTTTTTACACTTTGCAAGGTTGACAGACATCGGCACGCTGAACCGTGTGTAACAGCTCTGCTCCCCGCTGATCCGGCGGGGAGCTTTGCTTTTGTGCGGGATGTATGGTACAATAGGGAAACACTGTAGGGGCCGGGCATGCCCGGCCCGCGGCCTGCCTATAAGCGGGCGTCCCCCGTGAAGCTGCGGGCCGCACATGTGCGGCCCCTGCTGCGCGGCGATTTATACTGCACGAAAGGAGCTGCCATGGACAAGGCTATATTTGAAACGGCCCATCTGGCGGCCCTGAACGACCAACAGCGCGCGGCGGTGGAGGCGGTCAACGGCCCGGTGCTGCTGCTGGCGGTGCCGGGCAGCGGCAAAACCACCGTGCTCATCACCCGGCTGGGCTATATGACCGAGGTTTGCGGCATTGCGCCGGAAGCCATCCTGACAATGACCTACACCGTCGCCGCCACGCAGGAGATGCGCGCCCGGTTCGCGGCGCGGTTCGGCGGCGAATTGGCCGCACGGCTGGAGTTCCGCACCATCAACGGTGTGGCGGCGCGCATCATCGCGCTGTACAGCCGCATGTATGGCCGTACCCCGCCGGAGCTCATCCGCAATGAGAGCGAGACCACGCCGCTGCTCATGCGGCTGTGGCAGGACACAAACCACGAGTACCCCGCCGAGAGCACGGTCAAGGATCTGCGCACGGCCATCACCTACATTAAAAATATGTGCCTGACCGACGCGGAATTGGACGAGCTGGAAACCGACATTGAGAATCTGCCCGACCTGTACCGCGGCTACCAGAAGGCGCTGAAGGCCGCGCACAAAATGGACTACGACGACCAGCTCTGCTTTGCGCTGCAAATCCTGCGCGGTGCGCCCGCGGTTGCGGCGGCGTTCCGCAAGCGGTACAAGTATTTCTGCGTCGATGAGTCGCAGGATACGTCCAAGGTGCAGCATGAAATTATCCGCGTGCTGGCGCAGGAAAGCGGCAATATCTTTATGGTCGGCGACGAGGACCAGAGCATTTACGGCTTCCGCGCCGCCTACCCCCAGGCGCTTATGGACTTTGAAAAGACCTACCCCGGCGCACAGATTTTGCTGATGGAGCAGAACTATCGCTCCACAGAGCCGATTCTGGAGGCTGCCAACCGCTTTGTGGCGCGCAACCGCTATCGCCGCCCCAAGACCATCGCACCGACGCAGGGCCCCGGCGCACCGCTGCAGATCGTCACCGTGCCGCGCCGTGCCGACCAGCTGCCATTCTTGTTCGAGACGGCGCAGCACTGCGATACCGGGACGGCGGTGCTGTTCCGCAACCACGAGAGCGCACTGCCCATCATCGACCTGTGCGAGCGGCGGGGCATCCCCTACGCCTGCAAGGCAGTGGACCAGACCTTTTTTACCAACAAGATCGTCCGCGATGTGACCGATATTTTCACGCTGGCCGCACACCCCGCGGATGGGGAAACTTTTCTGCGCTGCTACTACAAATTCGGTGTGCCCGTCACCCGCGCACAGGCGCTGTTTGCCTGCAATCAGGCGCGGCAGTACGGGCAGGGCTGCTGGACAGCCCTGCTGAATGAGGACAGCATCCGTCCGCGCACCCGCGCCGCCATGGCTGACGTGGCGGACGGTCTGGCGCGTCTGCCCAAAATGGCCGCGGACGATGCGGTGCGGTTCCTGGCCGACCAGCTGGGCTACGGCAAATATCTGGACAAAAACGGCATGGACCGCACGAAGCTGGCCGTGCTGGAAATGCTCGGCGCACAGGAGCCGACGCCGCGGCACCTGCTGCGGCGGCTGGAAAAGCTGCGCAGCATCATACAAAACCATGAAAATCCACCCGGGTGCAGGTTTTTGCTTTCGACGATCCACTCGGCCAAGGGGCTGGAATATGACCGGGTCATTTTGTTGGATGTGCTGGACGGCATCCTGCCCGCCAAGCCGGAGCTGTGCTGCCGCACGCCCGGTGAGACACAGCAGTATGAGGAGGACCGGCGGCTGTTTTACGTGGCCATGACCCGCGCGCGGCAGCAGCTGGTGCTGTTTGACTGCGCGGCGGAGCGCTCGGCCTTTGTGGATGAGGTGCTGTCCGGTCTGCCCGGCCAACGCAAACGCCACGACGCCGAGCCCGCGGGCCGCCGCACACCCCCGCCCGCGGCACGCGCTCCGCTGCCGCCTGTGGATGTGGACAGCATCACCGCCGTCGGTGCCCATGTGCGGCATGCCGTCTTTGGCCCCGGCACCGTGGAAAGCGTTGCGGGCCGCCGCGTGACCGTGCGCTTTACGGCAGGTCCGCGCACACTGGACGCCCAGGTCGTCGCGGAGCGGCATCTGATGTGGGCGGAGTGAAAAGCTCTTGCCTCCCTCTGCGAGACAGACTCCCCCGATACGGGGGAGGTGGCGCTTGCGCCAGAAGGGGAGCGGTGGCCCGTAGGGCCGGAGGGAGAGGACTTTGCCATGACCCGAAATATTTCGGATAACCGCGAAGCTCTCTCCCCCACCGCCTGCGGGCGGAGCCCCCTCGCAGAGGGGGCCAAGGAAGTGAGGTACTTTGATGAAAAAAATTCTGCTTCTCGCCACAGGCGGGACGATTGCGAGCCGCCCTACGGCGGCGGGCGGGCTGGCCCCGGCCATCACGTCAGAGGAGCTGCTGGCCTGCGTGCCCGAGCTGGCTGACCTGTGCGAGGTCAGCGCTGTGCAGGTGTTCAACCTGGATTCGACGAACGTCGGCCCAGCGCAGTGGCAGATCATCGTGCGCTGCATCAAAGAAAATTATGATGCCTGCGACGGCTTTGTCATCGCCCACGGCACAGACACGATGGCCTACACCGCCGCGGCGCTCAGCTACATGGTGCAGAACAGCGCGAAGCCCGTTGTGCTGACCGGCAGCCAGAAGTCCATCTACAACCGCGATACCGACGCGCGCAACAACCTCTACCGCGCGTTCGTCTACGCGGTCAGCGACGGCGCATGGGGCGTGCAGCTGGTGTTTGACAACAAGGTCATTCTGGGCACACGCGCGCGCAAGACGCGGACGCGCAGCTTCAATGCGTTTTCCAGCATCGACTACCCCGAGACCGCGGTGTTCCGCGATACGCGGCTGGTGACGTTTCTGCGCCGCCCCGCGGACCAGCCGCCCGTGCGGTTCTATGAAAGGCTTGAGCCCGCCGTCTTTGTGCTGCGGCTTGTGCCGGGCATGCGGGCGGACATCATCCCGCTGCTGGCCCCGCACTACCGCGCACTGGTGCTGGAGAGCTTCGGCGTCGGCGGCCTGCCGGGCGGGGAGCACGGTGAGATGTTCGCCGCCCTGCGCTGCTGGTGTGAGAGCGGGCGGCTGGCGGTGTTTACCACGCAGGTCCCGCATGAGGGGTGTGACCTTGCCGTCTACGAGGTGGGCCGCGCCGTCGGTGAGCTGCCCGGCGTCCTGGAGGCCCGCGACATGACCCCCGAGGCTGTCGCCGTCAAGCTGATGTGGGCGCTGGGCCAGACCGGGGACCGGGAAAAGGCGGCACGGCTGTTTGAGACGCCGATTGAATACGACATAATGTAAAGATGAGAAGCCTTTTCACCCGTGAGCAGGCTTTAGAAAGCAAAGGCTGCCCCCCGGGGATGCCCGGAGCGCAGGCTTCCCATTAGCGGGCACTTGCGGATAAGCCGTAGGGAGGGGTCTTGACCCCTCCGCAGGAGGCTTGTGGCAGTGATGCACTTTCCTAGGCAGCATACATGCGTCCCGGGGTGGTCTGCGGCTGCCGCAAACGTCCCGGAGGGGTCAAGACCCCTCCCTACGGGCTAGCAAAACAGACGTATCATCGTAATTCAACAAAACTTATTACATATTTTGTGAACAAACATTACATAACATGTAAACATTAGCACTCTACTATTGACAGTGCTAATGTTCGGTGCTATTATAGAGGCGTTCCAAGGGAAAGAGGAACGGAAGAACCGAATCCCCAAAGGGAACGCAACAATGTGTATCAAAAGTCAACCGCTCACAAACAAAACGGGCGGCCGATGAAAATTGGAGGAATGACTTATGATGATGGTTCCGTATATGTTCAATGAGGCTTTGATGGATGATCTGTTCAGCAACGATTGGGAGCACGATTTTGACCGCGCCATGAAGGCCGCTGCCCCCCGCGGTATGTTTGGCAAACGTGCCGCCAATGTGATGAAAACCGATGTCCGCGAGAACAAGGACAGCTACGATGTGTTCGTTGATCTGCCCGGCTTCAAGAAAGAGGATGTCAAGCTGGATCTGGACAACGGCTATCTGACCATCAGCGCCCAGCGCAATGAGGAGCTGGATGACAAGGACAACGAGGGCCGCTATATCCGCCAGGAGCGTGCTACCGGCAGCTGCGCACGCAGCTTCTATGTCGGCAAGGAGCTGGAGCCCAAGGACATCAGCGCTAAGTTCGAGAACGGCATCCTGACCCTGCATCTGCCCAAGGCCGAGGCCAAGAAGCTCGAGCCGAAGCAGACGCTGATCGAGATCGAGTGATTGCAAAAAAATGTGCAGCCATGCTGTACCGTAGGGGCGCATTCTATATGCGCCCGCTTGGCAGCATCCCGTTGTGAAAAAAGATGAACGCAGGGTAAACGTCCACGGGCGGATATAGAATCCGCCCCTACAGAGTCCCTGCCCTAAAAATCATCAGGCCGCAGCCCAAAATTCCGGGCTGCGGCCTTTTGTTTTGCCGCAAGGTGTGCTATAATTCCATATAGATGTAAGAAAAGTACAGGGAGGTCCTGCCCGTGCAATATTCCGATGAGCATCTGCGCTATCTGCGCCTGCTGTCTCAGAAATACCAGACCGTGGCCGCCGCGGCCAGCGAGATCATC
>OOAU01001080.1_pt1 | contig 12618 bp, 9 predicted proteins | sample 1670931 | NCBI WGS metagenome assembly OOAU01 (sample SAMN06348105, study PRJEB24527) | human gut metagenome | biome: human gut; feature: ankylosing spondylitis patient; material: feces | host: Homo sapiens | place: China | collected 2015-10 | reverse complement strand
CCAGTAGATTGTTAAAAAAATGCTCAATAGTTTCGCTGAAAAGTAGCCAAACTTTTTTGGTTCAGGTATTGCAATTTGCACAAAAATCGTGTATTTTATAATGGGTGGGAAGTTCGAAATATTTTTTGAGCTGTCACTTTTTTCTTTTTGAGTGCCGCGGTAAATTTTTGCGGCGAACGGCGTTTTTCGGCTTGCTAAAATGCGCCGCATGTTATACAATATATAGGGCAGCACCGCATAATTCCCGCCTTACGACTTAAGCACCGCTTCGGCGTATCGGCACTTGGAATTATGCGGTATTGCCATAGGTATAAGGTCCGTCGGCAGCCCCCGTGCGCCGCGGGCACGAAATGAGTGTATAAAGGAAGAACCGCTATATGTCTACCGCAAGAGAGAATTTCGAGCTGGCACAGCAGCGCTATGCCGCCACGTTTGAGCGCCATCTGGATAACGGCGTGAATTTTATCAGTGATAACGTCTGCATTGAGCCGGAGGTCGTCATTGCCCCCGGTGCGACCATCCTGCCGGGCTGCATCCTGCGCGGCCAGACGGTCATCGGCCCGGACTGCGTCATCGGCCCCAACACCCTGCTGGAGGACACCGTCGTTGACGCCGGGTCCACGATCAATGCCAGCCAGTGCTATGGGAGCCACATCGGCCCCAACAACAAGATCGGTCCCTTCACCCATGTGCGCGTCGGCACCAAAACCGCCGAGGGCTGCCATCTGGGCGCTTATGTCGAAACGAAGAACGCCGACTTTGCCGAGGGCAACACGGTCAGCCATCTGACCTACATCGGTGATGCCACGGTGGGCAAGTACTGCAACTTCGGCTGCGGCACCGTCACCTGCAACTACGACGGCGAGGGCAAGTTCCACACGACCATCGGCGACTATGCGTTCATCGGCTGCAACACGAACCTGGTCGCACCCGTCACCATCGGCGACCATGCGTTCACGGCTGCCGGCTCCACCATCGGCCATGACGTGCCCGCCGGTGCGCTGGGCATCGAGCGCGCCAAGCAGGCCGAGATCGACGGCTGGGGCGAGCGCAAGCTGGAGAAGTATATCGCTAAGAAGCAGAAGCTGGAAGCGGAGAAGAAAGGGAAGTAAAGCGTTGCAGGGGGCGGCGTCCTCGACGCCCCGCGGCCTTCCCATAAGCAGCCGCTTATCTTACGCTGCCGGGCCGGGTATGCCCGGCCCCTACGGTACTTCACGATTTTTCAAAGGATATATCTATGTTCGAAATGACCTCCGGGGCGGACTGGCTGATTGCCGGACTGGGCAACCCCGAACCGAAATATGACGGCACCCGCCACAACGCCGGTTTTGAGGCGCTGGACTATCTGGCCGCGCAGTGGCAGTGCGACATTGCCAAAGCCAAATGGCAGGGCCTGTACGGCACGGCACAGGTGAACGGCCACAAGGTCGTGCTGCTCAAGCCGCTGACCTACATGAACCTGAGCGGCCAGAGCATTGCCCCCGCCGCCAACTTTTACAAGATCCCGGCAGACCACATCATTGTGCTGTGCGATGACATCACCCAGGAGCCGGGACATCTGCGCATCCGACCCCACGGCTCTGCCGGCGGGCACAACGGGCTGAAAAGCATCATTGCCAGCCTGGGCACCGACCATTTCAGCCGTATCCGCATCGGCATCGGCGCCAAACCGAACCCGCAGTACGACCTGGCCGCCTGGGTGCTGGGCAAGCTGCCTGCCGCAGACCGCAAGGCCATGACGGACCGCTATCCGGACATTGAGGAAGCCTGCAAGCTGCTGATGGACGACAATCTGCAGTACGCCCAGAACAAGTTCAACCACTAAGGGGACGTGAATCATGAGTGAAATCCGTAAAAAAGCAATGACCCGTCTGGTGCTCTGCGCTGTAGCGCTCGTCGCCTGCATCATTTTCAGTGTCCTGCTGCTGAGCGGCACCCTTGACGGCAAAACCGGCGGCAGCCAGCCCGCCTCCGGCGATACCATCAGCAGCAGTGCCCCCGTAGAGGGCGTTGACGATCCCACCGCCGACAACTTTACCGCAGAGAGCACCCCTGCCGAGGAGGCGCCCGCCGAGCCCGAGGCTACCCCTGAGCCGACGCCGGAGCCCACGCCCGTGCCCGAGTACGAGGGCCTGAGCGTGCAGCCCACCACCTATTATAATGAGGGTGAGCAGCCGACCTACACCGTGACCGACGGCAACAACCTGAACATGCGCGGCGGCCCCGGCACCGACTATGACAAGATTGGTCAGGTGCCTGCCTCCACCGGCGTGACCGCGCTGGGCACCAATGAGGACGGCAGCTGGGTCGTTGTGAACTACAACGGCACCTACGGCTGGCTCAAGACGGAGTTCTTGAACGGCTGATAAGCAAGAAGCCAATTTTCGGTCAGACGTAGGGCGGCCTGACCTCAGGCCGCCGCGGCGGGGTGAGGTCACCCCGCCCTACGTTTGCTTTATACAATGGGTTCTTTTATGTTCAACGCACTTTTCACCAAAACAGACGAATACGCAAGACTGGCGCAGGCGCTCGGGGGTCCGGGGGCTTGCGCCTTATTTGGCATACCGGGGTCGGGCCGGGCGATGGTCTATGCCGCGCTGGCGAAGGCCCTCGACAAGCCGCTCTGCATCGTGACGCCCGGCGAGGCCGAGGCGACCCGGTTTGCGGGCGACCTGAACGCGCTGGGCGTGGCGGCGGCAGTGTTCCCTGCCCGCGACTATGTGCTGCGCCCCATCGAGGGCACAGGCCGCGAGTACGAATACCGCCGTCTGGCCGTGCTGGGCGACCTCGTCGGCGGGCGGCTGCAGGCCGTCTGCGTGCCCGACGAGGGCCTGACCCAATACACGACGCCGCGGGCGGATTTCTGCGCGAACACCCGCAGCCTGCGCCCCGGCGACACACTGCCCCGCGCCGAGCTGACCGCGCTTTTGTACGGCGCAGGCTATACGCGGCGCGACCAGGTGGACGGCCCGGGTCAGTTTTCGATCCGCGGCGACATTGCGGACATCTACGCGCCCGACATGAAGCAGCCCGCCCGCATGGAGTTTTGGGGCGACGAGATCGACACGATGCACACCTTCGATCTGGCGACCCAGCGCCGCGACGAGCCGATTGAAAAAATCTACGTCTCCCCCGCGCGGGAGATACTGTTCGGTCAGCCCGCCGACGCAGCGGAGAAGATCCGCTCCTATATCAAAAAGGCCCGCGGCAGGCGGCGCACCGTCTTAGAGACCTGCACCGCTGCGGACCTGGCACAGCTGGACGGCGGCGCGATGCCCGTCAACATGGACAAATATCTCACGCTGCGCTATCCCGAGCCCGCGACGATTTTAGACTACTTTGACGATCCGCTGCTGATCCTGGAGGAGCCGGCCTCCCTGCGGGAGGCCGAGCGCGCCACCGCGTTCCGCCGGGGCGAGGAGCTTTCCGCCCTGCTGGAGGACGGCGTGCTGGCGGCAGGGCTGGATAAGCTCTACGCCGAGAGCGGCTGGCTCTGGGCGCAGTGCGCCGCGCACCGCACGCTCTGCGCCGAGAACTTTGCCCGCAGCATGCCCGATGTGCCGCTGAAAACCATCGTCAACGCACCCGCCCACACGCTGCCCGCCTGGGGCGGCGAGGTCGCGGCGCTGCTGGAGGACATCCAACCGCTTTGCAGCGGCGGCACGGCGGTCACGGTCATGGCCGGCACGCCCCGTGCGGCGGCAGGTCTGGCCGCCGACCTGCGCACCAAAGGGCTGAACGTCACGACGGACGCGGCGGCGGAGCCGAGCGCCGGGTTGGTGCAGATCCTGCCGGGGCAGCTTTCCGCCGGGTGCAGCCTGCCGTTTGCGAAATACGCCGTGTTTACGGCCCGCGCCTTCGGCGTGAGCGGCGCACAGAAGAAGAAAAAGCGCAATAAGGACGCGCTGAACAGCCTGAGCGAAATCTCGGCGGGCGATCTGGTCGTCCACCAGAACCACGGCATCGGGCGGTACGCGGGCATCCAGCGGATGGCCGTGCAGGGCGTCACAAAGGACTATCTGCGCATCGAGTACGACAAAAAGGACGTGCTGTACGTGCCCGTCACCCAGCTGGACCTTTTGTCCCGCTACACTGCGCCGGGCGACAGCGACAACGTGAAGCTGAGCCGCCTGGGCGGCAGCGATTGGGCCAAGACCCGCAAGAAGGTCAAGGCTGCGACGGAGCAGATGGCGAAGGAGCTGATCGAGCTGTACGCCCGCCGCAAGCAGGCGCACGGCTACGCCTTCCCCGCCGACGACACCTGGCAGGGTGATTTTGAACAGCGCTTTGCCTATGAGGAAACGCCCGACCAGCTGACCTGCGCGGCGGACATCAAGCACGATATGGAGGAGCCGTGGCCGATGGACCGGCTGCTCTGCGGTGACGTCGGCGTCGGCAAGACCGAGGTCGCACTGCGCGCCGCGTTCAAATGCGTGATGGGCGGCAAGCAGTGCGCGATCCTGGCCCCCACGACGATTCTGGCGTGGCAGCACTTCAACACCGCGCTGACCCGCATGGAGTCCTTCCCCATCCGCATCGGGCTTTTGTCCCGCTACCGCACCGCCAAGGAACAGAAGGAGACGCTGCGCGGGCTGAAGGACGGCACCGTGGACATTGTAGTCGGCACGCACCGGCTGCTGTCCGGCGACGTGAAATTCAAGGACCTGGGCCTTGTCATCATCGACGAGGAGCAGCGGTTCGGCGTCAAGCACAAGGAAAAGCTCAAAGAGAGCTTCATCGGCGTCGATATGCTGACGCTGTCGGCCACGCCGATCCCCCGCACGCTGAACATGGCGCTGTCGGGCATCCGCGATATGAGCACAATTGAGCAGCCGCCGTTTGAGCGCCAGCCGATTGAAACCTATGTGCTCGAGTACGACGAGGGCATCGTGTCCGAGGCCATCCGCAAGGAGCTGGCCCGCGGCGGGCAGGTATACTACCTGCACAACCGCGTGGACAACATTGAGGAATGTGCCGCGCGGGTGGGCAAGCTCGTGCCCGGGGCGCGTATCGGCATTGCCCACGGCAAGATGACCGAGGAGCAAATTTCGTCGGTGTGGCAGCAATTGCTGGACAACGAGATCGACATCCTTGTCTGCACCACCTTAATTGAGACCGGCGTAGACGTGCGCAACTGCAACACGCTGATTATTGAAAATGCGGACCGCATGGGATTGAGCCAGCTGTACCAGATCCGCGGGCGCGTGGGACGCAGCTCCCGCAAGGCGTATGCGTATTTTACGTTCACACGCGATAAGGTGCTGACCGAGATCGCGGCCAAGCGGCTTTCGGCCATCCGGGAGTTCACGTCGTTCGGGTCGGGCTTCCGCATTGCGATGCGCGACTTGCAGATCCGCGGTGCGGGCAGTCTTTTGGGCCACAGCCAGCACGGCCACATGGAGGCCGTCGGCTACGATTTGTACGTGAAGATGCTGGGTCAGGCCATTGCCGCGGCCCGCGGCGAGGCCCCCGCCCCCGACAAGAGCGACTGCCTGGTGGACATCACCGTGGACGCATTCCTGCCGGAGGAATATATCCCGGACGCTGCCGGGCGCATCGAGGCATACAAGCGCATTGCGGCCATCGAGACGACGAGCGACGCCGAGGACGTGCTCGACGAGCTGATCGACCGCTATGGCAGCCCGCCCAAGAGCGTGCAGGGGCTGGTGGACGTCTCCCTCGTGCGCGTGACAGCAGCCCGCGTCGGCATTGCGGAGATCGTCCAGCGCGGCGACCAGCTGATTTTGTATAGTGACATCGTCGGGCCAAAGCAGCTGGTCGAGGTCATGGAAAAGTTCCCGCATCGGGTGCTGTACAATGCACTGGGCCGACCCTATTTCAGCCTGCGCGTGCAGAAGGGCGAAAGCCCGCTGGTACTGCTGCGGGATGTGGTGACCCTGCTGCCGGGCGCACAGAATCAGCCACAGACAAAGCCATAAAAAATAAGCACCTGTTTGCTGCGGTAAAAAGCAGTAAACAGGTGCTTTGCTTTTGGGGTAAGACGCTGAAATTTCTTTGGTCCTTTCTTTATAAAGAAAGGACAGAGGGGCTTTGCCGGGCGTGCATTACACCGCCCGTTCCCCCCTTGCATCACTCAAACACGTTCTCCTCATCCTCCACCACTTCACCAACGTGGTTTCCCTCGCTGTCCAGCCCGCGCTTGTCCAGCATATAGTGCACAAATTCCCGCGCCAGGCCGTAGAAGGTCGCAAAGAGCGGCACGCCGACGACCATGCCCACAAGACCGAACAGGTCGCCGCCGACCACGATGGAAAACAGGATCCACAAGGCAGAGATACCGATGGACGAGCCCAGGATCTTCGGGCCGATGAAGTTGCCGTCCACCTGCTGGATGACCAGAATCAGCACGCCGAAGATGACCGCCTGGATCGGGTCAACCAACAGCAGAATGAAGATGCTGGGGATCGCGCCGATGAAGGGGCCAAATACCGGGATAATATTCGTGATGCCGATAAACACACTGATGAGCAGTGCAAAATCGAGCCGCAGGATCGCCATTGCCACAAACGTGATAACGCCGATGATGGCCGAGTCAATGATCTTGCCCACAAAGAAGCCCGTGAAATTCACGTTGGCATAATGGCAGATGCGCAGCGTGTTTTCCGCAGCCTTTTCCGGCAGGAAGGCATGCGCCAGCGTGCGCAGCTGATGGAGCAGATGCTCCTTGTCCGCCAGCATATAGATACTGGCCGCAATCGAGGTGAAGATCGCCACAAAGTTCGATGCCACGCTGCCGATGCTGGCCACGATCTGCGGCATGGCGGCGCTGGCCATGCTGTAGATTTCCTTGACCATCGCCTCGGAATCGTCCAGCACTTTTGTGGCCGACGACAGGTCAACGCCGAAGCGCTCCTGAACCATGCCCAGCATATCCTGTACGCTGTGTATGTAGCTTGGGAAGTTCGTAAACAGCATGGCGATGCTGTCCACGATCTGCGGGATGACCAGCCATGCCAGCAGCACAAGCAGCAGAATTGCCACCAGATACGCCAGAAGGATCGCGAATCCGCGCGTCTTTTTCTTCTCTTTAAACAGCTTTGTGTAGAAGAACTTGACCATCGGGTCAAGCACATAGGCAATGACTATGCCGCCCGCAAACGGCGACACGATGCCGATAAACACACCGATTTTCCCCAGAAAGTACCCCAGATTGTTCAAAGCCAGATACAGCGCAATACAGGCCCCGACCACGCAGAACCAGTCCAGCATCGTTTCCGGCTTTTTGGTCCAGATATGTTCCTCTTTCAAATGCTCCGCTCCTTTTACATCATTTTACAAGAGTATTGTACGCTATGCACGCCTGTATTGCAAGGAATAACTTGTTAATTTTCTTGCAGCCCGCCTGGTAAATTCCGGCGCGGCTCACCGTTTTCATCCAGGCCGCGGGCCGTCAGCCCTGCCCCGACAGCCTGTTTGAGCAGCGCCGCCAGCACGGCCAGCGTCGGCACGCCCAGCACCATGCCCGGGATGCCGAACCACGCCCCGCCCACCACGATGGCCAACAGCACGCCCAGCCCCGGCAGGCCGGTGGCCCCGCCCAGAATGCGCGGCGCAATAAAGTTGCCGTCCACCTGCTGGACCACAAAAATAATGATGGCAAATTCTGCCGCCTTCCAGGGCAATTCCAGCAGCAGGATGATGAGCCCCGGCACCGCGCCGAGGAACGGCCCCAGCACCGGGACAATGTTTGTCACGCCGACCAGCACGGCCAGCAGCGGCGCGTATTCCAGCCCGAAGATTGACATCAATGCAAATGTTTCCCCGCCCACGAGCAGGTCATCCACCAGCTGCCCGCCGATGTAGCCGCTGAAAATTTTGTTAGCAAGACGGCAGATTTCCAGCACACTGCCCGCGGCACGCGGCGGCAGCGCCGCATGCAGACACGCCCGGGCCGCGAGGAGCAGCGCCTCCTTGCCGGAGAGCAGGTAGATGCTGGCGGCCAGTGCCACCACGGCGTTGCCCGCAGCCCCCGCCGCGCCGGAGACGAAATCCGCCGCCGCACGCGCCGCACTGCGGGACAAACCGCCGAACCAATTTTGCAGTGCCGTGCCCACCATCTGCACAAGCTGTTCTGCCGTGGCCGTATCGATGCCGAACGTATTTTGCACCCAGACCAACAGGCCGCGGATGGTCTCCTCATACGCGCCGAGCCGCCCGGCAAAGGTCGTCACGCTCTGCACGAGCTGCGGGACGATGAGCGCCGCCAGCAGCGCCAGCGCACCGAAAAACAGCGCATAGCTGACGGCCATCGCCCCGCCGCGCCTGCCGCCAAAGAGCTTTTGCGCAAAAAAGCGCGTGGGTATGTCCAGTACATAGGCCAGCAGCAGCCCCCAGCCAAACGGTGCCAGCAGCCCGAGAAACGCCCCGGCCCCGCGCAGCACGCCTGGCAGCCAGTCTGCCGCGGCAAACACCGCCGCGACGCCCGCCGCCAGCAGCAGCCAGTCCTTCATCGTGTGGGGTGTGCGGTCAAAACAATTTTTCATTGTCGCTCCTCCTGTTTTGTGGTACACTGTTTACAGTGCATACTTTGTTCACCTTACTTGCTTCTGTTATACCACTTTTTTTCAAAAGGTAAAGAGCCGTATGATTGGAAATTACAATAATTTACGGAAAACCGATGTTTTTCGTGAAAATCCTCGTCAGCGCCCGTCTGTCGGGCGCGTCGGTGCTGTAAGGGGCGGCGTCCCCGACGCCCCGCGGAGGGGGCAAGACCCCTCCCTGCAAAGCCGCTCGAAGGAGGGCTGCAATCCTTTGCACTTTTCCTGCAGATTTGTAAAATTTCTTCGGCAATCTTGACAGAATACCGTCATAATGTTACAGTGGTCACAAAGCCGCTTTCTGTCCCTGAAAGGAGATTTCCATGTGGTTTGATACGATTTTATGGCTGGTTGCCGTCGTGGCGTTCATCATGGTCGAGGCCGCCACAACGGCGCTTGTCTCGGTCTGGTTTGCGGTGGGCGCTGCCGCGGCCATGCTGGTCAGCTTTTTTGATGTCGGCTTTGGCTGGCAGATGCTTGTTTTTGCCGTTGTATCGGCCATTACGCTCGGCCTGATGCTGCCCCGGCTCATCAGTCGGCGCGGCGCGCACCGTGCCCCTGTCACGAACGGCTCGCCGCTGACCATCGGCAAGCAGGGCGTTGTGCTTGTGGACATTGAGCCCGGCCTTCCGGGCCGGGTCCGCGTGGACGGCCTGGACTGGCAGGCCCGCGCCGAGGTCACACTCCCGCAGGGCACCCGCTGCAAGGTCGTGGCCGTGGACGGTGCGATCCTTATTGTCGCTCCCGTGACCGCTGACGCGGCTGCGGTTTAAATCACAAAGGAAAAAGGAGGACCCCCAAATGCTGTTAGTCTTTGCCATCCTGCTCATCATTATTCTGGTAGTTTTGGTGCGCTGCATCGTTATTGTGCCGCAGTCCAACGCCTATGTCACCGAGTGGCTCGGCGTCTACAAGGATACCTGGGGCGCGGGCCTGCACATCCGTACGCCCTTTGTCGAGCGCATCTCCCGCAAGGTCTCGCTGAAGGAGGAGGCCGCCGACTTCCCGCCGCAGCCCGTCATCACCCGCGACAACGTCACGATGATGATCGACACCGTCGTTTTCTTTCAGGTGTTTGACGCCAAGATGTACGCCTACGGCGTGAACCGCCCGATCCAGGCCATCGAGAACCTGTCCGCCACGACGCTGCGTGACATCATCGGCTCGATGACGCTGGACGAGACGCTGACGAGCCGCGACCTCATCAACACGAAGATCACCGCCAGCCTTGACGAGGCCACGGACCGCTGGGGCATCAAGGTCAACCGCGTCGAGCTGAAAAACATCGAGCCGCCGGTGGAGATCCGCCAGGCCATGGAGAAACAGATGAAGGCGGACCGCGAAAAGCGCGCCTCCATCCTGCTGGCCGAGGGCGAAAAGCAGGCTGCCATCACCCGCGCCGAGGGCGAAAAGGAGTCCGCCATCCTGCGTGCCGAGGCCGTGAAGCAGCAGCGCATCCGCGAGGCCGAGGGCGAAGCCGAAGCCCTGCTGACCGTCCAGAAGGCACAGGCCGATGCCATCCGCATGATCAACGAGGCGAACCCCAACCACAACTATCTGGCCCTGCGCAGCATGGAGGCCATGGAGAAGGTCGCTGACGGCAAGGCCACCAAGCTGATCGTGCCCAGCGACATGCAGAATCTCGCCGCAACCGTGTCCGCGATCAAGGAGATTTCCGGCGAAGTGACCGAATAAAATTTGACATTCTGTTTTCCCTGCCCGCGGTGTTCTGCCGCGGGCAGTTTTTGTGGGGACGAACGCTGGCGGCAAGGCGCGAAAGCCCCTCCCACACTGCTCCTTTCCCGCAATTTTTTCTTGCGTTTTCCACAAAATCAGGTTATAATATAAGCAGAATAGTATGCCTTTTTGCGCATACTACATAAAATATTGTGAGGTGTATCAGTATGAAGGAACCTATGGTCATCACTATGGCGCGTGAGTACGCATCCGGCGGCAGCGAGATCGCACAGGCCGTTGCCGACAAGCTGGGTATTCCCTTATATAATAAGGAGCTGATCACCCTTGCCGCCAAAAAGAGCGGTCTGACCGAGGAGGCCATTGCCGCCAGCGAGAACCAGCGCAGCGGCAGCCTGATCTACAGCCTGTACATGATGGGCAACACGATGCCCCTGGCTGACCAGGTCTACATTTTGCAGAGCAACGTCATCAAGGAGCTGGCCGCCGAGGGCCCCTGCGTCATTCTGGGCCGCTGCGGTGACTACGTCCTGCGTGAGCGCCCCAACGTGCTGCGCACCTTCGTCTACGCGCCGCTGGAGACCCGCATCCAGTTTGCCAAGAGCCGCCCCGACGCCAAGGACATGCCGGACCGCCTGTGGGAGACCCAGCTGGCCAAGCATGACCGCGCCCGTGCAAGCTACTACAACTATTACACCGAGAACCGCTGGGGCGAGGCCAAGAACTACGATCTGTGCCTGAATGCGACCCTGGGCCGCGAGGCCTGCGCCGACCTGATCGTGGCCGCCGCCAGGGCTATGCAGGAAGCCGACAAGTAAAAAGGAGCCTTTCACTATGCTGCGCTATGTCAAAAACGGAATGCTGCTGTTGAGCGTCGCGTATATCGTCATCGGTATGCTGCTGCTCATCATGCCCGAGACCAGTCTGCTCTGGATCTGCAACATTTTTGGTGTTGTGGTGCTTGTCACCGGCATTGTTTGCCTGATCCAGTATGCCCGCATCCGCGGCACCGGCTTTACCGCGCCGTTCATGCTGGTGGGCGGTGTCATCACGGCGGGGCTGGGCATCTTCACGCTGGCAAAGCCGCAGGTAGTGACCAGCTTTCTGCCCGTTGTGTTCGGCATCTTCATCGTCGTTGACGGCCTGAGCCGCATCGGTACCGCCATTGACCTTGCCAAGCGCAAGGGGCAGAAATGGTGGCTGCTGCTGCTGTTCAGCATCGTATCCGTTGCCCTGGGCGTACTGCTGGTGCTGCACCCGTTTGATGCGGCGGTGAGCGCCGTCATGCTCTGCGGCATCCTGCTGATCGCCGAAGGTGCGCTGAATTTAGGCTGCATTCTCTACGCCGCCATGGAGCTGCGCACACTGGACCGCATGGCCTCTGCCGCCGCCAATGCGGCCTTGGGTGCCATCGGCGACGCCCTGGACGAGGCCGAAGCCGCCGAGCGTGATGTCGGCAGCAACGGCCCTGTGGTGTACGACGCCGAGAGCAAGGATGTGTCGGAGGACGGTGAATAACCGTTCCGTGACACCGTAGGGGCGCATTCTATATGCGCCCGCAGCGCCGTGCCATCAGCAAACGGGCACGGGCGGATATAGAATCCGCCCCTACAAGCTCCGTTTGTCCTTATTTTGTTTCCCGCGCGAAGGATCGCGAGTTATTTTTAAAGGAGAGAGCCCCTATCCATGTATGACCTTATCATCGTAGGCGCCGGCCCTGCCGGCATTTTCACCGCGCTGGAGCTGCTGCGCAAGAGCAGCACCCCCCACAAAATTTTGCTCGTCGAAAAGGGCAAGCCTGTGGAAAAGCGCCACTGCCCCAAGGATAAAACCGGCGTCTGCGTAAACTGCAAGCCGACCTGTGCCATCACCACCGGCTTTTCCGGCGCGGGCGCATTCTCGGACGGCAAGCTGTCCCTGTCCTATCAGGTCGGCGGCGAGCTGCCCGACCTGATCGGCGAGGATTTCGCGCAGGAGCTTATTGACTACACCGATAAAATTTACCTCGAGTTTGGCGCCGACCCGAAGGTCGAGGGCATCTACGAGGGTCCCGACATCAAGGACATCCGCAAGCGCGCCATTCAGGCGGGTCTGCAGCTCGTTGACTGCCCCATCCGCCATCTGGGCACCGAGAAGGCCCAGCAGCTCTACCTGAACATCCAGAACTATCTGGCCGACGCGGGTGTTGAGATGCTGTTCAGTACCGAGTGCGAGAACATCATCCTCGAGGATTCCGTCTGCAAGGGCGTCCGCCTGCGCGAGAAGGACGGCGTCCGCGACGTCTACGCCAAGCAGGTCGTTATTGCCACGGGCCGCCGCGGTGCGGACTGGCTGGAAAAGATCTGCGCCGAGCACCACATTGCCC
>OOAU01001075.1_pt1 | contig 12647 bp, 9 predicted proteins | sample 1670931 | NCBI WGS metagenome assembly OOAU01 (sample SAMN06348105, study PRJEB24527) | human gut metagenome | biome: human gut; feature: ankylosing spondylitis patient; material: feces | host: Homo sapiens | place: China | collected 2015-10 | reverse complement strand
CCCCGTAACCGATCATCATAACGGCAGCCAGCAGAAAAAGCACCTGAACGATTGCCTTTTTGCTCAACATTTCGATCCTCCTTTTTGTTTTGATGAGATCAGTATAGCACAACGGGTATAAATTTTCTGCTAAGAAAAAATTAACGCAGATTTTAGCAAAAGCTGTTATAATGGTAGTAAACAGAAACACAGTTTATATAAGGAGCGTTTATTATGCGTTTGCTGCTGGTTGAGGATGAGCCGTCCCTGCGGGAAAGCGTTGCCAGAAAGCTGCACCGTGCAGGGTATGAAACAGATGACTGCGGTGATGGGGAAACCGCGCTGGAAATGCTGGCGGCAGAGCGGTATGACCTTGTTTTGCTGGATCTGAACCTGCCCCAAGTGGATGGAATGACAGTTCTGCGCACACTGCGAAAGACCGATTTGGAAACGCCGGTTCTGATTCTGTCGGCCCGCAGTGAAATTGCGGACAAGGTGGAAGGCCTGGACGCCGGCGCCAATGATTATCTGGCCAAGCCGTTCCATTTGGCCGAACTGGAAGCCCGCGTCCGCAGCCTGACACGGCGGCAGTTTATTCAGCGCAATGTTTGCCTGCGATGCGGCAGACTGAGCTTTGATACCAAGAGCCGGGTGGCTATGGTGGACGGTCAACCTGTTCCATTGACCCGCAAGGAAAGCAGTGTTCTGGAATATCTGCTTCTGCATCAGGGACGCCCTGTCAGTCAGGAGGAATTGATGGAACATGTCTGGGACGGCCGCGTAGATGCGTTCAGCAACTCGATTCGGGTGCATATCTCGGCGCTGCGCAAAAAGCTTCGCACGGCACTGGGGTATGATCCTATCCGAAACCGCATCGGAGAAGGCTATGAAGTGGGGGAGAACGAGCAATGAAGCGATTATCTTTGCAATGGCGCATCACACTTATGACGGCATTACTGATTGCGGGTGCCTGCATCTGCCTGAACTTGTTGCTGTATCGCTCCGGCGCCTCCGGTATGGACAATCTGAACGGGTACGTTTTACAATATCAACAGGACGGCGGGGAGGATCTGACCATAGAGATCCCCGAAGATCAGATGTCAGACTTTCTGGTGCAATTCTCGCAAGAGGTTTACGATACAAAGACGATTTTTGGCCGCAAAGGGTGGTGCATTACGGCAGTGGTGACGCTGTTCAGCGCAGCAATTGCTTATTTTATCAGCGGCAAAGCGCTGGAACCACTGAAAGAGCTGGCACAGCAGGCCGAGAAGGTCGATCAGGATAATCTGGTTGATGTACGGCTGGAAGAAAATACCGTTGCGGAATTTCGGCAGCTAAGTCAATCTGTCAATCAAATGCTGGATCGCCTGGCCCATTCCTTTGACCTACAGCGGCAGTTTGCCGGGAATGCAGCCCATGAGCTGAAAACACCGCTGGCCATCATGCAGGCAAAACTGGAAATCTTCGCCGAAGATCACATGAATACGGACGCGGAAACCGCAGAGCTGGTACACTTTCAGACAGAACAGATAGCCCGTTTATCGGCGCTTGTACGGACCCTGCTGGAAATGAGCAATTTGCAAGCCGTTCCGCGGGATGACTGCATTGAGCTTGCGCCGCTGGCAGATGAAATTGTGACGGATCTGACGCCGCTGGCCCAGAAAAAGCAGATCACCTTGCATCAGGAATGTGAGGATATTCATATTATCGGAAGCGATGCCCTGATTTACCGTATGCTGTTCAACCTTGTGGAAAATGCAATCAAGTACAATCAGCCGGGCGGTTCTGTGCAGATTACGAGCAGTCGGTCAAACGGCAAAGCAATACTGCGCGTTGCAGATACCGGCTGCGGTATTCCCGATGAATACAGAACCAGCATCTTTGAACCGTTTTTCCGTGTGGACAAATCCAGAAGCCGCGAAATGGGCGGCGCAGGACTGGGTTTGGCGTTGGTGCGGGAAATTGCAGCACTGCACGGCGGTACAGTACAGGATGAGCCGGCAGAAGGGGCAGGAACCGTATTTACCGTTGCGCTGCCCATGTAAAGCGGAAATAAAAGTCATCGGCAGGGAGAACGAGATGACGGGAGCAGGGGGCATCGGGAAACAAAAGCCTCCCGTAAAAGAGAAATGCACAAGTTCGCTAAATGTAACTTTAGCGAACTATAGGGGACGGGCTGCCTTTTGCGGTGTGTTGCAGTAGACCTTATATAGTGTATCTGACCGTCAAAAAATTGCATTTTTGCCTTATTGCGTGTGTAGGGGCGACCATTGGTCGCCCGTCAACTGTTTCGGCGTGATCTATATGGATATTATGATGCCGCGTATGAACGGCTGGGACGCCGCCAGAACCATCCGCGCCATGAACCGCCCCGACGCGGAAATCATCCCCATCATTGCCATGTCCGCCAATGCTTTTTCCGAGGATATTATGGACAGCCGACTGGCGGGCATGGATATTCACCTGGCCAAACCGCTGGACGAAGCCAAGATGATCAACGCCTTAAAGCAGTGCATCGCCGAACGGAGCGCCGTAAAGCTGCGGAACGATTTGTAACGCTTTGCAGCGGCCAACCTAATAAAAACAACAGGAACATTGCAGTGTACAGCAGTGTTCCTGTTGTTTTTTTGCAGAAGTTTATTGCGCATGGCGGGGTGTCACTATATATCATTACACGTGTCTTGACACGTGTAATGAACAGTGCTATACTGTCAAAGTTGGAATTACAGAAGAAACCGAGGAAACCACATGAAAATGGCTAATATGGATGACTATTTTGACGTAGTCATCGTCGGCACCGGCGCTGCGGGCCTTTACTGCGCCCTGAATCTGCCTGCGCGGTACCGCATTCTTCTGCTTACAAAGCAGAAAGCGGACGAGAGCGACTCCTTCCTTGCGCAGGGCGGCATTTGTATGCAGCATGGCGAGGCAGACTACCGCCCATTTTTTGATGATACGATGCGGGCAGGACATTACGAGAACAACCCCGCCACAGTAGACCTGATGATTCGTTCCTCCAACTCGATCATCCGGGATCTGGTGCGCCGCGGCGTCCGCTTTGCGCGGGATGACCACGGGGCTCTGCGCTTTACCCGGGAGGGCGCACACTCCCGCCCGCGCATTCTGTTCCATGAGGATATTACCGGCCACGAGATCACCCAGACCCTGCTGAACGAGGTCCTGCGCTGCGAGAACATCGAACTGCGCGAGCATACGACTCTGCTGGATTTCTTCGCCGACGCCTCGGCCTGCGGCGGTGTCATTGCTGCCGGCCCGGACGGCGAACCGCGAGCCATCGGGGCAGGGGCGGTGGTGCTGGCCTGCGGCGGCATCGGCGGGTTGTATAAAAACTCCACCAACTTCCCCCACATCACAGGGGATGCCATCGCCATGGCCCTGCGTCACGGCGTTGCCTGTGAGCACCTGGACTATATCCAGATCCACCCCACGACTTTGTACAGCCACCGAAAAGGCCGTCGCTTTCTGATTTCGGAATCGGTTCGCGGGGAGGGCGCGCTGCTGCTGGATAAAAACGGGAACCGCTTTACCAACGAATTGCAGCCCCGCGACGTGGTGAGCGCAGCAATCCGCGCACAGATGGAAAAGGACGGCACCGACCATGTGTGGGAGGATATGCGCCCCATCGGTGAGGCGGCTATCCGTGAGCATTTCCCCAACATTCTGGAGCGCTGCGAGGAGGAGGGGTACGACCCCATCCATGAACCAATCCCCGTTGTACCGGCCCAGCATTATTTTATGGGCGGCATCACGGCGGACCTGAGCAGCCGCACAGCACTGCCCCGGCTGTATGCCTGCGGCGAGACCTGCTGCAACGGTGTGCATGGACGCAATCGGCTGGCCAGCAATTCCCTGCTGGAATCTTTGGTCTTTGCACAGCGCGCGGCAGATGATATACTATACGGAGAACCGCCTGTCTTTACAGGCGATAAGCCCGATTTGGCCCCATACCGTGAACAGGAACCGCTGTTTGCCGCGTATCGGCAGGAGGTTCTGACCGCTATTGAGAGGAGTAAAAACCATGAATGAGATCACCCAGCTGCTGCATATAGACCCGCTGCTGCTGCAAGCGCTGCGGGAGGATATTCCGGAGGAGGACGTTTCCACAAACGCCGTCATGCCACACGCCTGCCCCGGCACCGTGGATCTGATTGCCAAGGAGGACGGCATTGTTGCCGGTCTGGCGGTCTATGCCCGCGTCTTTACGCTGCTGGACCCCGGCGCCAAGGTGGAATTCTTCTGCCGGGACGGCGATACCGTACAGCCCGGCCAGAAGCTGGCCGTTGTTACGGGCGATATACGCGCCCTGCTTTCCGGTGAGCGCGTTGCGCTGAACTACCTGCAGCGAATGAGCGGCATTGCCACCTATACCCATCAGCTGTCTGCCCTGCTGGAAGGCACCGGCATCACCCTGCTGGACACCCGTAAGACCAGCCCCAACAACCGCATTTTTGAAAAGTACGCTGTCCGCGTTGGCGGCGGCAGCAACCACCGCACCGGCCTGTCCGACGGCGTTCTGCTGAAGGATAACCACATCGGCGCTGCCGGCGGCGTGGCGAAGGCCGTCAAGATGGCCCGGCAGTATGCGTCTTTCGTCCGCAAGATCGAGGTGGAGGTTGAAACGCTGGAGCAGGTCAAAGAGGCCGTGGAAGCCGGTGCGGACATCATCATGCTGGATAACATGAGCGACGAGGATATGCGCAAGGCTGTGACTTTGATTGCAGGCCGCGCCAAGACCGAGTGCTCCGGCAATGTCACGCGGGAAAACATTGCCCGTCTGCGGGACATTGGCATTGACTATGTGTCCAGCGGCGCACTGACCCATTCGGCCCCCATTCTGGATCTTTCCATGAAGCATCTGCGCCCCCTGACCGCGGAGGGGGCCTGATATGACCACCGCAGAGCGCCGCGCCGCCATTTTGCAGCAGCTTGCCCATGCCCGAGCGCCTATTGCCGCCCGCACGCTGGCTACCCATTACGGCGTCAGCCGTCAGGTCATCGTGCAGGATCTGGCGGTCATACGGGCATCACACCCCGGGATCATTTCCACTGCACGCGGCTATGTGCTGGAGCAGCCTGATCAGCCTGCCGGCTGCACACGGGAGTTCAAGGTGCGCCACACACCTGACCGAACCGGGCAGGAGCTGAACCTGATTGTGGACTGTGGCGGCCAGGTCAAGAATATCAGCATCAGCCACCGGGTCTATGGCCGTATCACCGCCGAGATGGACATCCGTTCCCGGCAGGACGTGCGGGAATTTCTGCAATCGTTTGAGGACAGTTCCTCCACGGTGCTGTCCACCGCCACCGACGGCTACCACTATCATCTGGTGGAGGCAGCCACCCCGGACAGGCTGAGCCTGATCGAAAAAGAACTGAAAGAGCACGGCTTTCTGGCTCCGCTGCAACCGTGGGAGCATTGAAGAAAGAAAACGAGGCATAATTATGACTGTCCATGAACTGCAACAGGAGATCCTGCGCCTGAAACGGGAAAAGAATATCTGCATCCTGGCCCATGCCTACCAGAGCCAGCCTGTGCTGGAAGTCGCCGATTACACCGGCGATTCCTACGGGTTGAGCGTGCAGGCGGCCAAAACCAACGCGGACGGGGTCATCATGTGCGGTGTGCGCTTCATGGCCGAGACCTGCAAAATTTTAAGCCCGGAGAAAACCGTCTGGCTGGCCAACCCCATGGCGGGCTGCCCTATGGCCGAGCAGCTTGATCTGCCGACCTTGCAGGAATTGAAAAAGCAGTACCCCGGCTACGCCGTGGTGGCGTACATCAATACAACCTCGGAGCTGAAAACGGCCTGCGATGTCTGTGTGACGTCCTCCAGCGCGCTGAAAATTTGCAGTGCGCTGGAAAACGATAAGATTCTGTTCATCCCAGATCCCAATTTGGGCGGCTATGTAGCAAAGCAACTGCCGGAAAAGCAGTTTGCCTTTTACCACGGCGGCTGCCCGCGCCATATCGTATGTTCGGCAGCAGATGTAGCCAAAGCCCGCGCTGCCCACCCGGAGGCGCTGCTTCTGGTTCATCCCGAATGCCGCCCCGAGGTCGTGGAGCAGGCTGATTATGTTGGCTCTACCACCGGCATTATGGCTTATGCAGAAAAGTCCGATGCCAAAGAGTTCATCATCGGCACGGAAAACAGCATCGTGGAGCACCTCTCCTATGCTTGCCCGGAAAAGCGGTTCTATCCGCTGGCCGTGCAGCTTACCTGCATGAACATGAAACTGACCACCCTGATGGACATTTACCATTGCCTGCAGGGCAGCGGCGGCGAGGAAATCACCCTGCCGCAGGACGTCATGCAGGGAGCCGGGCGCTGCATCCGCCGTATGGTGGAGCTGGGCGGCTGACAGATTGCGCATATCCGCAATGGCCATCTGATACGATCCGCTTTGCATCCCGGCTTACACGGCGCTCTATGCGGTGTTGCCCTAAGGCAACACCGCATAATTCCCGCCTTACGGCTTAAGCACCGCTCCGGCGGCTGCCGCACCTCGCTCGCCGTATCGGCACTTAGAATTATGCGGTATTGCCCTAAGAAACCAATGAAAAAAGCATATACAGCATCGCGTTGCGAACCGCCGAGAGGCCGTTCGCCATAAACGCAGCTGTATATGCTTTTTACTTTGCCGTACAGATCCTTTGTACGCTATTGAAACGCGATCACGAATTCTGTTTGAAAACTTTATCCAGTGTTCCCATCAGGATGTTCACATCAATCGGTTTTGCAATATGTGCATTCATCCCTGCTTTGAATGCTTTTTGTCGGTCTTCCTCAAAAGCGTTGGCTGTCATGGCCACAATGGGAATGTTTGCCTTTTTATTGCTGCTCAATGTACGGATCTCCCGGGTGGCGGTGTAACCGTCCATTTTGGGCATCTGAATATCCATCAGGATCAGATCATACTCATCCTCCGCAGCCTCGTTCATTCTGGCCACGGCATCCGTGCCGTCCTCAACGGCGTCCACTTTCAGTCCGGCTTCTTCCAGAATGGCCGTTGCAATCTCTCGGTTCAGTTCGTTATCCTCGACCAACAGCACCTTTTTGCCCGTATAGTCGCCGTGCTTGGGCAGAAGGGGCTGCCTGCCCGACACCACTTTGTGTGTCAGTGCATCGCGCAGTTCCGACATAAACAGCGGTTTGGAAACAAACGCCGTGACACCGGCCTGCCGGGCCTCGTCCTCAATGTCGGCCCAATCGTAGGCCGTCAATATGATGATCGGCGTGCCGGGTTCGATTACTTTGCGGATCCTGCGCACCGTCTCAATGCCGTTCATATCCGGCATCAGCCAGTCAATAATGTAAACCTTGAACTCCGCACCCTGATTGTGCGCCTCCCTCGCGCGCAGGATGGCTTCCTTGCCGGAGGTCGTCCAGTCGGCTTCCATCTCAATTTCCCGCAGCATTTTGCTTACGCTCATGCAGGTCTGTGCATCATCATCCACAACCAGTGCACGGGTGCCTTTCAGGCCCGGAATCGGCGGATATTTCACCGATTCCGTACAAACCTTGCAGTCCAGGGTGACCGTAAACTCGCTGCCCTTTCCCTGCTCGCTCTTGACGACGATGGTTCCGCCCATCATATCTACGATGTTTTTCGAGATGGCCATGCCAAGGCCCGTACCCTGAATGCCGCTTCTTGTCGCAGTCTGTTCCCGTGAAAAAGAGTCAAAAACGTGCGCCTGGAAGTCCTTCGACATACCGATACCGTTATCTTTCACGCTGAAAACAAAGGTCGCATACCCACTGCGGGCAGACGGCTTTTCTTCAACGCGGATATTGATGGTACCGCCCGCCGGTGTAAACTTGACAGCGTTGCCCACGATGTTGAGCAGGACCTGATTCAGGCGCAGCTTATCGGTGATAATATCCTCGTGGTGCACATCCTGCGTGTCGATGTAAAGGTCAAGCTGTTTGGCGCTGATATTGCCTTGAATGATCGTGCGCAGGTCGTGCAGTACATCGGGCAGGTGGACTTCTGTGTTGTCCAGTTTGACCGTGCCGCTTTCGATACGGCTCATATCCAGAATATCGTTGATCAGACTGAGCAGATGCTGGCCCGATACGCTGATTTTCTTCAGATACTCTTTGACAAGGTCAATGTTATCAATATGCGCCGTGGCAAGGGCCGTAAACCCGATAATGGCATTCATCGGGGTGCGAATATCGTGCGACATACTGTTCAGGAATACCGTCTTGGCCTTATTGGCGTGTTCCGCCGCCGCCAGTGCATCGCGCAGGGCATCCTCCTGCTTTTGCTCCCGCCGCTTTTCCTCGGTAGCGTCGCGGGTAGCAACCAATACGGCTGTTACGTTGCCGTCCGCGTCTTTTCGCTGCGGTGTGATCAACGTAAGGATCCATTTTCTGTCGACAGTCTGAGACGTAAGAGCCAAAGAGGTGTGACCCTTCAGACGTTCGGCCACTGTCGTCATGTCCGTAAAGGCGAGATACTCCTCGCGGGATGGCTCCGCGATAATTTTCTCGATTTGCTCCTGCTGTACGGATCGTTTCAGTGCAAAGTGCTTCTGCTTCTTGACCGTATCTGACGCGTTCTTGACGATTTCAACGGTGTTTTTCTTCAAGTCCACCAGTGAAATGGACGTATACGCCGTGCCAAGCGCTGTGATAATTCCGGTACGTTTCTGGTGCTGCCGCAGCGCGTCTTTTTCCATTTTGGTCTGCCACAGCAGTGCCATTAAAAAGACCATTACGGCTATGGCCAGATAGGATGCACAGACAATGTTGCGCGTCATAAACACCTGAGATGCCGGGAAAAACACAAAGAGCGCATAGTTCTCGGTATTTTCCCGGCTGCCGTACCAGACGCCCTGATTGCTGTTCAGGCGCACAATGCCATCCTCCGCAGCACCGAAGGTTCCGTTATATAATTCCTGGCAGTCCTCTATTGCCTTGTTTACCTGTTTGCTGCTGTTGCTGCTGATGACCCTGCCGTTCTCCGTGATCGTAGCGATGCCGCCAAGCTCCAACGGAAAATCTCTCAACAGGGAATCCACCGTCAAATCTCCAATATCCTCATTGTCCTTCTGTATATAGGTAATCAGGATACCTGGTGCATCCGCGCGTGCCACCGCGGCAAAATCATAGAGTATCCCATTTTCTTCCAGACGGGTCGAGTATGTCTTTTTTGGATAATCAACGATATTGTGTACATAGGGGCTGTCGATCAGCTTCTCCCACAGCGGCATGGCGTTGCCGCCCTTTGTAGTCTGCATGACAACATTCAGGTTTTCATCTAATACAAGCGCACCGGTCAAACGCTGTTCCTCTGCAAAAGAGTTCAGGTCCTGCGTGCCGAAACCTTCCTTCAGCGTCATTTCGTTGCCAAGGCTTACCGTTTTATCCAGCAGGCGGACAAGGCTTTTCACGCGGTCGTTGGCCGCATCAGTCTCGTACTGCTCTAAGCGGATCTTTACAAAACCAATCGTTTCATCCAATGTATGACGCAGTGCAATTCGGTTCAGATTCGTGAATGTGATCCAAAGTACAATGCCGAACGCAACTAACACAAGCAAAAACAGTCTTTTTTTGCCGGACTGCTTTTTCACATTCATTTTCCCTGTTCCCCCCACACAGTTTTTTCTGCATCAAGTCCGAATTTTTCTGCAACGCGGCCAATCGTTCCGTCCTGCTTCATATCTTCCAGAGTTTGAGTCAGCTGCACAGCCAAATCCTCATGGGTGTCCTTTGCGAAGGCAACGCCAAGTTCGGAACTGTAAGGACTCTCTGCCAGCACACGGTAACTGCTTTCATCCAGATTTGTCCACTTGGCTACCAGTGCTTCATGGCCCGCGACGGCATCTACATAGCCTTTGCGCAGTGCCGCAAACATATCCTCTGTCGTCTCAAAGCTGTTGACTTGCTTGACCTCGGGCAGCAAAGAGGAAATTTCGCCGAGAAACAGCGACTCCGCCTTTGTGGTTGCCTGTACGCCGATGCGCTTACCGGCCAGATCGGACAGCGACTGGATATCGCTGTCCGCACGAACAGCCACGACCTGACGGCTGTACATATACGGACCGGCCCATTGGTACTTGGTTTCCCGCCCGTTCATGCTGAAGCATGACCAGATACAGTCGATCGTTCCGTCGCTGAGAAGGTTGTCTTTGTCTGGCCATGAAATCGTCCGGAATTCCGGCATATAGCCAAGTCGTGAAAACGCTTCCGTCGCCAGTTCCACGTCGATGCCGGCAAACTGCCCGTTCCTGTCCAGATAGCTGTAAGGGTCAAACACATCAATGCCGACCACAATCGTCTGCGGCGCAGTCTCTGCCGCAGAGTGCGGCTGTGCGGAACAGGCGCACAGACCTGCCATAAAAAGCATAGCCAAAGCCATAAGCAGACCATACACTTTTGCCCTGCTCATTGACGTTTTTCCTGTGTGGTGATGCCTGTTTGAAAAATGGAACATGCGCTTCTCTTCCTTATTATATAGGTTGTATACCGCTTGCCGCCGAACCCTGTCGGACGCAGTAAGCCATGAAGTAAACCATATTATAACTTTTCCAAATTGGAATTTTATCATACTACGGACATTATTGCAAGTGCTTTGCCTTGCTTTTGGCTTACAGTTTACCACATTTATACAATATCCGACGATAACTCCAAAAGGCGGTTTCAGCTATTGAAAAAATCTGGCAGAAGTGCTATAACAAGGATGGATTACAGTAAATTGAGAGAGATGACATGTATGTATTCCATCTTCCGTGATTTGGCAATTATTATTCTGAGCGCCAAGTTTTTTGGCCTGGCTGCCCGCAAGTGCAAGGCCCCGCAGGTGGTCGGTGAAATTCTCGCCGGTCTGCTGGTTGGGCCTTGTCTGCTCAATCTGGTGCAGATCAACGACACGATCTCCGTTTTTGCTGAAATCGGCGTTGTGCTGCTGATGTTTTCCACAGGACTTGGCACCAACCTGAAAGAACTGATGCGGGCCGGGCCTATTGCCACGCTGATTGCCTGCATCGGTGTGCTTGTACCGTTGATGGGCGGTACGCTGCTCTACAGCGCATTCTACGGCTTTTCGGCAATCGGCAGCCCGGAATTCTTCCGCGCATTGTTTATCGGCACGATTATGACTGCAACCAGCGTGTCCATCACGGTGGCAACGCTGCAGGAGTTGGGCCACTTAAAGAGCTTCCTTGGCACTACCATTGTCAGCGCTGCCGTCATTGATGATGTCATCGGCATTATCGTGCTGACCTGTGTGCTGGGTGCCAGCTCCGGTGAGGGCACCGGCATCGGCGGCGTGCTGGTCCAGACCGCGCTGTTCTTTCTGGTTGCCGTTGGTATCGGCTATGTGTTCCACTGCGCCATGAAGTGGCTGGATTCCCGCAATCCCCATACGCAGCGCATAACGATTGCCAGCCTTGCATTCTGCTTTGCAATGGCCTATATTGCTGAGAAATACTTTGGCATTGCGGATATTACCGGCGCTTACATTGCCGGTATCGTTCTCTGTACGCTGCACGACGCCGCTTATGTGGAGCGCCGGGTCGACATCAGCAACTATGTGATTTTTGCGCCGATTTTCTTTGTCAGCATCGGTTTAAAGACCGACATCAGCGGGCTGACGCCGGAGATTCTGCTGTTCAGTGTTTGCTTCGTTCTCGTTGCCCTGCTGGCAAAAATCATCGGCTGCGGACTGGCGGCCAGAGCCTGCCGCTTCAACTGGGGAGACTCTCTTAAAGTCGGTGTCGGCATGATGACCCGCGGCGAGGTCGCTTTGATCGTGGCTCAGAAGGGCCTTGAGGTCGGCGTTGTCGAGCCTGTTTATTTTACGGCGGTCATCCTTTTGATCGTGGTTTCCAGCGTCGCCACGCCGCTGGCGCTGAAAGCACTGTTCACGAAAATGCCCCCTGTCCCTCATCCGAGTGAAGCAAAAAAGTGACCGCTGCATAACCCCTGCCTGTCAGCCAATGCCGGTGCCGGACGACCCATAATGAAAGAAAAGCCCTGGTAGCAGGCTTAAAAGTGAGAAGCTGCTCATTCCCTACGGAGTGAGCAGCTTCTTTTGTATTAAGATATGCGAAAATGCGAGATAATACGGCGCAGCAACGGCCTGCCGGTGGGCGCTTTGCATTTATCGCAGCTTATTTTCCCAGCCGACATTTGAAATCTGTATATCCGAACGTCACGATTTTCCGAGTAGTGCCGTCGGGCTTGCGGGCGTAAATACCGGGCAGGGGCATACCGTTGAAGGTGTTGTTCTTGCAGGTGGTGTAAATGGCCATATCGCCGAACACCAGCAGATCTCCCACGGCAGGCACAGCGTCAAAGCCGTAATCACCGATGACATCCCCCGCAAGGCAGGTCGGCCCGGCCAACCGCACAGTGCAGGGCTTTTCGCCGGGTTCCCCTGCCCCCAGCAGCGGCGGACGGTAAGGCATTTCGATCACGTCCGGTGTATGGCAGGCGGCGCTGGCATCCAAGATGGCAACCGTCGTATCGCCGTTTTGCACCACGTCCAGCACGCGGGTCAAGAGATACCCTGCGTTCAGGGCGCAGGCCTCGCCGGGTTCCAGATAAACCGTCACGCCCCAGTCATTCCGGGCGCGGCGGATACACTTTTCCAAAGTGGCCATGTCGTAGCCGGGGCGGGTGATGTGATGCCCGCCTCCA
>OOAU01001070.1_pt1 | contig 12676 bp, 17 predicted proteins | sample 1670931 | NCBI WGS metagenome assembly OOAU01 (sample SAMN06348105, study PRJEB24527) | human gut metagenome | biome: human gut; feature: ankylosing spondylitis patient; material: feces | host: Homo sapiens | place: China | collected 2015-10 | reverse complement strand
GGTTCGTTGGCGGCGCAGACCTGCACGATGCCGTTCTGGATGGAAAAGTTTACACCGCTGGCCCCGCATACCTGATGAAACAGCGTAGTGGCAGAGCCGATGAACGAGAAATTTTTGAACGCCGGGAACGTGCAGCTGGGACTAAAGACGATGGAGCATCCCATGCTTGCGGCGGCATCAGCAAGAATCTTTTTTCCGTTGATGCTGCCGCGGTAGGATATGCTGACGTTGGTATCGCGTGTGGCGGTGAGGCCGTCGATTATGTCGATCTTGGTGCAGACATCGCAACCGTCGTGTTCTGTATAAATGCGGCTGACCGTGCCGGAAATAATGGTCGAAAGATCGCCCTCATACCCGGCTTGAAGATCAATCACGCAATTATCCTGCATAAGCACCGCCAAAGACTGCGGCGACAGATTGTAAACGGAGATGGTGGCGCTGTTGTTTGACTCGCTGTCGCCGCGCTCCACCTCAAAGGTGCAGCGCAGGGCGCGGCCCGTCTTGGCATCCACCTTGCCGATTTCAAATCCGTATGTGCCAGTAGTTCCGGCGATCAGCCTGTAGGTTCTTCCGAAATTTTTCATGTTTCCAGATCCTCCACAGGCAGATAGCAAAGAACGGCATCCCCGTTATCAAAAGAATAGCGGGTAATGTCGCCCGTCGCCTTGGCAAAAAGAACACCCTGCGGTATGGCGTAGCTTAGATACCACATATTGAGCGGAAAATTGGGCACGATGCGGATGCCGTCAACAATGGGGTTGCCCTCGTTGTCGCAAAAGCCAACCGTCCAATAATCCCCGGTAGAGTTATAGGATAGGTGCAGCACCCGCGGTTCGCCATCCAGCATGACACGGCAAATATAGTCATTCTGCCCCGTGGGGAGCTGAATTTCAGAATACATAGCTGCACCCCCTATTTACTGAACAAGCCCAGTTTAGAGAACGCTCCATAGGCAATCGAACTGCCGTTTTTTTTACTGCTCGATGTGCTGGCGCTTTTCTTGCTGGACGACGCTGCTTTGGACTTACCTGTCGTGCCGGATTTTTTGGAGGAAACACTGCCCGCATTGGTGGAACTGGTTCCCCCACGCGGAAAAGAGATCGTGACGAGTGCTGTCTGCTTTTCCGTGATGGTGATCTGTTTTAATGTGAGCGTGACCTTGATAGAATCGCCGGACTCCTTGTCGTCCGGGAATTTAAGGACCTGTACGACCACGTTTTCCCATGTCTCGCCGTTTGAGACGTAGGTTACAGGCTGCTTTGTTGTGAACAGCTTTTTGAGCTGGCGCTTGATCTCCCCCACGCGGTTTGAGGAGGAGCCGTGACGGGAGGCCCATGTAATAGGATTGTTCGCAATGATTGCAACCACGGTCAGCACCGTGGCCTTGATATTGACGTTATCGCTGGTAGTGAATCCATCCTCCACCGGGTACTCCGGCACATCAGCGTCCAGAACCTCCTCCTGCGTGTAGACAGAATCAAATTCGATACCTCCGATGCTGCCCGGCCCGCTTGCTATGGTTCCCATGCGATCACCTCCCCATGTACTTCATCTTAGAGGAGATTGCCTCCGACCCCTGCTTGCTGCTGTTCTTGACCGCATCGCTTGCAGTGCTGGCCGTGTTGCGCTCCGTGACATTGAAATTCTGGTTAAAGGTCTGCGTGACGGTGTTGGTGTTGTTGGTCTGGCCGCCGCTGACGGCATTGCCAACGGTAGCCGCAGAAACCGCTCCGTTTGTGTTGGAGTCACCACCGCCGAGGAAATTCTGTACCCCCTGTACCGCGCCGCTGATAAGACCGCTAAGGTTGGGGAAATTCTGCGATACCCAGCCGAAGAACTTGTCCAGCAGCTTCTCTGCTCCATCGACGAAATCAGCGATTGCACCCAGAATGTCGATGCCGAACGCATCCTTGAAGAACTGATTGACATCGTTCAGCACATCCGAGGCAAGCTGCTTTAGATCGTCGAACGCCGCCGAGAAATCGCCGTTGACTAGATCGGCCACATACGCTATCGCGCCGCCGAACACGTCCATAATGAGATCGCCAATATCACTGAATGCCTGTTCCAGTGACGCAAGCATAGAGAGAACGTCGTCGCCGTAGGTATTCCACCACTGCGAAATATTGGCAACCACAGCGGAGATGATCTGCTGGATTCCCCCGAAAACAGTCTGCACAAACGAGCCTATCGCGCTCAAAATGGACATCACATCGTCGCCGTGTTCATCCCAGAATGCGCCGATCTTGTCGATCACGCCGCGGATAAATGTGTAGATCAGGTTGAATACAACCTGCACAAGCGACCACGCACCTTGCAGAACCGCAAAGATTTTGTCTTTGTGCTTAGCCCAGAAATCACCGATTGCGGTCAGTACACGGCCCGCAACCTCCTTGGCACCGTTGAAGAAGCCTATGATCTTCTCGCGGGCCTCGTCTACATCAACGCCCGCACCTTTGAGCAATTCTCCTATAACGGAATCCTTACCCTGCAAGAACGCGACGAAATCTTCAACCAGCAGGAATACCGCCAGAATTGCGGCGGCTATGCCCATCATTTTTAGGCGGGCCGGGGTAAGCAGCGCGGAGATGGTCTGTATTCCCTTGATGATCTTGTCGCCCTGCCATGCGGTGAAGATCGCGGCGACGGCCAGTGCGACCAGCCGGAACAGGTTCTCCGTGCCGCCGACGGCATCGGCCAGTTTCTCGCCGACATTCTCGACGACGGTTATTCCCTTTTCGATCACACCGAACACCTTTACCATCGTCTGCGCTATGGTCTGGGTGATGCCGAATTTAACATTGAGTTCGTCCAGCTTATAGCCGAGGCGGTTTCGTATGTTGGTGAGGCCGTCAGAGATGGAGTAATCCAACCCGTCGTAGGTTTTCTGGATGTTGTCGGCGGCAGCAAAGTAGGCGTTTTTGACATCCTCCGCCGTAACCTTGCCCGCAGATGCAAGTTTGGTAAATTCCTCGCGGGTAACGCCCATGCCGTCGGAAATGACATTGACCACTTCTGGGAACTTTTTCGTAAGGCGGTTGAGGGTGGTTTCCGACATTTCCCCAGTTGCAAAAACCGTACTAAGCAACGTCTGAACCGTACCAACAGCATCTCCGTTGCCAGCATTCTGCTCCACTTGGTTTACCAGCTTTGCAAACTGTGCGGCCTGATCTATGGGGAACAAATCTTCGTTCTGCTGTTTAAGTTTGACCGTATAGGCTGCAAGGTCGCCGTAGGTGGCCTTGCAGTCGTTTGCGGCCTGTAAGATTTCCTGCTGGATTTCTTTTTGGTTGTCCAGCCCTTGGGTGGCATAATTGATGGAGTCGTTGATACCGTTGAACTCCTCTGTCAGCTCTCGGAACTGCGCAAAGCCTACCGAAATGCCGATGAAGCCCAGCAGGGCCGTAGCTTTTGATTTCAGGGATTGCAGCGTTTCGAGAGCCTTACCGGCGGCATCGGAATCCACCTGCGGCTTGATGGGAACCTGATTGTTTTTGCTGGCCTCCTGCTGCATCTTCTTCATCTGGGATTCAGCGGATGCCTTAGAGGCCGCGTCAATGACGAAATGTATCACGTTGGAAAGATCGGCAATCGTGATACTTTGTGCTGCGCCACCAGCCACTTACTGCTCCCTCCTTTCGTCTGCACGTTGGCGCTGAATATCCTGCCCCATATCATAAAGGGCATAGAGTTTAAGCGCCTCGTCCAGCGTATAGCAGTTTTTCAGCTCCCACATAGAGGCTTTTTCTGCCATAATGAGGGTGTACATTCTCATTTCGACATCGGAATCAAACGAGCTTACGTCAAGCTGGCCATAACGGGCGAACGAGTTTTCGCCTTGACCGCTTGCATAAGATCGCCAAATTGGATGCCGAACCCATCGAAAAAATTGGAGTAGTTGAGGCTGATAACCTTGATGCAAAGGTTGACAGCAGCGCCGAGATTCTGGCAGAAAATCTCATTGAACGTGTCAATGTCGAGCTGGGTCAGCTCGTTGCCCTTTTCCTTATCCAGAAAAATGACGTTGCTGTATTTGAGCAGCAGATCATTGAACAGGCGCACCATCTGATCGCCGGACAGACCGCGGATAGCGTCGCCAAGATTATCAAGGGTGATGTTCTTCTCCACCGCATCAACATCAAGGGTGCCTTTTTTATCCATTACACCCTTTACGGCAGGCACAGCGATCTGCAACACAGGCACAAGCAGCGCGGTGAGCGTACCCATGACCGCAACAGCGTTCATAGCTGCAAACGGCGTGATCTTGTAAGTGATGCCAGAGATCACATAACTGGATGCCGTGAGCTGTTTTTTTACCTCCATGTGGAAACCTCCTTATTCGTCCTCGAACTCGCCGTAGCCCACGAGGATGTTCCATGTGTGGGTGGAGGCGGTAGAGCTGTACTCACGCTCGGCGTAGTTGACGACGCTGCAATACTGGCCGTTGAACAGCGGGTCGTTGCCCAAGTCCTTGACCATCATCGGGAACATACCGTCACCGTTCTTTCTGTCGCGCTTGTAGCGCTGCATGAGCCAGCTATCCGTGGCGCTGCCGTAGAGGGTCTGGATGGTGACATTAAACATCTTGGTGGGGTCGATGGTTCGCACGATCTCGCCATAGGCCCCGGCCACATAGCTGGTGTCGCCGCCGTTGGGAGTAATCTTGATAAAAGAGTCTTTGGCCATACCGCTGGCAATGTGCGTACCGCCCAGAACGAGCTTTACATTATCGGAGCGGTAGGTTTTAGGTTCCTGCATAATTCATACCTCCTTACGCGGTCAGAGAGCCGCGAATGACGGTCTTGTGGATTGCACCAGAAAGCCGTGCGGTAAAGGTGATACCCTCCAAAACACGCTTTTGGCGCTGCTCGGAGGTGAGGTCGGATGCCTTGGGGACGGTGACGGTATAGCCGCGCAGGGTGGAGCCGTCACTCTGGATTTCGTCGTCGGCAATGCCGCCAGCCTCGCGGCCCTCCTCCAAAGCCTTGATGATCTGGGCCTGAACCTGCGCGATGCCGTCGTCCGTGTAGGGAACCTTGGCATTTGCAACGAACAGCGCCACGATCTTGCGGGCGATGTTCTCGACCAGCCAATCCTTGAAGCGCACGGTGTCGATGTACTCGCCGTCGCACATGCGGCCACCCATCGAACACTCATTGCCAAACAGCGCGGCGTAGTAGCCCGTGTTGTTTTCTTCCATCGCGCTGATCTCGCTGCTGGTGAGGCGCTGCTCCGCAAGGCCCGGAATAGACTTAAACTGCCACGTCTCCTCGCCGGGGGCGTAGGGCAGACAGGCGGCAGCAAGGCCGATGTTGGCGCAGTCGCTTTCCTGCGTCTGGTGCATGGCATGGCTGCGGGTGGGCTGCCCGGTGATGGGCAGGTCGGAAACGCTGGTCGTGCCAGCGATCAGCGCAAAGCCGGAGCCGTTGGTTTTCTGGGTTTCGACGATCTCGGAAATCTTCTGCACGTCGGGTGCAGTGAGGCCCACCGGGCAGATTGCCCAGAAATCGGACGTATAGTCAAAAGCGCGCTGCATAGTGAGCGCGATGTCCTCGACGGAATCCGTGGTGTTCTGCCGCACGGCAATGTACACAATGTCGGAAAGCCGCTTCGCCTTGAGCAGCATCTGCACGGCATTGTACACCGGGTCAGACTCACCAAAACCAGCGGTCTTGATTTCCTCGGTAATGGAGGCGACGGAGTAGGCCGTAACCGCCGGAACGGTAGCGGAGCCGGGAGTTTTGGGGTACGGACACACAATAAGCATGTGGCCGAACCGGGTCGCGGAGGCGACCACCTGAGAAACGCTGATCTGTACGTCAACAACATTCTCGATGTTCAAACTTATCACTCCTTATAGTTGATTTCTGCCTCGCTCATATAGCCCGCCTGCATAGCGGCGAGATCAGCGGAGCCGGAGCTGTCGCGCTGCGCATATTGCTTGCCGGGGGTGCGCAGCAGAGCCATGTCCTCCACAGTCTGCTGATAGGTGATCGAGACATCAAGCGACGCTCTGAACGGTACAGAAACGTCGTTGCTTAGGTTATAGATCGGGATGCAGTCACCGCTCGGACGGATGTCCATATTGTGGCGCTGCATGAAGTACCCGGCGTACTCACTGCTAAGGAACAGCGAGAATTGCTGCAAATCCTCAACAGAGGTATCGACGGGCTGTGTGTTTTCGTCCGGCCCTTCGTTACCAGCTCGATGGTACAATTCTGCTGTACAGAAAAAGAGCGCCGCTCTACGCCGTCAACGACGGCCTTTACGGCGCTTATTCCGTCTACCCTAGAAACTATACCAAAGTTGAGTGTAACGAACGGCAGGGGCGGTCTGGCGGCGTTCTGGCGGGCCACATTGATGTTGGCTCTGCTAAAAAACTCCGCGGCCAGATCATAGACCGCGCTCTGACATTCAAGAGAGGTCATGCGATCACCTCGGCGTTTCGGTTTCGGGAACCGCTGCAAAGCTGCACTCGTAGTGGGCAAGAATGGTATTTCGCCACTTGGCGCAGGACGTGCAGGTGTACCATGTTCCATCCACGAGGATGCGGTCTGCCTTGGTTCCTTTCTCCTGATCTTCCGTCTTGATGGGAAAATCAGAATAAACGGTCAGGCGGCGGGCCACGCGGCGGCCATCGGTGTTGACCTCCACGGAATCGCCCGCGGGCTGCACATCCAGCATGAAAGTGCTGTCCTCATATTCGCTGCGGGCATATCCTTTTACCCATTGCTGCGATTTATAGCGGCGCAGCGTGTAGGGCTGCTTAAAAATGTTCATTCTTTGTCGGCCTCCTTGATAACGAACGTAACCGACTGGCGCATACGCCCGGAGTCAATCAACGGCTTAGACGAGCCTTTTGCCCGAATCGTGGAGGGCGCGTTGGCAGCAAAATCTCCGTTTCGGATTTCTTTTTGCACCAGCGCGACCATCTTCACGCCGATACCCTCTAGCGCCTGTTGGGCGCTCCCCTTACCCGTGCCGACCTGCTTTGCAGCAGAGGCACACATATCACTGATTTTCTCCATGTTATTCTGAACCGAATCGTGCATGAATGGACGGGCCGGAGAATGTACCGACCCGTCTTTGTTCATGGTTCCGTGTTCGTTCCAGTAAGCGATGTTGGTCAGCGGCGTTCCATCTTCTTCTGTGTCACCAGCTTGGAAACCGACGCGAACGGACAGGCGGCACAGCTCGTCGAGCTGCTGCATGAACTGCTGCCCCGCGGCATTGAGTTGCAGATCGAACATCAGTTTTTCGCCCATGATGCACCCCTTATCTGCGAATGTTGATAGAGATGCAATGGCGGCTCCTGACCGTCAAAAACTGCAAGCCGTAGCTGGTAAGGCGGTACTCGGAATCCGCGCCCGCGTCCGCGGTGGTGGAGGCAAACGAAATGCTCGTGCTGCCCTCCGACACGCTGGCGAAGCGGGCAGTGTCGGCAATGCTGCCGAGCGAGGTGTTGCCGAGTCCGGCAAGTTTCATGCTGTGGCAGATCAGCAGGGCCAGTGCAAGATTGTACTCTTTTCCGAATTTTGCAGCAGAAATGGCAGGAGCGCAAATCTCCTGCCACTGCTTCAATTCTTCATCCTTTACATCCGCAAACTCCGTGCCGATCTTGCGCACAATGGAGATCACGTCCTGCTGTTCGCCCGCCATAGATCAGCCCTCCACAGGCTCGGCAGGCTGCGCCTTATCCTCTTTGGTCTTGGCGGCCTTGGCGGCCTTTTCCTTGACCACGGAGACATAGCCCAAAGAGACATAGGTTTCCACGGTGGGTGCGAAATCATCATCGACCACCGCCTCAACATTGGGCAGCAGAGTGTAATCACCGAAAGCAATCGGCTTGATGCTGATGTTTTTGATTTTCATGTCGGTTTCCTCCTTGATCTTACAGGCCGTAGACGAGGCAGGCAGAGAACGGATAGATGATCTGCATACCAGCATCGCGGCCCTCGCAGTTGATGACAACCTCGAGGTTGCGTTCCTGCGGTGCATGCTGCATGAACGGCATGGGGGCCTCGTGGGCCATCTTCTCCGCATCCTTGGTGTACAGCAGACCGATGTTCTTGCCCGTGCTGTTGTAGTCCTTGTTGTTCTTGGACAGCTCGGTGGCAGTCTCCCAGTTCTTGATCTGGGGCGTATGCTCCTTGATGTAGGAAAAGACGCTCTGATCGGTGCCCTCGATGCGCTTCAGATTGAGGGAGGTAAACAGGTCGCTGGGCATGACCCAGCTATCGGGATGCTCGATGCTCTTGGTAGAGGTGTCGATGAAGTTAAGGATCCCGGCCATGTCAGTGGCGATCTCGTCGGCGGTCTTGTTGAGCCAGTCGGCCTTGCCGGACGCGCCGTTGGTGAGGGTGTACAGCGGGATGTTGTTCTCGCTGGACAGAACGCCCATGATGTGGGATTTCTTGTCGCCGTTCCAGATCAGGTGGTTTACGCGCACATCGTAGGCGCGGCGGGCAGCCTCGGCGCGGGCAGCGTCCAGAGGCTTGCCGATGCCGATCAGAGCATGACGGCGGGCAGCACGCAGCTCCTGCACGTTGTAGCCGTAGCTGTCGCCGATGTTGACGATCTCCGCACGATGGGGCGTGCCCTTGACATCCACGCGGGGCAGGTCGTCGGCGTAGTTGGCGATGATGTCAGCGATGCCGGACTGCTCGTAGCTGTAATACTCGATGTAGGCAGCACCCTCGTCCGCTTCGCTGGTCATGGGGAACAGTTTCAGGCCGTTCAGCTCCGGGTACAGCTTGTCGTAGGCCTTGGTCTTGATGTGGGCCAACTGCTGGGCAAAGAAGATGCCGGGGTTTTCGGCGGCATCCAGACGCAGACCGGGGATGGAAGTTGCGAACGCCTTAGAGATCAGGTCACCGCACTTATGCTCCAGCGCAACGCGGTCAGCCTGATCGTAGGGATTGTTGCGGTTGTTGGGATTGAACTTGGACATTGTTTTTACCCTCCTTTACGCCTGAGGCATATCGTAGAACTGGGCCGGGGCGAGGCCGTCGTCGGCTGCGCCGAGGAACTTTGCCTTGACCGCCACGGCGGTGGCAGAGGTGGCAGCGGTAAACTTGCCCGCATCGTCACCGCTGATAATCAGGTAAACAGCCTTGCCGTAGGCAGGGTCGGCATCATCCGCAACCTGCACATAGACCTTGCCAGCCTGCAAAACATCCAGAACGCCGCCCTTGGGCAGTTTGACCTTGCCCTCGTCGTCCATCTCGACGTTGGCGCTGTACATCGTCACGCCCTCGAACTTGGCAGCGGTTGCGCCAGTGGCGGGCAGGGCAATGTCAGTACCGGGTTCCTCACCCTGCACAACGCCCAGACCAAACAGCATCTTGCCCGTGTCAGCGCCGTTGCGGCGGGTGACAGCGGAATAGTTGGAACGATCAACGAGACCACCGGGCATACCCGCTTTCGGCTCGCCGTAATTCATCTGAACAGCCATGTTCATGGTTTAGTCCTCCTTTTCCTGCTTGTACTTTGCGATCATCTTTGCGCGGGCATCGTTGGGGCTGATGCCCGCTCCGCCGACAGCACCGTTGGCAGAGTCAGCGTTGAACACCTGCGCCCGCTGATCGTTGACAGTGCGACGCGCGGTGGCCTTGCTCTTGGCGATGTCGTAGGCAGCATCCAGATAGGCATCGCCGCGGCCTTTCAGGTTCATGCCGGGGATAACCTTGTTGACGATAGCCGCCTTGGCTGCCTTGACGGGCAGACTATCCATGCCGTCCAGATTGAGACGATCACCCAGACGAATCAGCTCGACGCGCTCACGCACCAGCTCCTGCACGTCGGCAGAGTCGGTGTTCATGGCGGGTTTGCTGTCGGGGCAGTCGTCGCCGTCCGCGGTAGGCTGCTGCTGCTGCGTAGCCTCCAAAGCGTCCGCGCGAGCAGCGCTCTTTTCCAGCATGGACAGCAGGGTGTTGATGTCCTCCTTGGCGGGGCCATCCTCCATAGCGTCGCGGCGCTGGGTGATCTGGGAGATTGCGTCCAAATCACTGGCGGCGGGTTCACTCTCCGGCTGAACCGCCGTATCTGCCCCGTCAGCGTCCGTCTGGACGGCATCAGGTGCAGGGGGGTCGTTAGTATTGACAGCCGGGTTCTGCTGATCCACGGCGCTGTCTGCCGTAGCTGCGGCGGGTGCAGCAGTACCGACGGCTTTCAGGTATGCCTCCATAGCCGCGGCAAAGGCAGCCGGGTCAATGGGAGATGCGGGAGCAGCGGCGGGGGCTGCATCGTCGTTGGTCTGGACTGTGGGATTGACGTTGTTATCGTCCATTGCGAAAACTCCTTTCTGATCTTTGCTGTCAAGGTTGAGTCTGGCCGCATCCCCTGCCCTTGCGACAGCGACAACGGCAAGGTGGTTGACCCGGATGTTGGTCTGAATAGCATCGTAATGCTGGCCGTTCCATTCGCCGGGCTTCTCGATGAGGTCGTTAAAATATCCAAGGGAAAGCTCACGCAGACCGCTGGACTTGACCGAATCAATATCGTTAATGACGATCTTAGCGCGGACGGTTTCGCCGTCGCGGTAGCCCTCTGTTAAGATATTGCCGACCTGTTCCCAGCGTACATTGTCTTTGTTGATCTCCCCTGCGTCGTGGGTAATGACTACCGGCTTGCCCTGATAGCTGCTGAGGCTTTCAGGGTCGAACACCTGTTCAGGCAGTCGCAGCTCTCGCCGTATGCTGCCGTCAGGGTTCTTGTAGTCGAAGATGCCCGTGCGGGTCAAAATTGGTTCATCATAGAAAAAGCCCTCGCGGCTGGAATGGGTGTCAATCTTGATAGAATCGACACGGTATTCCCCTTTGAGGACATTCGGCATGTTCTCCATTTTGCGGCATCCCTCCTCTCAATTTTTGTTCTCGGCGCGGCATACCCCCTTTCAATCCTCAAACGCGGACGGTTCGATCTCGTCCTCGTCGAAGATCGGCAGTGCCACGCAGCGGCAGCCGTAATCCTCTCCGGGATTGCAGCGGCGGCCCGTGTAGACGATGCCGTGCTTCGTCGTATACCACATCTCCGGCGGGTCGTCGTAGCTGAACACATTGCCGTCAAGCTCTTGGTGGCACTCGCGCACTCGCTCGTCGCCGGAGGACGACCACTCATAGCGGCGTACCCCCGCAGAGCGCTGGCGGGTCTGGTTCAACTGCGCGTTCAGCGTACCGATCTGATCGGTAGCAAGAAACCTCGCTTTGGATTTTGAAACATCATAGCGGCCCTGTATCTCTCTCGCAATATCCCGATTGGATTTGCCGTTGATGAATCCATCCAGAACGATGTCCTGCATCTCGTCCAGCGCGGTATCGCTGATACTCTTGATCTTGGAGACATTCTCTGCCGCCCAACGCTGGCACATTTGCTCGTAGCTGCCGCCCATGAAGTAATCCTGCCGGATGTTGATACCCAGTGTTTGCTTCACGACCTTGCGCCACTGTTCGAGATTCCATGTGGAAGTGTCGGACGACAGGCGGTAGATTTCTTCCCGGACTGCATCATCGTCTCCGCTCTCGACCAGATCGGCCCGGATGCGGTCAAAGATGCGCCGGATTCTGTCTGTGCCGCCGCTGTAGCTGTCCAGACGCAACGGGAATGTTGCGTCATGTTCCTGCTGCATGACGGTCAGCAGATCAGGCATGTAAGATTTTACGAGCTGCTGCATCTGCCTGAGATACTGCATCTCGCTCTGGCGCAACTTCACTTCCAGCCGCAGCGGGTGTGCGGCGGACTTGGCTATGCGCCGCCGATTCGGTGCCCACGCGGCTTTGTGAATGTTCGCGCTCATGTGTTACCCTCCGAGGTCTGCCCGGTAGATGCGAACAGAATTGAGGAACGGCTCAAATACCTTGCCGCCCGGCACATCCTGCGCAAGAATCTGGTCGATGGTGTAGAGGCTTTCCCCGATCATCTCCTGATTGTCCGCGCGGGGCATCCCGTCAAAGTGCTTGACCTTGTAAATCTGCACCGCCATTTTCTGGTCAGGCAGACCGGGCGCGTTGCCGAGATACTGCGTGGCCGTTGGCGTTATGGAAAATTCCTCTTGCGTCTCCCGCACCAGTGCTTGGCCCGGAGTCTCCCCGGGTTCAATGTGACCACCGGGGCCGCAATAGCCCTGACCGTCTGCGCGGCGGGCGCACAACAGTTTTCCGTCGATCACAACGAAGCCCGCCACATACCCGCTGTCGCCCTCGTCTGTTGCGAGTGTCGGCGCGGTCTGTGCAGCAGGCTTGATACTGTTGTTATAGTCGGCAGCCTCCTGCATGATCTGAACCTTCTGTTCCGGCGGCAGCCCCCAATCCTCCATCACATCCTGATCGTCCAGAATGTTCTCCGGGTCAAAGGTATCATCACCGGAAAGCGCCCGGCGCACCTCCTCCACCTCATAGATGCCCGCGGTAACGTAGGCCGCGGCAGTCTGGGCTTTGAGTAGCTGCGTTTGCGCCTTGCTCTGATCCTGTGTTGCCTGTTCGTTGTCAGACTGGCTCCACGGGGAGTTAAGCTCCAAATTGTAATCGGGAATCTCGGTGATCTCCCTGTTCCAGATCATGCCCCGGAAAACCAGCTCCACAACCTTGCGGGTATTGTCCAGCACATCGTTGGTCTGAATTTCGCCGCAATAGTCGTAGTAGTTTTGCAGGTCTGACTCGCCCGTGCTGTTCATACCGTC
>OOAU01001065.1_pt1 | contig 12718 bp, 10 predicted proteins | sample 1670931 | NCBI WGS metagenome assembly OOAU01 (sample SAMN06348105, study PRJEB24527) | human gut metagenome | biome: human gut; feature: ankylosing spondylitis patient; material: feces | host: Homo sapiens | place: China | collected 2015-10 | reverse complement strand
CGGACGATCTCCAACCGGCAGTAGTGGGCCTGGATATTGTCCAGAAACCCTTTGAACGTGTTATGCAGGAAGAACCGCACGGAAAGCCGGGCAGCGTTGGGGGAGAGACCCAGGACATAGAAGTCCATATCAGGGTCCAGTCTGTCCTCCTGATAGATCACTGACTGTCCGGCACAGAGACTTTTTACCATTCCACGCAGGTCGTTTTCTGTATAAGAGGGGACGGCGGAGCCGAGAGCAACCCCTCCAAACAGGGCGGCATAGGCCGGTTTTGCGTTTCTGGACCAGCAGACCACTGTGGCGTCACCGATACGGAACACATGGTCCCGATCCGCCAACAGGTGGTTCAGGGCGGAGGTATAGGCAAACGAGGCATATTTCCCGGTGGGCGCGTTCAAGTTCTGCTCCTTTCCATAGGAGCAGAAAGCCGGAGCGTTGAAGGATACCAGGGCCGCACCGCTGGATTGGGCTCCCGCCACATTTTTGATAGCGGGATGGATATTTTCGATGGGGCCCACTGCACCGGTGACAAGGCAGATGCCCTGTGGACCGTCTCCAGCGGCATTGTAGTCATTTTCCCACGCCTGTTGGATGGCCGGGTCATTGTGGACAAAACCTTCCGCTGTGCAAAAAATCAGGTTTCCGCCAGCAAGAATACCGTCCAGATGTTCTTGAAGGGCTGGGTTTTCCCTTGCCTTTTGTGGGTCCCAGGTCCGAAAGAACGCCAAAACAGCCTGGGCCGCCGGAGAATCCACATCCTTCAGCAGACTTTCGTGGTGCGCTTTACAGGCGGCGAAGCATTCCTGTGTTCGCTGGGGCTTGCCTTTGTTGTCGATCCCTAAGAAATAGCTGGAGTTATCGCAAAGAAAGTTGGCCGCCACACCAACCGTCCGTTTCACAGGGGCAGGGAGCGAAATATTCCGGGGTGCAAGGACCATTTTTTTACCCCTTGGCTGTTCTGTCTGCATAAAATCGACGCGCTCCAACGTCCCGTCCACTGCCAGACAGAGGGCATAGGACACCTTCACCTTTGTCCATCCCGGAGCATCGATTTTCCTTTCCCGCTCCAGAGCCTGATAATACTCAGTCAGCGCCTGAAGGATCATCCCCGCACCTCCCCGCTGTTCCGGTCCGGGACATTCAGAACTCCGTTTTGGAGAGAGCCCCGGAAGAATAGGGGCCGAATGTTTTCCGGGTCGGTGTAGTCCATGTCGTAAAGCATCCAACCCAGGTCTTGGGTCCTGTCCTTCAGCTCATCGGGGCAGGTGGGGAGCTCCTCGCACCACCGGAATTGGGCGGGAAATTCCCGGCAGCCGAAGCAGGGCTGATGGTAGAACTGCCCACGTTTGATCCGGCGCTTTACAATGTCCTGAAATTTTCCGGGATTGTCCCCTTCGGCGGCCTGGTCTGTCATCTCAAAATGGGCCTCGATCACATATCGTACGTCCCGCAGCAGCAGGGCGGCCCGCTGCTGAATGTCATCCGAGGTGCATAGATACAGCTGTCCTTTCCCCTTCTCCATCACGGTGCGTGCCGTCCGGGCTGAAATTTTGGACTTTACTTCGTTGCGCCGCAGGTTGGTGAAACGGATGGGCTTGCACACATGGATCCGGTCGATGACCCACCGCAGCCCCGGGTGCCAGTAAATGGCTTCAATCAGTCCCCGGGCGGCGGAGGGGGTCATCACGTCGTAGCTGACCCGCTCCACCTTCATCTCCGGACGAGTAAATAGTGCGTAGTCTCCCCAGACTTCCAAAGAGATTGACATAAGCATTCACTCCTTTCTTTGATCTGTTTTCACGGAGATGGGAGCAGAATGCCGCTCCATAGGCAGGTATACCTTGTCGTATTTTAATGCAAGTATACGGCCTCACCTCCATAGGCTTGAGATGAGTATACATTACCATGATTTTCTATTAGAGTCAAGTTAAAATTCAGTGGTTATTATATGTAAGTCAAATTTGACAATAGGTAAAAAAAGTGTTATTTTTACACGGTCAAGGATACTCTTGTGGATTGAAATAGTGGCTATTATATGTGTGCAATTTGGCGAAACCGGGATAATAATCCCGGTTTCGCCATTATTCTCCATTATTTTATTAGATAAACAATCCCTTTCCGCTGTCCGCTTTCAGGCTCAAGCCGGTATATTCGGAATAGAGGTCTGGGCTGGAAAGAATCACCGAGCCGTCCTCCAACCACTCCAGATCTCCGGCCTGGTCCAGTGCGTTGAAGTGCTGTTCATAGATGGAAACCCCGTACTGTCCCAGTTGACGGTATAGGTTTCGACTGTGTTCTCCGCTCCGCAGCCGCTCGACCAGTTCGGCGCCTTCATCCTTGGGGATATAGACCGTGACGGTAGGGCTGTCGATCAGATGAAACCGCTCGGACACCGTGCGGAAGGGAAACAATTCAGACTGCATCAGAGGGAGAATCTGCTGCACATCCTGGGCTTCTGCTCCTTTCAAGTCCAGCAGTCTTGTAAAATAGGCGTGAACAGCCTCCGGAGCAGTAATATCTTCATAATGGGCCATAGCATCCCGGCCAGCTCCAACGGCAGTGGCAAAGAGGGGCGGTGTGCTGCCCTCGCCTTGGAACACGGTGACGACACTGCGTTCCAGAGGCCGCTTTCCTTCCCGGTTGCACCGTCCGGCGGCCTGGAGGATGGAATCCAGTCCGGCCTCCTCCCGGTAGACGGCGGGGAAGTCCACATCCACGCCGGCCTCGATCAGGGAAGTGGACACCACCCGGCAGGGAAGCCCCTTGTCCAGGCGGCGGCGGATCTCTTCCAGCTTGGCCCGGCGGTGAGCGGGATACATGAGGGTGGAGAGATGGAAACACCCCTCACCCTCCAGCCGCAGAAAGATCTCCTGGGCTGACTTTCGGGAGTTGACAATGCACAAGACCTGCTCCTGCTTCTGAAGCTGGGCAGCCAGCTCCTCATAAGTCAGCTTTCCCGCCTGCCGGAAGGTCACACGCTGGAATACATCCCACTGGAATTGCTCCGGCGGGCAGAGCTCCGTGACCGGGAGCTCCGGAGCAAATTCCCGGAAGATGGGGGGCAGCGCCGGCTGGGTCGCGGTGCACAAAACCGCGGAGACCCCGTAATGCTTGACCAGCTGGGCAATGGCCCAGACGCAGGGGCGCAGGGCGTGGAGAGGCAGCATCTGCGCTTCATCAAAGACAACGATGCTTTGCGCGATGTTGTGAATCTTTCGGCACTGGGAGGGGCGGCAGGAGTAAAGCGATTCAAAAAACTGCACCGCCGTGGTGACGATCACCGGCATATCCCAGGTCTCGGTGGCACGGGCCAGGCGGATGGACTCTGGACCGGCCTCCTGGTCCACGTCATAGAGTACGCCGGAGTGGTGTTCCAGCACACAGTCCGCCCCCAGGATCTCCCGGAATTTCTGGGCGGTCTGCTCGATGATGGAGGTGTAGGGGATCACATAGATGAGGCGGCGAAGCCCCTGGGCTTTTGCCTGGGCCAGAGCAAAGGCGAGAGAGGCCACAGTTTTACCGCCACCGGTGGGGACGGTCAGCGTGTAGAGACCGGGCGCACAGCGCTCCCCCTCTTGGATACACCGCTCTAAAATCGAGCACCGCTGTGCATTCAGCTCTCCTTTGGGCGGAAACCATCCGGAGATGTAGTTCCGGAGCCACTCCATTAAGGAGTCCACGGATCTGTTAGAAAATGCCGTGTGAGGGCCGTTCGCCATAAATTCTGCCGTATCGGAGTAGTCCGCATCCACCAGACAGGAAAAGAGCATACGGGTAAAGAACATACCTTCCATCTGTGGTTCCAGGTTATTGGGTCGAGGAGGAGCCGGTAGGGTAAGCTCGGACTGCCAGGCAGCATACTCCGGCAGCCTGCCCTGAAGCGCCCGGTTCATGCGGCCAAAAAAAGAACTGGAATCCGGATCGTCCGTTTGACCCCCGCCATCAGGGAGCCCGCCGTGATGTCCGGCGACCGCAAACGCCGCATAGGGCTGTCCGAGCCTAAAACATTCAAAGGCTCCGGCGGTGGCGTGGTCTACCCTCGGGCCGTGGTGTAAAAGCCGGTCTTGAAATTCATTGGAATACTTTCCCAAGTCGTGGGCCAGACCCGCCAGATCTCCCTGTTCCTCAGCATGGAATACTTGGGCAAAGGCGGTACATTTTTGAGCCGTTGCGCTTAAATGCTGGAGAACGGTCTGCTGTCTTCCGTCTTCTGCCACGTGAGCCAAATAAGATCCCATGATAGAAAGCCCTCCCTCAAAAATAAGTGGAAGGAAGAATGAATCTTCCTTCCACCAGTATACTGAATTCCCCCTAAAATTTCCAGTGATTCTTCATAAAAAGACAAGTTTGCTTTTGTCTCCCCTTTCCCAGGGACGCCTGGGAAGTGATGGGACACACCTGTATGACCACCCAGGGGAGTGACGCACGCAGCCACAACAACCAACCCTTCCCGGGCCATACAAGCGTGTGAAAGAAAACCGTCATGTTTCTCTTTCATATTCTATCAAACACTTTCGGGCACTTCTTTCACGGCTCAAACGTTCGACAGCTTGTCGAAAAGTCTTCTTCGACAGGCTGTCCGATCACAGACCCCCGGGAAATGGCCTGGCTCCGCCCTCTACTCCAGGTCCTGAAGGTCCATCCGCTTCATCTCCTCCCGGAGATCCCGGCGGGTTTTATAGTGGAGCCAGATGCCTCCCAGCACCACGGTGGGGATATTGGCCAACAGGAAAACGCCCCCTGCCGCCGCCAACTCCGCCCCTGGGGGGACCTCCCAATGCTCTGCGTGGTGCTCCTCCACCACAGTACCGTGCGCATCATAGACCACTTCCGACGCTCCCACCCGGGTAAAGGCGGCCATAGACAGCAGGATCAGCAGGCTGGCCAGCAGGGTCAGCCCCGGCAGGATCAGGCCCAGCCAACGGCTCCTCCGCTTACACAGCCACACCTGGAGGGCCGCCACCAGGGCCACAGGCAGCAGAACACTCAGCAGCATCAGCGGCAGGGCGATCAAACCAGCCAGCGAAGCCATAAACATGGTATCATTCTCCCTTCGTCTTTTTATAGGCGGAGATCAGCACCTTGGCCGTGTCGAAGTCCAGCTTCTCGTTTACTGCCAGCCGCTTGATCAGACCAATATATGGATCGGAGGCAGTGTCCTCGCTCAGGCGGATCTTCTGGATCAGCCGGTCCAGCCGCAGGCGCACAGTGGGATAAGTCACACCATAGACGCCCGCCACCTCCTTCAGGGAACCGGAAGCCAGCACGAAGCGCCGGATGAAGGCCACGTCCTCCTCCTCCAGTCCGGCCATCCACTCGGGGACCGTCTCAATGGGCATCCTCTCTCCTCCTCTCTGTTCCTACTATATCATTTAATTTTATTAAAGTCAATTTTTAATTTTATTTTTCATCTCTATTGAATAATCTTTTATTTTTCTTCGTGCCTTCAGACGCTGGCCGGGTCATCACAAAGTTGGCCAGCAGGACCCCTCTGCGTTCCACCTGCTGTTCCCGCACGACCTGGTATCCCCGGCTCTGGAAGAAGGTCCGTGCGGTCTTTGACGCGTGGACCGTAAACTCCGGGGCGGAGCAGCGGCCCTCCAGCGCGGCGCACAGGGCGGAGGCGATCCCCCGGCCCTGGGCCTCCCTGTGCACGAACAGACGGTCCAGATAGCCCTCCGCTGTCATATCCCCAAAGCCTAGGATCCGTCCCTCCTCCTCCGCCACCAGGGTATCATGGGCGCTCAGAGAGCGGGCCCAGGCTTTCAGATCCGGACGTCCGTCCGCCCAGGCGTCCAGCTGTTCCGGTGTATACTCCCCGGCGCAGACAGAGTGGACCGTATCATAGAACAGCCGCGTCAACTCCGGGCAGTCGGAGGCGCGGTACTCTCTCAGCTTCAAATGGGATCTCCTCTTTTTCGTCATCAAACACAACGCCCCGGAACTCGTCAGAGCCCCGGGGCGTTTGCAGTCTTTCCTTGCGTAAACCTGTGTACTCAGGCCTTGGACAGGACCGGGTTCACACCGATCTTCTTGCCCTCATCATAGACATAAAAGCCGGCGCCGGACTTGCGGCCCAGGTAACCGGCGGACACCATCTTGCGCAGCAGATGGGCGGGCCGGTATTTGGTGTCGCCCAGATCCAGATAGAAGGTCTCCATGACCTCCAGCAGGATGTCCAGGCCGATCATGTCAGCCAGAGCCAGGGGGCCCATGGGGTGGTTACAGCCCCGCATCATGCCCTCGTCCACGTCCTCTACGGTGCCGATGTCCTCATCCAGGACCTGAACGGCCTCGTTCAGCATGGGTAGCAGCATACGGTTGACAATGAAGCCGGGCTTATCCTTGGCCAGAATGGTGCGCTTACCCATGCTCTTGCCCAGCTCGTCCACGATGTCGATGGTCTCCTTGGAGGTGCGCAGGCCGTAGACGATCTCCACCAGACTCATCACAGGCACGGGAGAGAAGAAGTGCATACCCACGACCTTCTCAGGACGGCTGGTGGCGGCGGCCAGGCTGGTCATGGAGATGGAGGAGGTGTTGGAGGCGAAGATGGTGCGGCTGTCACAGATTTTGTCCAGCTGCTGGAAGATAGACTGCTTGGCCTCCAGGTTCTCGTAGATGGCCTCGATGACCATATCCACATTGGACGCCACATGGACGCTGACAGAGGTGGTCAGGCGGCCCATGCAGGCCTCCTTCTCCTCCGCGGTCATGCGGCCCTTCTCCACCAGACGGTCCAGACGCTTGCTGATGCCGGCCTGCCCCCGCTCAAGGGCGGCCTTGCTCTGGTCGTTCAGAATGACCTCATAGCCAGCCTGGATGGCAGTCTGCGCGATACCGCTGCCCATCAGACCAGAACCGACGACAAAAATTTTGCGGATTTCCATTTTGATCTCCTTCTTTTCATCCATAATGGGGATGCGCGGGCGCTTGACCCGGGGCCGGCCTCGGCGGAAACCGGTGCGCTTCCTCTCTGTGCAGAGCGCTTCTCCCACTCTGCTGTGGGTATCTTATCACAAGGTGGATTCCTTTGTCTAGGGAAAACTAAAATCCGGGAGCAGATTTTTTGGGGGTCCAAGCATATGGTAAGATTTTTCCAGTATGCACAGCAAAATAGCGAACGGCGGCCCAGCTGGCCACCGCATCCGGAGCGCTTCAGGCTCACTGCTCCTCTGTCACAGGGTGCTCCCCTTCCGCCTCCTTGCGGGAGTCGGCCCGCACCAGAGCGAACGCTTTTTTCCGTGCATAGAGGAAAAACAGAATGTGGACTGCGCCGGTCACGATCCAGGAGATGGGATAAGAGATGTACAGGTTCTCCGGCGTGCGGTACATCTGGAAAATAGTGAAGATCCATACGACCCGAAGGCCGCAGGCGCCGATGAGAGAGACGATCATGGGCCCAATGGAGTAACCCAGGCCCCGCAGGCTGCCAACCATGGTATCCATGATGCCGCACAGGGCATAGGGCCGGGCCACATAGCCCAGGCGGATGATCCCCTGCCGAATCACATCCTCCTCTCCGGGGGCGTAAATGCTCACCAGCGGATGTCCAAAGTAATAGACCAAATTGCCCAGCAGCAGTCCGGTCACAATCACAAAGCCCTGGCAGTACAGCAGGGTCTTATCCACCCGGCGGCACTCCCCTGCCCCGTAGTTCTGACCGGTGAAGGTCAGGTTGGTCTGATAGAAGGCATTCATGGCCTGATAGACAAAGTTCTCAATGTTGCCGGCAGCTGCAGAGCCAGCCACCACGGTAGAGCCGAAGGAGTTGATGGAGGACTGGATCAGCACGTTAGACAAAGAGAACACAATGCCCTGGAAGCCGGCGGGCAGGCCGATCTCCAGGATCTGTCCCAAAATATGCCGGTCCAGCTTCATCGCCTTCAAATTCAGGCGCAGAGGACCGTCCTCCTTGGTCAGGCAGAGGATGACCAGCCCTGCGGACACATACTGGGAGATGGTGGTGGCCAGGGCGACCCCCGCTACATCCATATTCAGCAGAATGACCGAAATCAGGTTCAAAATGACGTTGACCACGCCCGCGATGATCAGGAAATACAGGGGGCGCTTGGTGTCCCCCTGGGCCCGCAGGATGGCGGCCCCGAAGTTATATGCCATGGTGGCAGGCATTCCCAAAAAATAGATCCGCAGATAGATGGCCGACTTGTCGATCACATCAGCGGGAGAAGACATCCACACCAGAAGCTGCCGGGCGGCAAAGAAGCCGAACACCGCCAGGATTGCGCCGCTGACCAGGGCCATCAGAATGGAGGTGTGGACCGCGCGGCCCACCATGTCGTGCCGCTTCCCTCCCAGATTCCGGGCCACCACCACATTGGAGCCCACGGAGAGCCCCACAAACAGGGCCACCAGCAGGTTGATCAGGGAGGTGGTGGAGCCCACCGCCGCCAGGGATTCCTTCCCGGCAAACCGCCCCACCACAATGACATCAGCAGCGTTAAACAACAGTTGTAGCATACTGGAGGCCATCAGGGGGATAGCAAACAGCAGGATCTTATCCGCCAGAGAGCCGTGACACATATCCAGCTGGTGGCGCTTTTTGGTACGGATCATATCAGATCGTTCCATCCTTTCTCACCGGATCCGGGCCAGGCGCGCTGAACTGGAGTCCGCCTGTCGGACCGCCGAAAAATTTTACAGATTATTAACTTAATACATTTACTAAGATACAACAGAACCAAAGAATTATCAATCCACAAAATCACAGAAGAACAGCAAAAAAGAGGCGGGAATGAGGTCATCATTCCCGCCCCCGTCAGGCGGACGCCGCTGTATTGGACTGGGCCGCCACCAGGACATCCCCAGCCTCCAGACGGGTGCTCCCGTCCGGAATAATGGTATCCAGCCCCCGTTTGATCATCACGATCAGGCAGTTTCGGGGCACCGAGATCTCGCTGAGTGAGCGCCCGCACCACTTGTGGCTCCGCTCCACCACCACCTCCTGAAGAGAGAGGTTCTCCCGGTCCTCAAAGGCCCTCGCCGCCATCACCAGCAGGTCGCCGGTCTGTAAAACCGTCCCGCCGTGCGGCACAATGGTGTCCTGTCCCCGGGCGATCATCACCACCAGCAGATCCGGCGGGATGGGCAGCTCCCGCAGGGTCCCACCGCTCCAGGGGTGTCCCGGACCCAGGTGGACCTTGATGAAGTCAATGTCGCTCTCCTCCTGGTAATCGTTGAAGGTCTTGCTCACGTCACCCGCCTGATCGATCATGGCCAGCCGCTCCGCCACCCGGGGCAGCAGGGTGCCCTGAATGGAGATGGACAGCAGGACAATGCAGAACACCAGGTTGAACAGGTCGTATCTCATCTCCACACCGCCCAGCACCGCCATAATAGCGAACACGATGGAGGCCACGCCCCGCAGTCCGGCCCAGGATACCACCCCCACCTGGCCCAGGGACGGGCTGAAGGGCAGCAGCAGCAGGGCGGCCACCAGCGGCCGGCCCACCAGGGTGAGGAAGGCCATCACGGCCAGGGCGGGCAGCAAGACGGAGGGCAGCTCCACCGGCGTCACCAGCAGGCCCAGCAGGAAGAAGATGAGCACTTGGGCCACATCGGTGACCACATCAAAGAAGTGGACCAGATAGCGCTTCTGGGGCAGCTTGGTATTGCCCATCCAGATGCCGCAGAGGTAGGCGCTGAGATACCCGTTTCCGCCCAGGGCGGTGGGCAGGGCATAGGACAGGATGACCACAGAAAAGATGAAGATGGTCTGGCTCTGTCCCGATGGGAAGGCCCCCCGCTTCAGGGCCCAGATGGCCAGCTTGCCCAGCAGCAGACCGCACAGGATCCCCACCGCCAGCTGTTGGAGCAGAAGCAGCGGGACCACGATCTCCTCCCCGGACATAAGCCCCACTGCCACCGTGGTCAGCATATAGGAGATGGGGTCGTTGGAGCCCGATTCGATCTCCAGCAGAGAGTCAGTATGCTCCTTCAGCGCCAGCTTTTTCGACCGCAGGATATTGAACACTGAGGCCGCATCTGTGGAAGAGATGACCGAGCCGATGAGAAAGCTCTCCAGCCAGGGCAGCTCCAGCGCCCAGTGGGCGAAGGCAGCCACCAGCGCCGCCGTCCCCGCCACCCCCAAAGTGGAGAGGACCACCGACTGGACCGCCACCGGCCGGGCGGCAGACAGGTTGGTCCCGAAGCCGCCGTAAAACATGATGAAAATGAGACTGACCGAACAGATCAGATTGACGGTATAGTAGTCGTTAAAATGGATGCGCAGCAGTCCGTTTTCTCCAAAGCACATTCCCAACGCGATAAAGATCAGCAGGGACGGGACCGCCAGGCGGTCCAAAAAACGGCCCATCAGGGTACACAGGGCGATCACGCAGCCGATCAGCAGCAGGGCCTCCGTCATAGTACAGTAAAACCTCCAGACAAGCGCCGCTCCGGACAGGCCGGGAGCGGACTGGGATATTGTCTCCATTATAACACGGGACGGAGGTCCTTTTCCTTAAAAAAAGACGGGCAGGAGGTAAAGACTTCGTTAAGATTTTCACAGCACCCTGTTCAAAAATGCGCCCTGCCGGCTCAAAGGGCCGGCAGGGCGCGAAAGGCCAAGGCCGCCGAAAAAGCTTTTTTGACAAGCTGGCGCAAATGGACGGCTTCGGCTTACAGCTTCTCCAGCCGCTCCAGATCCATGATAAAAACCGTCACGCCGCCCAGCTCCACATTCACCGGCACGGAGGGCATGGCCACGGCATACTGGCTCCCGGTGGGCATGGTCACATTGGAGTAAATGGTCTGCTTCCGCTTTCCGGCACACTGCTTCAAAATAGACAGCGCCTCATCAAGGCGGGACTCCTCCACGCCCAGCATGATGGTGATGTTCTTCTTTTTCCAGAACCCGCCGGTAGAACTGAGCATAGTAACAAAAAATCCGTTCTGGTTCAGCTCGCCCACCGTGGTGTCATAGTCGTCCTCCTGCACCACGGCCAGAATCAGCTTGTTGTGTACGTTGGCAGCTTCCATCATTCAACCCTCACTTGCTTCCGGACCGCCCGCGCAGCCAGGGAGGCAGCAGTCCTGATTTGCTTTATCATACAACATTTTCAAGAGAAAGGGAAGTCATAAACGCGCGGTCACACAAATTTTTTCCCCTCCCCTCCGCCGGTAGCTGTTGACGTCTCTTTCCAGGGGTATTACTATTGAGGTGCAGCCCCCAGGTCTGTCCCCTGTAACCTTTTTCTCTCCCGCCCCGTCTAAACAGACAGATCGGCCGATCGACCCCAGAAAGGAGCACACCCATCCATGACCAACTCTGCTTTGGACAAAGAAGACTTCTGCCGCCTTGTGGAGGTGCATCAAAGCGCCCTCTACCGCACGGCCCGTTCCATCTTGTCCAACCAGCAGGATGTGGAGGACGCGGTGCAGGAGGCCGTCTGCGCGGCCTACTCCCATCTGGACCGCCTGCGGGAGCCGGAAAAATTCAAAGCCTGGCTTTTGAAGATCCTGGTCAACGAGTGCTATGACCTCTGCCGCCGGCAGCGGAGGACCGTGGACTTCGACCAGATGGCGGAATCCCTGACCACACCGGAGCCGGATCTCGCGGAGCATCTGACGCTGTGGGATGCGGTCCTTCAGCTGCCGGAGCCCATGCGGGCGGCCGTCACGCTGTTCTACTATGAGGACTGCTCCGTGGCCGAGACGGCCCAGATCCTGAAGATCTCCCAGGGGGCGGTCAAGACCCGCCTCAGCCGGGCGAGAGACCGGCTTCGACAGACATTCACGGAGAATTGAGGTGTAAACTATGGATCAATTTGACCGAGAGCTGAAGCGCCGCGCCCAGGAGGAGCCCTTTCCCCTGCCGGATTCCTTCGTCCGGCGGCTGCGTGAGACCTGCGACAGTCTGGAGGAAGCGCCCCGGCGGAAGCCGGAGCGGCGGTGCCTCTCCCATTGGGGGGCCTGGTTCGCCGCGGCGGCGGCCTCCCTGCTGGTGGTCCTGCCCAACGTGTCCGCCTCCGCGGCTGAGGCGCTGGAACAGGTCCCGGTGCTGGGCCCTCTGGTACAGGTGGTCACCCTGCGGAACTATCTCTATGATGACGGACACAGCTTCGCCAACGTCTCTGTCCCCCAGGTGCAGGAGGGCGGCCAGGCGGGCAGCTCTGTCAACGCGGCGGTACAGGCTGACATTGACCGGCTGCTCGATCAATTCCGGCGGGACGCGGAGGGTCTGGCCCAGGGCGGCTATCAAAGTCTGGACGTGAGCTATGAGGTAACGGCGGATACGGACCGCTGGTTCACCCTCTGCGTGTCCGCCCTTCAAACCCAGGCCAGCGGACATCAGATCCTGCGCTATTATCACATTGACAAGAGCACCGGAGAGATGGTCACACTGTCTGAGCTCTTCCCCAGCGGCTCAGACTATGTATCGGTGCTGTCCGGCGAGGTGCGCCGGCAGATGGAGGAGGAGGACCGCTCCTACTTCCCCGATGAATTCCAGACCATCGATCCTGAGCAGCCCTTCTACTGGGCTCCGGACGGCGGATTGGTGCTGGTCTTTGACGAGGCCTCCGTAGCCGCCGCGGTGGAAGGGGTACTGGAATTTTCCATCCCCGCCTCCACCGTGGAGGCGCTCCGGGCCGGGCAGCCCTGACCTCTGGCGAAAAAAGCGGCGGACGGCCCTTGACAAAGTGCATCTGTCAAGTAAAAGTAGACACAAAAAAGCGCAGCTAACAGAAGCCCAGTT
>OOAU01001028.1_pt1 | contig 13101 bp, 9 predicted proteins | sample 1670931 | NCBI WGS metagenome assembly OOAU01 (sample SAMN06348105, study PRJEB24527) | human gut metagenome | biome: human gut; feature: ankylosing spondylitis patient; material: feces | host: Homo sapiens | place: China | collected 2015-10 | reverse complement strand
AAGGCAATACCGCATAATTCTAAGTGCCGATACGGCGAGCGAGGTGCGGCAGCTGCTAAGCCAAAAGCGCAGATAATACTGGATGTCTTATCGAGCATTTTGGCAACGCAGATGCCGTGCCGCAGCCGCCGGAGCGGTGCTTAAGCCGTAAGGCGGGAATTATGCGGTGTTGCCTTTACCCAATATTCATATCCACCGGCTTCGAGATCCCCTTGACGCTGCCGGAGCCTGTGTACTGCCATATATTGTGCTTGTAGCTGAAGCTCAGCGTATCGCGGTACTGGGCGATCCAGATGTTGTACTTGCTGATGTTCGCAAAGTTCAGCGCGTTATAGAACCAGCTGGCATAGGAGTAAACGCCCGCGCTGTACCCCGCGCTGCGGATCGTCTCGCAGAAGGCGACGGCGCAGGCCGTGCGCTCGGCGGCGCTCAGGGCATTGGCGCGCCCGCCGCCGACACTCTCGGTGTCGTAGTAGACGCCCAGCGGCAGGCTGTAGCCGCTGACCAGGCTCAGCACCATGCTGGCCTCCTCGACGGCCTCGGCCTCGTTGATGGCCTGGCTGTAGAAGTAAACGCCGACGCGCAGGCCCGCGTTGATCGCGCCCTGAATGTTCCGGCGATATGTAGAATCCTCGACCAGCGCACCGCTGCCGTAGCCGCGGTAGCCGCAGCGGATGATGGCAAATGTGATGCCGTCCGACTTGACGGCGTTCCAGTCAATGCTGCCCTGGAACTTCGAGACATCAATGCCGCGGGCCGTGCGGTTCAGTGCGCCGTCCGCCGCAAAGGTGTAGACATTGCCCTGAATGACCTGCTGGCCCGTGACGGGCTGGTGGGTGGACGGGTCGTAATAATACGTTGCGCCGTCAATATCCTGCCAGCCGGTGTACTCGTATATCGTGGTGGTCGCGCTGGTCACGGCAAAGCCGTAGTTGGCCAGCTCCTGCACCGCAATGTTATCCGGCCAGCCCGCCGTCGGGTCGGGCACCTGGGTGGGTGCTTGCGTCGGAGCCGCTGTCGGGGCTTCCGTAGGGGCTGCTGTCGGGGCAGGCGTTTGCGTTTCGGCGGGGGTCTCCGTCGGGGCCTCGGTGGGGGCGGGCGTCGCCTCCGGGGTCGGCTCGGGCGTGATCTCGGGGGCCGGTTCCGGCGTGGGGTCCGCCGGGACAGGGGTCTCCTCGGCAGCCGGGGCGGCCCCGCCGGTGTCCTCCTGTACGGTCACCGGCTCGTCCGCGCGGTGTACCCACGCCATGCGGGTGTTGGCCGCACCCAGCAGCGTGACGGAATCCGCCGCGCCGGGCAGCCAGGCCGCCGTGGCCGTGTTGGCGGCGTAGCTCGTATCGCGCATTGCGCCGATCAGGTCCTTCGTGCCGTCCTGATAAACGGGCAGGTAGGGTGTCTCGGTGCCGTCGGCCAGCAGCAGATGTCCGCTGCTGCTCAGCTTGGCTGTGTAGCTCGTCTTGCTGCCGGTCTCGGTCCTGGCGCTGTCGGCGTAGGTCACGGTGTCGGTGACCTCGTTGACGATGGGGGCCGAGCCCGCGTTGCTGACGCCGGAGTCCTCGGCACTCTCGTTGACCTGGCTTGCCTGGACGATCTTCTCTTTAACGGCCTTGACGTCCGCCTTGTAGACGACCTTTTCTTTGACTGTCACGGTCTGGGCCTCGGGCTGCGTGTAGCCCTCGATGGGCTGGACCGCCAGCGTGTAGTCGCCGGGGGTCACGTCCTCGGCCAGCGCGGTGCCGGTCTCGGTATCCAGCTCGTAATCCGTGGCATTGCCCTTGGCGTCGGTCAGTGTGATGGTTGCCGCCACGCCCAGCAGCGGGGTCTTTTCGTTCTCGGCGTCATCCTCCTTCGCGCTTTTGGACGGCGTCGGGGACGGCGAGGCGGACGCATCGGGCGTGGGGCTGGGCTCGGGGGCGTTCTCGACGTAGAGCGTCACACCGACGTCCTGCTGGATGACGCTGGCCTCCATCGTCAGCGGCTTGTCCGGCTCCGGCGTGGGGCTCGGCGTCGGGGAAGGGGTCGGCGTGGCCGCCGTCTCGGGGGTGGCCGTCACGATGGGTGTGGGGCTGGGCTCGGGCGCGGAGAGCGGACCGACGCTGGCTGCAAACGCGCCCAGACCGATGCTGGCGGTCAGCACCACCGCCGTGCCGCCCGCGGCCAGCTTATACAGCGGCAGCCGCGCAAAGGTGCTGCCGGAGAAATACCGCATGGGGTTCTTTTTATTAAACATTCCTGTTCCTCACAGTTAAAAAGCGATAAACTATTACAAAATGAATCATACCACGAAAAAAGCCTCCGCCGCAAGTGGGCAGGGGTGGAAAATCGCACAGAAAAACGCCGAAATTTTCAACATCCATAGGGCCTGTTTGTGGATAATTGTGACACCGCGGACACAACTTTCCGGGCATCTACTGGTCGCGGCTGCCGTCAGGTGCCAGCAGTTGTGTTGGGCAAAAATTCCTCCACCAAAAAATCGACACACGCACCGTAGCTGCGCTCCGGCCCCGCAAGAAACGGCCAGCGCCCGGTCAGCGGGTCGTAGAGGTGGCTGTACCCCGCAAAAATTTCGTTTTTGTACTGCTTTTTGTACTGCTTATTATAGAAGAATAGCACCATGCTTGCAAGCCGGCTGCTTTCCCACGCGGGGGAGGGCTTAGGAGGACTGGATTTTTACGTTGGATTTGCTATAATAAGCGTAGAGGATGCAGCGGCGGATGCAAGCGTCGACCGCTGCAGAAAACGGAGAGCAATATAACAATATAAGAGGTAAACACCATGCAATACGTCAATTTCGGCGCCACAGGCTTACAAATCTCCCGCCTTGGGTTTGGCGGCATTCCCATTCAGCGCATCGACCAGCCCGGCACGCGGGAGCTGCTGATCGCCGCGCATAAGGCGGGCATCAATTACATCGACACCGCCCGCGCCTACACGGTCAGCGAGGCATGGATCGGCCAGTCGCTGGAGGAGGCCGGGCTGCGGGATGACTTCATTCTGGCGACCAAATGCCGCGCGCTGACCAAAGCCGACATGGAGGCCGAGATCGCCACGAGCCTGAAAAACCTGCGCACCGACCACATCGAGCTGTTCCAGTTCCACAACCCGAGCCTCGACGGCCTGAAAACCATTCTGGCACCCGGCGGCGCAATGGAGGCGCTGCTCGAGGCAAAGGCCAGAGGCATCGTCGGGCATATCGGCATCACGGCGCACCTGGCCGCCGTGTTTGAGGCCGTGCTGGACATCCCCGAGATCGAGACGATCATGTTCCCGTACAACATCGTGGAGCAGCAGGGCAGGGAGCTGATCGACCGCTGCGCCGCGGCGGGCAAGGGCTTTATCGACATGAAGCCGCTGGCGGGCGGTGCCATTGAGGATGGCCGCCTGGCACTGCGGTACGTGCTGTCCAACCCGGCAGTCACGGTGTCTATTCCCGGCATGGCGACGGTGGAGGAGCTGAACGCCAACGTGGCGGGCGCGGCCAACACCGCCCCGCTCACGCCCGAGGAGGAGGCCGCCTGCCAGAAGGTGCGCGACGCGCTGGGCACCCAGTTCTGCCGCCGCTGCAACTACTGTGCGCCCTGCACGGTGGGGATTTCCATCCCCAGTGTGTTCCTGTTCCAGGGGTATCTGAACCGCTACGGCCTGCAGCAGTGGGGCCGCGAGCGCTATGCGACGCTGCAGACCAAGGCCGGTGCCTGCATCCGGTGCGGTGCCTGTGAGCCGCGCTGCCCGTACAACCTGCCGATCCGCCAGATGATGCAGAAGGCCGCGGAGGATTTTGGGGAGTAAGGGTAGATAAAACAAGGCGTAGGGGCGGATTCCATATCCGCCCGTGGGGGCTTTCGCAGCCGCAAGCTGCCCGGGCGCATATAGAATGCGCCCCTACAGGGTCAACAGAATAAAGCGGCCTTCCCACAATCGCACATTGGCCGGTAAGCCGCGGGCCGGGCATGCCCGGCCCCTACCGAGTTACAGCCCGTAAATGGGCAATCAGGATGAACTCTGCCCTCATCAGTCCGCTTCGCGGCCAGCTTCCCCCACGGGGGAAGCCTTTTTTTGTTTCTGAATATTGTTTTTTGCTTGGCGAACGTGTATAATTTAATCTGTATAATTTTGTGCAATAATGTGAGGAATGAGTGCTATGCTTTCCGACCCCCAGCTGCATTATCTTGATAACGCCGCCACGTCCCGGGTGGACCCGGCGGTGGCGCAGGCCGTCAGCGAGGCGCTGACTGAGCTTTGGGCCAACCCCAGCAGCCTGTATGACCCCGCCGTTGCCGCGCAGGATGCCATTGCCGCGGCCCGCGCCCGCGTGGCCAAAACGCTGCACTGCCGCAGCGATGAAATCTACTTCACGGCCTGCGGCAGTGAGGGCAACAACATGGCCGTGACCGGCGCGGCCCGCCCGCGTAAGCACTGGGGCAATAAGATCGTCGTCACGGGCTTTGAACACCCCAGCGTGCAGCGCCCCATCCGCGCGTTGAAGGACGAGGGCTTCACCGTCGTCGAGGTCATGCCCGGGGCGGACGGACGCATTGACACGCAGAAATTCCTGGCAGAGATCGACAAAAACACGGTGCTGGCCGCCTGCATGGCCGTCAATAACGAGACCGGCGCCGTGCAGGACATCGCGGCGCTGGGCAAGGGCATCAAGGCGCGCAACAGCCGCACCCACTTTCATGTGGACGCCGTGCAGGCGTGGCTGCGCATGCCCATCGACCTGCAGAAATGGCGCGAGGTCGATACGCTCTCCGTCTCCGGCCACAAGGTCCACGCGCCCAAGGGCGTCGGCGCACTGTTCATCCGGGACAGCCAGCGCCAGACGCTCAAACCGCCCTATCTCGGCGGCCATCAGGAGCGCGGCCTGCGCCCCGGCACCGAGAACACGCCCTACATTGTGGGTCTCGGCGTGGCCGCCGCGCAGGGCCAGCAGAAGCTGCGCCCCCGCATTGCACACATTGCCGCGCTGAATCGGCAGCTGCGCGCAGGGCTTGAAGAATTGGACGGCATCACGCTCAATTCGCCCGATGACGCGGTGGGGGAGATCGTGAATTTCTCCACCGGCTGCATCAACAGCCAGACCTTCATCAACTACCTGAACACCCGCGCGGTCTATGTCTCGGGCGGCTCTGCCTGCGACAAGGGCGAGCCGAGCCACACCCTGCTGGCCATGGGCTGCGCCGACCTGACCGTCCGCACCGCCCTGCGCGTGAGCTTCTGCGCCGATAACACCGCCGAGGACGTGGACGCGCTGCTGGCGGGGCTGCGGGACGGATTACAGGAATTGCAGCATATTTGAACGGCTGCCGACGGCGGCCTGAGGGCAGGCCGCCCTACATACCCCTTTTCGAGCAAATCGTAGGGCGGGGTGCCCTCACCCCGCCGCAGGCAGTAGGGGCGGGACATGTCCCGCCCGCAGCCTTCCCGTTACAGCGTGTTTGCCGTAAAGCTGCGGGCCGGGCATGCCCGGCCCCTACTGCGGCACATCCATTTTGAAAGGAATCATTTTATGAAAGAACTCATCCTCGCCTATCAGGGCGAAATGACGCTGAAGGGCCTGAACCGCGGCAAGTTTGAGGCGCGGCTGGCCAAGACGATCCGCTGGCGGCTGGAGCCGCTGGGCAAGTTCAAGGTCTATCAGGCCCAGAGCACCGTTTTCATCGAGCCGAAGGAGGAGGGCCTCGACATGGACGAGGCGTTCCGCCGCGTGTCCCATGTGTTCGGCATCGTCAAGCTGAGCCGCGCCGTCGAGTGCCCGAAGGACTTTGCCGCAATATGCGAGACCGCTGAGGCGTATCTCGGCGAGACGCTGCGCGGTATCCGCACCTTCAAGGTCGAGGCCAAGCGCGCCGACAAGACCTACCCGATGAAGAGCCCCGAGATCTGCCGCGAGCTGGGTGCCTACCTGCTGGACAAGCACCATCATCTGCGCGTCGACGTGCATAACCCGCAGCTGGAGATCATGGTGGAAATTCGCGACTACGCCGCCTATGTCCACGGCCCCAAGGTCGAGGCCGCGGGCGGTCTGCCCGTCGGTACGAGCGGGCGCGCGCTGAACCTGCTGTCCGGCGGCATCGACAGCCCCGTCGCCGCATGGTGCATGGCCCGCCGCGGTCTGGCGCTGCACCACATCCACTTTGCCAGCCCGCCGTACACGAGCCTGCGCGCCAAGCTGAAAGTGCGCGATCTGGCCCGCGAGCTGGTCGAGTACACCGGCAACTGCACGCTGTTCGTCGTGCCCTACACGAAGCCGCAGGAGTATATCCGTGACAACGCGCCCGACGTGCTGTTCACGGTTCTGATGCGCCGCAGCATGCTGCGCATTGCCAATCAGGTGGCGAAAAAGCTCGAGCTGCAGGCCCTCATCACCGGCGAGAGCCTGGCTCAGGTCGCCAGCCAGACCATGGCCGCGCTGGCCTGCACAGATCAGGCGCAGGACCTGCCCGTGCTGCGCCCCTGCATCGGCATGGACAAGATCGAGATCATCAATATTTCGCGTAAGATCGGTACATTTGAGACGTCCATCGAGCCGTATGAGGACTGCTGCACGATCTTTACCCCGCCGCACCCCAAGACGAACCCGACGCTGGACGAGATCTTGGCCGCCGAGGCCGCTATGCCCGGCCTGGCCGCGCTGGAAGCCGAGGCCGCTGAGAACGTCGAGAAAATCTATATCCGCATGGGAGGTGACGAGCTGCTGTGACTGCTGAAATTATCTGCGTAGGCACGGAGCTTCTGCTGGGCGACATCCTGAACACCAACGCGCAGTTTTTAAGCCGCGAGCTGGCCGAGCTGGGTATCAGCGTGATGCACCAGCATGTCATCGGCGATAACCCCGCCCGCCTGAAGGAGCTGGTTTTGCAGGCGAAAAGCCGCAGCGACCTGCTCGTCTTTTCGGGCGGTCTAGGCCCCACCGAGGACGATCTGACGAAGGAGACCGTGGCCGAGGCGTTCGGTGATACGCTGGCCTTTGACGAGGGCGAGTGGCAGAAGATCATCGACTTTTTCGCCCGGACAAACAGACGCCCCACGCCGAACAACCGCAAGCAGGCGATGTGCCCGACGGTGGGCCACAAGCTCATCAACGACCACGGCACGGCCCCCGGCGCGTGGTTTGAGGACGCCGACGGCCACTGCGCCGCGCTGATGCCCGGCGTCCCGCGGGAGATGAAGGCCATGTGGGCCGAGCAGGTCCGCCCGATTCTGCTGAAACGGCAAAACTGCACGATCCACAGCCGCACGCTGCGGGTGCTGGGCGGCGAGAGCGCCATTGCCAGCAAGGTCGCGCCGCTGTTTGAGGCCGCGAACCCCACCGCCGCCATCTACTGCAAGATCGGCGAGTGTGAGATCCGCGTGACGGCCCGCGAGACCACCGAGCAGGCCGCCGAGGCCGCCTGCAATGCCCGCATTGCGGAGTTTAAAGAGATTCTCGGCGCAGCCGCCTACGATGTGGACGTGCCCGCGCTGGAATACACGGTGGTACGCGCTTTGCGGGAGCGCGGCTTGCACGCCGCCGCGGCGGAGAGCTGCACCGGCGGCATGATCGCCGAGCGGCTGACGAACGTGCCCGGCTCCAGCGAGGTGTTCGGCTATGGCTTTGTCACCTACGCCGAGGCCGCCAAGCAAAAGCTGCTGGGTGTGGATGCGGCTGTCATTGAAAAGTACAATGTCGTGTCCGGCCCTGTGGCCGCAGCCATGGCCTTTGGCGCTGCCCGGGAATCCGGTGCGGAGCTGGCCGTGGGCATCACGGGACTGGCCGGACCCGGCGGCGCACTGCCCGGCAAGCCGGTGGGTACGGTCTATCTGGCCGGTGCCGACACCCGCACGGACACGGGGTATTTAATGCGCCTGAACCTGGGCGGCTATCAGGACCGCCAGATTATCCGCACCCGTGCCGCCCTGTACGCGCTGGATATGCTCCGCCGCATGGCGCTGGGCCTCGATGTGCCGGACAGCGTGCGTTTCACGCCGGAGACGGCAGACAGAAAACTGGATATATAAAGCCCCAAGCCTTCCCCTTGAGGGGAAGGTGCCGCCGCAGCGGCGGATGAGGTGAAAGCTCCCGGGACCGCCTGTTTACGGGTGGTTGTGGCAAGGCTGCCCCTCATTCGTCTGCGGGCGGGGCCGCAGACACCTTCCCCCAAGGGGGAAGGCAATTCAACACAAGAAAGGTTCCACCATGGTCAACACTCAACTGAAAATCCTGCGTGTTTTCGGGCCCACGGGCGCGGAGGTATCCTCCGTGCTGCGGGGCATCCGGGATGATGGCTGCCCCGGCCTGCGTCTGCTGGAACGGGACGGCGAGTTTGCCATCTGTGTGCAGGTCAGCGCCCCCAACCGCGCCATGGCGGAGCAATACTGCGATAAATGGGCCGCGCGGCTGCGCGCCAAGTTCGGCGACGATGTCTTTGCCGAGGGGGAGACCAGCCTGGCCCAGGCCACGCTGGACGCTCTGCTGGAAAAACGCAAGCTGCTGGTTGCCGTGGACGAGCCGACGGGCCGCCTGCTGGGCAGCCTTTTGCAGCCGCTGCCCCACAGCGAGGCCGTCTTTGACTTTGGCACCGAGAGCTACGCCGACCCGCAGAAATCCCGCCGCATCACCGTGCCGGAGCAGCTGCTCCGGCGCTTCCCCGGCGACATTGTGCAGGCCGCAGCGGGCCGTGCGCTGGCCGCGCTGCAGGTCACAGGCGCGGATTACGCTGCCGCCTACATGCCCGCCAGCGTCGGGCAGTGCCCCTTTGTGCTGGTGTGTGACCGCCGCGGTGCGGTGGCCTGCGCCCTGCCGCCCGATATGAACGATACCTTCATCGGCAACCAGATCCTGGACCTGCTGCGCCGCCGTTTGTTCGGCCTGCAGCTGACAGATTCCTGCATCACGTTCCGCCCCGGCCATGACCGGCCGCTGCTCGTTGTGTCGGAGGCCGCCCGGAGCCGCGGCAACACGGTGCGGTTCTCGCTGCGCCGCCGCACGCCGCCCACGCGGGACGCCGACCATACCGCCGATTTTGAGCCGATGCTCGATTTTGACCGGCCCGCGCCGGTCAGCCCGCCGAGCTTCCCGCAGCCGGAGCAGTCTGCCGCGCCCGACCCCGCGGCCCCGCACCGCACGCTGCACCGCCGCGACGCCGCCGCGACGCCGCCCGAGGTCTCCGAGCCGACAGGCGTCATCCGCTTTGAAACGGACGCGGACGCGCAGACGGCGGCCCCGGAGCCGGTCCAGACGTCCGGACCGGAAGCGCCGCGGCACGCCCGCATCCGCCGTGCCCGGCCCGTGGAGCCGCCTGCCCCGGCGGACGAAGCACCTCTGCCCGACGTCCCGCAGGGCCGTGCCCCCGCACCGTCGGTGCTGGACGATGACATCCCCGACTTCTCCGCGGATCTTGACCCCGCCGCCATCGCCGCCGCGCAGGCTGCCGATGACGCCGCCGAGGCCGCGGGCAAGAGCGCCAGCGTTGAGGACTTTACCCGCGCTGCGACCCAGCTGTTTGACGCCAGCGCCGTTGAGGAGGCCGCCGCAGAAAAGACCGCGCGGAAAACCGACAAAAAGAGCCGCCGCAAGGCCGAAAAGCCCGAGAGCGGGCCGGTGCAGCCCAGCATCAAGAACCGCAGCCTTGAGATCATTGAAAAGAGCGAGCGCCGCCGCAGACGCACCGTTATTCTGGGGCTTGTCGTGCTGGCGCTGGTGCTTGTGCTGGGCGGCGGGGCGCTGTGGCTGTTCCTGCGCTGCGATCTGGGCGCACGCCCCGCGGCCAAAAGCTACGGCACGGCGCTCTACGATGCGACCGCCGAGAGCTATCTGGGCAAGGCGCTGGAGCGCCGCCCCGGCGTCGTCGGCTATCTGGGCTGGCCCGGGCTGGACGGCGCGCTGGTTTACGCCGCCGACACGCCCGACCCAGAAACGCCTGAGAGCGGCGAGGCACCGTCCATCGTCCGTTTTGCCACGCCCAGCGCACTGGACGCCGCCACCCCCGGCAACACCGTGGTGGAATGCACGGGCAGCGACTACAAGGCGCTGGCCGACGAGGATACGCTCAAGCAGAACAGCGGCTTCACGCTGTACACGGCGGGCGGTGTCTACCGCTTCAAGGCCATCGCGGTCTACTATTTTGACCCGTCTGAGCAGGGCGCGGGCGCATTTGACCTGTACGGCAGCACCGACCTGTCGAGCTATTACGACTACCTGACCTTCGTCGCGGGCATTCAGGCCCGCAGCCTGTTTGACACCGGCGTTGACGTGGGTGACGACTCCCGCTTCCTGACCGTGACGACCCACAGTGACGAGAGCGGCGTGCTGCTCTGCATCACGGGGCGGCTGATCCGCGAGGGAGAGGCAGAGCTTTTAAACACCTCGGCCATCGCGGCAGCGGAGGAGCCGCTGCTGACGGCGGCCCAGTATGAGCGCAAGGGTCAGCCGATGCCGACGGTCAGCACGCTGGTGCAGGCCAGTGTGGACCGCTACGCCCAGCAGAGCACCGCCGCCCAGGCCGCCCGCAAGAACGGCGGCACGGGCAGCGACACCGCCGCGGACACGGCGGACCTGGCCCAGCGCGCGGACGACCTGCAGGCCATCACGGACAGCCTGCTGGCCAGCACCGACAAGCTGCTGGCGGGCCTGACCGACGTGGCCGGCTCGACCTCCGCCGCGGAGGCCGACCTGAACAAGGGTGCCGAGGGCAGTCTGCCCGAGCAGACCGTGACGGTGGATCAGATCAAGACCAGCGCCACGCCGGAACCGACGGCCACGTCTGCGCCCACCGAGCCTCCGGCGGATTCCGCCGCCGGTGAGACGACGACCGAGCCGACAGCCGCCCCCACCGAGGCTCCTCAGCCCGACAACAGCGGCACAGGGGAGACCATCAACGTGACGATGAACGGCACGGCCCAGACGATGGATCTGGTGCAGTGCCTGGCCATGGTGGCCCAGAACGAGCTGGGCCCCAACGCACCCGCCGAAGCCTACAAGGCTCAGTGCGTGGCGACCCACTGCTGGATCATCAGCCAGTCGGGCTACCCGTCGGTGCTGGGTGCCGAGCCGGGCGCTGCCGCGCTGGCCGCCGCGCAGGAGGTCGCCCATGTGCTGGTTACCTACAACGGGCAGGTCTGCTTCACGCCGTACTTTGCGTCGGCCAGCACCGGCACGGCCTCCGCTGCCGAGGTCTGGGGCAATGACCGCGCTTGGCTGCAGGCCGTGGACAGCCCGTATGACCAGAGCGTGTCCAGCCACTGGAACACGAACGGCAATTCCAGCGGCACGGCCCGCTTCTCCCGCCAGACGCTGCAGGACCGCATCCGCGATGTGATGGACATTGACCTGTCCGGCGTGGACCCCAACAGCTGGTTCACGATCCAGTCCGCCAACCAGTACGGCTGGGTCGCCAAGATCCAGGTCGGCCCGGACGCGGGCGTCGGCACCGTCAGCGGGCGCTGGTTCCGCGAGAATCTGCTGGCCCGCCAGAGCGTTGACGGGCGCAGCCTGCGCAGCCAGTGCTTCACGGTCAGCTACAACGCCGATCTGGACTGCTTTATCTTTGATGTCTACGGCTACGGCCACGGCTGCGGCATGAGCCAGTGGGGTGCCATCGGCTACGCCCGCAACGGCTGGGGCTATCAGGATATTCTGACGCATTATTTCGTTGGGACGACGATCACGACGTATTGAGACATAAGAAAAGAGCGTGTGCACAGAAAAGCACACGCTCTTTTTTTTGCCGCACGGTAGAGGCCGGGCATGCCCGACGGCCCGGGGGGGGGGTGATTGCCCGTGAACGGGTTGCTCCCGCGAAGTTGCGGGCCGGGCATGCCCGGCCCCTACCGGGAGTTGTAGGGGTCGGCGTCCCCGACGACCCGCGGGGCCGTTTGCCATAGTAGCAGGTATACCATCTGCCTGTAGGGCGGCATGCCCTCATGCCGCCGCTGCCCGTTTATCACAGTGCCAAGCTTACCCCATCCAGCACCGCCTTTACCAGCACATCCCCGTCATAGGTCAGCTCTAAATGGAAAAACGGTGCGTCCTCCGCCAGCAGCTTGAAAAATATCTTGTCCCCCTGCCAGATCGGAAGATCCTGCACGGCGGCCTTGTCCACCCACTCTAAGCACCCCTCGTCGCAGTCGGTCATCACGCCGGAAAAATCCGCGCAGGTGTACAGGTGCATCCGCTCGGCGGGCCATGGGTCACAGAAAAAATCCACGATGCCGCGGTAAACCGGCGCGTGCATCGTCAGGCCGGTCTCCTCGCGCACCTCGCGCAGGGCGCAGGCCGGCGCGTCCTCACCCGGTTCAAACTTGCCGCCGACGCCGACCCACTTGTCGTGGTTGACGTCGTTTTTCTTTTTGACGCGGTGCAGCATCAGGTACGCACCGTCCTTTTCGAGATAGCAAAGCGTTGTCTGCAACAGCTCCATAACCAAACTCCTTACATATTTATAGGCACCCCCGCAGATACTACCAGAAAAAACCAGGGGGGATTTTGTATGAGAGAAACCGGAATCGTGCGCCGTATCGACGAATTGGGCCGGGTGGTCATCCCGAAGGAGATTCGGAAAACGCAGCGCATCCGCACCGGAGATTCACTCGAAATTTACACGGACGGCAACGGCGAGGTCATATTTAAAAAGTATTCGCCGCTGGCCGAGCTTGGCGAGCCTGCCGCCGTCTATGCGGACGTGCTGGCCCGGCGGCTGCGCTGCGCCGTGGCCGTCTGTGACCGGGAGCATATCGTCGCCGCCGCCGGAGCGGGCAAGGGCGAGCTGCTCGGCGCACCGCTCCCGCCCGACATCGAGCCGCTGCTGACCCGGCGCAAGCTCTACACGGCCCCGGCGTCCGCCGCGGAGCGGGAGCCGCTGGGCAGCCGGTACCTGCTGTGCGCCGCGCCGATCCTGGTACACGGTGACATCGAAGGCGGCGTGCTGCTGCACGGCACCCTGCGCGAGGCCGCGCCCAACGCCGAGACCGTCCGCGCCGCCGCCACCGCCGCAGAGTTTCTGGCGCGGTGGATGGAGGAGTGAAAAGCATAGCAGCGTAGGGGCCGGGCATGCCCGGCCCGGGGGTTGACGTAATGGCCCGTGAATGGGCTGCTTGTGCAAGGCTGCGGGCCGGGCATGC
>OOAU01001022.1_pt1 | contig 13156 bp, 13 predicted proteins | sample 1670931 | NCBI WGS metagenome assembly OOAU01 (sample SAMN06348105, study PRJEB24527) | human gut metagenome | biome: human gut; feature: ankylosing spondylitis patient; material: feces | host: Homo sapiens | place: China | collected 2015-10 | reverse complement strand
TCGCAAAGCAGCTCACTGTCCACAACCGCCGCTCCAATAACTTCCCCATGAGACCTTTGGGATGGCTTTCTCCTCTGGAGTTCACCGTCCAAGATGTTTGACAAACCTACATGAGTCCCGGATTTTATGGGTGCGTCCCGGACCTGGACCGCCCAAGAGGTTTTCTTTGGCCCGACCGCCAAGAAGGCCATGCTTTACGCCCGCTCAATCAGCTGGACCGAACACCCTCCGCTTCAGTTCTATCCCGGTGGGCGTCGTGGCAAGCCCCCCCTGGGCCGTCTCCTTCAGAGCGCAGGGCATAGAGTCGCCCACCGCCCGCATGGCCTGGATACACTCGTCCGCGGGGATCTTGCTCTCGATCCCCGCAAGGGCCATCTCCGCCGCGGTGAAGGCGATGGCGATGCCGGAGACGTTGCGCTTGATGCAGGGGATCTCCACCAGGCCGGCCACCGGGTCGCACACCAGCCCCAGCTGGTTCTTGATGGCCATGGCACAGGCGTGGACGGACTGGGCCGGCGTTCCGCCGCACAGCTCCACCAGGGCCGCGGCGGCCATGGCGGAGGCGGAGCCGCACTCCGCCTGACAGCCTCCCTGGGCCCCGGCAATGGACGCCTGCTGAGCGATCACCATGCCGATGGCCCCGGCGGTGAACAGGGCCATGACCGCGGCACGCTCGTCACACAGGCCCTCCTCCAGCATGGAGACAACGGTTCCCGGCAGGATTCCGCAGGACCCCGCCGTGGGGGCGGCCACCACCTTGCCCATGGCGGCGTTGTACTCTGAAACCGCGATGGCCCGCGCCATCGCCCGGTTGAGAAATGCTCCGGTGATCCCGCCCTGCTCCGCGTAGCGGGCCATTTTGGCCGCGTCTCCGCCGGTGAGGCCGGAGGTGGACCGCAGCTCCGGATCCATCCCCGCCCGGACCGCGTCCCGCATCACGACCAGGCTGTCCGCCATGCGCCGGTACAAAACGTCGGCCGGCTGCTCCATCTGCTCCGACTGATCGGCCAGGGCAGTCTGGGAGATAGTGGTCCCGGCCTGCTCCGCCGCCTGGCAGAGCTCCGCGATCGAAGAATATTCCAGCATTGCTTCCCCCTCCTCAAATCGCCCGGATCAACACCACGTTGATGATGTTGGGCAGGATCTTTAGACTGCTGATCAGCGCGTCGGACACGTCGCCGTCCACCTCGATGGTCATAACGGCCTCGCCCCCCTTTTTGGGGCGGGAGAGGCGGAAATTCCCGATATTGACCTCGGAATAGGCCATGAAGTTGGTCACCGCAGCAATGGTGCCCGGCTTATCATAGTGGAGCACCAGCAGGGTGTTGTACTGCCCCGTGAAGGAGACCGCCATCCCGTTGATCTCCGTGATCAGGATATTGCCTCCCCCAATAGAGGCCCCCTGGATCACGGTGGTACCCCCCTGGGCGCCGGTCACGGCGATCCGCGCGGTGTTGGGGTGGGCGCCCGGAATCTCAGTCTCATGGAAGGCGAACTCCATGCCGCTCTCCTTCGCCAGCTGGAGGGAGTGGCGGATCCGTTCGTCATCCGAGTCCATCCCCATCACGCCGGCAATGAGGGCCTTGTCCGTTCCGTGGCCCCGGTAGGTCTGAGCAAAGGAGCCGGACAGTTCAATGTCCGCCTTTACCACTTTATCGCCCAGGATCTTCCACGCCACCCGGCCCAGACGGACCGCGCCGGCGGTGTGGGAGCTGGAGGGGCCGATCATCACCGGCCCAATGATGTCAAATACGTTCATAGAAGCCTCCTCAGGGCAGGTCGGAATTATGCCTTGAACAGCTTGCGGTTGATGGTGTCCACAATGATTCCGATGGCGTTGTCGCCGGAGACGTTGCAGGCGGTGCCAAAGGAGTCCTGGGTGATGTACAAGGCCACCATGATGGCGCAGATGGGGCCGTTCACATCGCCCGCCTCTGGACCGAACACCATGTACAGGAAGGGAAGCGCGGTCATAATGGATCCGCCCGGCGCGCCGGGAGAGGCCACCATGGCGATGCCCAGGGTGGCGATGAAGGGGACCACCGTAGCCAGACTGATGGGCAGGTCATTCATCAGGCACACCGCGGTGGCGCAGGAGGTGATGGTGATCATGGAGCCGGCCATGTGGATGTTGGCACACAGGGGCACCACGAAGTTGCGGATCTCCTGGGAGATGCCGTCCGCCTCGGCGCACTGGAGGTTCACCGGGATGGTGGCGGCGGAGGATTGAGTCCCCAGAGCGGTGGTGTAGCCCGGGATCTGATTTTTCAGAAGGGTGATCGGATTCTTGTGGCTGACGCCGCCGGCCACCGCAAAGGCGAACACCAGGTACAGCAGGTGCATGGCGATGACCACCAGGAACACCTTCCATAGGATGCCCAGAATCACGAAAGTCTTACCGGAGCGGGTCATGTCCACAAAAGTGCCGCAGATATACAGGGGCAGCAGAGGAACGATGGCCACATGGAGCACCTTGTCGATGATGGCGGAGAAGTCCTTGATGGCGTTGTACAGGGTGTCGCCGATTTCCTTCCCCCTCATGGCGGACAGGCTCAGGCCCAGGATGAAGGCCAGCAGCACGGCGGCCAGGGTATCCAGGATGGGGGTCACAGAGATGCTGAACAGGGATGCCACGGAGTTGCCCGCGGTGGCAGCGATCCGCTCCAGGGCGGAGGCGTCCATAAAGCTTGGGAACAGGGTGATCGCCACCAGGAACGCGCAGGAGCCGGCGATCAGCGTGGAGCCATAGGACAGCCCCGCCGTGATGGCCAGCAGTTTTCCGGCCCCCTGGGACAGGTCCGCGATCCCCATGGTGACGTACGCCAAAATCATCATGGGGATCACGAATTTCAGAAATGTACTGAACAGGCCGGAGGCGGTCACCACGATCCGGCAGACGAGCTCAGGGCAGAAGGACCCGATCAGAATACCCAGTATAATGCCGATAATCAGTTTGGGCACAAGGCCCAGCTTTTTCTTTTTTTCCATGCCGCTTACTTCCTCTCATATTTAGATAACCAATTCCTTCCTGTGAAGGCTCTGCAAGCATAGCACGAAACCGGAAAGTTGCCAAGTAAATTCATCAAAAAAACGCTTTTCACTCTAAATTTTCTATATTTTTAACAGTTTCTTTATATCGTTTTTATTCATAAAAACTTCAAGTTTTATGTGATGATTCAAAAACGTACAGCTAAGGACAACATTTTCTCATCCATCCGTCCTCCGCCCGAAGACAGACGTTGCTTCATGGACGCACACCCAGAATATGGATCCCCCGGATCTCCCGGAAGGAGTAGGTGCTCAGGGGCCGGAGGTCCGCGTCCTGGCTGTGGGCCGCCACCAGGATCCGGTCCAGAGTGGGCGGGCTGCCGGTCTCCACCACTACGGGGGTATGGCCGAACTCAGGCACGTCAAACCGGAGCTGGACAAAATCTCCCGGAAGCAGGGCCTCTGGCGGAGCCGGGACCCCCACCGGCCCCCGTGTGGGCGCGCTCCGAAGCAGGAAGCGGTAGAAATATGGGACGCCCGTCCAGGCCGGGGCCTTGCGGTTTCCGTCCAGATAATACCAGCCCAGGTCCCGTGTGTAGTTCATGATCCCCGCCCCGGCGTACAGGCATTGGGAGGCAAAGCTGGTGCAGTCTCCCCCCACCCTCCCGTAATCATAGTACCGGGGATTTCGGTCATAGGCCCAGCGGTGGGCATAGGCCACCGCCGCCGCCCGGTCATATCGCAGCAGATGTTCCATGCGCGCTCCCCTCCCTCTCACCGTTCTATGTCCGGAGAGGCGCGGAGGTGCCTGGGAAGGAACGAAACATCCCCGGCGATCTGAGATCGCCGGGGATGTTGGATGCTTGGGATCTGTCCTGACCCGCCGCTTATTTGGTGCCGAAGATGCGGTCGCCGGCGTCGCCCAGGCCGGGGACGATATAGGCGTGCTCATTGAGCTTTTCGTCCACACCGGCCACATAGATGTCCACGTCGGGGTGGTCGCGGCGGATCACCTGGATCCCCTCGGGGGCGGCCAGGACGTTCATCAGCTTGATGTGCTTGCAGCCGTAACCCTTGATGAAGGTAATGGCCGCGGAGGCGGAGCCGCCGGTGGCCAGCATGGGATCCAGCACGATCACATCCCGCTCGGAAATATCAGAGGGCATCTTGCAGTAGTACTCCACGGGCTGGTGGGTCTCAGGGTCCCGGTACAGGCCGATATGTCCCACCTTGGCGGAGGGGATCAGGTCCAGGATCCCGTCCACCATGCCCAGGCCGGCCCGGAGGATGGGAACGATGGCCAACTTCTTCCCGGCCAGCACCCGGAAGGTCCCGGTCGCCACGGGGGTCTTGATCTCCACCTCCTGGGTAGGCAGATCCCGGGTGGCCTCATAGCACTCCAGGGCGGCGATCTCAGAGACGATTTCCCGGAACTCCTTGACGCCGGTCCGCTCGTCCCGGAGGATGCTCAGCTTGTGCTGAAGCAGCGGGTGGTCCAGAATGTGTACCTTGTTGTCGTTTTCAAACATCACAATAAACCCCTTTATTTGTTTTGATTGCCGCGGCTCTGACGCTCCCGTTCCAGCCGTTCGCGCTCCGCCTGGGACAGCCGGTGATAGACAGGGGCCAGTTCCCCGCCCTTCACCAGCCCGCCGGCCCGGATCTGCTCCAGGGCCGCCCGGGCCACCCCCTGGGCGCTCTGCATCCGCAGGGGCTCGGGGGCCAGCTCCAGCTGTCCGTCCTGTTCTCGAAGGGTATTATAACACAGCTTCGCCCCGTCTCCAACGACTATTTTCCGTTTTTTGATTTTTTTCAGCTCCTCCCCCAGCTCCTCCAGGGAGATGGCCCTGTCAGGAGACAGACGGGTCAGGCGCTCCCCATCCGTCTGAAACAGGGCGTTATAGACCTGCTTGCGCCGGGCGTCCATGGCGCAGACGATGACCGCGTCCCGGAAAAACGCCAGGGGCCAGGCCATGGACTCCAGGGTGGAGCAGGGCGCGCAGTCCTTGTCCTCCGCCCAGGCCAGGCCCTTGGCGGTAGCCACGCCGATGCGCAGCCCGGTAAAGGAGCCGGGTCCCGCCGCCACCGCGATCACGTCCACCTGCTCCAGCCCCGTCCCGCAGTTGTTCAGCAGGTCCCGGGCCATGGGCAGCAGGGTGCGGCTGTGGGTCAGGCCGCTGTTCTGAAAGCTCTGGGCAATAAGCCCCTCCTCCCCCCACAGCGCCGCGGAGCAGGCTGTGGCAGAGGACTCCAACGCCAATATTTTCATGGTTTCATCACACACTTTTCTTGCAGTCTTGATCTGTCTTCCCGGAAACGTTCCTCCGTCCCGGTCACATCCCCGGCGCGTTCCGGATGGAGATCATGCGCTGTCCGTCGTGCGCCCCCCGGCGGATGTCCACCCGGATGGGTTCGTCCTCCAGGGCGCCGGCCACGTTCTCGCTCCACTCCACCGCGCATACGCCACCCCGGGCCAGATAGTCCTCCCAGCCGATGTCAAACAGCTCCTCCGGGTCGCCCAGCCGGTATAGATCAAAGTGGAACAGCGGCAGCCGCCCCCCCTCATACTCGTTAACAATGGTGAAGGTGGGGCTGGTCACCCGCTCCGGGATCCCCAGCCCCCGGGCGATCCCCCGGGTAAACGCGGTCTTTCCCGCCCCCAGGTCCCCGGTATAGGCCACCACGTCCCCGGGGCGCAGCCGGGCGGCCAGCTGAGCGCCCAGCTCCTCGGTCTCCGCCACACTATTGGAACAATATTCCATGTCTTTCCCCCGTGTTCACAGTTTGTTTTCTGAATTCCTCCTGATTATAACACAGTTCCGGTTTACCTTTCCACAAAAAAGTGATAAAATATAGGGCCGTATTCAAAAAGAAAAGGAGGGGACGCCGTGCGGACCCTATTCTCTCCACTCCATGAGTTTTTCAAAAAGGGAGACCTGGTGCTCCTGTCCCTCTGTCTGCTGACCAGCGGCTTTGGTGTGGCACTGATCTTCTCCGCCACCCGGTACAACCAGAACAACCGTCCGGTGGCCATCCAGTGTATCGCCATTTTCCTGGGCGTCGCGGTCTATTTGCTGTGTACCTTTGTGGACTTTCAGCTGTTTGTGGAAAAAAACTGGAAGTGGCTCTTTGGGGGCAGCGTATTCTTCCTGCTCCTGCTGCTCACCCCCCTGGGCAACGACCACAACTCGGGGAACCTGAACTGGCTGGACATCCCGGGCTTCCCCATGGAGATCCAACCCAACGAGATCATCAAGGTCCCCTTTATCCTCCTCCTGTCCCTTCAGATCACCAAGATACAGGACCGCGGCCAGAGCATCAGTTCCCTCCCCTCCCTGATCCAGATTGGCGGCCACGCGGCCTTTATGCTGGCCCTGATCGCCGGGATCTGCGGCGACATGGGGATGTGTGTGGTCTATCTGTTTATTTTCGCCGTCATGGCCTGGGGCGCCGGAGTCAAAAAACGCTGGTTTTTGCTGGCGGGCAGCGCCATCGTCATCGGCTTTTCTGTGCTTTGGATCTTCATTCTGCCCAACACAGCGGCCTGGGACAGCCTGTACCTAATCAAGCGCTTCCGGGTGCTGTTCGACCACTCCTTCGATCCCCAGGGGATCGGCTTTCAGCAGACCCGGTCCATCCTGGCTCTGGGCTCCGGACAGGTATTCGGCAAGGGCTATCTGCACGGGAGCATGACCCAGTCCGGGCACGCCTCTACCCTCCCTGCCCGGCACACCGATTTCATCTTTGCCGTCTGCGGCGAGGAGCTGGGCATGGTGGGCTGCCTGGCCCTGCTCCTTTTGCTGGCGCTTGTCATCCTCCGCTGCCTCTGGGTGGCACGGAACGCCAGCTCCCCCTTCCATGCCTATGTGGCCGTTGGGATGGCCGGGATGCTCATCATTCAGATCGCCGCCAACGTGGGGATGTGCCTGTTCATCTTCCCTGTGATGGGACTCACCCTGCCCTTTGTCAGCTATGGCGGCTCCTCCATCCTTACCCTATACGCCGCCATGGGTATCGTATCCAGCATCAAGGCCAGGGCCCTCCCCAGCTGGCTGAGGGACCGGGCCATCCAGTGAACCGGTTCAAGGAGGAAGCATTTTGGATCTGTCCCATGTGACCGCCCGCCAGAGGGCCTATTTCCGCTCCGGCGCCACCCTGCCCCTCCCCGCCCGGCGGCGCGCTTTGGAAGCGCTGCTCCGGGGGCTGGCAGACCGGGAGGACGCCCTGCTCGCCGCCCTGGAGGCGGACCTGGGCAAGCCGCCCATGGAGGGCTATATGACGGAGCTCGGCCTGGTACGGGAGGAGCTGCGGTTCCACCTGAAGCATCTGGCCCGCTGGGCCCGCCCCCTGCGCGTCCCCACCCCGCTGGCCCACTTCCCGGCCCGGAGCACGGTCCGCCCGGAGCCCTACGGCTCTGTGCTCATCCTGTCCCCCTGGAACTACCCGGTCCAGCTGTCCCTGATGCCCCTGATCGGCGCCTTGTCCGCCGGAAACTGCGCGGTGCTCAAGCCGTCGGCCTACGCCCCCGCCTGCTCCCGGGCGCTGGCGGAGCTGATCGGCCAGTGCCTGCCGCTGGAGCTGGCCGCTGTGGTGGAGGGAGGCCGCGCGGAGAATCAAGTTTTGCTGGACCTGCCCTTCGACTATATTTTTTTCACCGGAAGTCCCTCTGTGGGCCGCTTTGTCATGGAGCGGGCCGCCGCCCGCCTCACCCCGGTGACCCTGGAGCTGGGTGGAAAGAGCCCGGTGATCGTGGTCGGCGACGCGGATCTGCCCCTGGCCGCCCGGCGGATCCTCTTCGGAAAGCTGCTCAACGCGGGTCAGACCTGCGTGGCCCCCGACTATGTTCTGGCCCAGAGGGACGTGCTCCCGGAGCTGATCCGTCTGCTCCAAAAGGAGCTGGCGGGACAGCTGGGCGAGGACCCGCTCTCCTGCCCCGGCTATCCACGCATCGTCAACGCCGCCCACCTCCGCCGTCTGGAGGGCCTGCTGGAGGGCTGTCAGGTGCTCTGCGGCGGACAGACCGGCGGCGGCCGGATGGCCCCCGCCCTGGTCCTGCCCTCCTCTCCAGACGCCCCGGTGATGCGGGAGGAGATTTTTGGCCCGATCCTGCCCCTGCTTCCCTTTGACACATTGGAGGAGGCAATTTCTTTTGTCCAGGACAGGCCCCGCTCCCTGGCCCTCTACCTCTTCACCAAAAGCCGGTCCGTGGAGCGGGAGGTCCTGGCCCGGATCCCCTTCGGCGGCGGCTGTGTCAATGACACGGTGGTACACCTCTCCACCCCCTATCTTCCCTTCGGCGGCGTGGGGGCCAGCGGCATGGGGAGCTACCACGACCGGGCCAGCTTTGAGACCTTCTCCCATACCAAAAGCATTTTGGACAAGGGCGGATGGCCCGACCTGCCCATTCGATACCGGCCGTACGCCCCCTGGAAGGAGAAGCTGCTGCGGAAATTTCTCCTTTGAAAAAAATTTTTCTTCCGAAGAAGGAAATTCGCCTTGTTTTGCGTATATGGTATATGTAGAAAGTTGACCAGAGACGTACACCCATCCGGGAAGGAGGCGTTTTCCCATGGAGCTTCGACAGCAGCGGGAGCAGCTGGAGGAGACGTTCCTCTCCCCGCACGCCTGCCGGGCCGCGCAAACCAGAGGCCGGGTCCGTCCGGAGGCGGAGTGCGGGCTGCGCACCTGCTTTCAGCGGGATACCGACCGCATCGTGTACAGCAAGGCGTTCCGCCGCCTCAAGCACAAGACCCAGGTGTTTCTTCAGCCCCAGGGGGACCACTACCGCACCCGCATGACCCACACCCTGGAGGTCAGCCGCATCGCCCGCACCATCGCCCGGGCCCTCGCTTTGAATGAGGACCTGACGGAGGCCATCGCCTTGGGCCACGATCTGGGCCACACCCCCTTCGGCCACGCCGGGGAGCGCCTGCTCAACGAGCTGATGACCGGCGGCTTCGCCCACTACCGGCAGTCCCTCCGGGTGGTGGACCGCCTGGAGAAGGACGGAGCGGGCCTGAACCTGACCTGGGAGGTGCGCAACGGCATCGTCTGCCACACCAGGGGACAGCAGGCCGCCACGCTGGAGGGGCAAGTAGTCCGTCTGGCCGACCAGATCGCCTATATCAACCACGATATTGAGGACGCGCTCCGGGGAGGCGTCATCTACCCCATGGACATTCCCCTGGAGGTCTCCAGCATTCTGGGCTTTACCCACGGGGAACGGATCAACGCCCTGGTGCTGGATGTGATCCGGTCCAGCCGGGATCAGGACTCCATCCGGCAGTCCGAGGAGGTCGGGCAGGCCATGGCCGTCCTGCGGGAATTCATGTTTGAAAGCGTCTATACCAACCCCCTGGCCAAGGGGGAGGAAGGAAAAGCCCAGGAGATGCTCCGCCGACTGTTCGATTACTACCGCCGCGACCCGGACGCCCTCCCCGCCGACTTTCAGGAGATCCGCCTGGAGGAGGGCGTGGACCGCGCGGTCTGCGACTACATCGCCGGCATGACCGATCCCTTTGCCATTGAGCAGTTCAGCAGGCTGTTTATTCCTACCGCCTGGTCCGTCAAATAGGGGCCGGCGATGGGGACCCATCCGTATGGATGGGGCGCGCGCATCGCGTACAAGGTTTTGCCAAAGGCAAAACCTTTGCGCAGGGCGAATTGACTTCGCCCGAGCATTTAAAATCCTCAGGGCTCCCACGGGGCCTGACCCGTGGGAACGGCCTGCCCTCGTGATCCCGATTTGAAAGGAGGAAGTCTTTTGGCCATTCCGGACCGCTTTTTGGACGAGCTGATCGCCCGCACCGACATCGTGGACCTGGTCTCGGAGTCGGTCCGACTCACGAAAAAGGGCCGAAATTACTGGGGACTGTGCCCCTTTCACAGTGAAAAGACCCCCTCCTTTTCCGTGTCGGCCGACAAGCAGATCTATAAATGCTTCGGCTGCGGCAAGGGGGGCGGAGCTATCAACTTTGTGATGGAGCTGGACAACCTCCCCTTTCGGGACGCGGTGGCCCTTCTGGCCAAGCGGGCTGGGCTGGAGGTGCCGGACAGCGGCTATTCCGCCGGAGCCAAGGAGCGCCGTGAGAAGCTGCTGGCCATCAACAAGCAGGCCGCCCGCGCCTTTCACCGCTGGCTGTACACCCCGGAGGGGGCGGAGGGGCTGGCCTATTTGCAGCGGCGCGGCCTGTCCCGCCGGACCCTCACCAGCTTCGGCCTGGGCTTTGCTCCCAACCGCTGGGACGCCCTGATCCAGGAGCTGGGACAGCAGGGCTATGACAAGCGGGACCTGCTGGACGCCGGTCTGGCGGTGAACAATCAGGACGGCCGGATCTATGACCGGTTCCGGAACCGGGTCATGTTCCCTATCATCGACATCCGGGGCGAGGTCATCGGCTTCGGCGGCCGGGTGATGGACGACTCCACCCCCAAGTACCTCAATTCCCCGGACACCCCGGTGTACAACAAGAGCCGCAACGTGTTCGCCCTGAACATCGCCAAAAAGTCCAAGGCAGGCCGGGTCATCCTGACGGAGGGGTATATGGATACCATCTCCCTCCATCAGGCGGGCTTTGACAGCACGGTGGCCTCTCTTGGCACCTCCCTGACCCCGGAGCACGCCCAGCTGCTCTCCCGCTACTTCCCCGAGGCCATCATCGCCTACGACGGGGACGGAGCCGGTGTCTCGGCGGCCCAGCGGGCCATTCCCCTGCTGGAGCGGGCCGGGATGAAGGTGCGCGTCCTGCGGATAACGGGGGCCAAGGACCCGGATGAGTTCATCAAGCAGTACGGACGGGACGCCTTCCTCCGGCTGCTGGACCAGAGCGAGAACCAGGTGGACTACCGCCTGGAGCAGATCCGGAAAAAATACGACCTGAGCGACGACAGCCAAAAGGTGGGTTTTCTTCAGGAGGCTGCCCAGCTCCTCTCCTCCCTGCCCAGTGCGGTGGAGCGGGAGATCTATGGCCGGCACGCCGCCGAGACGGCGGGGGTCTCGCCGGAGGCGGTGGCCCAGGAGGTCAAGAAGGCCTTCCAGCGCCGCCTGAGAAAGGAACAAAAGCAGCAGGAGCGCCGGGACCTCACTCCGGCGATCCAGCTTCAGCCTAAGGCCCGGGGCCTGCGGTATGACAACATCCGCTCCGCCCGGGCGGAGGAGGGCGTGCTCCGTCTGCTGCTGCTGGACCCCTCTCTCTCCCGGGAGCTGACCCAGCTGAGGCCGGAGGAGTTTTCCTCCCCCCTGCTGGGCAAGGCATACGCCCTGCTGCTCCGGCGGGCGGAGGAGGGCCTGTCCACCCAGCTGTCCCTGCTGGCGGGCGAGCTCACCGGTGAGGAAATGGACCACCTGACTCAGGTGGCCAGCGCCCCGGAATCCATGGCCAACAGCCGCCAATCCCTGGCTGATTACATAGCCGTGATCCGCGCAGAAGCCATCAAGCGGAGCGGCGCCAGCGAGAATGACCTTCTTCTGGCCGCACAGCGCAGTAATTTGGAAAAGAAAGCATATATGGAGGAGAAACCATGAGTACCAAAAAGAAAGAAAATCCCGCCCTGATCGAGACTCAGCACAACGGAGTAACCATGATCCTGGAGAAGAAGTCCAACGGGAACAAGGCCCCCACTCCGGAGATGCAGGCCCGTATGGAGGCTGGCAAGGTGGAGATCATGAAGGTGGTAGAGGGCGTCCCCGGCGCAGAAAAGCTGGGAGAGCTGATCGAGCGGGGTAAGAAGAAGGGCAACCTCTCCTCCACCGAGCTGATGGACGTACTGGAGGACATGGATCTGGAGTCCGATCAGATGGACAAGATCTATGACACCCTGGAAAACCTGGGCATCGATACCGTGGGCGAGGACTATATCCCCGACCTCCCCGATGACGCAGATCCCCCTCTGGAGGCCATGGAGGAGATCAACGAGGAGGAGATGGTGGACCCCAACTCCATGGTGGACGCCTTCGGCACCGATGACCCGGTACGGATGTATCTGAAGGAGATCGGCAAGGTCAACCTGCTGTCCTCTGAGGAGGAGATCGAGCTGGCCCAGGCTATGGACGCGGGCAACGCCGCCAAGTCCCAGCTGGAGGAGCTGGAGGCCGCTGGCGAGGAGATCCCCGACGAAGTCCGGACTGAGCTCAACCGGGCCATTAAGAAGGGCGAACGGGCCAAGCAGCGCCTGGCCGAGGCCAACCTGCGTCTGGTGGTGTCCATCGCCAAGCGGTATGTGGGCCGCGGGATGCAGTTTTTGGACCTGATCCAGGAGGGCAACCTGGGCCTGATCAAAGCGGTGGAGAAGTTCGACTACACCAAGGGCTATAAGTTCTCCACCTATGCCACCTGGTGGATCCGCCAGGCCATCACCCGGGCCATCGCCGACCAGGCCCGCACCATCCGCATCCCCGTCCACATGGTGGAGACCATCAACAAGGTCATCCGCGTCTCCCGCCAGCTGCTCCAGGAGTTGGGCCACGACCCCTCCCCCGAGGAGATCGCCGAGGAGATGTCCATGCCTGTGGAGCGGGTGCGTGAGATCCTGAAGATCGCCCAGGAGCCCGTCTCCCTGGAGACCCCCATCGGCGAGGAGGAGGACAGCCATCTGGGCGACTTCATTCCCGACGAGGACGCCAGCGAGCCTGCAGAGGCCGCCTCCTTCACCCTGCTGAAGGAGCAGCTGGTAGAGGTCCTCTCTACCCTCACCCCCCGGGAGGAGAAGGTGCTGAAGCTGCGCTTCGGCATTGAGGACGGCCGCACCCGCACCCTGGAGGAGGTCGGCAAGGAGTTCAACGTCACCCGGGAACGCATCCGCCAGATCGAGGCCAAGGCCCTCAGAAAGCTGCGCCATCCCAGCCGCTCGAAAAAGCTGAAGGATTTCCTGAACTAAGCGCCGCCCCCAGCTCTTTTCCGCATTTCGGGGCGCAGCTTTCGGGGTCCCCGCGCGAGCCCAGCGCAGCGGGTCGCGTGGGGAGAGCCGGAGCAGCGGAATGAGGGAGCTTTCGCCAGAGGCGGAAGCGACTGATATGGAGCCTGTGACGGCGGCGCGCCACCCCTCCCGCTCCAAAAAGCTGAAGGATTTCCTGAACTGAAGCAACACCAAAAGCGGCAGACCCACACGGGTCTGCTGCATCTGTCAAGTAAAAGTAGACACAAAAAAGCGCAGCTAACAGAAGCCCAGT
>OOAU01001019.1_pt1 | contig 13237 bp, 9 predicted proteins | sample 1670931 | NCBI WGS metagenome assembly OOAU01 (sample SAMN06348105, study PRJEB24527) | human gut metagenome | biome: human gut; feature: ankylosing spondylitis patient; material: feces | host: Homo sapiens | place: China | collected 2015-10 | reverse complement strand
AAAATTTTCCCCTCACGACTGGCCATCAAAATATAGAAGTGCCTTCTCCTAAGCCACAGCTATTTTCCACAAAAAAGACGCAAAAAGTTGTGCAGGCAAACGAAATGTATCTTTTGACGAAAAAACAATATTGACAGCGCTCCATAACTGTACTAAAATAACAGCACATTCATTAAACGTTTAACGTTTAACAAAAATCAAAGTAACTGAGAAGGAGTGAACGAATATGACCAATGAGCAGATCCATGAAATCGCTCAGAAGCTTCGCCTGGAAACAGTGCGGATGGTCTATGAGGGAAAGGATGGTCATCCCGGTCCCGCTTTGTCTATCGCGGATATTATCGCTACCCTCTATTTTCAGGAGATGAACCTTGATCCGCAAAATCCTCAGTGGCCTGACCGGGACCGTTTGATCCTGTCCAAGGGCCACTCCTGTCCGGTGCTGTACGCCGCTTTGAATGAGCGGGGCTACTTCCAGCCCAAAGTGGAACATTTCCGCCTGCGTCAGCTGCACAGTATGTTCCAGGGACACCCCTCCATGCACAATACCCCCGGGCTGGACATGACCTCCGGCTCTCTCGGAAACGGCATTGCCATCGGCGCGGGCATGGCCTTTGCCGCCAAGGTCCAGGGCAAGGACTATACTACCTATGTGATCTGTGGCGACGGCGAGCTTCAGGAGGGAGTCTGCTGGGAAGGAATCAACATGGCCGCCGGCCGGAAGCTGGATAACCTGGTCGTTTTTGTGGACCGAAACGGCTGGCAGAGCTATAAGAGCGTGGAGTTCACCGTGGGCCAAAACAACATTGCCGACCGTTTCCGCGCCTTTGGATGGCACACCCAGGAGATCAGCGGACATGACATCCAGGCCATTCGCTCCGCTATCCACATTGCCAAGTCTCATCAGGGGAGCCCCTGCTGCATCGTTTGTGACTGCGTCAAGGGCAAGGGCGTCAGCTACATGGAGAACAACAACGCGTGGCACAAGGGCGTACCCACCGATGAAGAATATGCCATCGCTGTAAAAGAGCTTGGAGGTGTTCAGGCATGACAAACTTTAAAGGAACCCGGGAGGCCTTTGCCGCTGCCATGATGGATATGGCGGAGGAGCGAAAGGACATTGTTGTGATCTCTCCCGATTCGCTGAAGGCTATGCGGGCGGTCCCCTTCGGGGAGAAGTATCCCGACCGCTATCTGGAATGCGGCATTGCCGAGCAGGGCGCGGTGGATGCTGCCGCCGGTCTGGCCAGCGCCGGCCTCACCCCCTTCATTGGTACTTACTGTGGCTTTTTGACCATGCGCGCCTGTGAGCAGATGCGTACCTTCGTGGGCTACACCAATCTGAACGTAAAGTTTATCGGCGTCAACGCCGGACTGCTGGGCGGAGAGCGTGAGGGCGTCACACATCAGTTCTATGAGGATCTGGGGATCATCTCTTCCATGCCCAACTACACCATTTTTACCCCTGCCGATCCTGCCCAGTGCTATCACGCGGTCCGGCTGGCCGCCGAAACCGACGGTCCTGTATACATCCGGGGCGGCAGCGGTCGTGAGGTGGATGTATATGACAAGAACGCCCCCTTCGCGAAAAGCGGTATCACAGTTTGGAAGGACTATGGCACAGACGCAGTCCTCTTTTCCAACGGCTATGTTCTGGACCGGGTGCTGGCTGCCGCAGAACTCTTGAAGGAGCAAGGCATCAACGTCACAGCCGCAGACGTCAATATCCTCTATGGCAAGGATCCCTCCGCCATTTTGGAGGTCATGGGCAGAGCCCAGCAGCTGTTCACTGTGGAGGACCACAATATCAACGGCGGCCTGGGTTCCTATATCAGCCGTCTGGCCTGTGAGAACCAGCCCGCCTGGGTGACCCGTATCGCGCTTACATCTTATGGTGAATCCGGTCCCGCCAAGGAGCTGGCCGACGCCTATGGCTTCTCCCCAGAGGATATTGCCGCCAAGGTAAAAGAGACTCTGAAAAAATAAGTGGAAATCTGTCTTCACAGTGCGTTATAATTGAAAGGATGGAACGGATCATGAGTAAAATCCATGTAGCAGTCATCGGCGCCGGCGGAAAAATGGGCACCCGGACCAGCAGGAATCTGGCCAAGCTGACGGATAAGTATGACCTGATGCTGGTGGAGAACGCCCCCAAGGGGATCGAGAGCATCCATGCCCGCGGGCTGGACGTTATCCCGGTAGAGGAAGCCCTCGCAAAAGCGGAGGTCGTCGTTTTCGCCGTCCCTGATACCCTGATCAAAAAACTGTCCGCGATCTACGTTCCGATGCTGAAGCCCGGTACTGGCTTTCTGATCCTGGACCCGGCCGCCGCTGTGGCCAAGGAGTTAACACTTCGGGATGACTGCACCCTCGGCGTGGCCCATCCCTGTCATCCCTCGTTCCTGTTGGATCAGGACACTCCTGAAGCCCGTGCTGACCGCTTTGGCGGCGACGGCGGCAAGCAGGACATTGTAATGAGCATGATCTGCGGCGAGCAGGAAGTCTTTGAGAAAATGCAGGAGACTGCCCGCGATATGTACGCCGCAGAGCACGCCTATGTGATGACCTCGGAGCAGATCGCCTTCCTGGAGCCCACTCTTGTGGAACTGCTGGGCGCCACCTGTCTGTACGCTATGGCGGAGACGGTGGATGAGGCTGAGCGCCGTGGCATCAATCGGGACGCCGCCGTCTCCTTCCTCACTGGCCATATTTACAATTTGACCTGCAACTTCCTCGGGTATATTCCTGGAAAGCCGCCAGTATCTGACGCCTGCAAGGTGGCGATCGGCCTGGGAAACCGGCTGGTCATGCGTGAGGACTGGAAACGCATCTGGGATGACGAGGTGCTCCATAAGGTTATCGCGACCATGCTCCATCCCGAGAACCCCAAAATCTGATCACAGACTGGCAGCCATTCCATGTAAACTGATTTGAAAGAAGGAACGATGGAAATGAAATCAAAAATGCTCTCTCGCTTTTCCGCCCTATTTTTAGCCGGGGCAATGACCTTGGGACTGTCCGCCTGTGGGAACGGCGCTGGCAGCACCCCGCCGGCCGGCGGTACGTCCGCGAATGCCTCCTCTGCTGAATCCGATGAGCTTCTTGGGTCCTCCTCCGCCACAATCCGCTTGAAGGTCGGCACCACCACCGCGCCTGACGGCCATTATGTGCTGGGTCTGATCGAAATGCAGAAGCTGCTGGAGGAATATTCCGGTGGTGAAATGACTCTGGACATCTACCCCAACTCGGCATTGGGTAACGAGTCTGATATGATGAACTCCGTCTCCATGGGAATGCAGGAGATGTGTCTGGTCTCCACCGGCCCGATCCCCTCCTTTGCCACCTCCACAGCCAATTGGAGCGTGCTGGATCTTCCCTATCTGTTTGAGGACGCCGAGCAGGCCTATGAGGTGCTAGACGGCGAGGTCGGTCAGACCCTGCTGGACGGCTTCAATGGGACCGGCATCAAGGCTCTGGGCTTCTGGGAAAATGGCTTCCGCCAGATCACGAACAACACCAAGGAGATCGTCACCCCCAGCGATTTGGCCGGTGTGAAGGTCCGTACCATGGAGAACCCCGTCCACATGGCCACCTACACCGCCTTGGGTGCCGCTCCCACCGCCATGGCATGGAGTGAAATTTTCTCCGCCCTGCAGCAGGGCACTGTGGACAGCCAGGAAAACCCTCTGGCGATCATCTACACCGCCCGTGTCCACGAGGTACAGAAATACTGTTCCATGATCGACCTGTTTTACAGCCCCTGCGTCTTGATGATCAACGAAGACCTGTACAACAGCTGGACGGACGAGCAGCGCGCCGCCTTTGACAAGGCCGCCGAAGAGGCCAAGGCCGCGGAACGTGGGATCAGCCAGCAGATGAACAACGATTTCCGTGCCAGCATGGAGCAGGAGGGCATTACCTTCACCGACGTGGACAAAGAGGTCTGGAAGGAGGCCGTCCAGGGCGTCTATGAGGATCCCTCTCTTAATATCGATCAGGATCTCCTGTCTCAGATCCTGGCGGTGACTGGAGCTTGATTTTCCAATTTTCCTATCCCGATACAAGTACGGTCATGTCCCAATTCTAATGCACAGGGCAGGCGGACTGGCTGGCGTCGCTGCCAGCCCGCCTGCCGGCCCTGATTCTCCGTTTGACCGTTTGGATCGCGGGGAATGTTGGAAACGACCCCAAGAGGGAGGTACATACATGAAAAAAGTTTTGGATGGCTTCGCAAAGATCGTTGAAGTCTTGTGCGTTATTATCATGTGTCTCATGGTCTCGGTGGTTTTTCTCGCTACCTTTGGGCGGTATACTGGTATGTACGCCATCCCCTGGAGCGAGGAATTTGCCCGCTACTGCATGATCTCTATCGTCTATATGGGGCTGATGCTGGCCTCTCGCAACGGCAGCCACTTCGTTGTGGAGATCGTTCCGATGATTTTCCCCAAACCAGTGGTCAAGGCTGTCTCTGTGGTGGTGGCGCTGATGGTAGACGCCTTTGCCGTATTCCTGGTCCGTTACGGCTGGATGGTCTCCTCCCGGATGCTGGCCCAGGGGCAGCTCAGCCCTATGCTGAAGCTGCCTACTGGTATGGTCTATATGCTCATCCCCATCGGTGTCGCACTGATGGCGGTCTATTACACCGTTCACACCTTTGAAAATCTGAAGGATAAGGGGGAAGACGCCGAATGATCGCTGGTATTTTGTTTGGCATCCTCTTTCTGATGCTGTTTGTTGGTGTGCCCATTGCCATCTGTCTGGGCATTGCCGCCGCGGTCACCATGGTGCTGACTGGAAATGTTCAGTATCTGGCCGCCATCCCCACCCGGATGTTCACGCAGCTGGACAGCTTTACTTTGATGGCTGTGCCCTTTTTCATCCTGGCCGGCAACATCATGGCAGAGGGAGGAATCTCCGCCCGCCTGATCGGCTTTTTGGAGCTGCTGCTAAAGCGCCTGCCCGGCCGGCTAGCCTGTATTTCCGTGGTCGGCTCCGGCTTCTTCGGGGCGATCTCCGGCTCTAATCCCGCCACAGTCGCGGCAATTGGCGGGATCACCGCTCCACGCATGATCCAAAAGGGGTATCCCCCTGAGAAGGCAGCCGCAATCGTGGCGTCCTCCGGCACTCTTGGCGTCGTGATCCCGCCCAGCATCCCAATGGTCACTTACGCTGTGACCGCCGGAGTGTCTGTGGTCAGTATGTTTGCCGCCGGCTGGATTCCCGGCATCATGCTGATTATCGGCCTGTGTATTACCAACGCCATTACCTGCCGCCACTACGACTCTGTGGATACAACCAAATATCCCCCGAAGGAGTATTTCATCCGCTTTAAGGACGCCATTTTGGCTCTGCTGATGCCTGTCATCATTCTGGGGGGAATTTATTCCGGTATCTTTACGCCTACGGAGTCCGCCTCTGTGGCCTGTGTCTACGCCCTGGTCGTCTCCTTCTTTGTCTATAAGGAACTGACCCTGAAAAAGCTGTATAAGATTCTGTTGGACAGCTGCATCAGCTCAGCCGTTGTGCTGTTTGTAGTGAGTATGTCTCAGCCCTTTGCCTGGTTTATGACCACTGAGAATATTCCTACCATGATCTCCAACGCAGTCATGAGCATTTTCAGCAACCGCTTCGCCATGCTGCTGGCAATGAACCTACTGCTGCTGTTTCTGGGCTGTTTCCTGGAGACCCAATCCATCATTCTGCTGGTAACACCTATTCTTCTCCCTATGGCCAGCTACATTGGTCTGAGTGAGATCGCCCTGGGGCTTATCATGATCGTCAACACATCCATCGGTATGATTACACCCCCTATGGCTGTCAACCTATTTGTGGCGTCCGGAATCACGAAAACCAGGATCGGAGCCGTATCGAAAAAGATCATCCTCTATCTTGTCGTAGAATTCGGGATTTTGCTCCTTTACACCTATGTGCCGCTTTTGCTCAACATCCCTATTTAAACGAAGCACCTTACCGGACATCCTTTCAGAAGTAAATCTTGATTCTCTTGATTGCACCTTCGCCCCTGATCCAGCCGCTTGGCTGTGATCAGGGGCGCTCTTTTCCCGTCAGCGGAATATATCAGCCACTAAGTTGACCGCTTAAGCGGGCTTTTTTCCCGTTTGACCGATCCACCATCGTTTTTTACAGCAACTCTCCACTTCGCTTGGATGTAGATCCTGTACACATCAAGAGCTTTTTTAAATCCAACAGCACAACTGACACTGTTGACTGGGCGCAAAAAACCGCCACTTTTCGGTTGAAAAGCGGCGGTTTCTTCTGGTTGCGGGAGGAGGACTTGAACCTCCGACCTCCGGGTTATGAGCTGCTGTCAGTTTGTCCATCTGCTGCGGTTTAAGGGGTTTCGGGCGCTTTTTGGCCCAAAATCGTCCAAACCCGAAGGTTGTGTGCTCTCCGCTCCACAGCGATTTTCGGCAATCTGGGTCAGATTTTGGGTCAGGGAAGCGGGCCCCCACACAGCCGGTCATATCTGCGTATTCTTCGTAAAATTTCTCCGATTGAGTAAAATAAGAAAGATTTTATCCAAAGGAGGGTCCAAAATGGAACATCGGATTATGAACAGGAAGGCTCTGAAGGCGTTCGCCCGGGCGCTGTTGGAGCAGGAGCGCAGCTCGGGTACCATTGAGAAGTATTTCCGGGACGTAAGGGCGTTTACTGTCTGGCTGGGCGGGGCGGAGGTCAGCTTGGTGCTGGCAGCTGCCTGGCGGGACAGTCTGCTGGAGCGGGGATACGCCCCGGTGACGGTCAATTCCATGGTGGCGGCGGTGAACCAGTTTTTTGCCTTCCTGGGCTGGGAGGACTGCAAGGTGAAGGCCCTAAAAATCCAGCGGAAGCTGTTCCGGGACGACCGGAAGGAGCTCACTCGGGAGGAGTATCAGCGGCTGTTGGATAGTGCCCATGAGCTGGGCCGGGAGCGGCTGGCATTGCTGCTGGAGACCATCTGTGCCACCGGAATCCGGGTGAGCGAGGTAAAGTATATCACCGTGGAGGCCGCCCAGGTGGGGCGGGCGGAGATCTCCCTGAAAGGGAAGCTGCGTACCATTCTCCTCCCCGGCAAGCTGTGCCGGAAGCTGAAAAAGTACGCCAGACAGCAAAAAAACGCCTCCGGCGAGATTTTTCTCACCAGAAGCGGAAAGAGCTTGTCCCGGCGGCAGATTTGGGCGGAGATGAAGCGGTTGTGCAAGGTGGCAGGGGTGGCCCCCAGCAAGGTGTTTCCCCACAACCTGCGGCACCTGTTCGCCCGAACCTTTTACAAAGTGTGCCGGGATGTGGTGAAGCTGGCCGATGTGCTGGGCCACTCCTCCATCGAGACCACCCGGATCTACCTCATTTCTACCGGCGTGGAGCACATGAAAATTTTAAGCCGGATGCGTCTCATCCAGTAGGACAAAATGAGTGTTTTGCTTTCTGAGCGCGAAAAAACACAAAATCCTTACATATGGTTAGCTGAATTGTAGCACGAAGCTTGAAAGATTTCAAGGTGTTCCTGCAATTTTGGGCGTAAAAATCAGACCGCTTGAAAAAACCTTGCTCAAGCGGTCTTGGCTTTCACGCCCGTTTTGCCATTTCTTTCCGTTTTTTAACGTCCTGGCGAAAAATGAAACGGATTCAGAGCAGACTCAGCCGTCGCGGCGCGTCCTAAACACTCATTTTGCCTACAACGGGAGGAGATGAGGACGATGGAGGCGCTGCTGGACCCGGCGGTGGAACGCCGGGTGCAATCCCCGCCTCGTGCGGGACCTCCGGGTCTGCGGCTGACCCCGGCGGACTTGGAGGCATATCTGGACAGCCTGTCCCAGCAGGGACGGGGACACGATACCTTGGCGACCTACATGCGAAATGTCCACGCGCTGTATGACGGGCTGCCGGAGGACAAGACAGTCCGACCCGGCACCCTGGCGCGGTGGCAGAGGACGCTGCTGGAGGGAGGGTACTCCCCCCGGACCGTCAATGTCCGCATGTCAGTGGCCAACAGCCTGATGGCGTTTTTGGGCCGCAGGGACCTGCAGTCTGTAGGGTCTCTGGAGGTAGACGACGTGCAGCCGGAGCTGACCCGGACGGAGTATCTCCGTCTGCTCACCACTGCCCGGGCGCTGGATAAAGAGCGCCTGTATCTGCTGGTGAAGCTCTTCGGCTGTACCGGCCTGCCCCTGCAGGAGCTGCCGCGGGTAACGGTGGAGGCCCTTACCGAGGGCCGGGTCATCGTCCGCAGCTGCGGGATTGTCCAGCTGCTCCACCTTCCGGACTTTTTGCGGAAGGAATTATTGGCCTACGCCCGGCGGGAGGGGACGGCTTCCGGCCCCATTTTCCATACCAAGAGCGGAAAACCGCTGGGGCGTACCGCCGTCACGGACAGCATCAAGCAGCTGTGCCGGGACGCCCGGGTACCGGAGGAAAAAGCCAATCCCCGCTGTTTGAAGCGGCTGTGGCAGAGTACTCAGGACGGCATTCGCACCCAAATCGACCTGCTGGTGGAGCAGGCCTGCGACCGGCTGATGGAAGCGGAACAGCTTACCGTCGGCTGGGATGTAGGTAAGGGGGTGAGTGACGTGTGATGTGCTCTTCCCCGCCTCTGCGATTATGAGGCGACCATTTCAAACAGTAAGGAGGAACGGGTAAAATGAAAAAAAGAATCTTGTCGGCACTGTTGACATCTTGTATGGTGCTGACACTGCTGCCTGTTTCGGCATTGGCGGCACCGGCAAATGAGACTGGGGCTCAGTTCTCAAATACAGCAACATCTGAGCAGGAACAAAAAGAAATCATCATGAATATCCAGTTTATTTGCGACGACGAAGTCGTAAAAGGTGGTGACTTCTTTGTTCCTGCGGGCGTTCAGAACTACTCTGTGCTAAAGGAGTATGTGCCCGAAGGATACCAAATGACCGCGTCCGGCGACTTTATGGCAGAGGCTGACGCAACGCTGGCTATCAACGTCGAGAAGATTGCCCCTGAAGCAGTTATTATGAACATCCAGTTTAAGTGCGGTGATGAAGTCATTGCCGGCGGCGATTACTTTGTGCCTGCCGGAGTGCAGAATTACTCCGTGCTGGAGCAGTATGTGCCTACTGGCTATAGGATGACCGTGTCCGGCGACTTCATGGCTGAGCAGAACGGTAAGCTGGAGATCGGCGTTGAGAAGGTTATGGCCGATACCGACGTCATCATGAACATTGCCTTCAAGACCGCTGATGGTACCTTTGTTGCCGGCGGCGACTACTTCGTGCCTGCCGGCGTTCAGAACTACTCCGTGCTGAAGCAGTATGTGCCCGAAGGGTACGAGATGACTGTGTCCGGCGACTTCATGGCCGAGGACGGCGGCAAGCTGGTTGTCAACATCGAGAAGATCAGCACCGACGTTATCATGAACATCCGCTTTGTGACCGTTGACGGCGAGTTCGTCGCTGGCGGTGACTACTTCGTACCTGCCGGCGTTCAGAACTACTTCGTGCTGAAGCAGTATGTGCCCGAAGGGTACGAGATGACTGTGTCCGGCGACTTCACCGTCACTGCGGGCGGCCAGGAGGACATCACCGTTGAGAAGATCAGCGAAGATGTCATCATGAACATCCGCTTTGTGACCGTTGACGGCGAGTTCGTCGCTGGCGGCGACTACTTCCTGCCTGAGGGCATCCAGAACATGAGCATTCTGGAGCAGTACGTGCCCGAGGGGTACAAGATGATGGAGTCCGGTGACTTCACCGTCACTGCGGGCGGCCAGGAGGACATCACCGTTGAGAAGATCAGCGAAGATGTCATCATGAACATCCGCTTTGTGACCGTTGACGGCGAGTTCGTCGCTGGCGGCGACTACTTCCTGCCTGAGGGCATCCAGAACATGAGCATTCTGGAGCAGTACGTGCCCGAGGGGTACAAGATGATGGAGTCCGGTGACTTCACCGTCACTGCGGGCGGCCAGGAGGACATCACCGTTGAGAAGATCAGCGAAGATGTCATCATGAACATCCGCTTTGTGACCGTTGACGGCGAGTTCGTCGCTGGCGGCGACTACTTCCTGCCCGAGGGCATCCAGAATTTTGAGATTCTGGAGCAATACTTGCCCGAAGGCTTTAAGCTGATGGAGTTCGGCGATTTTTTCGTAACTGATGGCGGAAAGGAGGATGTTACAGTCGAAGAAATTAAAAGTACTATTCCTGTAAATGTAAGATATTGGGACACTGTCAACAACACTCAGGTGGGCGAGAGCTTCACAATCACCGTGGACGCCGACGCCACCAGCGTAAATACCAGCACCTTCAAGGATATTCCCGCCGGCTATGAGCTGGTTTGGACTGGTGACCTGCCCATCGTGGACGGCTGGGTCTGGGTTGAGGTTCGTCCTGTGGACGCTGAGACTAAGACCGTAGGCCTGAACTACTGGGACATCGTCAACAACAAGCAGGTGGCCGAGGGCTCCCTCACCGTGGCTGCCGACGCCACTATGGTAAACACCAGCACCTTCAAGGACATCCCCGCCGGCTATGAACTGGTCTGGACCGGCGATCTGCCCATCGTGGACGGCTGGGTCTGGGTTGAGGTTCGCCCCGTGACGGCTCCCCCTGTGGAAAAGACCTTCACGGTGACCTTTGACAGCAACGGCGGCAGCAAGGTTGCCAGCCAGACCGTAAAAGAGGGGGAGAAGGTGGCCAAGCCTGCTAACCCCACTCTCAGCGGATATACCTTTGAGGGCTGGTTTGTGGATAAGGCCTTGAAGACCGCTTACGACTTTAATACTCCTGTCACGAGCGATATCACGCTGTACGCCAGCTGGGACCGCCGCAGCAGCGGCGGAGGCGGAGGCGGCGGAAGCTCCTCCACCAAAAAGTACATCATCACTGTGACCTGCGGCGAAGGCGGCGAGATCACCCCCGATGGCGGTTCCGACAATGAAGTCGAAGTGCGCAAGGGGAATGACCAGACCTTCCGGATCTCTGCAGACAACGGTTACCGGATCTCCGACGTCCTGGTGGATGGCGAGAGTGTGGGGAACGTGGACAAATACACCTTTGAGGATGTAGATGAGGACCATGAGATCGAAGCTATCTTTACCCGCAGAGCCGCAGATCCCAGTGACAGCGGCACCGACCGTTATCTGAACACCAAAGACCATGTTCAGTATATGACCGGCTATCCGGATGGCTCGTTTGGCCCTGGCCAGAATATGACCCGTGCGGAGGCCGCTCAGATGTTCTACGCACTGCTGTTGGACCAGAATGTGCCTCACACGGTCAGCTTCTCCGATGTGCCCGCGGATGCGTGGTATGCGGAAGCTGTAAACACCCTGGCCTCTCTGGGTATGATCAATGGCTATCCCGACGGGACCTTCCGTCCGGACGCCCCCATCACCCGGGCAGAATTCTGCGTTATCGCCTTGGCCTTTGCCTACGAGCCGGAGGATTTCGACTGTAACTTCCGGGATGTGTCCACCAGTGACTGGTTCTACGACTATGTGGCCCAAGCCACCAGCTACGGTTGGATTTCCGGGGCTGACCGCAGCTTCCGTCCCAACGAGTGCATCACCCGTGCGGAGGTCTCCGTGATCGTCAACAACATGCTGGGGCGTGCAGCCGATGAGGACTACATCGACCGGCATGAGGACGAACTGAACACCTTCCCGGATGTAAAGCCCTCCCATTGGGCGTACTACTCCATCATGGAGACGGCCAACAGCCACGACTACACCAAGAACAACGGAAATGAGAACTGGCGCTGAGCGCCCAAGCTCTGTCCTGACGGACTTGAGGTAAACAGGACCGCCCGCCCCAATGGGATGGGCGGTCCTCTTGCGTTTTATGGTTCAAAACCTGTACGAGGAAGCAATTTTACCCACCCTTAGGTGGGGCAAGCAGAGCGTCTGGCTTGCCGCAAGCGGCAGCCGACGCAGTTTCCGGGCGGAAGCCCGGACCCACTTTATCGATAGAGAACAAAAAACTGCGGTGCCCTGTAGGACACGGAGCGAAATCCCGCCGTGCTGCCCCTGTGCGGCTTTGTGTGAGACGATTGGGCGCAGGACAACCGTGTACCAACAAGCGCCGGCATGAAGCCGCTGTGCAGCTCTTGTGGGCGAAAGGCGGGAACAGAAAGTTAGCGCCCAGAGGACTCCGTATTTTCCATTTTTGAAGCGAATTCTGATTCCTAGAAAAATATTTTTTTGCCCCTGGTTCCGGCCGTTTCGCTGGAATCAGGGGCGTTCAATTTTAGTACTAGGATAAAGGACCGCGTCGGTAAACCGCCGCCGGCCCAGTCACAACGCCCCGCAGTGCGGGGCGTGTCAAGGGATTGCGGGATTTCTCTTTAGCACCGTGCTAGGTGGTCGGAGGTTTGAGGAAAGCCAGCGGTTTCAAGGAGTCCCCAGCTTTTTCACCGACGCTGTGCACAGCAATGCTTCGGGAATCTCAAAAATTGCGCCGCCTAAACAAAGAATGAAAGCCGCCTCAGAACGGGAAAATGAGACAGTGTTGACAAAGAGGATTCCCAGCGGAAAAGTGTGAATTGCTTGATAACTCTGCGCTGTGCGCCTGGCCATTTTCTGTTTCTGTGGTATTGTATGTCGTTGCAAAGGAGGCGGCATAACATGGCAAAACGCAGAGCCAACGGAGAGGGCAATCTCCGAAAACGCAAGGATGGCCGCTGGGAGGGCCGGTACACCGCCGGCCATGACCCGGAGACGGGAAAGGCCATTTACCGGAACGTCCTGGGCCGGACCCAGGCGGAGGCCAGGGCCAAACTGAAGCAGGCTATTGAGGAAGCAAAGATCGTAGATCAGACAAAAGCCAAGAAATACACCGTGGGGGAGTGGATGGATGTCTGGTTCGAGAATTACGCCAAGGTGAAGGTCCGTCCCCCGTCCCACCAGACCTACCGGGGATACATCGACAACCACATCAAGCCCAACATCGGGAAGATCTCTCTGAGCAAACTCACTTCCCTGGAGCTACAGAAGTTCTACAAAAAGCTGCTCAGCAGCGGCAGAATGGAGAGAATCGAGAGCAAGAAACAGAGCAAGGGGCTAAGCCCTAAGACTGTGCGGAACCTCCACCAGATCATCGCCTCGGCGATGAAGCTGGCCAAGGAGCAGAAGCTCATCGCCACAGACCCCACAGACGGCTGCGCCCTGCCCAAAGTGGAGCACAGAGAGATGAAAACCCTGCCGGTGGAGCAGCTGACTTCCTTCCTGTGGGAGGCGTGGAAGTGGCCGTGTCGGATTATCGTTTCTTGG
>OOAU01001002.1_pt1 | contig 13546 bp, 7 predicted proteins | sample 1670931 | NCBI WGS metagenome assembly OOAU01 (sample SAMN06348105, study PRJEB24527) | human gut metagenome | biome: human gut; feature: ankylosing spondylitis patient; material: feces | host: Homo sapiens | place: China | collected 2015-10 | reverse complement strand
CCTTATATTACTTCACCTATTATTATGTGTATCCTTACCATCTTGCTTTTATAAACTTTTTTCATCCGTTTTGCTTGCGTATCCAGCACAGATTGATTTCTAAGTTGCGGTGTTTTTCTATCCCGATGTTCGCTGCCAAGCGAATAGTCTTACTTCACACCCTTGTCACCAAGGTCTGACAGGTACCGCGCACGGCATAGCTGCCGCTGCCTGCGGGCAGGAAGAAGCTGTCGCCTTTCTTGACGACCACGGTCTCACCACCGCAGGTCAGCTCACCCTCGCCGTCTGTGACGAGCAGCGAAACAAAGCTCTTCTCGTCCGCTGTGTCCTCAAACGCGCCGTTCTTGGCATCCACGGTGAAATATTCACCCGGCTCCATCTGGCTGCCGAAGTCATGCTTGACAGGCGGGGTGCGCAGGGTCACGTCCAACGCCTTCTCCACGTGCAGGGCGCGGGGCTTGCCGTCCGCCCCCACACGGCCGTAATCGTACACACGGTAGGTCACGTTGGAGTTCTGCTGTACCTCGGCAATGACAATGCCCTTGCAAATGGCGTGCAGCGTGCCGGCCGGAATAAAGAAGCAGTCACCCTTGTGCACCGGCACGGCGTTCAACACCTCGGTCAGGGTGTTATTCTTGATGCGCTCCTCAAACTCCGCCTTGGAGATTTCATGGTCAAAGCCATAGTACAGGAAGGCACCCGGCTCACAGTCCAGCACATACCACATTTCGGTCTTGCCGTACTGATGCTCGTTTTTCAGCGCGTACTCGTTGGAGGGGTGTACCTGAATGGACAGATTGTTCTTTGCGTCAATGAACTTTGTCAGGATTGGGAACTGTTCAAACTTCTCGCAGTCGGTGCCAAGGCAGCCCGGGTGGGCGGTCACATAGTCCGCCAGCGTTGTGCCGTCCGCCAGATAGCTGGGACCGTCCGGGTGGCAGGAAAGCACCCACGCCTCGGCCAGCGGGTTCAGATCGCTCTTGATGCCAAAGTCACTGCGCAGGCGGCTGCCGCCCCACAGGTAATCCTTGCAGCTGGGAGTCAATTTCAGTATATTCATATGGATCTCCTTTACCTCAAAATTTCATTTTTTACTCAGGCATCTTCTGTTTCCTGTTCTCGCAAAAAATAGCACACAATAAACGCTGACTGTGTCATGCCCAGCCAGAGTAGAAACACCGCATTCCAGCCTCGGCTATGCCGCCGATGCCCCGTGCGGTCGCAGCTGCACCAAAATAGGTTATGGCGCTCAGCACAGGGCGCTAAAATCTTCACTTTAAGCAAACCACTTCTCGGCGTCTTTCACAATTTCACATTCGACCTTTTCAGCAGCTTCTCTGTTTTCGGCACTGACAGAAATGTAAATTTTCAGTTTCGGCTCCGTGCCGGAGGGACGCACGACAATGGAGCAGTTATCTTCCAGCAGGAACTTCAGCACTTCAGACTTGGGCAGCCCGTCCAGGCCATAAGCATAATCCAGCAGCTTTACAACCTTCTTACCGCCAAACGCTTTGATATTGCCGCGGAATGCCTGCATAATGCTCTGCATCTTGGCAAAACCGGCGCTGCCGTCGAACTCGTAGCTGTGCAGGGTGTTCAGGCAGTAGCCATAGGTCTTGTACAGCTCGTCCAGCTTATCCAGCAGGCTGATGCCCTTGGTGGCGTAGTAGCTGAACATCTCGCAGATCATGTAAGCACCGTCCACGCCGTCCTTATCGCGGACGTAGGAGCCGGTCAGGTAGCCGTAGCTTTCCTCAAAGCCGAACACATAGCTGTCTGCCCTGCCCTGCTTTTCCAGCTTGCCAATCTGCTCACCGATAAACTTGAATCCCGTCAGCACATTGATTGTCCGCAAACCATAATGGGTAGCGATTTGCTCGCCCATATCCATCGTCACGATGGTTTTGATCATAACCGGGTCAGTGGGCATCTTGCCGTGTTTCACACGCTGGCAGCAAATATAATCCAGTAACAGCATACCTGTCTGGTTTCCGGTCAGCAGTTCATATTTACCCGCCTTGTTCTTGACTGCAATGCCCACACGATCGCAGTCCGGGTCGGTGGCAAGCAGTAAATCCGCATTGCACTTTTTGGCATACTCCATGCCCAGTGCCATAGCTTCTTTAATCTCCGGATTCGGGTACGGGCAAGTCGGGAAGTTCCCGTCCGGCTGCTCCTGCTCCTTGACCACGGTGATGTTGGTGTAGCCCATCTCCTTCAGTGTGCGGGTCACAGGCTTCAGGCCGGTGCCGTTCAGCGGGCTGTAAACAATAGCCACATCCTTATTGACTTCTTCGCCAAACAGGACAGACTGATTCTTGACCTCATTTACAAAGGCAGCGTAGACCTCATCCGGAATATACTTGACATTGCCATTTGCAAGACCAGCCTCAAAATCGCTGTACTTTACATCCGCAAAGATATCCAGCTTTTCGATTTCAGCCAGAATTTCGGCAGCTGCCTCGGTCGTAATCTGGCAGCCATCTGCGCCGTAAACCTTGTAGCCGTTGTATTTGCTGGGGTTATGGGAAGCGGTGACCATGACACCCGCAGAGGTATGCAGATAACGGGTCGCAAAGGACACGGTAGGCACCGGCATCAGAACAGGCCAGATACTCACCTTGACCCCATTGGCTGCAAAAACACCAGCAGCGACTTTTGCGAACACGTCGCTCTTGATGCGGCTGTCATAGCCGATTGCCACAGAAGGCTCTGCAAAGTTTTTCTTCAGATAGTCAGCCAAGCCCTGCGATGCTTTTGCGACCGTGTAAATGTTCATGCGGTTGGTGCCTGCACCGATTACGCCGCGCAGACCACCCGTGCCAAAGTCAAGGTCACGGTAGAAGGCATCCTCGATTTTGGCATCGTCCAGCGTTTTCAGTTCGGCGGCAACATCGGCATCTGCCGTTGCATTAGCAAGCCATCGCTCATATTCTTTTTTGATGTCCATCTTAATTTTCCTCATTCCATTCGGCTTTTGGCCAGCAGGGCTGCACCGATGACCCCTGCGCGGTAGCCCAGCGTGCAGGCTGTAATGCGGGTATGTTTTTGGGCAAAATCATGTCCGAACACCATGGGCTCCACGGCGGCACGCAGCGGCTTCAGCAGGTTTTCACCCTGGTTGGCTACACCGCCGGACAGCCCGATGACCTCCGGGAAAAAGATGTTAATCAGGTTGGCAATGCCTACCGCAAGATAATGAATATAGGTATCCACAACCTGCTGTGCGGCGGCATCCCCCTGCGCTGCAGCATCAAAAGCCGTGCGGCCGTTCACATCCTCCGGCTTTGCGGCCAGCATGTTCAGCGCACTTTCCGGGTGGGCAAGCCGTGCCTCTTTTGTCATGCGGATCAGTGCGGTTGCACTGGCCAGCGCCTCAAGGCAGCCGGGGCGACCGCAGGTACAGCCATATGTCCGGCTTCGGAGGCAGCGCCGGTGTAGCCTGTCAGCAGTTTTCCGTCCAGTACAACTCCTGCGCCAACGCCGGTACCCAGAGTAACGACAACCGTACTCTGTGCGCCTTTAGCGCAGCCCGCAAGAGCCTCGCCCAATGCAGCAACATTTGCATCATTACCAACGGCAACCGGCAGACCTGTCTTTTGCGCCAGATATTCCTCCATTGCAAAATCATGCCAATCTAGGTTGTTGGAATACAGCACCGTTCCGCCGTCCACAGTTCCCGGGCATCCGACACCAACACCTGCAACGTCCTTTCCCTCCGCCAGCTGCAGGCACAGCGCTGCAATGTCATCGCAGACAGCTTCCGCCGGGCGCGGCAGGTTTGTGGGGGTGTTGGCTTCGCACAGAATTTCACCCTCGCTGTTCACAAGTGCGGCCTTGATGTTTGTGCCGCCAAGATCTACGCCCAGATACAACATACGCCGTTTCTCCTTCCTTGCTTTACTCTACGGTCAGGTCGGCGCGCAGCAGAATATTCTCTGCATTGTCGCCAAGCTGGAGTTCAAATTTTCCGGGTTCTACCCGCCATACATAATCAGGACCAAGGGTACGCAGCTGCTTTGGTCCGACAGTCAATTCCACCCGACGGCTTTCGCCGGGCGCAAGCGTCAGGCGGCGGAAGGCTGCCAGCTGGCGCTCCGGCTTTACGACGGAGCTGAACATATCCCGCACATACAGCTGCGGCACGGCATCGCCGGTGTACTTGCCGGTATTGGTGACTGTGACACTGACAGTGACCGTGTCCTGCGGACCGATCACGCTGCGGCTCAGTGCCATATCGCGGTAAGCAAACGTTGTGTAGGTCAAACCGTAGCCAAACGGATACAGCGGCAGCCAGTCCATCTCCACATACCGTTTTCCGCCGCCGGGTCGCCGGCTGTAATGGCAGGGAATCTGCCCGACACTGCGCGGGAATGTGATGGGTAGCCGCCCACCCGGGGCTGCATCGCCAAACAGTGTTTTTGCAATAGCGGTGCCGCCCTGCTCGCCGGGGAACCACGCCTCCAGAATGGCAGACAGATGATCGTTTTCCCAATTTGCCGTAACGGGGCGTCCGCTTTGCAGCACCAGCACCACAGGGGTTCCGGTTGCATAAACAGCCTGTACCAGCTCAAGCTGTCGGCCGGGCAGGTTCAGGTCGGTGCGGTCAAAGTTCTCGCCGCTGGTCTCCTCGTTGTCGCCCATGCAAAGGATGGCGACATCCGCTTTGCGTGCAGCTTCTACTGCGGCGGGGAAATTTTCCCGCCCGGCGCTGTACCCGAAAATCACGCGGGCGCCCCGCCGGTCATTGACAAACTCAATGCGGATTTTATAAGCGCGTCCGGCTTCAAAGTGGAAATCCAGTGCCTGGTCAGCGCTTTTATCTTTGCCCCAGCCATCAATCAGCAGTTTGTCATCCACGTACAGGCGCATACTGTCCTGCGTGCTCAGACCGATGCAGCCATCCATTGTGCGGGGCATAACCACAGAACCCGTCCAGACAACGCTGAAACCGTTGGCATCCAGGGCAGGATGCGGCAGTGCGAAAATCCAGTTGAAGTTGACGGTGCGATCCGTGCGAACCTGCACCGGTTCGCCCTGCGGCACAGGTCCGTTATAATAGCGACCTGTCAGACCGGCTTCGCCGTTTTCATCGCGCAGCATGGACGGATCAAACGGGTGCAGCGCCTGCCCCAGAAAGTTGCAGCCGCGCTCATACAGCACCTCGGTTTCGGGGCTGACTGCAGCACGGATTCCGTCCAGCACAGAAACCCCGCCTTTACGACCGCGTGTTTCGGTATAGTCGCCGTAAGAAACCGTATCAGCTGCCGGACCGATGACTGCCACGCTGCGCAGGTCTTTTCTGAGCGGCAGCAAGCCGTCATTTTTGAGCAGTACGATGGATTTCTCTGCTATTTTTTCCGCGGTAGCCAGATGTTCCGGGCAGCGCAGGATTGTATCGGCGCGTTTTTCGTCCGTATAAGGATTTTCAAACAACCCCAGTGCAAATTTCATACGCAGCACACGCCGACACGCCGTATCCAGCACCGACATCTTCATGGAACCGCTTTCAATCAGGTGGGCAATCGCTTTCTGCCAGACATCATGCGGAAAGTCGTAAAGCTGCAAGTCTACGCCTGCTTCCAGCCCAAGGCGGATGGCCTCCTCCGGCGTTTCGGCAATAAAGTGCCAGTCATACAGGCGGGAAACCGCCGTCAGGTCGCTGCGGACAAACCCCGGCATACCAAACTGCCCGCGCAGCACATCCGTTAACAGCTCATGGTCCATGGATACCGGAATACTGTCGATGGAGTTGTAGCTGCACATAGCGTCGCACGCTTTGCCGTCCGCAAAAGCCGCTTCAAAGACAGGCAGACAGTCGCTGAATACATCGTGCCGACCCATGGTGCAGGGGGCGCAGTTCAGTCCCCCCACAGGGTTGCCGTAGCCGACGTAGTGCTTGGGTTCGGCAGCCACGGTGTCCGGTGTCGTCAGGTCTGTCCCCTGCATACCCAATACGGTTTCGCGTGCAAACTCAGCACAAAGGTATGTGTCCTCACCATAGGATTCTTCCGCGCGACCATACCGTGGATCACGAATCAGATCCATGACGGGGCTGTATGTTTCGTGAATCCCGCAAGCCCGGGACTCTGCCGCAATGGCGTGTCCCATCTCGCGCCCGAGTTCAGGCTCAAAGCTTGCCGCCAGACCAATTTGCTGCGGAAAACTGGTTGCGTTGTTTGTCATCAGCCCATGCAGTGCTTCCTCGCTAAAAAGGTATGGGATGCCAAGACGTGTGTTTTCTATGGCATACCGCTGCACAACATTGGCTTGGGCAGCAGTCATACCGCGCAGTTGCACACTGCCGACACTATTGTGCTGCATCAGTGCATCAAACCGCTGCATATCCACGGCGGTAACCTTGCCGTTTTCGTCCTGCGTTGTAAAATCGCCGGAATAATACTGATCTGTCTGCAGGATCTTTTCTTCAAGGGTCATCCGGCTCATCAGGTCGCTGATGCGCTCTTCTGTCGAAAGATCCGGGTTCTGGTATGGGTACATCTTTTTTCTCCCTTTATGTTACAGAGGGCAATTTTCGCCCATTTATAATCAGGTTGGCAAAACCGCCGATGCCTGCCACAAAAAACAGCAGCGAAATTGAGCTGTCCCCCATAGATTTTTCCAGCATGGGCTGGATGGCGGTTCCCACTGCGGCCGATGTGCAGGTGGCAATGCTGCTCATGGCAGCCGTTACGCCAAAGTAAGCGGTTTTGCCGCTTTCAGGACTCAATGCAAATTGCAGGTTTGTGCTTGCCAGTGATGCGCCGCCTGCACAGCCCGCCGCAACGACAATCAGAACCGGCGCAACCAAATGTGCAAAGGAAGGGCGCACAAAGGACCAGCCCAGCGTGCAGGAAAGATTCAGGAATGCAGTAAGCCAAATAACGCAGTTCCACGCAGTGCGGTCGGCCAGCCGCCCCCACACCCAGCTGCCTGCCATGCCCACAACAGCGGACACGACACCCACCGATGTGATGAAGGTGTGGCTGAGCCCCAGCACCCGCAGCTCATACACGGAAAGGAACGGAGAAGCAAAGCCGCCAGTCAGCCCGCCGATGATGCAGTAAAAAAGCGATGGACGGTAAGGAGGGCCGCGCACTGGGCGCAGAATATCCGCCGGGCGCATTTTGGAGGTGAATTTTACCGGGTTCTCTCTTACCGAAGCAAGCAGAACGGCATCCACCACAGTAAGCGACAGGCTGACAATACCGATGATAAGAAAGCCGGTATAGCCCTGCCCCTGTTCCAGATAATAATCCAGTACGCGACCAAGTGCAAGTGTTGCCGCGCTGGAAACGCAGGTTCCGATAATGCTCTTGACGGCGTAGAACTGACCGCGCCCGCCTTGGGGGGCGATGCCCAAAACCATGTGTTCCAGCCCCGGCGTAACAAGCCCCGCAGAGAAAAAGCCGATGGTATAAAGCACCAGCACCACAGCGCGGGCATGACCGGGGTCCGGCAGAGCCAGCGGTATCAGCAGGATGCTGCTGACCGAAAGCCGGAACACCACGCACATAAGCCATATAGCCAGTTTGCGGTGGTGCATCCGTTCAAACACAAAGGGCGAGATAAACTGCAGTACGCACCCGAAAGACGGTATCATGGCCGCTGCGGCGCATAAGGATACGGACGCCCCAAGGCTGCTCAAATACCCGGCCAGAAAGTTGCCGGTGGCAACGGCATAAATCACGCCGGCCACTGCGCCTTCGGCAATAATCCGGTAGCGACCCATTTCCAGTTCATTTTCGGTCGGTGTATGCGCAGGAAAAAACAGCTGATAAAGCCAGCCCATGGCTTACCTCCCGGCAGGCGCCTCCACGGTTCCGTAAGCGCGTCCGCGGAGAAGATCCGCGTAACGGCAGATTAGGTTTGTCAGAACCGACAGGCTGCTTTCTTTGCTGACCTGACGCCACTGCGCACGGTAGCGCTGCAGCCAGTCTTCCAGCGCAGCTGCCATGGCATCTGCTTCGGGGCCGTGCGGGCAGCCTGCATTGAGCCATGCGCCAATACGGTTCCACAGCACAATGATGTCTGCCGTCTGGCAGAGTACCTGTACAATCTGCTTTTTGCCGGCAGGAAGGTTTACCGCGGCTGCAAGGATATCTGCCTTTGCCTTTTCTACGGCGCGGTTGGCATCGTCAATCCTTGTAAAGTCCACCTCGGAAAGGATCTCGGCGCGGGTTTTCTCATCACATTCTATCCAGTTGACGGTATTCCGCCAGTCAAAAACTTCATAATCCTGCAGCTTTGCCATCAGACCGGCAAATTGCCCGGTGGTATCGCCGTAATACAGGCGGGAAACCGCTTCGTTCAGCTCGTCAAATTCCACAGGCTCTGCATTCCAACCGAACGCTGCGCCGTACAGGATGCCCGGAATCGTCAGGCGCGGGTCATTGACATGACCATAATCGCCCCAGTCCGTGTTCAAAAGGCCGATGGCGTTGTACTTGTGTGCATGGTGGCACATGGTACGGATATTCAGGTAAGAATTGTACATCAGAGGCATCCAACGGTTCCAGCCACAGACGCCGGGGCAGGCGTACTGCGTAATCCCGCTGGCGGCAATATCCCGGATCTCATTTTCCCGCTGATGCGGCAGATAGCCCCAGTTCAGGCAGATGGTTTCCTTGGGCAGCTCGGCACAGCTTTCCGGGAAGCGCCACATGATGTCCCCCCAGAACTGCGGTGTTACCCCCTGCGCAACAAGATATTCGCACAGCGCCTTCACATGGCTGAGATACAGGCTGCGCTCGCCCTGCTCCTCGGCAAGAGCCTTGCTGCGTCCCTTGCCCAAATCAAACGTTTCGTCATCACAGATATTGAATTTGCTGCTGCGGAAAAGCGGGCGGTATTCGTCAATCAGCCCTTTTACAAACCCCAGCGCATCGGGATTGGATACGTTCAGGGTATGGTGATTCCCTGCATAGGTATAACTGAACGGAATCTTTTCCGAGTCAGGCAGCTCGCAGAGGTCGCAACAGGTTTTTGTGCTGAGAATACGGTACATATGCCCGAAGGTAGACAAGGAAGGAACGAGTTCAATGTGCCGGGCTGCGCAGTAATCATCCAGCTCCATGATCTCCTGCGCGGTCAGCGGCGTATCCTCACGCCATGCTTCGCTCAGGTCACGGAAAAGATAGGTGTGCTCAATATAAAGCTGCCATTGGTTGATCTTGTAGCGGCAGAGAATATCTGCCACCTGTTTCAGGTAGTCCAGCTTCGGGACACGTCCGCGGGAGCAGTCCTGATAATAGCCTCTGTTGGCAAGATCGGGCCAGTCCTCAATTTCCAGTGCGGGCAGTACGGCTCCGTGCTGTTCAATATACTGGCACAGTGTCTGCACACCGTTGCAGAGTGCTTCATCGCTGCCGGCTTTCAGCGTGATGCATTCCGGCATAATGCTCAGCGTGTAACGGTTTTGCGGCAGGGCGGTATCCACCGTAAGTACGGCGTCACCTGCCCGGGGCTTACCGCGGGTGAACGGCACTTCCAGCCCGGCGTACTCCCGCAGGCAGCCCTGCAGCATCTGTGCATAAAGCAACGCGGCGGGTTCGGTCTGCCACAGGGTGATTCGGCTCTGATTGTCCAGCATATGAACCCCTGCAGGGTGTTCGATCTTATGTGGATTCGAAATAAACTCCATCATCATTTCCTCCAAAAAAAGGCACGGGCGGCGGGCGCATTGCCAACCGCCCGTGCAGAATGTTCGGACTTTGTTATTTAACGGATACGAATTGTCTTGATTTCATACGGCTTTACCGTAAAGGTAATCTTGCCGTCTTTGACTTCAACCGGCTCGCCGTCGGGCTGTTCCAGACAGTTGCAGCTTTCTGCCGCATGGAAGGGAAGGTTCCAGTCCAGGGTGACATTTGTCAGGCTGTTCTCGCACTCATACATACGCACAATGGCACCATCGCCATCCTCGGCGCGTTTGATGGTTTCCAGCACCACATTGGGTGCATCCAGTCCGGCAAGGCTGAAGCTTTCGCCCGGCTTTCCGCCCTGCACAGCCAACGCGGGCTGGTTCAGGAAGAACGCCTGCGGCACCGTGCCGGCTGCCTGCCATTTTTCGGCGTGCGGATAAATGGCGTATGTGAAATGGTGAACTTCCTGATCCGTGGTAGGATTCGGCTCAATGCCGGACTTAATCAGGGTCAGCCCAATCACAGAATCCTTGACGGAATGACCGTACTTGCAGTCGTTCAGCATACTGACGCCGTAATGTCCTTCGCTCAGGTCCATCCACTTCTGACCGCAGCTTTCAAAGCGTGCGCGATCCCAGCTGGTGTTGGCGTGCGTCTTGCGGGTCAGGTTGCCATACTGGATTTCAAACGTAGCTTCGTCAGTATGGACATTTACCGGGAAGTGAACCTTCAGCAGGCTCTGGTGTTCGTGCCAGTCCACGGTTGTAACAAACTCAATCCGGCGCTGCTTTGCATAGAAATGGATATCCTGCACCAGGGTGGAGTTGCTGTAATTGCGTTCGATGTGCAGTGTGGCGCGCACGGGACCGTTCTCCGTCCATGTGAAGTCCTGCAGGTCGGTGACATCCCAGAACTTTTCGGTATAGAAAATATCGATATCCCAGTTGTCATAATAGATGGGCTTATCCTCATATACGCGGAAGAGGTTGCCTGCCTGACCGGGCTTGAGCACTTCGCGGCGGTTCTCTTTGTCAAAGATGCCGGTCATCTGACCGTGTTCATCAAAGGTGACAGTATAGAACGGGGTGTCAATCTTATGTCCATCGGTCGCAATTTCAAAAGGCGCAGCCGAAACCTGTGCCGGTACGACCGCAAACGTTTTGCTGCCCTTGGCAGGCAGGTTGTTCAGGAACGCCACGGCACCATCGGCTGTTTTTTGTACGGGATAGATATTGCCGGCTTCGTCCTGCAAAGCCTCTGCCTTGCAATCACCCAGTTCAACCACATCGCTGCGGACAAAGCCGGTAGTGTTGTACACGGTAACGCCTTCCCCGGCGGGGGTCAGTGCATCCAGGCGCTCCTCGCGCAGTGCCGTGATTTCGGCTTCCATCTCGGCATACTCTTTTTTGGTGACTTCGTATACTTCGTGGATGGAGGAACCGGGCAGAATATCATGGAACTGATTGATGAGGATTCCATGCCACAGCTTGTCGATTTCTGCCTCTGGGTATGCGACCTTGGCTTGTGCCAGCAGGCTGAGCAGTTCCAAGTCCATCATGTGCAGCTCAATCTTACGGTTGGAACGCTGTCATCGAGCCATGGAGGTGTATGTGCCGCGGTGATACTCAAAGTAGAGTTCACCTTCCCATGTGGGCAGGCGGCGGTTGTCCTTCACACGCTCAGCCAGCTCATCAAAGTAGGTGCGTGCAAATGCCTGACGCACTTTGGGCAGTCCCTCGATGCCCTTTTCCATACGGGTGGAGGTTTCCAGCATGGCGCGGGTCGGACCGCCGCCGCCGTCACCGTAACCGTAGGAAATCAGGATATCATTGTTGATGTCCTTCTGCTGGTAGCGGTGCCAGCCGCCGATCAGCGCATCGGGATGCAGGATGCCGTTGTAAGTCGTGAAGAAGTCATTCTCGCTCTGACCGACCCCCAGCGTTGTGACAAGGTGGGTCAGGATTTCGGTGCCGTCAATGCCGCGCCACTTGAAGGTGTCGTAAGGCATTTTGTTGAACTGGTTCCATGCCAGTTTTGTGGTCATGAAATAATCAATGCCGCACTTTGCCATAATCTGAGGCAGCGCGCCCGAATAGCCGAACACGTCCGGCAGCCAGAGAATGCGGTTGTCCACACCGAACTCTTCCTTGAAGAAACGCTTGCCGTACAGGAACTGGCGCACCAGACTTTCTCCGCTGGTCAGGTTGCAGTCTGCCTCAACCCACATACCGCCTTCGGGTTCCCAGCGTCCCTCCGCCACGCGCTGTTTGATCTGCTCATACAGCTCGGGGTAGCGCTGCTTCAGGAAGTAATACAGCTGCGGCTGGCTGGACATAAACTTGTAGTTGGGGTATTCGTCCATCAGTTTCAGCACAGTTGCAAAACTGCGGCACACTTTTTCCCGGGTCTGTGCAACAGTCCACCACCATGCCACGTCAATGTGCGTGTGACCAATGCAGCTTGCAATGACTTCCTCATGACCGGCAAGGTCGGTATAAAGTGCTTTTGCCAGATACCGGCGGGCAGCAGCAATGCTTTGATAGAAGCTCTCGTTATAAGGTGTGCGCAGGTCGATCAGATTGACAGCCTCGTTCAGCACGTTTTCCAGATCGCGGCGGGCTTTGCCGTCCTCTTCCAACCGGGGAAAAGCCTCCAGCGGCACAACCATATCGTAGTAAAGACCCTCAATTTCGGGGTCGATTTCCCGCAGGTCTACAATCAGGTTGAATTCGGTATGCAGGATTCCGGTGTAGGACTGCAATTCCAGACGGTACTTTTGACCGCCCTTGGCGCAGCGGTCCAGCAGGATGTCGCGGTGGTTCATATCCACGCCCTGTGTCACCTTGCCGTCCACAAACAGCAGGAACTGCGGGTTTTTGGCATCGTCCCACTCATCAATCTGGGTGCAAACGTGCATCCACAGCGGTTTTCCGTCCATTTCCTGCGGCACAGCCACATCCGCGCGGAACCAGTAATGCTTGTCCGGTCCGTACCAATGCATGGTGCGGCTGTCAAAGGGTTCAAACGGTGCAGGGTCTGCATCGGCATCTTCCGGGCGCAGGAAGTTGCCCGGCTTTATGAGCCAGTCGCTCGTTTCAAACTTCTGTTTTACAGAAAGCTTTTTCAGCTCATTGCAGATACCTGTGACGCGCTTGTCAAGAAAATCAATGGTGCGCATAGGTCTTTCCTTTCCCTCATAACGAGGCTTCCAGCAATTCAAAGCTGGCTGTTTTTTGCATTTTTGTTTGCGTTAGTGGAACGTATCTACACCGAAATCGTGGTATCAGCAAAATGTTATCCTGTGGCATCTCTTTGCCCCTTTAACATCAGAAAGAGTTCTTCTTGATATAGTCCAATACACGATCCACCGTGGTGAACGCCAGACCGGTCACGGTATCGGCACAGCCGTAGTACATCGCAATACGACCGGTCGCGGCATCCGTCAAGGTGGCGCAGGGGAAGGTCACGTTCGGCACGTCGCCTACACACTCATACAGCTCATGAGGAGCCAGCAGGTAATCCTTGCCGCGGTATTTTACCTTCCACGGCTCGTCAATATCCAGCAGAGCAGCACCAATGCGGTATACATAGCCGTTGCAGGTGTTGATAACACCATGGTAAATCAGCAGCCAGCCCTCATCGGTTTCAATGGGGATGGGGCCGGGGCCAATTTTCATGCTCTGCCATGCAGATTCATCGCCTTTTACAGCACCCATCATAAAGCGGTGGCGTCCCCAGTATACCATATCCTCGCTCTGGCTGACAAAAATATCGCCGAAGGGGGTATGCCCGGTATCGCTCGGGCGGCTCATCATCATGTAGCGCCCCTGAATCTTGCGCGGGAAAAGGACACCGTTACGGTTGTACGGCAGGAAGGCATTTTCCAGCTGGTGGAATGTCTT
>OOAU01000993.1_pt1 | contig 13732 bp, 8 predicted proteins | sample 1670931 | NCBI WGS metagenome assembly OOAU01 (sample SAMN06348105, study PRJEB24527) | human gut metagenome | biome: human gut; feature: ankylosing spondylitis patient; material: feces | host: Homo sapiens | place: China | collected 2015-10 | reverse complement strand
GACAAATTACGGCAGTTTTTGCATCCGGTAGTTGCGCTGGCGCATAAAAAGGATTATACTAACCTTATTGACCGCAGGATACAAAAACTGTACAGAAAGGATGGCTGGCTCTTATGAAGGGACGGATGCGGCCCTATCTGCCGGAACTGACGATCCGGGACTACAACACCTATATGCGTTACCTCCGCGGGGTGCGGCGGCAGATGTATAAGTCTTACGGCTTCTACGCCTGCCATCTGCTGCGCACCAACGGGGTACTGTTTGCCATCCTATCCGACAGTCTGGCAGGACGTATGCCTACCTGCAAACGGCAGCGGGTGCCCGGTACGCTTTTTCGGCGCAACATGATGTGCCAGACGCTGGGCATCCGGCAGGCGGCGCAGACGGAGATCCTGATGGGCTGGCATAATTTGCAGGACCGCAAGTACAGCGAGCTGCGCCCGGCGAAGCGTGTGCGCCGCGCAGTGGACAAGCTGCTGTTGCGCCGCGCCTACGACAAAGCACGGCAGGAGAACCCGGCACTGGAGCGGCTGTTTGCGCAGGAGCGGGAGCAGGCGGTGGTGCAGATGAACCTGAGCGCCAAAAACTACGCCCTTGCCGCCGAGCCTATGAGCAACGTCTACGGCGCTTTGTACTCCACGCTGGCTACGGATGACCCCAACCAGCGCAAGAGTATGCGGTACATCGGCAGCTGCATCGGCCGCATCTTCTATCTGCTGGACAAGGCCGAGCGCTTTGAAGCCGACCGCCGCAATGGCCAGTACAACGTGTTCGTGGTCAATGAGCTCAACGGACAGGCTGCCGCCATAGAGAACGCCCGGCGGCAGGCGCTGGCAGCGGACAACGACCTGATGCGGGCGTACAAGATGCTGGATCTCAAGCTGAACGACACCCTGCTGAACAATATCATGATCTTAGGCCTGCAGCACGCGGTCTACCCGCTGGAGCAGGACGCCGATACCGAAAAATGGGAGATCCCATGAAGAAACGAAAAAGCAAAAGCTGGTCTATGGCCTACTGCGGCATGGCAGCGGCACTGTGCGTGGCACTGATGCTGCTGGGCACCATCATCCCCATTGCCATGTTCATCGCGCCTGCGGTGGCCAGCTTTCTCATTGCAACGGTGTGCATGGAGTGCGGCATCACCATGGCGTGGACGGCCTACGCCGCCGTCAGCCTGCTGGGGCTGCTCTTTGTGCCGGATAAAGAGATCGCCCTGATCTTCACGGTGCTGCTGGGCTATTACCCGCTGGTAAAGCCCCGGTTTGACCGCATCCGTCCCCGGGCATTGCAGCTGGTGTGTAAGCTGCTGCTGTGCAACGCGGCGGTGCTTGCCATGTACGGTCTGCTGCTTGTGCTGGTACCGGCGGGCAGCGTCTCGCAGGAGCTGCGCACCACCGCACTGGCAATGTCCCTGCTCACACTGAGCATGGGCAACGTGGCCTTTGCCCTGTATGACCGCGCACTGTGCAATCTACTGCTGCTGTACAAGCTGAAGTGGCAGCCCAAGCTGCATAAAATGCTGGGGACGCACTGAACCCCAAAAGCCATTGCAAAAAACATTGAAAGAAGGAATGTGTACCGCAAGCTGACGCAAAGCGCCGGGCCACACGGGTGACAGCCGTGAGGGTGACGAGGAGAGGAATCATCGAAAGATTCGGCGGATGTTTCTCCGGCTGAGGGCTATACCAGCCGCAGAACAGGGCAAAAACCGGCAGCAATACCGAAACAGAACCCTGCAAAGAAAGCCATACAAGAACATAGACTTTGATAGAGGAAACTGACTGTGCAGCAGCGCATTTCGGCGCGCCGCAGTCGGTCTGGAGGTATTTTGTATGTGTGGCATTGTAGGTTATGTTGGCATGCGCAGCGCCCAGCAGGTGCTGCTGGACGGTTTGGAAAAGCTGGAGTACCGCGGGTACGATTCTGCCGGTGTGGCGCTTACCCAGAGGGACGGTATCCGCGTGGTCAAAAGCAAGGGGCGGCTTTCCACCCTGCGCAGTAAGCTGGAAGAGCTGGCGCTGCCCCAGAGCAGCTGCGGCATCGGTCATACCCGCTGGGCGACCCACGGCGAGCCCAGCGATGTGAACAGCCACCCGCACTCCACGCCCCGGGTCAGCATCGTGCACAACGGTATTATTGAAAACTACGGCGCGCTGAAGGAGCGTCTGATCGCTAAGGGCTACACCTTTGCCAGCGAGACCGATACTGAGGTGCTGGTAAAGCTCATCGACAGCTGCTATCAGGGCGAGCCTTTACAGGCTTTACAGGCTGCGCTTGCCAAGGTGCGGGGCAGCTACGCGCTGGCGGTGCTGTTCAAGGACTACCCGGACACTATCTTTGCGGTCAAGCGGGAAAGCCCGCTCATCGTGGGCTGGGGCGAGGGCGAAAACTTTGTGGCGTCGGATATCCCGGCGCTGCTCAAGTACACCCGCAGCTACAGCGTGCTGGAGGAAGGGGACATGGCCGTGTGCACGGCACAGGGCATCCGCTTCTATAACGAGTTCGGCGAGGCAGTGGAGCGCGAAAAGCTGACCGCAGACTGGGACATGGAAGCTGCCGAAAAAGGCGGCTACCCCCACTTTATGCTCAAGGAGATCAACGAGCAGCCCGCCGCCATCACGGCAACGGTCAGCCCCCGGGTGGAGAATGGTCTGCCGGAGCTGCGCATCCCGGAATTGACGGATGAAAAGCTGCGCAGCATCGGCACGGTGCATCTGGTGGGCTGCGGCACGGCCATGCACGCCGGTATGGTGGGCAAGACCGCCATTGAGGCGCTGGCGCGGGTGCCCGCACAGGTGGATATCGCCAGCGAGTTCCGCTACCGCGACCCCATCCTGAAGCCGGAGGATCTGGTTATCATCATCAGCCAGTCTGGCGAGACCAGCGATACGCTGGCCGCCCTCAAGCTGGCCAAGAGCCGGGGCGTGCCGGTGCTGGCCATTGTAAACGTGGTGGGCAGCAGCATTGCCCGGGCAGCGGATTACGTCATGTACACCTACGCAGGGCCGGAGATCGCGGTAGCGTCCACCAAGGCCTATATGGTGCAGCTGTGCGTGCTGTACCTGTTTGCCCTGCGTCTGGCCTACGCGCGGGGGCAGCTGACCGAGGAAAAGACAAAGTATTACACCGCCCAGCTGCTCCACGCGCCAGAGGTCATCAAGCCCCGCCTTGCGGACTGCGAGCAGATCAAGTACCTTGCCAGCCGCTATGTGAACACCCAGAGCTGCTTTTTCATCGGGCGCGGGTTCGACTATGCCCTCTCGCTGGAGGGCAGCCTGAAGCTGAAGGAGATCAGCTATGTGCACTCGGATGCCTACGCGGCAGGGGAGTTGAAGCACGGTACCATCAGCCTGATCACGGACGGTGTGCCGGTGATTGCGCTGGCTACTCAGAAGAACGTCTACGAAAAGACCATCTCCAACGCCAAGGAGACCCGCAGCCGCGGGGCACGGGTGCTGCTGTTCACCACCAAGGACGCGGAGGTGCCGGAGGGCGTTGCCACCGAGGTCATCCGCTTGGACGAGTATGACGACATTCTGATGCCGCTGCAGCTCATCGTGCCGCTGCAATTGTTCGCTTACTATATGGCTGTGTTGCGCGGCTGCGATGTGGATAAGCCCCGCAACCTTGCCAAGAGCGTAACGGTGGAGTGACCGGGGAGAATAAGATTTAGAATGGTCTCCGCTGTGTGCTCTGACCATTTTTAGCGGAAGAATATTTTTTAATTTTACAAGTCTGGAAAATCTGCGGATTTTCCAGACTTGTTTTTTCACGGGAAAAGCCATCCCCTAAAGGGCATCTCTTCTTGTGAAAAAGTGGTTTAGAACCGCCCACAGGCGTTTCTGAACCACAGTAAAAATCATCTTTTCTCTGAATATGGTCGGAGCCGCGCGGAGACCATTCTAAATCGTCTATAACACAAAACCGCCCGTTGCACGAAATGCTGTGCAGCGGGCGGTCGTATATATGCAGGGGAAGAGGAGCTTACCAGAACCAGTAGCGCTTCTTGAGCACGATGTAGGCAATGGCGATGAGGATCACCACCACGCCGCCTGCGATGAAGAAGGTCCAGTTGATATCACCGAACCGCAGGTTCTGGTTGGTCAGCAGGTAGCGGCCGGCAGTGTCGGCGGTGATGACGCCGTCTTTGTAGCTGTTCAGGAACTGCCACTTGTTGCTGATGGTGTTGTACAGGTACAGGCGGGAGTAGGTGCTCACGTCCAGTTCCAGCTGCACCGCGCAGGGAAGGGTACGGCCGTTATCCAGCTCAAACTCCAGCCCCTCTTCGCTCTCGGTGAAGGTGATGGCGGTGTCGATCTCGCTGGTGGTACTCTTCACCTCCTTACCGGAAACGTTCAGGGTATAGCCATCGCCCACCACGCACAGGGTCTTGCCGGTGGTGCGCAGGGCGTTCAGGATCTCGCCGGTCACGATGGGAACCTCAGACTGGGCGAACACCACCTGATCCTCGGTGCTGTCCTGAATGGTCTGCACCACAGGGTCCAGCGGGATAGTGGTGTTGTCGTCCGGGGTGTTCGTGCCGTCATTGCTGCTGTCGCTGCCGGAGGCGGCATCTGCCGAGCGGTTCACGATGACGGTGACCATGGCAGTAGCCTTGCCGTTGGAGATGGTAATGGAGGTAGAACCAGTGCCTACCGCCGTGACCACGCCCGTGGGGCTGACCGTGGCAATGCTGCTGTTGCCGGACTTGAAGGTGAAGGACTGGGATGCACTGGCAGGGGTGGCCTTGGCCGTAATGGTGCGGGTGGCACCGGGCTTAAGCACGATGTAGTTGGTGTTGGGGGTGATCACCTGTCCGCTGTTGTTGGAGGTGGTGCCGCTTGTGCCGGTGGAGGAATCCGTGGGCAGGGCAAGCACCGTAACGGTGGTGGTGGCTACCACCGAGCCGCAGGTTGCGGTAATGGTGGCTTTGCCGGGAGCTACGCCGGTCACACGGCCAAAGCTGTTCACCGTAGCAATCTTCTCGTTAGAGGAGGTCAGGGTGACAGTGGCGTAGTTGGAAGCAGAGCTGGGGCGCACCTGCAGCGAAGCTGACACCGAGTTGCCCACATAGATGGTGTTGGAGGAGAGGGAAAGGTCCATCTCGGTCACGATCATGGAGGAGTCCATGGATACCACGATGGTGTAGGCGCAGATCTGGTTGCCGGCTGCTGCCGTAACGGTGGCAGTGCCAACGCCCACAGCCTGTACCACGCCGCTGCTACTTACGGTCAGCACGCTGCTGTCATCGGTCAAAAAGACCACAGAGTCGGTGCTGTAACTGGGGCTGACCACGGGGGACAGCTGCTGAGAAGCGCCCAGCAGCATATTGGCAGAGTAGCTGCCGGTGGCAATGCTCTCGGCGGGCACGTCCTTGAGCCATGGCAGTGAAACGCCGTTCTGCTCTTCAACGGGCAGACTGGCTGCGGCAGCGCTTAGTGCGGTGCCGCATACCAGCACACCCAGCATCAGCACACAGGCGGCCAGTTTCTTTGCGGTTCGAATCATGTTGTTTGTACCTCTTTGGGGTGGTGTAGAAGGGGGCATCCTGCCGTGCTGCGTAATCCGTTTTTAGCGGAACAGCACGCCCAGAGCCTCCATAGCATACTCAAAATAGGTGACCTGATCGTATTCCACGCGGGCGGTCACGCTCATACCGTTGGAAAGATCTACCTTGTCGCCGCTGCGGCTCACCACATAGGTGGCGTCGGGCTTGATGGTCATCTTGTAGTAGGAGCCGTTGTTGCTGGAGGTCACATCGCTATCAATGGAGGTGACCGTGCCGGTCAGCGTGCCGTAGGAATACTCCGACAGGCCGGTGATGGCGATCTTGCAGGGGTCGCCGACATGCAGCAGGGGGCGGTCGTTCACCGTCACCATGGCCATGATCTCCAGATCATCGTTCTCGCTGGCAACGGTAGCCAGTGCAGAACCGGCACTCAGCACCATGCCCTCCTTGTAAGGGCTGTCCATGTGGATCACGCCGGAGGTGGGCGCGTAGATGAAGTAATCGTTGGCGCCGGTGTTCAAAGAATCCAGCTGCGCCTGCAGGTTATCCACGTTGACCTGTGCGCTGGTAATGCTCTGGGAGATGGACTGCATGGTAGAGTAGTACAAAGACTCCAGCTCGCTCTGGTTCTGCTCCATCAAAGCCTTGATCTGGGTGTCGGAGTAACCGGCAGCCTGATAGGTGGTGGCGTCAAAGGTCTTTTGCGCTACCTGGCTTTTGTAGGTCTGGTACTGGTAGTAGTAGGGCTGGTCCTCGGCATTCGTCTCGTCGAAATAGTTGGTGTCGTCCTGAATGCATTTGAGCAGCTTGTTGTACTGATCCAGCTGCTTCTGGTAGATATCCAGCTGGCTTTGCAGGTTATCCTTCTGCATATCCAGATCGGTGCTCTTCAGCCGGGCGATCAGGTCGCCTTCGTTCACATAGCTGCCCTCAGAGACATACAGCTCGGTGATGGAGCCGGAGTAGCTGGACATGATGTAGGTCTTGTTGGCGGCCTGCACCACACCGCTGTTCTGGCTGACATAGATGCGGTTGGTCTGGGTGCTCCAGATCACCAGAAAAATCATGAACAGACCGGTCAGAATGACAAAAGCATACCCGTAGGGGGGCAGCTTTTTGTCCATCATGATCCGGCGGTCCTGCAGATCCGAAAGGTTCTGAATGGTTGTCGTCATAATTATTTGGTCTCCATAAATACGTCGATCACGGCATCGTCATCGTCCTGATTGACATAGATGGTATAGTTGTCGCCGGTCAGCTTGATGTCGTTTTCAAAGGCCATGATCTGCAGCTTGGCGGTAGCCAGCTGGTTGTGGCTCATCGGACCAGTGTAGTGGGCGTACAGACAGTTCTTCACCCGCAGCACAGCGTCCATGTGGTAGCCGGGCTCCATCTGGGTGATCATCTGGGTAGCCTGCTGCATCATGTACAGTTCCGGCACATGATCCGGGCCGGTACCCATCTTTACCGCCTGCACCAGCGGGCCGATAGGCTGTGCGCCGTTGCTCTTCATAAAGTTCTGCATCTGGGTCAGGATGACCGGCAGATTGCCCAGTTCCTCAGGGCGCACGAGGCGGGAGAGGACATTGGTCAGCTTGAGGGTCTTGTTTTCAGCAACTTTGATCTCATTCATGATAAATTACCCCTAATCCTGTTATATTTTTAATGTGAACCGAAACAAAAAGGTGCCCGGAAGCGTCTGCCTCCGGGCACACCATAACGAGGCATTTTTTGGTTTCCCAGCGGGAAAGCGCTTATGCTGCATCCGGGCAAAGGCTGCGGATGCGGTGCGGTCAGTAGGTGATGGACTCGCCGTCGTCGTCCTCTTCCACCACAGCAGAAGGTACCTGCGGAGCGGGCTCGGACTTGCGCTTGCGGAAGATGCCCTGCTGCATATTCCACAGTTCGGCATAACGGCCATCCTTTGCCAGCAGTTCCTCATGGGTGCCGCGCTCCACGATCTTGCCGTGATCCATCACAAGGATCAGGTCGCAGTCACGGATGGTAGAAAGGCGGTGCGCCACGATCAGCATGGAGCGGTCTGCCAGCTGCTCGTAGATCATGTTAAAGATCAGCGTCTCGGTGGCAAAGTCCAGATTACTGGTAGACTCGTCCAGAATGTAGAGGTTAGAGTCCTTCAGGAAGGCGCGTGCCAGTGCGATACGCTGCTTCTCACCGCCGGACAGACCGTTGCCGGCTTCCTCCAGATAGGTGTTGTACTGCAGCGGCAGGTGACGGATAAACTCATGGGCATCGGCCTTCTTGGCAGCTTCTTTCACCTCGTCCAGCGTGGCATCCATGCGGGAGATGCGGATGTTGTCGTAGATGGTCTTACTGAACAGCTCGATGTTCTGGGGCACATAGGCAATGGCGCGGCGCACCGAACTGTTGGTGTACTCGGCCAGATTTGCGCCGTTTATGTCGATTTCGCCGTCCTCGGGGTCGTAGTACTTCAGCAGCAGTTTGGTAATGGTGGATTTGCCGCTGCCGCTGCCGCCCACCAGCTCCACCTTTTTACCGGCGGGAATGGTGAAGCTAATGTGATCCAGCGCGGGAGCGCGGTTGCCGTAGCGGAAGGTAACGTCCTTGAACTCGATGTCGCCCTCTACCTTGTCCAGCTCGCTCTGCTCCACACCCTCGGCGGTCTCGTACTCAGAGGGGTAGTCCATGATCTCGGTCAGACGCTTCATGGAGATGCTGGCTTCCTGGATCTGCATCTGCAGACCGATCAGGTTGCTCAGGGGGGAGGTGAAGTAGCCGGACAGGGTGCTGAAGGCCATAAAGCCGCCCAGCGTCATCTCGCCGTTCAGCACCTGCGTGATGCCCACGTAGGTGGTAAGCATACTGAAACCGGTGGAGATGAAGGAAGAGATCAGGCCCTGCGTGGTGCTGATGCGGCTGGAGCGCAGGCTGATCTTCAGGCTCTTCATGTACTCGCGTTCCAGATTATCCAGCTCGGTCTGCTCGTTGGCATTGCACTTGACGGTCTCGATGCCGCGCAGGCTCTCGATCATCTGGCTGTTCAGCGCAGCCGACTGTGCCATGCTCTCTTCGTTGATCTTTTTATAAGGCTGTTTGTACACCAGCACCAGAAGGATGCTGACCAGCGCCATGAACAGCGAGATGGAGAACAGCATGGCGTTCATGCGGAACAGAATGATGCCGGTGATGACAGCCATGGAGATATCCATCACAAGGCTCAGCGCGATGCTGGTAAAGATAGATTTGATGGTGTTTGCGTCCGAGTAACGGGTGGTGATATCACCGGTCTTGCGGGTGGCAAAGAACTTCATGGGCAGGTTGAAGATGTGCCCGAAGTAACCCAGCATCAGCGGGATATCGATCTTAATGGACAGATGGATCAGCACCCATTGGCGCACAAAGCCGATCAGCGTGCTGGTAATGCTGACCACACTGAACACCAAGATCAATGTGACCAGCAGGCTGTTCAACCCGTAGGGCAGCACCTCGTCCATCAGGATCTTATTGAACATGGAGGACGCGATGCCCAGAATGGTGGTGATGATCGAACTGAGGATGGCGTAGAAGAACAGCTTTTTCTGGGGCAGCAGCAGGTTGATATACCGCTTCATCATGCCGCCCTTTTCAATCTTGCCGCCCTTGAACTCCGAGGTGGGGTTCAAAAGCAGCAGAACGCCGGTAAAGTTCTTGTAGAACTCGTCCAGACTGATCTTTTTCAGTTCCGTGCCGGGGTCGCCGATGATGACGTAATCCTTGCACTTATGTTTTTTGCCCTTTTCCTCTTCTTCCTTGCGGCTCTCGGCGTCCTGCAGCATATGCTTGCGGCGTGCGCCATCATCCTTGATGGTGGTCTTTTTGAACACCACAACAAAGTGAGCCAGACCCTGATCGGTGATGACCTGTGCAATACAGGGAAGCGAGAAATCGCTCAGAAAGTTTTCGCGGTCCACGCGGACTGCGGCGGTGGTAAAACCAAGTTCATTGGCGGCTTTTTGCAGGCCTACAAGGTTCGTGCCTTTCATGTCGGTTCCCATCATATCCCGCAGGCGGGTAATGGTAACTTCCTTTTTGTAGTGCAGGCACACCATGGCCAGACAGGCAGCCGCACAGTCGGTGGTATCGTGCTGCCGGACGTAGGTATAACGCATAGATGTTTCCTTTTACTCTCAAGATTTATTCAAACGACACCAAGCCGCCCTGCCGCCCTGCGTTTGCCGCACAAGACCACCGGCCTGCCTGCTGATTTGACCAACGAAAAAATTGCGCTCCTGCACGGCAGTCTTCTGACCGGGGAGCGCCTGTCTGTGGGCAGAAAAGACTGTGCAACCTGCACAGTACCTTTTCCACGCCTATAAACTTATAAAAGTATACCACAACCACTAGGGTTCTTCAAGGCGATATTTTTTAAGAACCGTAAAGAAAGGGTGAAAAAGATGCAGATAAACAAAAAAGCGATGGAAGAATATCCATCGCTTGCTGGCGCCTCTTGCCTGACTCGAACAGGCGACACCCTGATTAACAGTCAGGTGCTCTAACCGACTGAGCTAAAGAGGCATATCAGTGACTGCGAAAAATATTATACCGCAGTCACCGCACTTTTGCAAGCCCTTTTTGCAAAAAATGCTGAGTAATTTGTCAGTTATGAAAAAAGCAGCGCAAAAACGCCCGTAGGTGCTTCTGCGCTGCTATAAAAGAATGCTTTTTTGAAATTACTTCAGCTTGCTCTTGGCCTTCATGCGCTGGTCGTGGTTCAGGATCTGCTTACGGATACGCAGATTCTCCGGGGTGACCTCCAGCAGCTCGTCCTGTGCCAGGAACTCCAGGCAGCCCTCCAGGCTCAGCTTGCTGATGGGGATCAGGCGCAGAGCGTCGTCGGAGCCGGAAGAACGGGTGTTGGTCAGGTGTTTGGTCTTGCAGACGTTCACGTCCACATCCTCGCCTGAAGCGGTGTAGCCGATGACCATGCCCTCGTACACCTTCTCGCCGGGGCCCACCAGCAGGGTGCCGCGCTGCTGAGCGTTGAACAGGCCGTAGGTGACGGCCTCGCCGGTCTCAAAGCTGACCAGAGAACCGGTGGAGCGGTTGGCGATCATGCCAGCCCAGACGTCGTAGCCGTCAAAGATCTGGTTGATGATGCCCTCGCCGTGGGTATCGGTCAGGAACTGGTTGCGGTAGCCGAACAGGCCGCGGCTGGGCATCCGGAACTCCAGACGCACACGGTCAGAGCCCAGGGACTCCATCTGCTGCAGGATGGCCTTGCGCTGGCCCAGACCGGTCATGACGGCACCCTGATACTGGGTGGGCACGTCGATGACGACATGCTCCATGGGCTCGTAAGTCTTGCCGTCGATCACCTTGGTCAGAACGTGCGGGGGAGAGACCTGCAACTCGTAGCCCTCGCGGCGCATGGTCTCGATGAGGATGGACAGGTGCATCTCACCACGGCCCATGACACGGAAGGAATCGGTGGTGGCGGAGTCCTCCACCTTCAGGGCCACGTCCTTCAGCAGTTCCTTCTGCAGACGGTCGCGGATCTGGCGGCTGGTGACGAACTTGCCCTCACGGCCGGCCAGCGGGCTGTCGTTGACCGAGAAGGTCATCTCCACGGTGGGGTCGTTGATCTTGACGAAGGGCAGCGGCTCCACGTTGGAGGGGCTGCACAGGGTGTTGCCGATGGTCACGTCCGGCAGACCGGAGAATGCCACGATATCACCTGCGGTGATGTTGTCGCAGGGCTGACGGCCGTTGGCCTGGAAGTCGTACAGCTTGGTCAGACGGCCGCGCATCTTCAGGTCGGGGTTGTGCCAGTCGCACACGACCACTTCCTCGCCCACCTTGGCAACACCGTTCTGGATGCGGCCGATGCCGATGCGGCCCACGAACTCGTTGTAGTCCACAGAGGACACCAGCATCTGGAAGGGAGCCTCAGGGTCGCCCTCGGGCGGCTTGATGGTGCTCAGCAGGGTGTCGAACAGGGGGATCAGGTCGGTGCCAGGCACATCGGGATCCAGGCTGGCGGTGCCGTCACGGCCGCAGCAGAACAGGATGGGGCAGTCCAGCTGTTCGTCGGTAGCGCCCAGATCCATCAGCAGGTACAGCACCTCGTCGATAACTTCCTTGATGCGGGCATCAGGACGGTCGATCTTGTTGATAGCCACCACAAGGCTCAGGTTCTGCTGCAGAGCCTTCTGCAGCACAAAGCGGGTCTGGGGCATGCAGCCCTCGGCAGCGTCCACCAGCAGCAGCACGCCGTTGACCATCTTCAGCACGCGCTCCACCTCGCCGCCAAAGTCGGCGTGGCCCGGCGTATCGACGATGTTGATCTTGACACCCTTGTAGGTGCAGGAGCAGTTCTTGGCCAGAATGGTGATGCCGCGCTCACGCTCGATATCGCCGCTGTCCATCACGCGCTCGGCCACGGCCTGATTGTCGCGGAAAGCGCCGCTCTGACGCAGCAGGGCATCCACCAGCGTGGTCTTGCCGTGGTCAACGTGAGCGATAATGGCAACGTTGCGCAAATCGTTACGAACCATAAATTTCTACCTCTCTATTTAAAAAGACTCATAAAAAACGAACGAACGTCATACAATCCTAAGTTTATAACAGAACAGGGTGGTTTGTCAAGATTGTATAAAAATTTTTTCTGCAATTCAGCATTATGCCCGTAAACTTCCCGCAGATTTGTGCGGCGTGTACCTTAAAAATATGCTATACTAAAACCATAAAACGAACCGGAGGTGTTTTGCATTGAAGCTGACATTTTTAGGCGCGAACCACGAGGTGACCGGCAGCTGCACCATGCTGGAAGCGGCAGGGCAGCGTTTCCTCATCGACTACGGCATGGAGCAGGGCAAGAATGTGTACGAAAACCAGCCCTTGCCCGTAGCCCCCGGCGAGATCGACTTTGTGCTCATCACCCATGCCCATATCGACCATACCGGTCTTTTGCCGCTGCTGGCGCACAACGGCTTCCGTGGCAGGATCTATGCCACCATCCCCACCGTGGAGCTGTGCGGTATCATGCTGCGGGACTCGGCGCATATTCAGGAGTTTGAAGCCGAGTGGAAAAACCGCAAGGGCAAGCGCTCCGGCGCAGAGCCGGTGGAGCCCATGTACACTGTGCAGGATGCCGAGGCCGCCTGCCGCCTGTTCCGGGGTGTGGAGTACGGCAAGCGTATCGAGCTTGCCCCGGGCATCGAGGCACGGTTCGTGGACGTGGGGCACCTGCTGGGCTCTGCCAGCATCGAACTGTGGATCACCGAGGGCAGCACCACCACAAAGCTGGTGTTCTCCGGCGATATCGGCAATCTGGAGCAGCCCATCATAAAGGACCCTACCTACATCCAACAGGCAGACTATGTGTTCATGGAGTCCACCTACGGTGACCGCAACCACGACCCCCGGCCGGATTATGTGGCAGAGCTGGCAAAAATCTTGCAGCGCACCTTTGACCGGGGCGGCAATGTGGTGGTGCCTAGCTTTGCCGTGGGACGCACGCAGGAGATGCTGTATTTTTTGCGGGAGATCAAGGAAAAAGGGCTGGTCAAGGGGCATGGCAACTTCCCGGTCTACATCGACAGCCCACTGGCCACCGAGGCCACCCGCATCTTCCGGGATACAGACCCCGACTGCTTTGACGCCCAGACCCGCGCTTTGCTGGAAAAGGGCATCGATCCCATCAACGTGCCGGGGCTGCGCATCAGCGTGACCAGCGATGACTCCCGCATGATCAACACCGACCGCACGCCCAAGGTCATCCTGTCCGCCAGCGGCATGTGCGAAGCCGGACGCATCCGCCACCACCTCAAGCACAACCTGTGGCGGCCGGAATGCACGATCCTGTTCGTGGGCTTTCAGGCCGTGGGCACCTTGGGGCGCACCCTCATCGAAGGGGTGGACTCGGTCAAGCTGTTCGGTGAGCCCATCGAGGTAAAGGCCGAGATCTGTCAGCTGACCGGCATGTCCGGCCACGCGGACAAGGACGGTCTGCTGCGCTGGGTGAACGCCTTTACGGAAAAGCCCCGGCGGGTGTTCGTGATCCACGGCGAGGACGAGGTGGAGAACCGCTTTGTGGACACCCTGACCGAGCAGGGCTTTACCGCCTGTGCACCCTACAATGGTGCGCAGTGGGCCATCGGTGCCGAGGGTGCAGTCTGCCTGCAGGAGGGCACAAAGGTCCGTGTGGAGCAGAGGACAGGCGAGGGTGCAAACCGCGCCGCTACCGTGTTCCAGCGGCTG
>OOAU01000981.1_pt1 | contig 13910 bp, 10 predicted proteins | sample 1670931 | NCBI WGS metagenome assembly OOAU01 (sample SAMN06348105, study PRJEB24527) | human gut metagenome | biome: human gut; feature: ankylosing spondylitis patient; material: feces | host: Homo sapiens | place: China | collected 2015-10 | reverse complement strand
TTCAAATCTGCTGTCAATACCGCTTTCAAGCGCGAGGGCAAGAAGTACGCCATCCCCGGCTTCCGCAAGGGCAAGGCTCCCAAGGCCATGATCGAGAAGATGTATGGCAAGGACCTGTTCCAGTATGATGCCATCAACGACCTGTTCCCCGAGAACTACGAGGCCGCCGTCAAGGAGGCCGGTATCGAGGTCGTTGGCCGTCCTGACCCCGAGGTCGTCTCCATGTCCGAGGACGAGGGCGCTACCCTGAAGGTCAAGGTCGCCGTCAAGCCCGAGGTCGAGCTGGGCGAGTACACCGGTTTAACCGTCAACAAAGATGTCAAGACTGTTGACGAGGCTGATGTTGACGCCGAGATCAAGCGCATGCAGGACCGCAATGGCCGTCTGCTGACCCGTGAGGGTGCTGCCGAGAACGGCGACACCGTTGACATCGACTTCGAGGGCTTCGTTGACGGCGTCGCTTTCGAGGGCGGCAAGGCTGAGCACTACTCTCTGGTGCTGGGCTCCGGCTCCTTCATCCCCGGCTTCGAGGAGCAGATCGTCGGCCACAAGGCCGGCGAGGAGTTCGACGTCAACGTCAAGTTCCCCGAGGAGTACCAGGCTGAGGAGCTGGCCGGCAAGGACGCCACCTTCAAGATCAAGCTGCATGAGGTCCAGTACAAGGAGCTGCCCGAGCTGGACGACGACTTTGCCAAGGACGTCAGCGAGTACGACACTCTCGACGAGCTGAAGGACTCCATCCGTAAGGGCATCGAGACCAACCACGAGAAGCAGGCTGACCAGAAGGTCGAGAACGACCTGATCGACCAGGTCGTGGGCGGCATGAAGGCCGAGATCCCCGACGCCATGATCGAGAGCCGCATCGAGGAGCTGGTGCAGGACTTCCAGTACCGCATCTCCCAGCAGGGCCTCAAGCTCGAGCAGTACCTGCAGTATATGGGCATGACCATGGAGCAGTTCAAGGAGCAGTTCCGTGAGCAGGCCGACAAGCAGGTCAAGATGCGCCTGGCCATGGAGGCTATCGTCGCCAAGGAGTCCATCGAGGCTACCGAGGAGGAGTTCGAGGCCGAGATCAAGCGCATTGCCGATGCTTACCAGATGGAGGCCGACAAGGTCAAGAGCCTGGTCGATGCTGCCGCCGTCAAGAAGGATTTGGCTGTCAACAAGGCAATCGACTTCGTGAAGTCCAAGGCCAACATCGTCGCCGGTGCTGCCGAGGAGAAGAAGCCCGCCAAAAAGACCACCCGCAAGACCACCAAGAAGGCTGCCGCCAAGCAGGACGAGGAGCCGAAGGAAGAGGAGACCAAGGGCGAGTAATCACCCTGCGGGCATCCGTAAACATTGAGTAAAAGGGCCGGTACGGTTGCGCAGCTATGCCGCCGTATCGGTTCCTTTGTCATCACCCATACTTTATCGAAAGCACCAAGGAGGGAAACCAGAATGAGCCTTGTACCTTATGTTGTCGAACAGACTGCGCGCGGTGAGCGCAGCTATGACATCTTCTCCCGCCTGCTCAATGACCGCATCATTGTGCTGAGCGAGGACGTCAACTCCGCCTCTGCCAGCGTCATCGTAGCGCAGCTGCTGTACCTCGAGGGTCAGGACCCGGAGAAGGACATCTACTTCTATATCAACAGCCCCGGCGGCTCGATCTCTGACGGTATGGCCATCCACGACACGATGAACTACATCAAGTGCGATGTCTCCACCATCTGCGTCGGCATGGCGGCCTCGATGGGCTCTTTCCTGCTGGCCAGCGGCACCAAGGGCAAGCGCTTTGCCCTGCCGAACTCCGAGATCCTGATCCACCAGCCGCTTATCGGCGGGCAGGGTATCTCCGGCCAGGCTACCGACATCAAGATCCACGCCGACCACATCGTGCGCATCCGCGAGAAGATGAACACGCTGCTCAGCCAGTACACCGGCCAGCCGCTGGACGTCATCACCCGCGACACCGAGCGCGACAACTATATGACCGCGCAGCAGGCGAAGGAGTACGGCCTGATCGACGACATCCTCTATAAACACTGATTCGGGGGAACAACATGGCAAATCAAACGTCCGGCAAGGACGGAAAAGGACGCGAGCTCGTCTGCAGCTTCTGCGGGCGGACGCAAAATGAGGTAGAGCAGCTGATCATTGGCCCCGGCGTCAATATCTGCAAGGACTGCCTGGATATGTGCAACAATGCCCTGTACAAGGACGGCGAGCGCCCGGCCCCGCCGCCGCGCGCCGGTATGCCGCGGAACCGCCGCCGCACAGCCGCGCAGCCCGGTGCGGACTATGACTATGACCCGCTCGAGAGCATCAATATCCTGACCCCCGCCGAGATCAAGGCGGGGCTGGATCAGTATGTTATCGGGCAGGATGCCGCCAAAAAGGTGCTGGCTGTCTCTGTCTACAACCACTACAAGCGCATTCTCTCCCGCGAGAGCAGCGACGTGGAGCTGCAGAAGTCCAACGTGCTGATGCTCGGCCCGTCCGGCACCGGCAAGACGCTGCTGGCTCAGACGCTGGCCAGGATGCTCAATGTGCCGTTCGCCATCGCGGACGCCACGACGATCACCGAGGCAGGCTACGTCGGCGAGGATGTCGAGAACATCCTGCTCAAGCTCATTCAGGCGGCGGATTTTGACGTCGCCCGCGCCGAGATCGGCATTATCTACGTCGATGAGATCGACAAGATCACCCGCAAGAGCGAGAACCCCTCCATCACCCGTGACGTCGGCGGTGAGGGTGTACAGCAGGCGCTGCTGAAGATCGTGGAGGGCACGGTCAGCAACGTGCCGCCCAACGGCGGACGCAAGCACCCGCAGCAGGAGTTCATCCAGATCAACACGAAGAATATCCTGTTTATCTGCGGCGGCGCGTTCGATGGGCTGGAAAAGCTCATTCAGAAGCGCACCGACAACGCCTCCCTCGGCTTTGGCAGCCAGCTGCGCACAACGCTGGACAAGGATGAGACGCGCCAGAAGCTTCTGAAGAAGGTCGAGCCTGACGACCTCGTCAAGTTCGGTCTCATCCCCGAGCTGATCGGCCGTCTGCCCGTTGTGACGGTGCTTGACCCGCTGGACGAGGAAGCTCTTGTCCGAGTTCTGACCGAGCCGAAGAACAGCATTGTGCGCCAGTACAAGGAGCTGTTCCACCTCGACAATGCCGAGCTCGTCTTTACCGAGGACGCGCTGCACGCCATCGCTAAGAAAACGGTGGAGCGCAAGAGCGGTGCCCGCGGTCTGCGCAGCGTCGTCGAAGAACTGCTGATTCCGATCATGTACGACATCCCGTCGGACGCCACCATCACAAAGGTGACCATCGATGCGGATACGGTGGCAGGGGGCGAGCCACACATCGAGCACGGCATGATGCGCCCGCGCTACAAAAATATGGCGTCCCAGCAATAATTTGCAAACACACCGGTGCAGGAATGCGCCGGTGTGTTTTTGTTCACAAAAATTTTATATAGAAAACAGTACCTTTTTTGCAGTAAAGTGAGTATTATATATTTAGCACTCAGAGAGATTGAGTGCTAAACTAAAAATCAAAAGAGAAATCTTTTATAGGGAGGAACTTCCACTATGAAAATCAAACCTCTTGCAGACCGCGTTGTCATTAAGCTGGTCGAAGAAGAAGAAACCACCAAGGGCGGCCTGATCCTGTCCGGCTCCGCCAAGGAGAAGCCCCAGGTTGCCGAGGTCATCGCAGTCGGCCCCGGCGGCAATGTGGATGGCAAGGACGTTGAGATGATCGGGGCTCTCAGGCCTTTGGCCCTGACCAGCAAGTACTCCGGCACCGAGGTCAAGGTTGACGGCGAGGAATGCACCATCGTCCGCCAGAGCGACATCCTCGCAATCGTCGAGTAAATTTGATTTCACCGATTTCTTTCAGATAAAAGGAGAGATTCATTATGGCTAAACAGATCAAGCAGGGCGAGGACGCCCGCAAGGCGCTTTGCGCAGGTATCGACCAGCTGGCCAACACCGTTAAGGTCACCCTGGGCCCCAAGGGCCGCAATGTTGTGCTGAGCAAGAAGTTCGGCAGCCCGCTCATCACCAATGACGGTGTCACCATCGCCAAGGAGATCGAACTGAAGGACGAGTTCGAGAACATGGGCGCCCAGCTCGTTCGCGAGGTCGCCACCAAGACGAACGACGCCGCCGGTGACGGTACGACCACCGCTACCGTTCTGGCACAGGCCTTCGTCAATGAGGGCATGAAGAACGTCACCGCCGGTGCAAACCCGATGGACATCAAGCGCGGCATGCAGAAGGCTGTCGCCGCTGCTGTCGACGCTGTCAAGCAGCACAGCCAGAAGGTCAACGGCAGCAAGGACATTGCCCGTGTCGGCACTGTCTCTGCAGGCGATGCCGAGATCGGTCAGCTGATCGCTGACGCAATGGAGAAGGTCACCGCTGACGGTGTTATCACCATCGAGGAGAACAAGACCACTGCCGAGACCTACACCGAGGTCGTCGAGGGCATGCAGTTTGACCGCGGCTATGTGACCCCCTACATGGTCACCGATACCGAGAAGATGGAGACCGTCTACGACGACTGCTCTGTCCTGATCACCGACAAGAAGATCAGCGTATTCCAGGATGTGGTTCCTCTGCTCGAGCAGGTCATCCAGTCCGGCCGCAAGCTGCTGATCATCGCAGAGGATGTCGAGGGCGACGCTCTGTCCAACCTCATCATCAACCGTCTGCGCGGCGGCCTGAACGTTGTCGCTGTCAAGGCACCCGGCTTTGGTGATCGCCGCAAGGAGATGCTGCAGGATATCGCCACCCTGACCGGCGGCACGGTTATCAGCAGCGACTTGGGCTATGAGCTGAAGGACGCCACCATGCAGCTGCTCGGCCAGGCCCGCCAGGTCAAGGTCACCAAGGAGAACACCACCATCGTCGGCGGTGCCGGTGACAAGCAGGCTATCGCAGACCGTGTTGCCCAGATCCGCAGCCAGATCGCCGTTGCGACCTCTGACTTTGACCGCGAGAAGCTGCAGGAGCGCCTGGCCAAGATGGCCGGCGGCGTTGCCGTCATCAAGGTCGGTGCCGCTACCGAGGTCGAGATGAAGGACAAGAAGCTGCGCATCGAGGATGCCCTGAACGCGACCAAGGCTGCTGTTGAGGAAGGCATCGTCGCTGGCGGCGGCACGGCCACCATCAACGCCATCCCCGCTGTCGACAAGCTGGTCGGCGAGCTGGAGGGCGACGAGCGCACCGGTGCGAAGATCGTCCGCAAAGCGCTGGAGGCTCCTCTGCGCCAGATCGCTGCCAACGCTGGCCTCGAGGGCAGCGTCGTTATCGACAACATTCTGAAGGCCAACAAGCCCAACTACGGCTTTGATGCCCAGAAGGAGGAGTACGTTGAGGATATGATCGAGGCCGGTATCGTCGACCCGACCAAGGTCACCCGTTCCGCTCTGGAGAACGCTGCCAGCGTCGCCGCGATGGTCCTGACCACCGAGAGCCTTGTCGCTGACCTGCCGGAACCCCCGGCTCCGGCTGCTCCGGCCCCTGACATGGGCGGCATGTACTAATTGGGTACACCCCACAAGCAACCATAAGGTCGAAGTCTCCGCAAAAAGAGGCTTCGGCCTTTTTGTATAAACCGGCAAAGTGTGCTATAATAGACAGAAAATACGCAAAATATCCGGCACTGGCCGTTACGCTGGCGATTATGGCAGTGATCTTTGTCTTGTCCTCGCAGCCGGCGGAGCTGTCCACCAAGGTCAGCCGCGCCGTTACCGAGACCGTGCAGGCCGGCAGGATAAAAGCCATCACGCCGCTGTGGTTCAGCACCACAAACCTGAACGCCAACGTCCGCAAGTGGGCGCACATCTATATCTACTGTGCCCTCGGCGTCAGCATGGCCGTGACCGTGCAGCTGTGGCTGCACCGCGTTACGCTGCGGCAAAAGGCACTGCTGGCATCGGCGCTGTGTATGCTGTATGCGGCCGGTGATGAGTTCCACCAGTATTTTGTGCCGGGCCGTGCCGCGCAGTTGAGCGACGTTGCGATTGACGCCATGGGTTTTCTGCCCTGCGTGGCGGCGGTGTATCTGGTGCTTTGGGCTGTCAGAAGGCTGCGCAATTAACAGGACTCAACCCAAAATGATATGGGTAATAGAGGTATTTTAGGTTGACCTGCCGCCCATACTTCCACCGGGGGGATGTGCCTTGTCTCTGCGTCGGTTGTATGGGCTTTGCGCTGTGCTGGTGCTGCTGGCGGGCGTCGTGCTCTGCCGCACCTACTGGGTGGGGCAGCAGACGGCCTATGCCGCCAGTGCGGGCGGGCAGAGCGTCCAGACGCTGGCCCTGCCGCGCGCCCGGGGCGATTTCTATGACCGCACGGGCCGCAGGCTGACCGGCCTTTCCCCGCAGTATTACGCACTCTGCCTGCCCGGAGACGCCGGGTACACGGAGCTGTTTCCGTATGTCCCGTATGCGGAGCAGAGCCTTTTATATGAGCGCCGCAACCTTGCAAGTCCCTTTTTGATACAGGTGGACCGCGACCTGACCGCGCAGGGCATCACGACCTGCACCGTGCCGCAGCATTTCGGCGGCAGCACCGCCGCGCACCTGCTGGGCTATCTGGACAGCGAGGGCCGCGGCGTGTCCGGCCTGGAAAAAGCCTACGATGACCTGTTGGCCGCCTCCGGAGACGCGCGCACTGTGACCTGCTTTATGACCGCGCAGGGACGCCTGCTGACGGACACAAGCCCGCTTGTGGCGGTGGAAACACCCGGTACGGGGCAGGGCGTGCGGCTGATGCTGGACGCCGACCTGCAGCGCGCCTGTGAGGGGCTGGCCGCGCTGTATCTGCCGCGCGGCTGCATCGTCGTGATGGACACGGCCACCGGCGAGGTGCTTGCCTCGGTCAGTATGCCGTCGTTTGACCCGCAGAATATCGCCGCTAGCATTGCCGCCAACGATACCTCGCTGCTCAACCGGCCTCTCCGCGCATTCAGTGCCGGGTCGGTGTTCAAGGTCGTGCTGGCTGCAGCCGCCTACGAGAGCGGCCTTGACTGGTACACCCACGACTGCACGGGTGAGGTCGAGGTTGCCGGGCAGACCTACCGCTGTGCACTGGGCCGCGCCCACGGCGTGGTCAACCTGCGCGGCGCGCTGGAACAAAGCTGCAACACCTATTTCATCGAGCTGGGCCGCCTGCTGGGGGCACAGCGCATCCGCAAAATGGCAGAGACACTCGGCTTCGGCACGGCCACGCAGCTTGCACCCGGCCTGCAAGGCGCATCGGGCACACTGCCCGATGCCGCCGCGCTTGAAAACCCAGGCGAGCTGGCGACGTTCAGCTTTGGTCAGGGGGCGCTGACCGTGACGCCGCTGCAAATTACAGCCATGATGAACACCGTCGCAAACGGCGGCGTGTACAGGACACCGGCCTTTGTACAGGGAATTGTTGACGCCGACGGCACGCTGACCGGGCAGACCCGGTCGGCTGACACCCGCACGGTCTTTGATGCGGCCACGGCACGGGTGCTGCGCAGCATGCTGGCCTCCGTCGTGTCGGAGGGTATCGGCAGCGAGGCACAGCCCAAAACCGGCACGGCAGGCGGCAAGACCGGCACAGCGCAGACCGGCCAGTACGACGAGAACGGCGAGGAGCTGCTCAACTACTGGTTCAGCGGCTTTTACCCGGCGGACGACCCGCGGTATACCATTACCGTTTTGCAGGACGGCATTTTAAAGCCCGAAACCTCCAGCGCCGCGATATTTGCAAAGATTACCGAAATTCTGGCTGTGTGGGAGAACTCCTAAGCCTTCCCCCTCGGGGGAAGGTGGGCCCGCAGGACCGGATGAGGGCAGACCTTGCCGCCGCAGCACTTTACCGGGCAGCAACGGCATATCCGACCCTCATCAGTCAGTGGACGGGGCCACTGACAGCTTCCCCCGAGGGGGAAGCCAATCTCTCCGTCAACCAATTTCCTCCAAGGTATTGCACTTTTGCGGCAAAAAAGCTACAATAATTAGTATCTGTAGACCGCAAGTAACCGATGCTGAAAGGGACAAACCGATGCAGCATATTTTTATCATAAACCCAACGGCGGGCAAGGTGGACGCCAGCGTGGCGCTCATCCCGCAGATCCACGCCGCTGCCAGCCGCGCAGGGCTTCATCCTACCATTGAGGTGACCCGCCGCGCCGGGCAGGCCCGCGCCCTGGCCGCCCAATACGCCGCCGGAGGGGAAGAAGTATACCTCTACGCCTGCGGCGGCGACGGCACGCTGAACGAAATATTGCAGGGTACCGTCGGCCACCCGAACGCCGCCATTGGCTGCGTGCCCTGCGGCAGCGGCAATGACTATGTGCGCAACTTCGGCACGCAGGCGCAGTTCCTGGACCTTGACGCACAGCTGGCCGCACAACCGTTCGCAGCGGACGTCATCCGCACGCCCCAGGGCTGCGGCATCGACATTTATGCCGCGGGCATCGACGCCCAGGTCGCCAACGGCATCCCCAAATGGCGGCGCGTGCCCTTCTGCGGCGGCACAACGGCCTACACGCTGTCGATTCTCGAGGCCGTGTGCAGCACTTTCAGGCACCGTCTGCGCATCACCGCCGATGACCGCCAATTGGAGGACACCTTCATGATGCTGGCGGTCTGCAACGGCCAGCAGTACGGCGGCGGCTACTGCGCCGCGCCCCACGCCAGCATGACCGACGGTCTGCTGGATGTGGTGCTGCTGCGGCCTGTGCCGCGTTTAAAGCTGCCGGGGCTGCTGGGCAGCTACAAAAAAGGGGAGCACCTTTCGGAGGGTGACACCGTCACCGAAAAATTTGCCCCGTACATGACGTTTTTCCGTACAGGCAGCATTGACATAGAGGTGCTGGACGGCAACCCGCTCATCACAACGCTGGACGGCGAGTGCTCGCCCCAGCTGCGGATGCACGCGGAGATCGCGCACAGTGCGGCGCGCATTCTGTTGCCGCCGGAGCTTGCCGCAAACGCAAACAAGACGCCTGTTCTGCAGGCTATGGGAGAGTAAGAATGTCTGAAAAAGTAAAGATCAAGATCGCCCGCAATGTGGTGCATCTGCCGGCCATCGCCCTGCGCGGGCTGGTGGTTTTCCCCAACAATGTGGTCCATTTTGAGGTGGGCCGCACCAAGTCCATTGCCGCCATCGAGGCCGCCATGCACGCCAACAGCAGCGTCTTTCTCGTCGCCCAGCGCGAGATGGATGAGGAAGAACCGGCCCTTCGCGACCTGTATGCCTACGGTGTCATTGCCGAAATCAAGCAGGTGCTGCGCGTCTCCGACGACCTCGTGAAGGTCCTCGTCGAGGGCAAGACCCGTGCCCGTCTGCTGGAGCTGGACGCCGGCGAAAAGTATCTGCAGGCCACGGTACGCCCCGTGGCTGTGCGCGGTATTCCTGCCGACAAGCGCAATCAGGTCGAGGCTCTCGTTCGCAGCCTGAAGGACTGCTTTGAGGAGTACCTGTCCTACAGCCCGCAAATTTCCAAGGATGTCGTCTATAACATCGTTTCCTCCGATTCGCCGCTGTATTTAAGCGAGTACATGCCCGCCAACCTCTTGTTCAAGTATGAGGATAAGCAGGTTATCCTGAACGAATCGACCCTGCTGGGCCGCCTCGAAAAGCTGCTGACCCTGCTGCGGCAGGAATGCCAGATCATGGACATCGAGCGCGACCTGGACGACAAGGTCAACGCCCGCATGGACAAGGGCCAGCGCGAATACTACCTGCGTGAGCAGATGAATGTCATCAGCGAGGAGCTCGGCGACGCCGAGGACACCCGCGCCGAGGCCGATACATACCGCGGGAAAGTCAAGGCACTGAACCTTGATGAAGAATCCACCGAAAAGCTGCTGAAAGAGTGTGACCGTCTGGCCCGTATGCAGGGCAGCAGCGCCGAGAGCGGCGTTATCCGCAGCTATCTGGATGCCTGCCTGGCCCTGCCGTGGCACACCGCCACCGAGGACGACCTTGACCAGGCCCACGCCCGCAAGGTGCTGGACCGTGAGCACTACGGCCTGCAGAAGGTCAAGGAACGCATTCTCGAGCTGCTGGCTGTGCGCAAGCTGAATCAGGACGTCAAGGGGCAGATCATCTGCCTTGTCGGCCCTCCGGGCGTCGGCAAAACGAGCATTGCGCACTCCATTGCCGAGTGCATGGACCGCAAATTTGCCCGCATGAGCCTGGGCGGCGTCCACGATGAAGCCGAGATCCGCGGCCACCGCCGCACCTACATCGGCGCGATGCCGGGCCGCATCATCAGCGCCATCACGACGGCCAAGTCCACGAACCCTGTCATCCTGCTCGACGAGATCGACAAGCTGGCGGGCGACTACAAGGGAGACCCGTCCAGCGCACTGCTCGAGGTGCTGGACCCCGAGCAGAACCGCACCTTTAAGGATAACTACCTCGATATTCCGTTTGATTTGAGCGAGGTGCTCTTTATCACGACGGCGAACGATGCCTCCACGATCCCTGGCCCGCTCTATGACCGCATGGATGTCATCGAGCTGCCCAGCTACACCCGCACCGAAAAATTCAACATCGCCAAGCGCCATCTGCTGCCCAAGCAGCTGAAAAACAACGGCCTGGAGGGGCGCGTGACCCTGACGGGCAGCGCACTGTATGCCATCATCGACGGCTACACCCGCGAGGCCGGCGTGCGCAACCTGGAACGCACCATCACGTCGGTGCTGCGCAAATGTGCGCAGAAGATCGCGGCAGGGGAGGCCGAGAAGATCAGCGTTTCCGCAGCGATGGTCAAGGAGCTGCTCGGCCCCGAGAAGGTCAAGCCGACGTTTATCTCCCGCAAGGACGCCGTGGGCATTGCCAACGGTCTGGCGTGGACGAGTGTCGGCGGCGAGATGCTGCCTGTTGAGGTCGCCGTCATCCCGAACGGCACCGGCAAAATCGAGATCACCGGCAGCCTCGGTGATGTCATGAAGGAGAGTGCCCAGCTCGCCGTGACCTACGCCAAGGTCCACGCCGAGGAATACGGCATCACGCCCGACAAGTTCAAGAACATCGACCTGCACATCCATGCCCCCGAGGGCGCTGTGCCGAAGGACGGCCCCTCCGCGGGTGTCACACTGACGACGGCGCTGATTTCGGCGCTGTCCGGCATCCCGGTCAACCACGACCTGGCCATGACCGGAGAGATCACGCTGCACGGCAACGTGCTGCCCATCGGCGGTCTGAAGGAAAAGAGTATGGCGGCCTTCCGTGAGGGCATCTCGACGGTGCTCATCCCCAGGGACAACGCCAGCGACCTGTATGAGGTGGACGCCGAGGTCAAGGAGAAGGTGCGCTTCATCCCCGTGGGCACGCTGTCCGAGGTGCTGAAGCACGCCCTTGTGCGCCCGGGCCGCACCCCCGCCCGCGCTGTCCGTGGTGTGCCGCAGGCAACCTCTCTCATCGCCAACGACAAGCCCGCCGAGGGACATAAGGAGCCCGCCGCGGTGATGTAATTCGCCTTGAACGCCACTCTGTAGGGACGGAGGCCCGCACCCGCCCGCGGGTCGATGACGGGCATCGACCCCTACAGCAACCCCCGTAGGGGCGGATTCCATATCCGCCCGCACTACGCCGTGCCGCGCATGCAGGGGGCGGCGTCCTCGACGCCCCGCAATACACAGCACACCCAAAACATAAAGGAACACCCATGAACTACAACAACAGCGAATTCCTTGCGTCCTACGGTCTGTCCCGCCAGATGCCGGACAGTGACCGCCCTGAAATCGTATTTTCGGGCCGCTCCAACGTCGGCAAGTCGAGCCTCATCAATAAGCTCTGCAACCGCAAGAAGCTGGCCCGCGTCAGCGCCACGCCGGGCAAAACGGCAACCATCAACTTCTACCGCGTTGATACGGCCTACTTTGTTGACCTGCCCGGCTACGGCTACGCCAAGGTCTCCAACGCCGAGCGCGAGCGGTGGGACGATTTGATCAACAGCTATTTTGAGGCGGATAGTGCCGTCTGTCTGCTTGTCCAGCTGCTGGACAGCCGCCACGCGCCCAGCGCTGACGATGTGCAGATGCTTGAGTACCTGCACTACCACCGCATTCCGTTTGTGGCCGCGCTGACCAAGGGCGACAAGCTGAAAAAGAGCGAGATGGCCGCCCGCAAAGAAGAATTTGAAAAGATCTGCGCTCCCTACGGCTGCCAGGGCGTTGTGCTGACCAGCGCCGAGAACGGGCTGGGCATGGACGAACTGCGCGCGCTGCTTGAGGCCAGCATGACCCCCGAGACAGAGGACTGACCGATGGCCTACAACGAGTTTGCCTATTTCTACGACGAGTTCAACGGCGAGGCTGACTATGACGCGCTTTACGGCTATATTACCGACGAGCTGAAGACCCACGGCATCACAGACGGCATCCTGGCCGACCTGGGCTGCGGCACCGGCGATCTGACCCTGATGCTGACCCAGGCAGGGTATGATGTCATCGGCATTGACCGCTCCGAGGAGATGCTCAGTGTCCTGCGCGAAAAGGCCGACGAGCTGGGCCTGACGGGCCGCTTGCTGCTGCTGAAGCAGGACCTGCTGGACCTGGACCTGTACGGCACGATCCGCGCCGCGGTGTCTACGTTTGACACCTACAGCCACATTGGCCCGCAGGAAAATTTTGAGAAGGCCATCCGCAAGGCTGCCTACTTTATGGAGCGGGGCGGCGTGTTCATTTTTGACTTGAACACGCCCTATAAGCACCGGCACATTCTGGCAGGCCAGACCTTTGACATCGAGGCCGAGGACGCCGACTGCCACTGGTCGAACCGCTATGACGAGACGGCGCAGCGGGTGGACATTACCATCAATATTGACTACCACGAGACGGGGGAACACTTCCACGAGGCGTTCAGCGAGTACAGCTATGCGCTGGACACCGTGTGCGCCCTGTTGGAAAAGTACGGTTTCGCCGTGGCCAAAGTCGCCGACGGCGAGAGCTTTGGCCCGGTGCGCGGCGACAGCCCGCGCTGGATCATCACGGCTGTCAAGCAATACACACAAGAGGAAAAAGCTAATGGAACAGAATCATAACATGCTACGCGGTATCTCCGAAAACGGCGGTATCGTGTTTTACGGTGTTGACTCTACGGAAATCGTCCGCGAGATGGAACGCCTGCACAAGACCAGTGCCGTCACCACCGCTGCCCTGGGCCGCCTGCTGACGGCAGCCTCGATGATGGGCATTATGCTCAAAAGCACCCAGGACTCGGTGACGCTGCAGATCAAGGGCGGCGGCCCCGCAGGCCGCTTGCTGGCCGTTTCCGACGGCACCGGCAACGTCAAGGGCTACGTCGAGCACCCTGTTGTGGAACTTCCCCCGCGGGCTGACGGCCATCTGAACGTCGGCGCAGCCGTCGGCAAGGACGGCACGCTGGACGTCATCCGTGACTTGGGTATGCGCGAGCCGTACATCGGCCAGGTGCCGCTGACCTCCGGTGAGATCGCCGAGGACATCACGACCTATTTTGCTATCAGTGAGCAGGTGCCCACTGTCTGCGCGTTGGGCGTGCTCGTCGATAAGGACCTGAGCGTCCGCTGCGCGGGCGGCTTTGTCGTGCAGCTGCTGCCCGGCGCAACCGAGGAGGAGATCGAGCACCTCGAGAAGAACATCAAGGCCATGCCCAGCGTGACGACAATGCTCGAGGAGGGCAAGAGTGTCCGCGATATGCTGGAGCTGGCTCTGGCCGGCTTTGCACCCGATATTCTCGACAGCTACCATGTGACCTACAAGTGCGACTGCGGCCTTGAGCGCGTTGAAAAGATGATCCGCTCCCTTGGCAAAAAGGAGGTCGAGCGCATGCGCGACGAGGACCCCGTTGCCGAGGTGAACTGCCAGTTCTGCAACAAGAATTATAAGGTGGATCTGAATGAACTGCTCAAAAACTGGCCTTCCACCGCCGAAAATGAGTCGG
>OOAU01000980.1_pt1 | contig 13915 bp, 13 predicted proteins | sample 1670931 | NCBI WGS metagenome assembly OOAU01 (sample SAMN06348105, study PRJEB24527) | human gut metagenome | biome: human gut; feature: ankylosing spondylitis patient; material: feces | host: Homo sapiens | place: China | collected 2015-10 | reverse complement strand
TGCCGAAGCTGCTGCCGCCGCCACCGCCACGCGGGGGGCGCGGGCCGCGGGGGCGCATCAGGTAGGTGATGAGCCAGATGACCAGCAGCACCGCCACAACCAGCAGAACAAAGCCCATAACATTGGGCCCTCCTCTATCGGGGGCGCTGGTATCGGTATAGCTGCTGTTCAGCGTTACGCCGTAGATGCTGCACAGCCGGTTGGCCAGCGCCTGCACGGTCTTTTGGGTGCCGGTGTCGTAATCACCGTTGACCCAATAGGGTTCCATGTACTCGTCCAGCAGCGACCCCAGCGTGCTGAACGACAGCTGGCTTTCCAGCCCGTCGCCGCGCATGATGTAGTAGTCGCCGCCGTCGGCCTCGTTGGGGGCCAGCAACAGCAGCACGCCGTTGTCCAGGTCGTCTGAGCCCAGCCCCCAGGCGTTAAAAACGTCGTAGGCAAAGCCCTCCATCGTCGTGCTGCCCAGCAGTTCATCCAGCGTGTAGACACCGATCTGCGCACCGCAGGCATCGGACAGCTTGATTGAAACGTCATTGACATACTGTTCTGTCTCGTCGGACAGGATGTCCGCATGGTCGGCCACGGCGTTTGTCGTGCTGACCTGCACCTTGGGCGCGGCCAGCGCGGGTAGCGCCGCCAGCATCAGTGCGGCCAGCACCGCACCGGCAGCCGCCGCGCGTCTGGCAAATGTTTTCAGTTTCATAATTTTCCCTTGTTATCGTGGTTTATTTGGTAGCAAAGCGTTCCGGTGCCTGCGCACCCCACAAACCGGAGATTAGATTGGCCGGGAACTGCGAGACAGTTTTCTCGTAGTCCTCCACCCAGAGATTGTATTCATTGGCGGCGCGTTCTATCGTCGCCTGCGCCGAAACAAACGCATTGTACTGGTCATCCAGCGCCCGCTGGGTGCTGTCATCGACCTTGTTGTTCAGCGACGCATACAGCGTATCCACCGCATTGTACAGCCGACGGTTGGCCGCGTACTGCACCGCAGGGGAATCGTCGGTATCATTCCACGTGGCCAGCGCGTCCTCGGCTTCCTGTAAAGCAGCCGCCGGGATGCTGTCCACATAGCCCGCCTGTTTGATGAGGTTCGCCGCCGCGTCAGCCTGCACCTCAAAATCCCCCTGAATGCTGTGGCCGTACTCGTCCTGCGCGGAGGTGTAAATTTCCGCCGTTTCCCTGTACACGCCCTTCAGCTTTGCCCCGCCGATGCCCAGCACCGACACCAGCGCCAGTGCGACGAGTACAATCGACGCTGTGCCGCGCTTTTTGGCAGGTGCGGGCAGCTTTGTCTCGATCTCGCCGAGGATTTCCAGCTGCGGGCCATGAATGGTAAAGTTTTCCTGTTGTTCAAGCTGCATAGCAAATACCTATATTGTGCTGTAGGGGCGGATGCAGGCATCGACCCCTACAACGGCAATCAGTTGTTGATCTCCAGCATCTTCTGGCGGAGCTCGCCCTCGATGCGGCCCAGCTCCTGCTCGGCGTTGGCGCGCTTGGCCTTGCCGTCGGCGCGGATCTTATTCAGCTCATCCAGCGTCTCGATCAGCTGCTTGTTCGTCTGCTGCAGCGTCTCGATGTCCACAATGCCGCGCTCGGACTCCTTTGCAATTTCAATCGTGCCCTGCTTGAGCGTAGCAGCGTTCTTTTTCAGCAGTTCGTTCGTGGCGTCGGTCACGGCGCGTTCGGCCTGCATAGCCTGCTGGCTGTGGGCGATGCCCAGCGCCAGCACCATCTGGTTCTTCCACAGCGGGATCGTGTTCACGATGGTCGTCTGGATCTTCTCGGCCATCATCGTGTCGTTGGACTGGATCAGGCGGATCTGCGGACCCATCTGGATGGACACATTGCGGGTCAGCTCCAGATCGTAGAGCTTCTTCTCAAAGCGGTCACACAGGTCAGCCAGGTCGCGGGCGGCCTGGGCATCCTCGGGCAGCTGGGTGCGCTGGGCCTTCTCCTGCGCGGCCTTCAGGTCGTTGGCGCGGACCTCGGCCAGCTTCTTCTTGCCGGCCAGGATGTACATCGTCAGCTCCTTGAAGTAGACAAGGTTCAGCTCATACATCTTATCCAGCATCGTGATGTCCTTCATCAGGGTGACCTGGTGGTCCTCCAGCTGGGCCTTGATGCGCTCGACGTTCTTGTCGGCGCTGTCGTAGCGGGTCTTGAGCTGCTCAATGCTGTTGGACGTCTTTTTGAAGAAGCCGAAGATGCCCTTGGGCTGCTCGGTGGTGGCGTCAAAGCCCTGCAATTCAGAAATCAGGTTCGTGATGAGTTCGCCGGTCTCGCCCATGTCCTTGGTCTTGACGCGGGAGAGCGCGGTCTCGGAGAAGTCGCTCAGCTTCTTCTGGCTGGCAGCGCCGTACTGCAAGACCATCTGGGAGTGATGTCGATTTTCTCGGCAAAGTCGTTGACCATCTTCTGCTCCTCGGGGGAGAGGGGCGTATCCTCGACCTGCACGGGGGTCGCTTTTTTGCTTTCCGCGATGACTTTCTCATCGGCGGCGGGGTCCAGGGTCAGCGTCGGGGCCGCGGGGGCGGCATCCAGCGTCAGAGAGGGTGCGGCGGGTACGTTCAGGTCCAGTTCGTTGTTCAGGTCAGCCATAGTGATCTTCCTTTCTTGTATCCTCTATTTACTTGGCAAGGTTCTGGCTTTTCAGGATACTGTCCAGCACCTCAATATCGGTAGAAATATCCATTGCCTCGGCGCTGTAGAGCGCATCCAGCTGGTTTTCAAAGGCTGTCGCCGTCGTCTCGGCGTTGCGGCGCAGCTCGGCCTCGATCTGGGCGGCGTTCTCGCCCCTGACGCTGTTCTGCTCCAGCGCCGCGTAGGTGCCCATCAGCTTGACGACCTCGGGCAGGTAGTAGCGGGCAAAGCGGTCCACGCTGCGCGCCTTGTCGGGGGTTTTCTCCACAACGGCGGCAATGCTGCGGCCTGCCTTCTCCATGCGGTCCATGGCCCGGGAAAGCTGCGGGTCGGGGATGGCCTCGTTCAGTTTATGCAGTGCATCGAGGTTTGCGGCAATGCCGTTCAGCATGGCATCCACGTCCTCACTGCCTGTGGCATAGGGCACGTAGGTGCGCACCACGCGGGTAGGGCAGAGCTTTGTGCCCGCAAAGTAGACGCCCGCGCTGACCGCGGCGGTCAGCACCAGCCCGCCCAGCGTGTAGATGGGCACCAGCAGGGCCATAATAGGCCACACCAGCGCCGCCATATAGACCGGCAGCACCGGGCGTTTGGTTTTTTCCTGCCATTTGCTCATGCAGGCACCTCCCGTATCATCATTCCGTAGGGGCGGATTCCATATCCGCCCGTTCCGTGCCGGGCTGCCTGCGGGCGGATATAGAATCCGCCCCTACGGGAGTCTGGCACAAATTTATTATAGAACAAAATCCGTTCACTTGCAACCATCCGCGCGCAAAAATGGTGCCAAAGCAGCGCCCCATGCCGCCTGCAGCCGCGCGGGGGACCAGGCGGCGTTGGCGGGGCTGGTGCTGGGCAGCACGGCGGCGGGCAGGTGGGTCAAGGGTTCTGCATATTTCGCGTAGATACGCCCCGACGCCGCGCCGTTGCAGAACACGGCCCGCACGCCCAGCTTTTGTATCAGCGCGGCCACATCGTTCGGCACGGCGTTGCGGATCGACGCATCCGACGCGCCTTTGATGTCGCACGCGCCGATCGTGTCCCACACGGCCAGCCCGTGCTTTAAAATTATATTCTTTTTCGTCTCGATGTCGGCCCAATCGGGTACCGGCTCACCGGTCACGGCGGCGATCATCGGCCAGAAGCGGTTCTGCTTGTGGCCGTAGAAAAAGCCCTGCTCCCGGCTCTTGGGGCTGGGAAAGCTGCCTAAGATCAGCGCGTTGGCCCGCGCACCGTGCAGCGGCGGCAGACCGGGGCCGACACGGGTGTACTCGGCCATTTAAAACGCCTCCGGCCAGAGCGCACGGCAGAGCTCGGCAATGCCGTGGGGCTCGGCGTCGGGGCCGATGCGATCCGCGGCAGCCTTGGCGGCAGCGCTGCCGTTGCCCATGGCAATGCCGAGGCCCGCCGCTTTCAGCATCGCAACGTCGTTATCGCCGTCGCCCACGGCCACGCAGTCCGCCGGGTCGATGCCCGCCAGCTTCGCCAGCTCCCGCAGACCTGCGCCCTTGTCAATGCCCCGCTGCAAAATATCGCAGCCGTCGCTGCCGGGGTAGGAGAACAGGAAATTCAGCCCCAGATAGCCGTATTTTTCCTGAAATCTGTCGGCCATCTCCTGCGAGAGAAAGCCGAACGCACCGAAGGGCATCTCCTCCAGATGCTTGTCCTGATCCTCGCCGTCCACGATGTTCAGCGCCAGATTTTTCTCCCGCTCGCGGCGGGCGAACTCCTCATAGCCGAGGTAGGCGTAGTTCGCGTCGTGGTAGGTAAAGCGCAGCGGCAGGTCGTAATCCTCAAAAAAGTCCACCAGCGCGTACATTTCCTCGGTGGTCAGGCGGTGCAGGGCCAGGTCTGCGCCCTTGTAGTCCACCAGCTGCGCACCGCCCGCGCAGACCCAGTAGTCGGGCCGGATGCTGCGCAGCAGGCCCTTGCCCACGCCGATGCGCCCGCGGCCCGTGGCAATCGCGATCTTGACGCCGGCCTTCTGCACGGCGCAGACGGCCTCGGCGTTTTCCTTCGGCACACGCTCACAGCTGCCGGGCCGCAGCGTGCCGTCTATATCGAGTAACAGGAGCTTGTATTTCATAAAAGTTGACCTTTCTTAATTTGTAGGGGCGAACATGGTTCGCACGCGGTCGTGTGCGGCAGCGGAAAATGTCCGGGCGGATAGGGAATCCGCCCCTACGCTGTAGGGGTCGATGCTCGTCATCGACCCGGGAACTTTGCGGCTGCCACTGCGTTCCGCGGGCGAGCAATGCCCGCCCCTACATGCGCTGTATTCTTTCTGTATTATACCAAAGTCTAACCCCATCCCGCAAGGCATATTCTGCCTTGGGGTGATGTTTGTGCAGCTGGATCTTTCATGCCGCCGCAGGCGGCGTTGGCGCTGGGCCGTGCCGCTGGTGCTGGCCGCGCTTTTGCTGGCCCTGCCGCAGCTGGCGGCACTCCGGCCCGCCGCGCTGGCTCGGGTAGACCGCATTGTCGGCGGGCACTACATGACCCGGCTGGACGCCCTGCAGCAGGAAAATTTCACGCTGCATCAACAGCTGGCGCAGTCTGCCGACGCGCTGGCCGAGAACGCCGCCCTGCGGCAGCTTGTCGGCTGCGGGCGGGGCATCACCGGCGTCACCCCGGCGCGGGTCGTGGCCCGGGGTGTCGGCGGTTTCACGCTGGCCTGCCCGGACACTGCGCCGGGGAATGCCGTCCTCGACGCGGGCGGGCGGTACGCAGGGGTCGTCACCCGCACGGACGGCGACACCTGCACTGTGGAATTTTCCGCCGCTGCCGGGCTTTGCGGCAGCTATGCCGGGTTAGTCACGCCGGGGCAGTGGGTCCTGACCGGTCTGCCTGCCGACTGCACGCTGGCGGCAGGGGACATCGTGACCACCGCAGGCGGGGACTGGCTGGGCACACTGGCCGCCGCGCCCGCCCCCGACGCCGACGGCCTGACCGCGCAGGTCCCGCTGACCGACACCGCCGATTTGTGGGGCACGGTCTATTTCGTGAAAAAGTAATTGCTTTTTCGTCGAATTTTGGGTACAATAAATAGGCAGCGCGGTTTGTAGGGACCCGCGCAGTGAATAGCTGCCGCAAACCCCTACATGTCCCATTTCCTGACAAACAAATCCATTTTTTACCGAGGTGATCCCATGGCCAACCGCAAAAACTCCCACCGCCGCCGCGTCCGCGTGGCGGTGCTGATGGTGCTGTGCGGCGCGGTGTTTGCGGCGTTCTTCGCGCGGCTGGCCTGGATGCAGTTCGTCCGCGCCGACTACTACGCCGACAAGGCCGCCGAGGCCAGCTCCGCCAGCTACACCGTGACCCAGCACGCCGCGCGCGGGGCCATCGTGGACAGCGCCGGGGTCATTCTGGCCCGCGACACCACCGTGTATGACGTCTACCTGCGCATCCCGGCGCCGCCGGGCACCGACCTGCGCGAGACCGTAAAAGCCATAGAGAGCCTGACAGGCAGCAAGGATGTGGAAACACAGCTTGCTGCCTTTTTTGCTGCCGCGTCGGCGGGGGAGCTGCCCGTGATGCAGGGCGTCGGCAGTGACGTTCTGACGTCATTTTACAAAGCCGATCTTGTGCAGAGCGGCGCAGTGCGGGCTGCCGCCCGTGGCGTGCGCACCTGGCCGAACGGCACGCTGCTGCCCCATGCGCTGGGCTTCACCGGGCCGATCACGGCAGAGCAGTGGCCCACTGCCCGGCGGCGCGGCCTTGCAATGGATGCTGTCATCGGGCAGAGCGGGTTGGAGGCCGCCTATGACGACCTGCTCCGCGGGCAGGACGGACGGGTGCTCGTGAACACCGGCTTTGACGGCGCTGTGCGCCGCACCGTGCCCCTGCGGGAGGCTGCGCCCGGGGCCACGCTGGTGCTGACCGTGGACAGCGCTCTGCAAAAAGAACTGCAAAACGCGCTTTTATCCCAAATCGAGGTTCTGCGCACCACAAAGGCTGCCGGGGCCGGGCGGGAGTGCCGTGCCGGGGCGGCGGTGGTCGTGGATGTGCAGACCGGCGGCATCCTGGCCGCCGCCAGCGTGCCGGGCTTCGATCTGAACCGCTACCGCGCAGACTACGCGGCGCTCTCCGCCGATGCTGCCGCGCCGCTGCTGGACCGCGTCTGCCAGGGGCTGTACGCGCCGGGGTCGGCCTTCAAGCCCGCCGTGGCCGCGGCGGCGCTGACTGCGGGCATCGACCCCGCCGCCACGGTCAACTGCACCGGGCGGTACGGGTTTTACAGCGGCTACCAGCCGGGCTGCCTGCAATACGGCCACGGCGGACCGGTAGACCTGCGCACGGCGCTGGAGTACAGCTGCAACATCTTCTTTTACGATGTCGGGCGGCGGCTGGGCGTGGATGTGTTTTCCGCGATGGCACGCCAGTTAGGACTGGCCACGCCCACCGGCGTTGAAATCACCGAGGCACAGGGCCGCCTGACGTGGAGCAGCGACGAAAACTACCAGGCCGGGCTGACCCTGATGGCCGCCATCGGGCAGGGCAACACCGCCGTGACGCCGCTGCAGCTGGCGACCTACGCGGCCACGCTGGCCAACTGTGGGCAGCGGCCCGCCCTGCATTTTGCGGACCGCGCCGTGAACGCCGCTACCGGCGAGACCGTCTGGCAGTACGCCCCGACGTTCACCAAGGTTTCGGGCGGCGAGGGCGTGTTCGGCCCCATCCGCGACGGCATGAAGCGGATGGCCCGGACGACCCGCGTCCTGCGCGAGGCCCCCGTGGCCTGCGCAGCCAAGACCGGCAGTCCCCAGCTGGCGGACACCCTGCCCGGCGGCGGGCACTATGTCAACTCGGTGCTGATCGGCTATGCGCCCGCGGACGACCCGCAAATCGCCATGGCCGTCGTGCTGGAATACGGCGGTGGCGGGTCCAATGCCGCGCCCATCCTGCGCGCTGTGCTGGATGCCGTCTTTGGCGGATGATTGCGGAGCGCCGCTCAACCCCCATCGGGTGCGCTTGGGCATTCTGCCGATTTAGTGCATCAAAAAGTTTCCCTTATCGTGATTTTCTTCAAAAAGAACATGTCACATTTTGACAAAAAGCCAGTTGCAGTCCAGGCGGAAGTGTGATAGAATATATGCGAGATAGTGTTAATACAACTGTGGAGAGGAGCCGACATGAACGCACAGTGTATCATGGTCTGCTCCGGCAAGGGCGGTACCGGAAAAAGTACCGTCTCGGTACTGCTGGGGGCCTGCCTGGCACGGCTGGGCCGCAAGACCCTGCTGGTGGAGCTGGACTCCGGTCTGCGCAGCGTGGACATTATCGCAGGCGTCTATGGCCGCACCGTTTACGACATTGAGGATGTTTTGTGCGGCAGATGCGAGGGGGCCAAGGCCGTTGTGCCCAGCCCGCTGTACCCCGGGCTGTCCGTCATCAGCGCCCCGTATGAGGGCGGCGCGGTGGAGGCGGCCCCGCTGGGACGTCTGCTGACCGCTATGCGGCCCTATTTTGATTTTATCCTGCTGGACACCGCTGCCGGCATGGGCGCGCCGTTCACAGCGGCCTCCACCGTGGCGGACAAGGCCCTGCTGGTGCTGACGCCTGACCCCGTGGCCCTGCGCGACGGCAAGATCGTGGCGGACCGGCTGCTGGCGGGTGGCCGCCCGCAGAGCGCCGTGCGCCTGGTGATGAACCGCGTCCGGCGCGAGAGCTTCGGCAAAAACGCTGCCGTGGCTGATCTGGACGAGTGCATCGACACCGTCGGCGTGCAGCTTTTGGCGGTCATCCCCGAAAGCCGCGTTCTGCAGCTGGCCGGGGCCAACGGCACGGTACCGCCCGCTGCAGATCCCGCCGTTGTGGCCGGACAGGCCATGGCAAAGCGTTTGTGCGGGCAGCGCGTCCCGCTTACCTTTTAATATATTGTACTCTGCTGCGAAGGATGGTGGCATTTACCTATGACGATTGCATTGATAGCCCATGACTCCAAAAAGGAGTTGATGGTGCAGTTTTGTATGGCGTATCGCCATATTTTGGAGCAGCACCGTCTGCTGGCAACCGGCACGACCGGCCGCCTGGTGGAGGAAAACGCCGGGCTGAAGGTCACAAAGTTCCTGCCCGGCGGCCACGGCGGTGCCGAGCAGATCGTGGCGCGCATCGCCTGTGAGGAAGTGGACATGCTGCTCTTCTTCCGCGACCCCATCAGCGCCAAGCCCAGCGAGCCGAACGAGATGAACCTGCTGCGCATCTGTGACGTGCACAACGTTCCCGTTGCCACAAACATCGCCACCGCCGAGGTCCTCATCCACGGCCTCGATGATTCATTTACAGCAAATATATAACCCCCGATTTCAGGAAATCGGGGGTTGTTTTTATTGCGGCCAGTCTGCGCTCCGGCTCGTGGTCTCGTCAGGGTGCATCCAGAGGACGGCATAGTGGTTTTGCGTGGCCAGGGCCTGGCCGGTCTCCTCGGGCAGACAGAACAGCCCGGTGGAAAGCGCGTCGGCCAGACCTCCGGTGTCGGCGCGGGCCAGCACGGCCACGCTGCTGACGTAGCGGGCAGGGTAGCCCGTCGTCAGATCGATCAGGTGAGCGTACCGCACGCCGTCGTACTCAAAGTAGCGCTGGTAGTCGCCGCTGATGACCAGGCTGTCGCCGTCGGCCAGCTCGACGGCCTGTATGTACGCGGGGTCATCGCCCCAGGGATTCTCGACACCCGCGGTCCAGGGCTTGCCGCCGGGCTTTGTGCCGATAGCGCGCACATTGCCGCCGATGTTCAGCAGGGCGCTGGTCAGCCCGCGGGCCTGTGCGGCCCGGGCGGTCTGCTCCACAGCGTAGCCCTTGCCCACCGCACCGACGTCGAGCGCCATCTCCGGGTCAGCAAAATAGACGGTTTGTGCTGCATCGTCCAGAACCAGATCTTCTATGTCGATATGCGCCAGCGCCGCCGCGATGGCGTCCGCGTCGGGCGGGGCAGGGGAGTCGCTTTCCCGCGCGTCGTGCCACAGGCGCAGCACCGCACCTGCGGCGATGTTCGTCGCGCCGTTGGCGGCAGGGTAAGCGGTGTCTTTGCACCAGCGCAAAAATGCGTACAGCTCGTCGCTGACCTGCACCGGCGCGGCGGCTGCCCGGGCGTTGACATCATACAGGTTTATGACGCCATCATAGTGGTGGTAGATGTCAAACAATTCGTTATAGCGCTGTAAATCGCTGTACACGGCCTGTGTCTGGGCGTTCCAGCTGTCCTGGCTGTCGGCATAGCCCTGCACGATGGCGACAGTGTCGAACAGGTCGAACCAGGTGGCACTGTACAAATTTTGCTGCTTTTGGCAGGCGGTCAGCGGCAGACAAAGCAGTACCAGCAGCAGCGCGGTCAGGCGGCGCTTCATGCGTTGCCGCCCTGCACGGTCTCGTGCTCGGTGTTTAATTCCAGCAGCAGGTTTGCCAGCGTCCAGCCCTTGCTGGTGGGCGTGACCATGCTGCGCACCGGAATGGACGCGCCGCCCATTTTGATAAGGTCAAGGAACGCGCCCAACTCGCCGTTGTCATGGCGCAGTCCGCTGACGATGATGGCCGGGCGGTCCGGCACCGCGATAAGCGGCGCAAACGCCGGGGCCGGCTTGCCCGCGCAGAGGTCCCCGACGATGCCGCCGAGGTCGCCGTCCGCGACGGGGCGGAGCTTGACGTCATAGCGCCTGGCCGCGCGGGCGATGGCGGCATAGTTGGGGTAGCTTTCGTCAATGCGCCAGAGTAAGGCGCACCGGGGTTCGCGGATGATTCGGGCTTTCATGATGTTACCTCGTTAAAAGGGAAGGTGATGAACGGGCGGGCGAACCATGTTCGCCCCTACAGAGACGCTGCCACCGTAGGGGCCGGGCATGCCCGGCCCGTGGCATAAAAATAAGCGGTCGTTTGCGGGAAAGCTGCGGGCCGCACATGTGCGGCCCCTACAACTCTACCCATTCAAAAAAGCATTGTAGGGGAGGGGTCTTGACCCCTCCGCGGGCGGATATGGAATCCGCCCCTACGGAGAGAGCGGTCATGCTGCGGGGCGTCTAAGACGCCCCCTACAACAAAGGCGCCGCCTTATCCCGGGCAGCGCCTTTTGTATTGCTTACAGGTCGGGGTGGTACTCCTTGCAGGTGCACTTTTTCCACTTCAGGCCGCTGCCGCAGGGGCAGGGATCGTTGCGGCCGATCTTCGTTACGCGGACAGGGGCCGGGGCCTTGGCACCGGTATCACCGGGCGCATTATCGCCGGTGGGCTTGGCGATCTGCTCACGCTTCGGCTCGGCGTTCTGCTGGCGGATCTCAATCGTCAGCAGCATGTGAACAGCATCCTCGCGGATCGACGCGATCATCTCATCGAACATCGCGAAGCCCTCGATGCGGTACTCGACCACGGGGTCATGCTGGCCGTAGCCGCGCAGGCCCATGCCCTGCTTGAGCTGGTCCATGTTGTCGATGTGCTCCATCCACTTGCTGTCAACATTGCGCAGCAGGCAGATGCGCTCAAGCTCGCGCATCGTCTTGGCACCGTAGCGCTTTTCCTTGGCGGTCAGGATGTCCATGCCTCGCTTGTACAGCTCGTCGGCAATGCCCTCCTTCGTCAGGTCGCCCAGCTGCTCGGTGGTGTAGTTGAAGTCGGTGGGCAGGCACAGCCAGTTCATGAAGTGGCGGCGCAGCCCGGCAAAATCCCAGTCATCGGTGGTCTCGCCGTTCAGGTAGTTCGTGCAGGCATCGTCGATGGCCTGGCGCATCATCTCGTGCAGCTTGCCGGAGATGTCCTCGCCGTCCAGCACCATCTGGCGCTGCTTGTAGATGATCTCGCGCTGCTGGTTCATGACGTCGTCATACTGCAGCACCTGCTTACGAATTGCAAAGTTCGACGCTTCGAGCTTCTTCTGGGCGCTCTCGATGGTGTTGGTGATGAGCTTGTTCTCGATGGGCACATCCTCGTCGAGGCCCAGGGAATCCATGAGGCTCTGGACGCGGTCACCGCCGAAAATGCGCATCAGATCGTCCTCCAGGCTCAGGAAGAAGCGGGATGCACCCGGGTCACCCTGACGGCCTGCACGGCCGCGCAGCTGGTTGTCGATACGGCGGCTCTCGTGGCGCTCGGTGCCGATGATGAACAGGCCGCCCGCGTTGCGGACAACCTCCGCCTCGCGCTTGACCTCGGGGGTAAATTCCTCGCACAGTTCCTCAAAACGCTTGCGGGCATGGAGAATTTCGGCGTCTTCGGTCTCGGCGTGGCCGTCGCACTCGGTCATCAGCATCTCGAGTTTGGCATCAATACCGGCCTCCGGCGGGGTAGGCAGCTCGGTGCCGCTGGCCTTGGCGCGGGCCTTCTCATGCTCGTAGGCATCCTTCAGCTCGGCTAGGTTGGCGGTCAGCTCCTTGGACAGCTCCTTTTTAAGGGCCGCCTTGGCCATGTAGGTCACATTGCCGCCCAGCATAATATCGGTACCGCGGCCCGCCATGTTGGTGGCGATGGTGACCGCTCCCTGCTTGCCGGCCTGCGCGACGATCTCAGCCTCCCGCTCATGCTGCTTCGCGTTCAGGACGTTGTGCTCGATGCCTTTCTTTTTCAGCAGCTTGGACAGCGCCTCGCTCTTTTCGACGCTGACGGTGCCGACCAGGACAGGCTGACCCTTGGCGTGGCACTCGGCGACCTGCTCAATGACGGCGTTGTACTTGCCGTTGACGGTCTTGTAGACGCTGTCGGGCAGGTCCTTGCGGGCGCGGGGCTTGTTGGTGGGGATGCTGACGATGTTCAGGCCGTAAATTTCGCTGAACTCGTCGGCCTCGGTGGAGGCTGTACCGGTCATGCCGGACAGCTTTTTGTACATGCGGAAGTAGTTCTGGAAGGTGATGGTGGCCAGCGTCTTGCTCTCGGCGGCAACGGTCACGCCTTCTTTGGCCTCAATGGCCTGATGCAGGCCGTCGTTGAAGCGGCGGCCATACATCAGACGGCCCGTGAACTCGTCAACGATGATGACCTCACCGTCTTTGACGATATAGTCGGTATCGCGGTGCATAACGCCGCGGGCCTTGATCGCACCGTCAATGTAATGGCGCAGCGACATATTGTCGGCGTCGGCCAGGTTCTCGACGTGGAAGAACGCCTCGGCCTTTTTGACGCCGGACTCGGTCAGGGTAGCGGTCTTGCGCTTTTCGTCCACGACGTAATCGCCGTCTACCTGCTCCTCGGCCTCGACCTTGTCGTCCAGCTCGACGATAACACTCTTTTTCAGCGTCTTGGCAAAGTCGTCCGCGCGCTTGTACATCACGCTGGAATCCTCGCCCTTGCCGCTGATGATCAGCGGGGTACGGGCCTCGTCGATCAGGATGGAGTCGACCTCGTCCACGATGGCAAACGCATGGCCGCGCTGCACCATGTTGGCCTTGTAGACGACCATGTTGTCGCGCAGGTAGTCAAAGCCGAACTCGTTGTTCGTGCCGTAGGTGACGTCGGCCTCGTAGGCCTTCTTGCGGTCCCCGGCCTCGACGCCGTGGACGACCAGACCGACGGTCAGACCCAGAAAGCGGTAGACCTTGCCCATCCACTCGGAGTCTCGGCGGGCCAGGTAATCGTTGACGGTGACAACATGCACACCCTCGCCGGTCAGGGGGTTCAGGTAGGTGGGCATGGTAGCTACCAGGGTCTTGCCTTCACCGGTCTGCATCTCGGCGATGCAGGCGCGGTGCAGCACGATGCCGCCGATGATCTGCACGGGGTAGGGCTTCATGCCCAGCACGCGCCAGTCGGCCTCGCGGCAGACGGCGAACGCCTCGGGCAGCAAGTCGTCGAGGGTCTCACCCTTGGCAAGGCGCTCTTTGAACTCGGTGGTCTTGGCCTGCAGTTCCTCGTCGGTCAGCTTGGCCATCTCCGGCTCCAGGGCAAGGACCTTGTCCTTGAGCGGGTTGATGCGCTTGAGTTCCTTGTCCGAGAAAGAGCCGAACAGTTTTTCAAAAAAAGACATAACAGTTCCCCTGTATTTTCCGCCGCGTGTAGAGGTGCGGCTAATAGTGGTTTTATATAGTTTTACACATGATACTATAATACACCCGCACAGGGGTTCGTGTCAAACCTGCGCGGGTGTATTTCGTAATATATTTAATTTTTCTGTTTTGCGGGCAGGCTCAGCAGCACCAGCATCAAAAAGATACAGCCGAAGCCCAGCGCATCCCACAACGTAAAGCGCGAGCCCAGCACCAGCGTGCTGATGATGGCCGCCGTGACCGGCTCGGCAAAGCTGTAGAGGCTCGCCTTCTGCGGGCCGATGAGCGGCACACCCGACATGTACAGACTG
>OOAU01000956.1_pt1 | contig 14194 bp, 8 predicted proteins | sample 1670931 | NCBI WGS metagenome assembly OOAU01 (sample SAMN06348105, study PRJEB24527) | human gut metagenome | biome: human gut; feature: ankylosing spondylitis patient; material: feces | host: Homo sapiens | place: China | collected 2015-10 | reverse complement strand
GATTTCATTACCTGCGAAGTAACGGAATACTTAGTAACAAAAGAAGTATGCGAAAGGGATTCAAAATGAGAGATTATTCACTTTTTATTTTTTTAAATTTATAAATTTAAAGTTTTCAATTATGAACAAGAAGTTTTTAAGTGTGATCCTGTTCAGTGCCTTAATGGTTGGCACTGCAGGAACGTTTACGTCTTGCAAGGACTATGATGATGACATCAAGGACTTGCAGGAACAAATTGACGGCCAGAAGAGCGACTTAAGCAGCAAGGTTAGTGCTGTAGAAAGCTCAATCAGCAGTTTGCAAGCAGCTCAGGGCAGCTTGGAAAATGCAATTGCTGCCGCTAAGGACGATGCAGAAAAAGCAGCGCTCGAAGCACAGAACAAGGCCATTGAAACAGCAAAGGCTGAATTGGAAACAGTGAAAGCTGAGTTGCAGGCTGCCATTAAAGCTAGTGCAGATGATGTTGATGCTGTAAAAGCAGCAGTAGCAAATGCAGAAGAAGAAATGTCTAAAATTGTAGGTCGTATTCAGACATTGGAGGCCTTTAAGACTACTACAGAAACAACCTTGGCTAAATTAGCTGAAGCAGATGTAGCTTTGACTGATAAAATCACTGCATTGAATGCAGACCTTGTTGCTTTAGGAAACAGACTGACTGCAGTAGAAGCACAAGTTATTGCATTGGAAAATTACAAAACAAGTAATGATGCAGCTGTATCTGCCAACAAAGACGCTATCGACAAGTTGATTGAAGACTTGGAAGCTTTGCAAGAAGGCGAGTTGACTGAAGCTATGATTCAGAAGATTGCAGAACAAGTAACAGCTGTCGTAGGTGCTAAATTGGATGTAGTATCTGCTGCATTGAATAAGAAAGTTACTCATGTATCCTTATATACGACAACTATGGATGTATATGGTACACGATACGTGGACTTGAATTTAGTTTCTGCCGAAGCTGTTAGAACTTGGACTTTTGGTGACAAACTGGCTGGTGAACCTATTTCATTTAAAAAGGGTGATAAAGAAACATTCGAAGAATCCTTTATTATTCGTGTATCTCCAACAAATGCAACTTTGGATAAAAGCATGATCAGGCTAGTGAATAGTCAGATGAATGACCTGAATGGTTTGCTGGAAGTTAAGACTATTGAAGCTTATAAAGAACTGGTAACTACAAGAGGTATTTCTGCCAATGGTTTATGGAAAGTCTCCGTGAAGCTCGTAGACAACTATGATGCAGATGCTTATAAAGCAGCAGCAGCTACTTATGGTAAGGATGGTAAAAAAGATAAAGACATCTTGTATGCCGTAATGATAGGCGATAGTGCAACAGATTTAAGACAGGTCGTATCTGAATACGGATTAATTCTTGCTGCCGACAATAAAGAGGCTTTGCGCAAATTGACCTTCAATGTAGACAAGACATCGGTTGCAGAAATCAGAAACCGCTGGGCTGGTGAGGACAACTCCTTCTCAGAAGATGGAACAAAAGTTTCTTATAAAGAACTTGCATGGGATACTGATGAAAAATATAGTCCTTGGGCAGAACCTATCATCAAAAATGATGATGCTTCAAAGATTAATGTAATTGCTGATGCAGATGATTATAGAAATATAGAGGGAATCCCTGCATATAGTGTAAAAGCCGGCCAAGCATTTACTGTAAACTTTGATGAAGCTGTAGCTGAAAATGTTCGCGGTTTCTATATTACATTGGATAGTGATTGTGCAGTAGAAAGCGCTCCTTCTGAAATCAATGCTTGGAAATCTTATGGTGTTAAGGGCTTAAATACAGTTACAAGCGGTTCTTCTTTGGAACTGACTGTTCCCGAAGGAGTTAATGCCGAAGGTGATTATATTGGTTTCCGTGTTTATGCTGTTAACTACGACGGTTCTTTGGTAGATCCTGATGGTAAAGCATTCTATGTATATGTAGGCGAAACAGCTCAGAATGTAGCAAACTTGACATTGACTATGGATGCTAAGATTATTACTCCTCTTGCAACAACTGTATCCAGCAAGACTGATGCATTCTCTACTGCAAACTGGGGACGCGCTCAAGGTGGTACATACAGCATGGTTATTAAAGACGCAGAAGGCACAGATGTAACAACAGATTTCAGCTACACTAACTTCATCTTCAAGAATAATAAGAAAGTTGTGGTTAATTTGTTAGCAGATGACACTAAACTTATTGATGCAGCTACTATCACAAGTGTAGCTACTGTGGAAATGTCCGACGTTGTAGCTTCTAAGATGAAAGACAATATGACTTACACAGCAACTATCACTGCGAAGAATGGAACATCTGGTATTGTAGCAGTTTCTACTATCAAGTTCACGAAGACGTTGCCAGCCTTCCCGGCTACTGTATATCCGTATACCAATATTCTGGTTCAAAATAACTTGAAGATTTATCCGGTTTATAACAATGCCCAAGCAGAATATGACATGAAGAATGTATGGCATGGTATCGCTAAAGATGCAACGGGTACTACTGGATATGCTAATCTGATTTTCTCTGAAATCAACTCAGATCCCTCTAAGGTCGTTGTAGATTACGTTCCTGCTTCAAACATCATCTCTGCTCCTGCTGCTTTGGTTAATCCGAAAGACGAGGCATTTGGAACCAAGTTCCCAATGGCTATTCATTACAATTATGGTAAGATCAGCAACAAGTATAATGCAAAAACTAAAGCTTGGGAAGTTGTAGATCATAATCCGGCATGGGGTACTGATTTCACTGTTGAATTTGGTAACTACATTTACGATTGTACATTCGCTTGGTCTAAAGCTGCTCCTAAGGTAACTTACCCGGGTGCTGTCGGTAAATCAACCTACATTGCATTTAGCGATCTTAAGATTACCGACTGGTATAAAGAAGCTCTTGACTTGACTAAGATGACTACATCTGGTACTAAAGAAAATACTTACATGAAGTCTGTAACCCTGCATTTCTTAACAGGTGATAAGTATGATAGAGTAGATGAATATTATGAATGTGTAGCAGGCGCTACTTATGCCAAATATGATTCTTCGAAAAAAACATATACTACTGTTAGCGATATTAAGGAAGCAACACATATTCAACTGACTTCCAAGTCAAATGCATCACAAGGTTCTGATGTTCCGACTAAGATTCAGTTGGTATTTACGGATAACTTCAATTATGAAGTTGATGTTACCATGAACACTCCGTTCACTATGACGTTCCAACAACAATAATTGAATTGTAGACAAGATTACGTCCCACGATGTGGGACGTGAGATAAATTGAGAGGAGGATGCTCGAAAACGAACATCCTCCTTTTTTTCTCTAGAAACTTTTTTCTCCCTACTTTGCTTCCACCTACTCAAAACGCCATAGTTTTACCATAACTAACTCACTCTTATTTTAATACATCGAACAAAGCTTATAAAACGCTTGCACCAGTTTCCCCATACTTCTACACCCATCCGACCCATAAAATCTGCAATACCCATATATCCCCTCCTTTATCTTCATCCCAAATCCACAACAGCCTCCTCCCTCTCCTCAGCATAAAAAATGCCCCCGTTCATTTCATTCTCCCTCCACTTTCCACTATCTTTGTCCCCGCGATGAAAAAGTTTGCCGACGTCATATTGCCTTTGCCTTTGCACAGCTGCTTCACCTACTCCCTGCCCGACGAGTGGGCGGATGAAGTGCAGACCGGTTGCCGGGTGGTAGTGCCATTCGGACGGAAGAAATACTATACAGCCATCGTGCGCAACGTGCACTATTGTGCCCCCACCGAATACGAAGTAAAGGAAGTGTCCGCCTTGCTGGATGCCCGCCCCATACTGCTCCCGCGGCAGTTCAAGTTCTGGGAATGGCTCTCCGACTACTACCTCTGCACACAAGGAGACGTCTACAAAGCCGCCCTACCCTCCGGTCTGAAGCTGGAAAGCGAAACAATCGTAGAGTACAACCCCGATTTCGAGTCCGACGTCCGCCTGCCGGAGAAGGAACAGAAGATACTGGATATGCTCTCTGCCGACCCGGAGCAATGCGTGACGAAACTGGAGAAAGAGACCGGCATCAAGAACATACTTTCTGTCATCAAGTCACTGCTCGACAAAGAGGCCATCTTCGTAAAGGAAGAATTGCGCCGTACCTATAAGCCTAAGACCGAAAACCGAGTGCGCCTTACCACTGCCGCCCGCAACGAACACCGCCTGCACATCTTCTTCGACGAGTTGCAGCGCCGTGCCCCCAAGCAACTGGACCTGCTGATGAAGTACCTGGAACTCTCCGGCTACCTCAGCGGACGAGATATAAAAGAAGTCTCCAAAGCCGAACTGCTGCAACGCACCTCCGCCACCCCTGCCGTATTCAACGGTCTTGTGGACCGTGGTGTATTCGAAGTCTACCAGCAGGAAATAGGCCGCATAGACAAAACACTCCTCAAAGAAGTCATCCCCGTCAACCCGCTGAACGAGCACCAGCAACGCGCTTATCACTCCATCTTAGAGAATTTTCAAAGCAAGAACGTCTGCCTGCTGCATGGCGTCACGGCAAGCGGCAAGACCGAAGTCTATATTCATCTGATAGAAGAAACCATCCGGCAAGGAAAGCAAGTGCTCTATCTCCTGCCCGAAATAGCTCTCACTGCACAAATCACAGAGCGCCTGCAACGCGTATTCGGCTCCCGACTGGGCATCTATCACTCCAAGTTCCCCGATGCCGAACGGGTGGAAATCTGGCAGAAGCAGCTGTCGGAAGCAGACTATGACATTATTCTCGGCGTCCGCTCCTCCGTCTTCCTTCCTTTCCGCAACCTCGGTCTCGTGATTGTGGACGAGGAGCACGAAAACACCTACAAGCAGCAAGACCCCGCCCCTCGCTATCATGCTCGCAATGCAGCCATTGTACTCGCCTCCATGTACGGCGCCAAAACTCTGTTGGGTACGGCAACCCCTTCTGTAGAGACTTGGCACAATGCCACATCCGGTAAGTATGGCCTCGTGGAACTGAAAGAACGCTATAAAGAGATACAACTGCCGGAGATTATCCCCGTAGACATCAAGGAGCTGCACCGCAAGAAGATGATGAACGGTCCGTTCTCTCCACTGCTCCTGCAATACATCCGCGAAGCGCTGGAACAGAAAGAACAAGTCATCCTCTTCCAGAACCGCCGCGGCTTCGCCCCCATGATAGAATGCAACACCTGCGGCTGGGTACCCAAGTGCAAGAACTGCGACGTCAGCCTCACCTACCACAAGGGGCTGAACCAACTGACCTGCCACTACTGTGGCTACACCTACCAACTGCCCCGTATCTGCCCCGCCTGCGAGGGCACTGACCTGCGCAACCGCGGCTTCGGCACGGAGAAAATAGAAGATGACATCAAAGCCCTTTTCCCCGACGCTCGAGTAGCCCGTATGGACTTGGACACCACCCGCACCCGTACCGCTTACGAGCGCATCATCTCCGATTTCCAGCAAGGCAAGACGGACATCCTGATAGGCACACAAATGGTGTCCAAGGGTCTGGACTTCGACCACGTCAGCATTGTGGGCATACTCAATGCCGACACCATGCTGAACTATCCCGACTTCCGCGCCTACGAGCGCGCCTTCCAGCTGATGGCGCAGGTTGCCGGACGCGCCGGACGGAAGAACAAGCGCGGCAGGGTGGTGCTACAAACCAAAAGCATCGACCATCCCATCATCCCGCAAGTCATTGCCAACGACTACGAAGCCATGGTAGGCGGGCAGCTTGCCGAACGCCAGATGTTCCACTACCCGCCCTACTACCGCCTGGTGTATGTCTACCTAAAGAACCGGAACGAGACCCTGCTCGACCTCATGGCACAGACTATGGCCGCCAAGCTCCGCACCGTCTTTGGCAACCGGGTACTGGGACCGGACAAGCCGCCCGTAGCACGCGTACAGACCCTGTTCATCCGAAAGATTGTCTTGAAGATAGAAACCAATGCCCCGATGGCCCGTGCCCGCGAACTGCTCGTCCAGGTGCAAAAGGAGATGGTAGCGGAAGACCGCTTCAAGTCGCTGATAGTGTATTATGATGTAGACCCGATGTAAATAACTCGTAACTATAGAAATATGAAGAAGATACTTTTCGTTTGCCTCGGCAACATTTGCCGTTCCTCCTCGGCAGAGGGAGTCATGAAGCATCTGGTAGAAGAAGCCGGACGTGCGGATGAGTTTTTAATCGATTCTGCAGGCATTCTGTCTTATCACCAGGGCGAACTGCCGGACAGCCGGATGCGTGCCCATGCTGCCCGCCGTGGATACAATCTGACGCATCTTTCGCGCCCCGTACGTACCGAGGATTTTTACAACTTCGACCTGATTATCGGTATGGACGACCGCAACATCGACGACCTGAAAGACCGCGCCCCTTCAACCGCCGAATGGAGCAAGATACACCGCATGACGGAATACTGTACAAAGTTTACCCATGCCGACCATGTACCGGACCCCTACTACGGCGGTTCCGAAGGTTTTGAGTATGTGCTGGACATTCTAGAGGATGCTTGTGCCGGGTTACTGCAGAGCATTTAATCCAGCGGCATTACATGATACAGTGTCCCCTGCCTTGACTTCTTGTTCGGTATTTCAAGCTTCTTGAGCGTCCGTCCGAATACGGCAACCTTGTTGATTGCTAGACGGTCACGCGTCTTTGTCTGCAAGGCGGAAAGAATCTGCATGGGCATCATCCATTGCCCCTTTTCATCCTCTTCTGCCGCACGGAAATGGCTGTGGAAGAGTTGTTCCAGTGGGGTGAGCTGTTCAAATTCCCGGTTCGTCCGCTTCAAGATGGCTTCATCGGCATCATCCAGCCAGTAGCGCTCACCTTTGGCTACGGCATTCAGAGCTTGTGCATAGAGCTGGCGGTAGTTGATGGTGACATTTGTATCGATGGGGCCGGTGACCTCAATGCAGATGAAACGGCGGCTGCCACTGGGGTCGGACAACAAGTCCTTCTGGTTGCTGGTGCCGATGAAGGAGGCATACCGCCGCATCTCCCGGATGGTGCTGCCGTAGGGTTTGCGCAGGTTGGCAACCGGTTTCTGCAGCAGATGCTTCAGGAAGCCCTGCTGGTTGATGTTGATTTGGTCGAACTCGTCGATGTTGACGAGCAGAAAGCGTCCCAGACTGCGCTCCGCTTCCTGCCTACTCTTGAAGTCGATGCTGTCCGTATAGCCGAAACGCAGCTCCGGTGGCAGCAAAATGCGGCAAAAGGTGGATTTCCGGAACCCTTGGGAACCGACAAGCAGAGGAGAAGTATTGTTTCCGTGTTGCCGGTCCATTCCACGCCAGTGTGCCACCATGCCCAGGAACCAGCGGTAGAACAACTCCCGCCAATGAGGATTGTGGCACGGGACGAGATCGGCCAACGCCCGGATGCGGTCTTTCCCGTCCCAGCGGCCGGTATCGTAAAGGTATTCTTCGACGGGATTATAGAGTGGCACATGGTCTGAAGTAAGGAAACGATTGATGTCGCGGTCCCATACGCGGATACCCTCCTTCAGGGCATTCATGGAGACCGTACTGCGGGCACGCTGGTCAGCAGGCTTGAAATAGAAATGGACGGAGTCGCGCTGACGGTATTCCAAATCATCCAGAACGGTGTTGTAGCGGAACTCATACCGGCGGCCCATAAACTCTTCCAGCCGGAAAACGCTCTCCTGCTCTTGCGTCAGACTGCTCTTTTTCCCGAAGCCTTTAAGCTCTTGATATAGGTTATGAATCGTTTGACGAACAATGAATTCATCCGCTTCCCGGTAATAGTGCATCAATGTCTGGCGGACTACTTCCTCTTCGGGGATGCCTGCCTTGAAACAATGTTCGGCCAGAGGCACCAGCAGTATCCGTAAATCCCCCTCCCGTTTCCAGCCGTCCAATTCGCGGAATGCACGGTCAAGGGCTGATTCGAAGAGTATGGCGAAGGTGTCCGAGGCTTTACTGTCCGGATGCAGCCGCAACAGCGGATTCTTTTCTGCGAGTTTTCGTTGCCGGAAGTTCTCTTCCTCGGGCATGCCGAGGGGCTGTTCCAGGCAGAAAGGTACAGCGGCAGGATTGTAGTATGGATATCCGTCCAGAGTCATGCGGCAACTCTGGGTAAGGGAAGGTTCTTTCAATGTAATGGCAAACGGCAGTAAGGGCTGGTAGCACTTCACCGCCATACGGTAGGCGTGGGCATGAAACAAGGTGGCATCGCTCTCCCGCTTCGGCGTTGTGCCGTCGGGCAGGGCAAACAATACCCATATCTTGGCACTCCGTCCGCTGGAACCGCAGAAAGCGGCAAAGGTCTGTGGCAGCAGGGCGGCTTGTTGCTTTACATATTCCGCTTCGGCAATGCCCGACAGACGGTTTACTTCCAGTTGTACGAGTCCGTTATAGTTCTTCATCCGCCGTTCTCCCTCTTGTGTACGGCTATATTCCACGGCAGGGTAGATGCGTGGCAGTTTGTCTATATGTTCGTATTGGGCGCAAGTACCCTCCAGTTGAGGAAGGATGGCCCGGAGGGTCGATACATGTCCGGCTTTGGTTTCGGTTTTCAGTTTTTTAATCAGTGCATCCGCTTCCAGGGTGCTGAGGGCTTCCTTTCCGCTCTCTTTTTCTGCTCTAATCAAGGTAATTTTCATTCTGTTTGTCAGCTTGTTTGGGTAAATATAATTCTCGTAAAGATACTACATTGAAGAGCTGAAAGCAAGCATTCTGCGGAATAATTATTAAATGGATACAAGTCTCCACGACTCATGCAGAGAAGTGTTAAAAGCAAGTGAGTTTCTTTGTCAAAACACTGGCATTCCTTTGCTTTTCTCCCTTTGTTTGTCTACTTTTGTATAGGGAATAGATGACGCCTAACGACCATGAACAACTCTGCTTACGGCCATGAAGCAATCGCTTGACGACCGTAAGCAGAGTTGTTCATGGTCGTTAGGCGTCTCTCTTTCCATAGCTTTTACGGATGAAGTACGCACCCCGCACCTATTCCGCATAGGGCGCAAACTTATTATATAACAACTTAAAAGACATTGAACTATGGCAATTTTATTTGATTGGTATGAACTTCCGGAACCAAAAGACAAACAGCGGGAAGAAAAGATACTTCATCCACGCATCCGCTTGAACGGCTCTACCACTACCGACGAACTGCGTCGCAGAATTCAGGAACGCAGCTCGTTGACGGAGACTGATGTCTCGGCGGTACTGGATGCCTTGTCGCACGTCATGGGGGAAGACCTTGCCGAGGGGCGGCAGGTGCATCTGGACGGTATCGGCTATTTTCATCCCGTACTGACGAGCACGGAGCCGGTGACCGCTGCGACCAAACGAAAAACCACCAAGATTAAGCTGAAGGGCATCAAGTTTCGTGCCGACCAGGTGCTGAAGAATGAGATAGGTGCCATCAAAGTTAAACCGCTGGGGCTGAATGAGCATTCCCAAAAGCTGAGTGACAAGGAGATTGACAGGCGACTGACGGGCTACTTCTCTACGCATCAGTTCCTTACGCGCGAGAGTTTTCAGGTTCTCTGCGGGATGATGCGTTCCACTGCGCAGCTTCATATTCGCCTGCTCCGCAGCGAGGGTAAGCTCGAAAATGTGGGAAAACTGAACCAACCGATTTATGTGCCTTGTACGGGGTATTACGGTAGAGACGAGTAGGTTACGGTAAAACTTAGGCGTTTTGAGTAGGTGGAAGCAGATTTTGCTTCCACCTTTTTGGGTTGCTTCCACAGCGGGGCAAATGCCGATGGATAGGGGGGATGCAGGAGGTGGGTGGAAGTGTGGAAGCAAAGTGATGGAAAATAAATTTCTGGAGGGGATTTAGAAAAAGAAAGCAGGAAAGTAAAATTAAAGATTAAAAAAATCCCTGGCCTCAAAGAAGCCAGGGATTCTAATGTTATTTCAAGGTTTCTCTAAATAAGTCCTCCATAATAAAGGACTTATTTAGGAATACATTGATTAGCGTTTGTTTACAGTCATGCCAAGTTCGATAACACGTTCGTGCTTGTACATGTCAACAACTGTAATCTTCAATGTAGAAGGAACAGCAGCTGTCGGGTTAGTTGCCTTAGAATTTACGGTGAAACCAGTGATTTTACCTTCCTCGATGTTTACAGTGAAGTATTCATCCACTTCACCGTTGGCATTGGATACCAAGTGGGCTTCCTTAATTTCCAATGACTTTTCATAAGGTGCGCTCAAAAGTGCACTATATTCACTGTCACGAGAGCTGATACCCTTAATATACTTAGCATACTCTACAGTAACATCTTTACCATAAGTCAGTTCTGTGCTATAAGGTAATGTCGCAGTAGCTTTCAAACCAAGGTCATCCTTAGTAGCCCATCTCCAAGTGTATGTATCGTTGTAGATGCAATTGAATACAGTCGGGAAAGAAGCAGCGTCGATAGTGTAATTAACAAAGGCACCATCTTTCTTCTCAGAAGAAATCTTACCATAGTTGTACACTGCAGTTGTAGCATGCTGAGTCTTATTGTCAATGTACTTTTCAACTACAGACAAAGTTTCTGCACCAGTTACACCATTGTCAACAGTCTTATCACCGTTTACCATAGCAGCAGCAAATGTTATCAGATAATCCTTTGCTTCACCCTTACCGAAGTTGAATACTTGTTTCATTTCCATTGTACCTTCTATAGCCTTCTTAGCAGTCCAATCGTTAGGAATCAAGTAGCAGTTGTAAACGCCTTGAGCATCCAGCTGGTTAGTCTTGATAGAGAATCCTTCCGGCAATGTAGTCGGCAATACTTTCTGTACAGAAATGGTACTTTGTGACAAGAATGTACCTTCAGCATCAAAGAATTTAACGATACCTTCGTAAACCTTGTCATTCTTCATTGTCTGGAGGTCAACTGTAGCTGTCAATTTAGCGTTTGCGATATCTTCAATCTTAGTAGCCTCAGTCTTACCGTCAGCTTTGTAGAATGTGAATACAATACCATCAAGTACATTAGCAGTTTCTGTGATATTAATCTCATCCTTAGCATAAATGCTCAAGTCGAACTTGGCAGCACCGGCAGGAACTGTGAATTTAGCCAGGCCTGCATAAGCGTAAGTAGTCGGAGCATCGACATATGCAGTCGGAGTGATTACGTATTTAGCTTCACTAGCTATTTCAGAACCATTACCAGCCTTCACCCAAACGATTACTGATTGTTCAACTCCGGTATAGTCGATAGTAACCACCTTCAAAGGTACTACTACGCCCTTGGCATAAGCACCACTAATTGTGATATCGAATTTGTTGTCTTTGCTAACAGTTTCTACACCTGCAATAGTCAAGCTTTTGATAGCAGCTTTGTCTGTTGTAGAAAGAGCCTTATTATCAATATCAACAACAACATAGCTACCCATGATAGGGCTGGTTCCTTCTTTTGAAGCAACATTGATTTGGAATGCTTCACCACTTGCTACAGGGTAACATTTCTCTGTATTAGGTGTCGCAGTAGCAGATGGATTTTCATAAGCTGTCAAATCCTTTTTAACTTCTATCGTAGATTGAATAGTTGAGTTCTTTGCAATCTCATCTGCCTTAGTATAAGTTTTCAGTGCTGATTTCGCAGTAATATCATAAGTTGATGTTACAGTTCTTGCATCCTTAGTTGCTGCAAGTGCAAATAGGACGCTCTTATCCTCACTTACTACTTTTTTACCAAAAGCTTCGAGATCAGCCTCTTTGTTCAGTTCTACTTTAACTTCGTAGAGACCGTTAGAAACAGATCTGGTCAACAAGCCGTCGTATGCTTCTGTGCTGAGTGTAATATCACTGAGAGCTTCACCCTTGCTATTGATAAGAGAGAACATCTCGTTTGTCACAACAGCATTTACGGGAGCTACAGAAATCATGAAACTAGCCGGAGTTGTGTAAATCTCATTGGCATTGATTGTGAAGCTGCCAGTAAATCCTTTACCGAATTCGTATGATTTTGCATCTTTCACGCTGGCGTTCGGATTCAGCTTAGCAGGAAGCTGTGCATAGTTCAGTTCCAGTTTCGGATTTGCTGTCTGAAGATCCAGACTTGTAATCATCTCCGTAGTCAAGCCTGTCAGTTTCGTAACCTTTTCAGTCAAGTCATTGATTGTTGCCGCAAGTTCCTTCTTTGCAGCATCGAACTTAGAATCGATAGTAGACTCCAACTGTGCCTTTACTTTGGCTACTTCATCTTGAGCAGCCTTAATTGCCTCTGTTTTTGCATTGGCAGCATCAAGAGCGGCTTGAGCGGCAGCTTTCTCAGCTTCTGTTGCAGTAGATGCAGCGTCATTAGCTTTCTTCACAGCTTCTTCTGCTGAAGTCTTTGCAGCTGCAGCTTCTGTTTTTGCGGCATCCAAGGCTGCTTGCAAAGCTGCGATTTGAGAAGTCATATCTTCCTTAGTCGCAAGCTTGTCAATTTGTCCTTGCAAATTCTCGATGTCATCATCGTAGTCCTTACAAGACGTAAACGTTCCTGCAGTGCCCACCATTAAGGCACTGAACAGGATTACACTTAGAAACTTCTTGTTCATAATTGAAAACTTTAAATTTATAAATTTAAAAAATAAAAAAGTGAATAATCTCTCATTTTCATTCCCTTTCACATAGCTGTTGATTATATGATTTTTTCCGTTACTTCGCAGGTAACGGGAACCATCTTGAATCAATTATGTGAAAAGAAGTTTAATATAGTTGTAATGCCCCTATAATTGTTTATAACATTTTAAGTGATAAAAGATGAAAAGTGGCTTATAGGTGGAATTCTTACAATATGACCGAGAGGTAAAGTTACGATAAAGGGAAATCAAAATATTTATAGGGAAAGAAAGACTTAAAGTGTTATTTTGTAGAGTTTTGGCTTAAGGGGAAGTTGTTGAGAAATGAGCGAGAGGACTCTTCCCTTCAAGAGATGCTTCTTGCGGGAGGAATAAATATGGACACATCTAGGCCGCTTTATCAATAAAAATAAAAAAATCTATGCCGAGATTCCATTGCTTTTTACAAAAGAAATTACCTTCTCATTTGCTTCATCAATCTTCTTGTCGTTGAAAGGTTTGAGATAGGTTTCAGTAACATTTATCGATGAATGTCCCATCGCTTCGGAAATAATGCCAGGGTGAATCTCACAATAATATGCCATTGTGGCCCACGTGTGTCTTGCCGAATACGAACTAAGATGTGAACTCATATTCAAATGTGTTTTTAAAGCTGACAGCTGATAGTTAAAACGCCTCAAAGCTGATTGATACTCTTTATAAGCCGCTTCTGTACCATCCTTGCTACGTAATATTGGGAATAAATAAGGTGAGTTCTCGTCCTTATTGGATACCATGTGTACCAGCTGTAAGGCTTCAGGGGATAGAAGTACCCGTAAGGTGCGACCAGTCTTTCTTCTACGATAGGACAATACATTCCCTTGCAGGTCTTTCTTGTGCAAGAAAGCTAAATCGACAAATGGGAGACCACGCATCATAAACATAAAAACAAATAGCATTTTGGCCTTTTGAAGGCTTGAGGAAGGAATCCTTTTGGACAAATCCATTTCTGTCCCACGAACTAAAGTTCCTATATCCGAAGCTTCCAAAGCTCTTTTCTTGTCTGCTTTAGTTCCTGTATACACATGTTCAAATAATCTAGGAGTATAACGGACACATCGTAAATCTACAGCTCGATTGTAAGCCGAGCGAATGACTTTCATATAGGTCGAAACGGTGTTCCAACTGCAATCTCGTTGACGCAGGTGCATTTCAAAACGTTTCAAAACCACTGGATTCAATTTGCGCAGATGCAAATCCCGATAGTTATTGAATGCGGAAAACACATTCAATGTAGATTGGTAAATATGGGCTGTTCCCCATCTTCCATTTTCTCGAAGCTCTCCAATAATAGTTGACAGCATTTCTTGTAAGGTAATCTCTTTCATCTTCAATTTAAATTATACATTCTCTTATTAATAATATGTATAAGTACAATCCTTTTATAATGCAGAACATACGTGCAAATACACTAATAATTGGGGCGAACAACAATCCCATTAACAAAAAAGTGCGCTTAAATGCAGATTTTTCGATTAATTATAAAAAAACAGCATTATTATTTGCTCATTTATAGAAAAACAATTATGTTTGCACGGAAAATTCCTCCGTTACCTGCGAAGTAACGGAATACTTAGTAACAAAAGAAGTATGCGAAAGGGATTC
>OOAU01000948.1_pt1 | contig 14340 bp, 11 predicted proteins | sample 1670931 | NCBI WGS metagenome assembly OOAU01 (sample SAMN06348105, study PRJEB24527) | human gut metagenome | biome: human gut; feature: ankylosing spondylitis patient; material: feces | host: Homo sapiens | place: China | collected 2015-10 | reverse complement strand
GAAAAATTTTTCAGGGAGGTATGGGATAACCCGCAACAACAGCATATAAAGAAACCTCGTATTATACGGAACACTTGATAAAAAGCAAAAATTTCTTCATATTTGGAAACTTTTTCCCGTGAATTGTACAGTATTTGCGCCGGTGAAAATCGTATCCGTGAAGAATGCGTAACCCCAAGCAGAGCTGTTTCATGCGGCACAGTGAGATGTGAAGCCGTCAGTCCGCCTGAGGCAGCCGTTTGGGCAGAAAGCTGGTCATGACAGTTGAATTCTCCTGTCCAGCAGGACGGCTCCCATGCGCTCCCCTTCTGAGAGGGAGATTTTTTCGGAATTCACAAATTCTTCATAGATACCCCCTTTACAAATGGAAAACATTGCGCTATGATAGCAGCGTTAGCACTCGAATGATATGAGTGCTAACGCTGAACTTGTTTTTCAAATTTTTATTTCTATAAGGAGGAACCCCATTATGAAACTCACTCCGCTCGCAGACCGTGTCATTCTGAAGATGGTGGAGACCGAGGAGACCACCAAGGGCGGCATTATCCTCACCGGCAGCGCCAAGGAGAAGCCCTCCGTGGCGGAAGTCATCTCCGTGGGTCCCGGCGGCAACGTGGACGGCAAGGACGTTGTCATGACCGTGAAGCCCGGCGACAAGGTCATCACCAGCCAGTACGCCGGCACCAAGGTCACCCTGGAGGACGTGGAGTACGTGGTTGTCCGTCAGAACGACATTCTGGCGATCGTGGAATAAATCTCCCGCTCCCGCTTGCAATCAGGAATCGGAAATTGTGGAACCGCCTGCAACGGCCAATTTCAAATCGTTTGGCTCTGCCGGACGCCAAAATTCCCAATTCCTAACTCCCCATCCCTAATTTATGAAACATGAAGCTCTATTACAGGAGGTTTGATTACTATGTCTAAGCTCATCAAGCGCGGCGACGAGGCCCGGAAGGCCCTGGAAGCCGGCGTCAACTCTCTGGCCGATACTGTCAAGATCACCCTGGGTCCCAAGGGCCGGAACGTGGTTCTGGACAAGAAGTACGGCGCTCCCCTCATCACCAATGACGGCGTGACCATCGCCAAGGAGATCGAACTGGACGATCCCTTTGAGAACATGGGCGCCCAGCTGGTGAAGGAGGTCTCCACCAAGACCAACGACGTGGCCGGCGACGGTACCACCACCGCCACCCTGCTGGCCCAGGCCATGATCCATGAGGGTCTGAAGAATCTGGCCGCCGGTGCCAATCCCATCGTGGTGAAGAAGGGCATGGCCAAGGCCGTGGAAGCCGCGGTGGCCGAGGTCAAGAAGCAGGCCAAGACCGTGGACGGCTCCAAGGACATCGCCCGTGTCGGTGCTGTGTCCTCCGGCGACGAGGAGATCGGCAAGCTGATCGCCGACGCCATGGAGAAGGTCTCTGCCGACGGCGTCATCACCATTGAGGAGTCCAAGACCGCCGACACCTATTCCGAGGTCGTGGAGGGCATGCAGTTTGACCGGGGCTATATCACCCCCTACATGGCCACCGACATGGAGAAGATGGAGGCCAACCTGGACGATCCCTATATCCTGATTACCGACAAGAAGATCTCCGTCATCGCTGACATCCTGCCCATCCTGGAGCAGATCGTCCAGTCCGGCAAGAAGCTGCTGATCATCGCGGAGGACGTGGAGGGCGAGGCTCTGTCCACCCTGATCGTGAACCGTCTGCGCGGCACCCTGAACGTGGTGTGCGTCAAGGCTCCCGGCTTTGGCGACCGCCGCAAGGAGATGCTGCAGGATATCGCCATTCTGACCGGCGGCACCGTGATTTCCGAGGAGGTCGGTCTGGAGCTGAAGAGCGCCACCATGGATATGCTGGGCCGCGCCCGCCAGGTGAAGGTCACCAAGGAGAACACCACCATCGTGGACGGCGCCGGCGACAGCCAGGCCATCAAGGATCGCGTGGGCCAGATCCGCACGCAGATCTCCACCACCACCAGCGACTATGACAAGGAGAAGCTGCAGGAGCGGCTGGCCAAGCTGGCTGGCGGCGTGGCCGTCATCAAGGTCGGCGCTGCCACTGAGACCGAGATGAAGCTCCGCATCGAGGACGCGCTGAACGCCACCCGCGCCGCTGTTGAGGAAGGCGTGGTGGCCGGCGGCGGCACCATCTTCGTGAACGTGATCCCCGCCGTGGAGGCTCTGCTTTCCAGCGTGGAGGGCGACGAAAAGACCGGTGTCCGCATCGTGGCCAAGGCCCTGGAGGCTCCCATCCGTCAGATCGCTGCCAACGCCGGTCTGGATGGCTCCGTGATCCTGGAGAAGGTCCGCACCTCCGGCAAGACCGGCTACGGCTTTGATGCCTACAAGGAGGAGTACTGCGACATGGTCTCCGCCGGCATCATCGATCCCGCCAAGGTGACCCGCAGCGCCCTGGAGAACGCCGCCAGCGTCTCCGCCATGGTGCTGACCACCGAGTCTCTGGTGGCCGATAAGCCCGAGCCCCCCGCTCCCGCTGCCCCCGCCGGCGGCGAGATGGGCGGCATGTACTAAGTGCAAAAAACATCAAGCCCCCTGGCGAAAGCCAGGGGGCTTTTCTTGTGGAGACTCGGCTTGTCGGCGGAGCACAAGCATCAAGCATTGAGTCCTCCACTGCGCCTTCGAGCGGGGTGAGCCGGAGTCGGGAATCGCTTGCGTTCCGGCTATAACGCCGGAATACAGGATACGAAGCTTGTGATGGCAGGAAAGTGGGGGTGACAGGCTTTGCAGCGGCGCCCCGCTTCCACCAGCGGCACAGATGCTGCACATACTGAGTACCAGCAACCATTAAGCCCTTTGGCTTTACAGCCACAGGGCTTTTTCTCGTACGCTGGGGTTCCATCAGCGTTGCCCTCCCCTGCCCATACTCTGGAAACCGCAGTCGGCATGCGTCATGGGCTATGCCTCTGCTCATGTCTGTCCGACCTGATACTTCTTCAGCAGCCGCCACAGTGTCCCCCGGCTGATCCCCAGTTTTGCCGCTGTCTGCGTCCGGTTCCCGCCGCATTCCTGAAGAACGGCCAGCAACTCCTCATAGGACAGGTCGATCCTGGTATGGGCGGCCTTCGGCATCGGCGGCGGGCACGGGGGCGGCGTCTCGGGAGAGGCGGCACTCTCCAGCAGATGGGCGATCAGGCCAGATACAGAGACGCCAGGCCGGTAAAGCACCGCCAGCCGCTCACAGAAATTCTGCAGCTCCCGGATGTTTCCCCGCCAGGGGCAGCTCTGCAGCAGACGGCAGTCGCCATCGCTCAGTTCCAGCGGACAGCCGTCGCCCTCCCGAGCCTGGAAGTTCCGAAGGAAGCTCTGCGTCAGCAGCGGGATGTCCTCCTGCCGCTCCCGCAGCGGGGGCAGGTTCAGCTGCAGGACATACAGGCGGTAATAGAGATCGCTGCGGAATTTACCTGCCCGGACCAGCGACTCCAGGTTCTTGTTGGTGGCCGCGATCACCCGGATATTGATGGGAGTCACCTGACTGTCCCCCAGCCGCATGATCTCCCGCTCCTGCAGGACCCGCAGCAGCCGCCCCTGAAGTCCCAGGGGGATCTCCGAGATCTCGTCCAAAAAGATGGTGCCGTTGTGGGCGATCTCAAACAGGCCCGGCTTACCGCCCCTGGTGGCGCCGGTGAAGGCGCCCTCCACATAGCCGAACAGCTCGCTCTCCAGCAGGTTCTCCGGCAGGGCGGCGCAGTTGATGGCTACGAAGTTGTTCTGTGACCGACGGCTCCAGGCGTGGATGCTCTGGCTCAACAGCTCCTTTCCGGTACCGGTCTCCCCCACCACCACGATGTTGGAGTCCGTCTGGGCAAAGGCCTTGGCCTCCTGGATACAGGCTATCATCCGCGGGCTGCGGGTGATGATATCCCCGAAGGTGTACTTGGCCTTGTGTCCCTTGTAGTGGAGCTTTTTGCGCAGCTGGTCCTCCGTGGTCTGGATCTGCGCGGCGTTCAGCAGGGAAACCACAGTTCCAGCCCGGAGGCCGTGCATCATCATGTTTTTCGTTTTGACGGACAGGTGGGTGTTTTTGTAAGCGATAATCTCGTCCGTGTTCTCCGTCGCGGACACGATGCGGCTCAACGCCGGGGTGGAGAACACGGAGGATGCCGGCTTTCCCAGATACTGTTCCCGGCGGGAGAGCTGCAAAATCTGGATGGCAGCTGTGTTCAAAAAGGAGATCTGTTGATTGCGGTCGATGACCACCAGCCCCTCATAGGCGTTGTCCAGCATGGTTTGGAAGCTCAGGGCCTTCTCCCGTTCCACCTGACTGATCTTGGCCTGCTGCTTGGCCTCCGAGATGGCGTTCCAGAATGCCTCCCGGCCGGAGGTAATGAGCATGGAGGTCAGTCCGATCTCCTCCGCCAGGCGGCAGCCGGTGCCGCCGCCGATGATGACCCGCTTCCCGTCTCTGGCTGCCTGCTCCACACAACGGCGGATCTCCAGCAGGCTGTTCTCCTGAAAACAGTACGGCGTCACGTCCACACCCAGCTGGCGGGCCAGCTTCTCCACGCCCAGGATCATGTTCTGGGTTCCCAGGATGGCGGCCGGAACAGGGCCGTACTTCTGCCGCAGCTGCAATAGAGTATTGACAATGTCCGTTCCGTTGATAATCAGCTCGATCACCGGGATAGAGAGGGAACGGCGGCACAAGTCCAGATAGGTGGCGCCCCGGGCGATCATGGCGTCGCAGTCCGGCCACTGGGGCAGCAGCTCCTGGGTCGTGGACGCCACCAGGATGTCCAGTGAGTACTCCGTGGCGTCCAGAGCCTGCAGGCGCATCTGCTCCGTGTGCTCCTGGAACACGTCCCAGGCGAGATTTGCCATGCTGGCGTAGGGAATGACGATGGCAATCCGAACCATAGCAGCCTCCTGTTCCCAAAAATCGGTGTGCTTCTTTGCCCATCATAGCAAAAGCCGCTTTTTACGTCAAGCCGCCGTCTGTTCTATTTGAGACGATTTAGAACAGTTAAAACACTATTTTGAACGAATAAAACACTCTCCGGTGAAAACAACCAATTGAGGCTGCAAAATTTTGGAGACACTTTTGTGAAAATCTGAAAAACCGCTCAACGGAGTTTCAGCAAAAATTTTGTGGCATCCAAAAACATTGATTTTTCCAAAATTGGCACAGAGATTGCTTTATAATAAGGCGAACAACCAACAGAGAGGACGTGACAAGAATGGAAAAGAAAGTTCTGATCCCTTCGGACATTTCTCAGCCCGGAAAAGACTATCTCGCCGAAAAGGGCTATACCATAAAAATGGGCCGTGGGACAGACGAGCAGACGATTTTGGAGGATGTGGCAGACTGTGATGCCCTGCTGGCCCGGAATGAGCATATCACCCGTGCCATCATGGAGGCCGCCCCCCGCCTGAAGGTCATCAGCAAGCACGGGGTGGGGCTGGATAAGATCGACCTGGACGCGGCTAGGGAGCTGAACATCTGGGTCACCAACGGTCCCCTGAGCAATACCGTGGCGGTGGCGGAGCACACCATGATGCTGATCCTGGCCTGCGCCAAGAAGCTGGTCTTCTTTGACCGGGCGGCCAGACGCGGCGACTACGACATCCGCAACCGGGTCAAGGGCATGGATCTGGAGGGAAAGACCCTGGGGCTGCTAGGCCTGGGCAAGATCGGCCACATGGTGGCGAAGAAGGCCATCAACGGCTTCGGCATGGAGGTAATCGGCTATGATCCCTTCCTTCCTGCAGACCGCTGGGACCCGGAAGTGGGCCGCCGTGAGACCATGGAGGAGATCTTCGCCGGCAGCGACATCGTCTCCATCCACATGCCCTCCACCCCGGAGACCCGCAACAGCGTGGACCGCCGTTTGATCGGGATGATGAAGCCCACGGCCTATCTGATCAACGCGGCCCGGGGCGACCTGATCCGGGAGGCGGATCTGGCGGAGGCCCTGCAGAACGGCGCCATTGCCGGCGCGGGGCTGGACGTGTTCCAAACCGAACCCCCCAGCCCGGACGATCCGCTCTTCCAGCTGCCCAACGTGACGGTCACGCCCCACAACGCGGCTCTGACGCTGGAGACCACGGACCGCATGGGCCTCCACGCCGCTATGGGCATCGACGAAGTGCTCTCCGGCCGCCAGCCTTCCTGGCCCGTGGTGGTGCCCAAGGAGCCGAGAACATGATGCGATTTCAGAGGTGAGAGTGGATGAAAAAAACGATTCGCAACAAAGAGCTTCTGGTTGGCGTAATTTTTCTGATAGTAGGTGTCGCGTACTTCGCGCTGGCTTTTACAATTCCCAGCTATGACGCCTATGGCGGCTCCTCCGTGGTGGATTCCTCTTTTGTTCCCAAGGTGATCGGCGCTCTAATGACTGTTCTCAGTGTTTTGCAGCTGGTCTTTTCTTTGAGGGCCGGCAAAAACCCGCCCCCTGCAGCTCCCTCTGCGAAGCCGACAGAGGAAGACGGCACGTTCAAGGTGGAGGACTGGGACGATGACGCTGCCAACCGCAACGCCGACACCAAGGCACTGATTGCCATATTCGCGATTCTGATTGTGTACATGGCGTTGATGTCTGTGCTGGGCTTTCTCATCTCCTCGGCCCTGTTCCTGTTTGCCACGATGATGCTGCTGACACCGAAGCAGAAGCGGAAACTGCCTGTGATTGTCATCCTCTCTGTTATCGTGGCCATCGGTGTCTATTACCTGTTTGTGTACGGTCTGGATATGGTCCTGCCGGCCGGTATTCTCGGATAAGAGGAGGACATCACATGTTAGATCTTTTTATCGACGGCATCGCAGCAATCGCAACACCGGATACGCTGGCGTTGATGATTCTCGGTGTCATTGTGGGCATTATTTTCGGCTCCGTTCCCGGTTTGACCGCAGTGACCGGCATTGCGCTGTTTCTGCCGGTTACATACAGTCTTGGGCCCATCAAAGGCATGGCGCTGCTGATGGCAATTTATATTGGTGCCGTGTCCGGTGGTCTGATTGCAGCCATCCTGATCAACATTCCCGGCACACCGGCCTCTGTGGCCACCTGTTTTGACGGAACTCCGCTGGCCAGAAAAGGGCAGGCCTACAAGGCTCTGGGTGTGGGCACGGTGTTCTCTTTTCTGGGCACGATTTTCGGCATTCTGATCCTCGTATTTGTCTCCCCAATCATTGCTAATTTCGCTCTAAAATTCGGGCCTGCGGAGTATTTCTCTGTTTCGGTATTCGCCCTGACCCTGATTGCCAGCTTGGCAGGGAAATCTCTGATTAAGGGGCTGATCTCTGCGGCTCTAGGCATTATGTTCATCACCGTAGGCGCAGCCCCAATTGATGCCGTCAGCCGTTATACCTTCGGCTTTTCCGGTCTCCGCGGAGGCTTCGACATTCTGACCGTGCTGGTGGGCCTCTATGCCATTTCAGAAATCCTCAGCACTGCCGCGAACAAAAAGGCTCTCGCTGCTGGCTCCGGTCAAGTGATGCAGTTCTCCGGCAAGGGATTCGGCTTCGCCCTAAAAGAATTTTTGAGCCAGAAATGGAATTTCCTGATTTCCGCGCTGATTGGCACCGGCATTGGTGTTTTGCCCGGCATCGGTGGTGCCACATCCAATCTGTTGGCATACACAGTGATTAAAAACAAATCCAAAACCCCGGAGAAATTTGGAACCGGCATTATTGACGGCGTAGTCGCCTCCGAGTCCGCCAATAACGCCACCATCGGCGGGGCCATGATTCCTTTGCTCACCTTGGGCATTCCGGGTGATGCAGCTACGGCTATGCTGCTTGGTGGTCTGATCGTCCACGGTGTCCAGCCCGGTCCCCTGCTGTTCACCACCCACCCCGATGTGGTATACGGCGTGTTTGCCGCCATGGTGGTTGCCTCCATTCTGATGATCCTTGTCCAGATGTTTGGCCTGCGGCTGTTTGCAAAGGTTTTAAAGGTGCCCAAATACTATTTGATGCCCATTATCATCGTGTTGTGCGTAGTCGGTGCCTTCGCACTCAATAACCGGCTGTTCGACTGCTGGTCCATCATTTTCTTCGGTCTGGTAGGCTATGCCATGAGCAAATTCGACATTCCTCTGGCACCTATGATTATGAGCTTTGTGCTGGGAGAGACCATTGAGACCAACCTGCGCCGGGCGCTGATGTATTCTAACGGTGACATCTCTACATTTGTGACATCCCCCATTTCCTGTGTGTTCCTGGTGGCGGCTGCCATCTCCATCGTTCTGACGATTCGCAAGCAGCTAAATGACCGTAAAAAGGCAACTGCCTGAGGAATCCAACCGTGCACCACAGCAGACGCTGTTAAACATGACAAGAAAGGAAGATTCAACATGAAAACCTGGAAGAAATTGTTCTCTCTGTTTTGTGCAACCGTAATGATGTGCAGCCTGCTGGCTGGCTGCGGCAACAGCCCGGATACCCCGGCCGATGACGCCTCTTCGGAGGATGGCGGCACTGACTGGCCCACCAAATCCATCAACATGATCGTTCCCATGGGCGCCGGGGGCGACACTGACTTTAATGCCCGCACATATGCAAAATATCTGGAGGATGTGTTGGGTGAGACCGTAGTCGTCACCAATATCACCGGCAATGGCGGAGCGCTGGGTTCCGAGGAAGTCAAGAACGCCTCTCCCGACGGTTATACCTGCCTGTTTTATCACACCTGCCTGAATATCAACCAGGCCACCGGCATTGCCGACTACGGTTCCGAGGCATTTGAGACCGTGGCTGTGGTGGGAAAGAGTTCCGGCGAGGCCGTGGTCGTGCGGGCTGACGCCCCTTATGACACCATGGAGGAGCTGATTGCATATTCCCAGGCCAATCCCCAGACCGTGAAAATCGCCGCCAACACTGGAGCCACCTCTCACTGGGCATCCGTCGTACTGAATGTGGAGGAAGATGCGCAGCTGAATATCGTCAATGCCTCATCCTCTGCAGAACGTGTTGCGAATCTTCTGGGCGGCCAGTTGGATGTTATTATCAATCCCATCGGAACCGTACAGGATTATGTGACCTCCGGTGATTTTAAGTATCTGGCAGTCACGACCTCCGAGCGGCTGGACTACCTGCCCGACGTGCCCACCTGTCTGGAACAGGGTGTGAATCTCTCCTACGATCTGATGTATTATGTCATGTTCCCCAAGGGGACCGATCCTGCCATGTGCCAGAAATTTGCCCAGGCGTTCAAAGAAATCTCTGAGATGCCGGAGTATGCCGAGGAGATCAAGACCGCCTACAACCAGACTCCCTATTTCCTCGACACCGAGGAGTCTATTGCCTACATTCAGGAAGAGAACGAGAAGATGATGGCCTATGCCGACTACTTCAAGTAATCTCCATTGACCAGCGTCCTCACAGCGGCAGGTCTGGCTGGTGACCGGCCGGACCTGCCGTCTTTTTGCCCTCATGTATTACTAAAGGAGGAATTTCCCATGTATAATGCGCACAAGATCACCGACAAAGTGGCCGCCGGCAAGCTGGCCATCGGGTCCCACGTGGGCTTTGACAGCCCCTTCGTCACCGAGATGATCGCCGGCTGCGGCTTCGACTTCATCTGGATCGACGGCGAACACAGCGCCATCGACCGCAAGGATATCCAGAACCATCTGATGGCCTGCCGGGCCGCCGGCGCCGCCGGCATCGTCCGGGTGCCCTGGAACGATCCCGTCATCATCAAGGCCATCCTGGACATGGGGGCGGACGGCATCGTGGTGCCCATGGTCTGTTCGCTGGAAGAGGCCAAGCAGGCCGCCGCCGCCACCCACTACCCCCCTGACGGCATCCGGGGTATGGGCACCCGCCGGGCAGTCAACTACGGCATCTGGGACAAGAATGCGTATGTGGCCGACACGGACAAATATATCCTCACCATTGTACAGATCGAGCACATTGACGTGGTAAAGGACCTGCCGGAGATTGCCAAACTCCCCGGCATCAGCGGCTTCGTGGTGGGACCCAACGACTTCACCATGAGCATGAACACCCCGGAGCGCACCTACACCGTTAACGACCCGGAGGTGCAGGAGCAATTTGACAAGATCGGCCAGGCCCTGGCCGGCACCGGCAAGCTCTTCGGCGTCTCCGGCGCCTGCAGCGAGAAGTTCGTCACCGACTGGATACGCCGTGGTGTCAACTATATGTGCATGAACTTTGACTTCAACTACATCGTCAGCGGCGCCAAGAACGTGATGCAGACCTCCCACGCCGTGCTGGACCAGCTGGGAAGGGCGTACTGAGATGGCGTTTCTGACACAGGAACAGCTGGACGCCCTGGCCCAGTTTGACACCCCCACCATCTGCAACGCCATCGAGGGCTTTGGTGTCCGGGGCCGGACCGAGGGCTTCACCCGGCCGGAGCTTCGGATGCGCGCCGCCATGAGCGACAAACCCATGGTGGGCTATGCCCGCACCGGCGTCATCTCCGCCCGGCAGCCGGCCACGCCGGCCCACAGCGTGGTGATGGAGGCGTATTACCGCCAGTATGAGGACTTCGACCTGCCCATGGTGGCAGCCATTCAAGACCTGGACCGGGTGCCGGTGGGCTCCTTTTGGGGCGACGTACAGGCCACGGTCCACCGGGCCCTGGGCTGCATCGGCGTCATCACCGACGGTGGCGTCCGGGACATCGAGGAAGTAAAGAGGGTCGGGTTCTACCTGTTCTCCAAGGAGGTGCTGATCTCCCACGCCTACATCCACATGGTAGAGGCCGGCACAGCGGTGGACATCTGCGGCATGACGGTCCGCCCCGGCGACCTGATCCATGCGGATGCCCACGGCGCCATCGTCATCCCCCAGGAGATCGCCGGGCAGCTGGCAGAGGCCTGCGTCCGGGCCATGGACGCCGAGGAAGCTTTGAAGGGGCCCTGTCAAGCCGCTATCGCCCGGGGTGAGAGGGTCACCGCTAAAGAGATCATGGCCTGGCGGGGCGAGATGCAGCGCCGCCGGGCGGCCATTGCGCCGAAGCAAGAACATCTGTAGAAAGAGGTCTTTCCCATGAAATACACAGTCGAATCCCTGCGGCAGTTCGGCATTCAGGTGGCGGAGAAGGCAGGTATGTCCCACCAGGACGCCGAGACGCTGCTGAAGAACCTGCTGTTCAGCGACATGCGGGGCGTCCGCTCCCACGGCATGACCCGCCTGAGCGGTTATGTGACCCGCATCGAGCGGGGGTGCACCTCCGCCACCGCCCAGCCCACCATCACCATGGACAGCGGTGCCGTGTTCTCTATGGACGGAAACAACGGCATGGGCTCCACCATCGGCACTGCCGCCATGCAGGCGTGCATCCGGCGAGCCAAGGAATACGGTGTCAGCTTTTGCACCGTAAATCATGCCTCTCACTACGGCTTCGGCGGCTTCTACGCCATGCAGGCCGCGGCGGAGGGCATGATCGGCTTCAACATCTGCAACTCCCCCGCCCTGGTGGCTCCCTTCGGCGGTGCCACCGCCATGTTGGGCACCAATCCCCTGACGGTGGCGGTGCCCTCCGGCAAGTACCCGGATCTGGTGCTGGACATGGCCACCAGTACCGTGGCCAAGGGCAAGATCGCTCTGGCCCTGAAGGAGGGCAAGTCCATTCCCGACAACTGGGCCCTGGCTCCGGACGGCAGCCCCACCACAGACCCCGCTGTAGCCAACAAGGGTGCCCTGACACCCCTGGGCGGCGCCAAAGGCTACGCCCTGGCCCTGATTATCGACGTGATCTGCTGCTGCCTCTGCGGCGGCAACAACAGCCGCCAAATCCCCCGGATGTTCGAGGATCCCAAGGAGCCCTCCGGTGTGGGGTACTTCATGGGCGCCATCGACATCGGCAGATTCGTGGATCTGGAAACCTTCAAAGCCCGGACCGACGCCATGTATGATGAGCTGAAGGCCGCCCCCACGGCACCGGGCTTCCGGGAGATCATGATCCCCGGGGAGATCGAGTTCCATCTGACCCGGCAGGCGGAGCGGGAGGGTATCGACATCAGCCCCGCCATTGAGCAGGACTTCGCGGATCTGGCCGCCAGGTACGGCGTTCCGCTGGAACTGCTGCAATCCTGCTGACTTTCCAGTGGAATCGGCTGTCCCCCGGCCCGCAGGGGCCGGGGGACACACAGACAGGAGGAATGAAATGCACATCGTCATTTTGGACGGATACACGGAAAACCCCGGCGATCTCAGCTGGGGAGAATTGGAGAAGCTGGGAGACCTGACGGTTTACGACCGCACCAGCCTCACCGATGAGGACGAGATCATCTCCCGGATCGGCGGTGCGGAGGTGGTCCTCACCAACAAGACCCCCATCTCCCGCCGAGTGATGGACGCCTGTCCCTCCATGCGCTTCATCGCCATGCTGGCCACCGGCTATAACGTGGTCGACATAGCCTGCGCAAAAGAGAAGGGCATCCCTGTCTCCAACGTGCCGGTCTACGGCACCCATTCCGTCAGCCAGTTTGCCATCGCCCTGCTGCTTGAAATCTGCCATCACATCGGTTATCATAATGATACGGTAAAGAGTGGGAAATGGGAACAGTGCCCGGACTGGTGCTACTGGGATTACCCCCTGATCGAGCTGGCGGGAAAGACATACGGCCTGCTTGGCTGCGGGAACATCGGCATCCACACTGCCGCCATCGCATCGGCCCTGGGGATGCATGTCATCGCCTACGACATGCGCCAGCGGGACGAAGCTCTGCAGCTGGGGGTGGAGTACGTCTCCCTGGACGAACTGTTCGCCCGGTCCGACGTTCTGGGCCTCCAAATGCCCCTGTTCCCCTTCAACACCGGCATCATCAACCGGGAGAACATCGCCAAGATGAAGGACGGGGTCATCATCATCAATAACAGCCGGGGCCAGATGGTGGTGGAGCAGGACCTGGCGGACGCCCTGAACTCCGGCAAGGTGGCGGCCGCCGGGCTGGATGTGGTGTCCACAGAGCCCATCCGGGGCGACAACCCCCTGCTGACCGCCAAGAACTGCATCCTCACCCCCCATATCTCCTGGGCCCCCAGGGAGAGCCGCCAGCGCATCATGGACTGCACCGTGGACAACGTGCGGGCCTACCTTCAGGGCGCCCCCATCAACGTGGTCAACCCGTGACCGGACCGGGGCGGGCCTTCCGCCCGCCCCGCGCATCCAGAGAGGAGGAAACTCATGTCAAAGTGGATTCTCATGCCGGACTCCTTCAAGGGGACCATGTCCTCCCTGGAGATCTGCCGGCTGATGCGGGAGGCCCTTCTGCGCCACGTGCCGGATGCAGAGGTGGTCTCCATTCCCGTGGCGGATGGCGGCGAGGGGAGCGTGGAGGCGTTTCTGGCCGCCATGGGCGGCCACCGGGTAGAGGTGCCCTGCACCGGTCCGGATTTTCGTAAGATCTCTGGTTTTTACGGTCTGCTGGCCGATGGCTACACCGCCGTGATCGAGATGGCCGCCGCCGCAGGCCTGCCCCTGATGGAAGGCCGTCTCTGTGCTGAGGGAGCCACCACCTACGGCGTGGGAGAGCTGATTCTGGCGGCGATCCGGGACGGCGCCAGGCGCATCATTCTGGGCCTGGGCGGCAGTGCCACCAACGACGGCGGCTGCGGCTGTGCCGCCGCTCTGGGCGTCCGCTTTCTGGACGGCACCGGGGCGGAGTACGTCCCCGTAGGCGGCACGCTGGACCGGTTGTGCCGGATCGACATGTCCCATCGCTCCCCCCTGCTGAACGGTGTGGAGATCGTGACCATGTGCGATGTGGACAACCCCCTCTGCGGTCCCAATGGCGCCAGCGCCGTCTTCGGCCCCCAGAAGGGGGCCGACCCTGATATGGTGACCCGTCTGGACCGGAATCTGCGCCACCTGTCGGAGGTGATCCGCCAGGACCTGGGCCGGGAGATCGCAGACCTTCCCGGTGCTGGCGCCGCCGGCGGCATGGGAGCCGGTGTGATGGCCTTCCTGGGCAGTCGCCTGCAGATGGGGATCGAGACAGTCCTGGACACAGTGGGCTTCGATGCCCTGCTGCCTGGTGCCACCGCGGTCCTGACCGGCGAGGGCCGTATCGACTGTCAGAGCCTTCGGGGCAAGGTGGTCATCGGCATCGCCCACCGGGCCCGGCAGGCACGGATCCCAGTGGTGGCCGTGGTGGGCGACGTGGCCCCCGGCGCGGAGGACGCCTATCAAGAGGGCGTCACCGCTATCGTGTCCACCAACCGTCGTGCCGTGCCCTGGGAGGTAGCCCGCCAGTCCGCCCGGGCAGATCTGTGCGCCGCCCTGGAGGATCTCTTCCGGCTCTACAATGCGTTCCGGTCCGCCCGATGACATGAGTGGATTTTTGAAAAGACGGTGCCGGGCGGCAGGAGCCGCCCGGCCTCATTCCCACCGTATCCGGGC